>Ga0302320_10023780_pt1 | contig 12004 bp, 8 predicted proteins | sample Bog_T0_3_FD_202130 | JGI IMG/M metagenome (GOLD analysis project Ga0302320, IMG submission 202130) | Peat permafrost microbial communities from Stordalen Mire near Abisko, Sweden - Bog_T0_3 | ecosystem: Environmental > Terrestrial > Soil > Wetlands > Peat | place: Sweden: Abisko, Stordalen Mire...
CCGGCCGGGCGCGCGCACCTCAAAAGCGGTCACGGCCCGGCGAACCAGCGGCTCCAGTCGAATGCTGCGCGGGTTCAGCCGGACCTCTTTCTCGTCCAGACGGGCCATTCCCAGCAGGCGATTGGTAATTTCGTCGAGCCGGCCGGCCTCATTGTCGATGAGTGTCACGAGTTCGCTCTGAGCCGGCGGGAGCGATCCGACCTCGAGCAGACCGGAACTGGCGGCGCGAATGGCGGTCAGCGGCGTCTTGACGTCGTGAGCCAGCGCGTCGAGCACCGCCGTGCGAAGCTGTTCGCTGCGGCGGGCGGCCTCGGCCTGGCTCTCCTTCTCCAGCGAATGGGAGCGTTCGAGCGCGACCGCCACCAGCGAGGCGAGCGCCCTGGCCACCGTTTCACCAATGCCGCCGCCGCGCAGCGCCAGCGCGCCCACAGGGCGCATTCCCATCCGCAGCACGCAAAACCAGGCGCTGTCGCTCACGTCAAACCAGTCGCGGGCGCCGATATAGGCGTCCTTCGCCCTGCTTTCGAAACCGGAGTCCGATGGTCCGGCGACCGCGAACCGGGTGGAATCGGCATCGAAGATCCCGGCACTGTCACAGCGGAAGACGCGTTGAATCAGCCCGGAGAGTTGCGGTCCCGGTTCCTGGGCGCGGTCCATCAGGAGGATGAGCCGGCTGATTTCATAGAGACCCTCTGTTTCTTCGCGGCGGCGCGTGGCCGCCAGGGTCTGGCGATTGGCCTGCCCGGAAAGGCTGCTGACAACGAGGGCGCAGTATTCGAATGCGGCCAGCGCCACCCAGTTCTGAGGATCGGCGACCACAAAGGTCAGAACGGGCGGCACCAGGAAGTAGAGCTGGCAAACGACGGCGATCAGCGAAACCCCGCTCGCCGCCCGAAAACCCGAATGCCGCGCAATCAGGACAACGGTGATCAGATGGAGCAAGGCGGCCGTCGTCAGATTCAGGTGAAACCTGAAAGCCACAAGGGTGATCAGGGCGACGGCCGCGGCACCGGCGACGACGCCGATTCCCGCACGACGCATTTGCGACGCCTGGCGGATTCCGGGCGCGTGGCCAGTGGCCCGAGCCGCTTTCACCGGATTGAACGGCATTGCCATGGGATCGACCGTGACCATTGGGCTTACCCGCCTTTACCGGGCCGCCCGCGCGCCGGTAACCGCGCTCCCAAGCACCGGGAAGGTGCCTGTCGACGGACTCAGTGACGCCGCATCGGCGGCGAAGCGATATCCCACGTGGCTGTCCGTGATGAGATATTTCGGCTCGGTGGGGTTGTCTTCCAGCTTCTTGCGAAGCTGACGGATGAACGTCCTGAGATACTCGTTCCGGCTTGCGTATTCCGGACCCCAGACCGACGTCAGGAGGCGTCCGTGGTTCACCGGCACACCGGCGTGCGCCATCAGGTAATGGAGCAGATCGAATTCCTTGGGCGTCAGCGAAACGATCTGGCCGGCCTTCTCCACGTACCGGCGGGAGGGGTCCAGAACGATCTCCCCGATGCGGATTCGCTGCTCGCTTTCCCCGGCCGGCGTCTGCACGCGGCGCACTGCGGCACGGATGCGGGCGGTCAGTTCCCGCATCTGAAAGGGCTTCATAACATAGTCGTCGGCGCCGGCGTCGAGCGCCTGCACCTGATCGTCCTGACCGCTTCTCACGGTCAGCATGAGGATGGCGAGGCGCGGGAAGAGTTTTCGAAGCTCCCGGCAAACCTCCACGCCGTCTCTTCCGGGCATGTTGATGTCGAGCAGCACGGCATCGTAGCGGACGGCACGCGCAAGGGAAAGAGCCTCGTCGCCGGAGGAGGCCTCGGTTATGTCAAACCCCTGCGAGTAAAGCGTCATGTGGAGGGCGCGGCGGATGGAGTAATCGTCGTCCACAATCAGGAGCCTGCCAGCTGGTTTTGGCTCGTCGTTCGTCGCGCCGTACAAGGGCACTTCAACTTCACTGGCCATAGGATCTCCCGGGCGTGGACGCGCCGGCAAGGGGCGCCACCCGTAAGAAGATTAGAATGGACTGCCTAATAAAGTCATAAAAATTGTATGTGGAAATCGGGAAGAATTTGAGTTTTCTCTGGTCTTCTCAATCGGTTACTACAGGAATTCCTCAGTAAACGCAATCGGAGCGCCCTTGGGATACCCACTTCTCAGAGCAAGAACTCTTATGGGGCCAATCGAAAGAATTGTGGGCAGAAAACGGATTAATCACACGGCCATTATGCCGTCCTGATGTCCGGACTCCTAAGCTCAAGTTCGAGTGCTCATTGGTGAGGGGTACTGCCCGCGCCAGACGAGACCAAGGAAACCGACAGGGGACAATTTATATGACTTCAAATCAAAGCCGAGGTGTTATTGCCGTTTGCACAATCGCCGTGCTGGCTGGGTTTCAAGCTCCGCAGAATGCATGCGCGCAGGAGTTGGTGACGCAATCGGTCACGGCGGCAGTTCCAGCTCAAAATCCGGGGACTATTGTAGGTCTGGTCAGGAACTCCGCCCACGTTCCCGTTGGCGGCGCCACGATCACCGCGACTCGTCCCGATAACCACAGCATACGCAGCGCAATTTCGGGAAGCGATGGGGCATACTCTTTTGCCGACGTCGTTCCAGGGACTTACTCGGTAGTCACGCAGGCCGATGGCTATGCGGACAACGAGATCGCCTCCGTTCAGGTGACCTCGGGGCGTGCGACCAGGCTCGATATCGCGATCGGCTCCTCAGCGGCGCCACCGATGACGATTTCATCGAATGCGGCCGTGGCGAAACCGGTCATGGCCGCCGCCACGCCCGCTCCGCCGGCGACTGCCGCGGCATCCGCATCAGTCAGTCCGGACGGCATCTTTCTGAACCGCTGGCTGAAGGGTATCGACAAGGCGTACGCGGAAAGAGCCGCGAAGACCTCCGGGGCGGCCGCGAAAACGCCCGATTCCGCCAGCGTCGCATCGCTGGGTATGCCGCCCATATCGGCTCTCGACAGACCAGCGCCGGAGGCTCCGCAATCCGCAGGCGCTCCGGCACCCGCGGCAGCGTCCGCGTCGACTGCGGCGGCGAAGCCCGCCCTTGAACTTCCGGAGCCATTGAGCGCTCCCGAGCCTCCTCCTCCGGGAGTGGATAACTTCACTCCGTTCGCCTACGGCGACTTCAGCTGGATGAACGCCACGACTCGCAACAATCCGGTGCTCGACACAAAATTCTTTACCCCGGAAATCCGGTTCGACACGAACTACATGGAGGACTTCAATCAGCCGGTCGACCACACCATCGTCGGGGCTACCGAGTCGTTCCGCTCGGGTGAGGTTCAGATCGAGCAAATCAGCGTCGGCGGCGACTTCCACTGGGAGAATGTCCGCGGCAGAATCCTGACCATGGATGGCATGTTTGCCACCACTACGCCGCGCAACGACGCAAGTTCGGCAACCGGTTCCGGCAACGGGAATACGGGCGGGGTCGGCCAGTGGGATCTCCAGGCCGCGTATAAATATGTATCGGAAGCGTGGGGCGGATATCACTTCAACGTGAATCACGGGCTTAACGTGGATGCCGGAATTTTCGTATCTTACATCGGCCTGTTCAGTTACTATAACTTCGATAACTGGACCTATCAGCCGTCGTATGTATCTTCCAACACTCCCTGGTTCTTCAATGGCCTGCGCATCCAGTGGTTCCCGACGAATAAGCTGAAGATAGAGCCGTGGGTCATCAACGGATGGCAATCGTATGCCAAATTCAACGGCCACATCGGTCTGGGCGGACAGCTTCTCTGGCAGCCGAGGGAATGGTTCAAGCTGGTGGCCAACCAGTATGGCTTCGGACAGGATAATCTGGGCCTTCCGCACACGGAACGTATCCACACAGACGACAGCATCGAAGTGAGGTACTACAACAAGCCGTCCGCAAGCGGAATTACCAAGATGGCGTTTACCGGGACGGGAGACCTCGGGGTTCAGTATGGTGGCGGACTTTGCGGAACCTGCGGGTCCAAGGCGGCAAAAGAAGCGTTCCTCGGCTACATGTTCTACGACAGAACGTGGTGGGATCACGACAGGATGGCCTTTACGGTCGGCGGCGGCCAGATGAGCAATCCCGGCCGTTATCTGACCCTGCTCCCGCCCATCGACGGAGCCTTTGCGGCGTCGGGTACGCCTTACTTCACGGAGAATCCGGGCCAGAAAGCTCACATGTCCGATTTCACGCTTACGCTCCAGTACATGCCGAAACCGTACATCACGTGGTGGACGGAGTTTGGATATCGCTACTCGGACATTCCGTACTTCGCGGGCCGGGGCGGTGTTACGCCTCCGGGCGGCAACAACGGCAGCCCGCAGTATTACACCTGTGCGAACGGCTCGACGGCGGGAACCAACGACATCAATGCAGCGGAAGTGGCCTGCGGCGGCGGCGCCAGCAGCCTCTGGTATCCGGACCTTCGCCACAGCGAGACAAAGGTGTCAGTCGGGGTGATGGTTAAGTTCTGAGTCCCGACCCGATCGTTGACAGCGCACGGGCCGCACGTCCTGCGGGGGCCAGGGCTTTCGGCAACAACGCCCGGTGTCGTGCGGCCAGGTAGTGCGCTGTTTCCGGAGAGCGCACGGGTCGCGCGCTGTTTCCGGAGAGATGATGCCGAGGCAGCCTACACCGCTGCCTCGGTGCTGTGAGCCGCGTTCTGGGCATCGTCGCTATTTACGCGGTAATGGTGATTGCGTGTGGCGGTGTGGGAGTCTTCATGCTGATCGCTCCGGCCCGCTTCGGCAATCTGATTTACGAAAGCTTTCTGCTTTTCCCGCAGGTGCGTCCGGGGGACTGGGGCAAAAAGCTGTTTCTGCGCGTTGTGGGCGCGGGATTACTTGCTTTCGCGGTCCGATTCGTGCTGCGGATATTTCAGTTGAGGTTGCCATGATCAAGAGCCGGATCATCGTAGCGGGTTCACCGGATCCGCGGCTGATGCAACTGAAGACCGTCCTTGAGTCGGACGGTCACCGGGTTGCGGCCACGGGTAATCCCAGCCAGACCATCCACGAAACCGCGGGGGGGCGGCATGACGTTCTCATTCTCGACTCCTGCATCAAAGGCGTGTGCGAGTACGATCTCTGCCGAACCATCCGGCCGAAATCCGATCTTGGGATCATTCTCCTGATTCGCGACAACGACGGGCAATCGAAGATCGACGCGCTGGAGGCGGGCGCGGACGACTACCTTGCCACGCCGTTCGTACCGGCCGAACTTCTGGCGCGCGTACGGGCGCTGCTCCGCCGTGTCGCTCCGGCGGGGGCGAGAAAGCCGAAGCTGGTCCTGTCGGACCGAATGGTCGATTTGCAGTCTCATCAGGTGGTCGGCCCGGCCAGCCGTGTCGCTCACCTCACGCCGAAGGAGTTTAACGTTCTGCGGTATTTGATGTCGCACGCCAATCGGCCGGTGAGCCACCAGATGCTCGCCAGAGCGGTTTGGCGCCGCGACTATTACGGAGACTTCGAATACATTCGCGTCGTCATCGCGCAACTGCGGCGGAAACTGGAACCAAACCCGGAAAGCCCGCAGTATATCGTTACGGACCGCTCTTCCGGCTACAGACTTCAGATTCCTTCGCAGGATGCCGTCGGGGAGACGGACGTTATTCCGGGCCCGTCCCCGTATGCTCTTCATGCAGTACGAAGCGACATCCCGGCCATGGTTCCGTGAGAATCCAACTGGGACTGCTTCCGAACAAAGCGAAAGCCCGAGAGCGCGCCGGTATCCGTCCCGAGCCAGCCTTTAATACTCGACAGCTTCCCACTCGGGCGAAAGTGAATACTCTTCCTCCCTTGCGGCGGAGACGTACGGTGGCGGGGGACAAACCTCGGCTGCCAGAAACGCCAGCACCGCGATCACGCCGAATGCCCACGACATCGGGAAACCAGTGTGCTCGAATCGCCACAAAACCTCTGTGTTGCCAGCCAGAACAGCTGCAAAACAAGCCAGCGACATCACAATGCCGATCCAATAGAAAGCGTCATAAAAAGCAGCGATCCAACCGCGTTTGAAACCAGACACCGTAATACCTCCCCGACGGCCATTAGTTCCCGTCGCTTCCCAGTTTACATGAAATTTTTATGGATCGTGAAAATTTTGTAAACGCGCCCGTGTTCAGACTGGGGCTAAAGTCGGTGATGGCTTGAATGTGTATGAAAAGAAAGAATGTCGATGCCAGTCGTCCGCCACCTGCCAGTCAACTGGTCAGTCCCGCGCCCGGGCGCTCGTCACGAAGCGCGAAGCGATATCCCAGCCACGGTTCAGTAAGCAGCAGGCGGGGGCTCGAAGGGTCGGGCTCGATCTTCTTTCGCAGTTGATTGACGAACACCCTGAGATACTCCACTTCATTTCCGTAGTCCGGGCCCCACACCGCCTGGAGAATTCGCTCGTGCGGCAGCGCCTCATTCGGATGGGTGACGAAGAAGTGCAGCAGGGCGGTTTCTTTAGGACTGAGACGCGTGGTGCGTCCCCCGAGCGTTACATGGCGCTCCCGAAAACTGATCTCGACGCCTTCCGTGCGATACACGCGGGACTCGCCATGGACAGGCGCGGGCGTGCGGCGCAGCGTCGCGCGGATTCGCGCCAACAGTTCATTGACGTCAAACGGCTTGGTGACGTAGCCATCGGCGCCCGAATCGAGGGCCCTGATCTTATCCTCGGCCCTGCCCCTGACGGTCAGCATGACGATCCCCATATCGGATTTCGCACGCACGGCGCGGCACGTATCGATTCCGTTCAGCCCGGGCATATTAATGTCGAGCAGCATCAGATCGAACTTCTCGTCCCGGAGCTTATCCAGCGCGGCTTCGCCCGTGGCTGCGTCCGAAACCAGAAAGCCGAGAGCGGACAGAGTGGATTTGAGCGCGCGCCGCAGCTGAGGCTCGTCGTCCACCACCAGGATTCGGCTATGGTTCACGCGGCAGGCTCCCCGAGTGCGGGAAGAGACAGAATGAAGGCCGTCCCGTAGCCCGGTTCACCCTCGGCCCAGGCTTTGCCGTCATGATCCGTTGCGATGGTTCTCACAATCGAGAGTCCCAGACCCGTGCCAGTGGCGAATTGCTGCGCTCCCGGCGCCCGGTAGAAGCGATCGAAAATCCGCTGCTGGTCGCAGGGCAGGACCTCCAGGCCTCTGCTGCGTATTCGCAGAACCACCGCGTTTTCGGCGGAATTGAGAGTGACGTCGATCGGAGTACCCGGCGTCGAATACTTGAGCGCGTTGTCCGTCAGCTGAGCGATGGCGGTCATAATCAGTTCGCGGTCGGCGAGGACGGGAGCTTCGGTCGACGAGACGGAGAATTGAAAGCGGTCCTGATCCGTCCGCTGGTCGAGTTCCTGGACGACGCTTCGGGCCAGATGCGAAAGCAGAAGCGGCTCGCGCTGGGGCTCGAATTCGTCGGACTCCAGGGCGGGCGTCTCCAGCAGTCTGCACGCGAGATCGTTCAGTTTGCGGGCTTCCTGGTCGACCAGTGTGACCAGTTCAGTCTGCAGGGCCGACAATTCGCCCGCGGCCGGAAGACCCGCGACCGCGGTGCGGATGACGGTCATGGGAGTTTTGAACTTGTGGGCCAGCGAGTCGAGAACCGCGGTTCGCAGTTGTTCGGCCTCGCGCGCGGCGTCGGCGCGATAGCGGTGCTCGATACTGCGCGCCCTTTCGAGAGCGATGGCGACCAGCGAGGCGAGAGCGGAGGCCGTGAGGGCGGTCATCTTTCCGGCGCCGCAGAGGGCGAGCGACCCAACGGGTTGAGCGCCGAGACGAAGCGCGCAATACCAATTGCCGGATTCATATGTATTTGAGTCGCTCAGATACGCATCCCTGGTCAGCCGGATGACGTTACCCGCCCCGGCGGCCGCTCCGGAAGCCGCGCACGAACCGTCCGCGCCACCCGGCTCGGGTTGCTGTTGCCGATTCCTCCGGCGACGCGCGTCGCGGTCCGTGGACTCAAGTCGACCGGATCGATACGTCTTGTCGGAAATGGCATCGAATACTACGACAAAACGCAACTCGAACATGTCGCGAGTGAGTTCCGCGACCTGGTTACCCACGTCGCCCGGACTTTCGAACAGAAGAATCCGCCGCGCCGTCTGGTAGAGGCGGGAGGCATCCCGGCGCTCCGCGGCGATCTCGCGTTCGCGAAGGCGCACACGGTCCGAGAGACCGCTGATCACCAGAGCGGTGAATTCAAACGCGCCAAGCTCCACCCAGTCGGAGGGCCGGTTCACGGTGAAGCTGAAGATCGGCTCGTTGAAGAAATAATCCAGGCAAGCGACGGCGGCTACCGAAATCAGAGTCGCCTGCCAAAAGCCCCCGTAATAGGCGGTGAGTACGATGGTCACCAGGTAGACGCATGCCACAGAACCGGAGTTCTGCCCCAGGCGAAACGATATCCACGCGAAGATCGCAATTCCGGCTGCGGCCAGCAGGCAAGGCAAGAGAGACATCGGCTCCGGCCGTCGAAACCGGAAAGTAAGTCCCGGTCCCCTGGTCGTAGTTGCGCGGGCAGCGGGGAGCTGGATGGTTGCGGCCATTGGCGATTCCTGATTCAGGTCCCGGAATGAGTACCTACTATCCTATTCAGCCGCACGTGAAGAAGTCATGAGGAAGTCATGAAGAGTGTAAGGGCCGCTTGTTCAGGTAACCAGCCTTGCGGGAGGAAAAGATACGATTCAATAACGCGGATTTTATGCCTTTCTTGGAGATCCACTCCTAGACTCGTGTTTGGTTGTCCCCCGCCGGCGCTCTGTGAGCGCACATGGGCTTTGTGGGCACGCGCTTTATGGGCAACAGACGGAATGATGCCGTAACGGGTTGGGAGTTCCTTATGAGAAGCAATGTTCGCAAAGCCGCCGTGCTGACTCTGGCCGTTTCGCTCGTCATTCTGACGGGATGCAGCCGGGGAAGCGCGGCGGACCCGGCGGCAGGCGCTCCGCCGGCGCCCAACGTGACGAACGACGTCGACGTTACTCTCTTTAAGCTCGACCACCCGGAGCAGTTCCCGCTTGCGGCCGCAACAGCCCGCCCCGCGGTTGCCGAGTTGACCGTTACCGGTGCGGTGACTCCCGATGTTGCGCGGAACGTCCCTGTCATTTCGCTGGCTTCGGGCCGGGTTGTTTCCATTAATGCCCGTCTGGGCGACACGGTGACGCAGGGCCAGCCGATGTTCACGGTTCGAAGCGACGATATCTCAGGCGGCTTTTCCGATTACCGGAAAGCCGTCGAGGACGAACTTCTGGCGAACAAGCAACTGGTGCGCACAAGGGATCTGTATGCCCACGGAGCGATGGCGCTAACCGACGTCGAAAACGCCGAAGATACGGAGAACAAGGCCAAGATAGACGTGGAGACGTTTGCGGAACACCTCCGGCTGCTGGGCAACGACCCGGACAAGCCGGTCTTCAACGTGCAGGCTTTTGCTCCGATTTCGGGTATCGTTACCGACCAGGAGATCACGAACAACGCCTATGTGCAGAGTTACGGGGTAAATCCGTTCACGATCTCAGACCTCTCCTATGTCTGGATTATTTGCGACGTTTACGAGAACGATCTCGCCACGGTCAAAATGGGCGACTCGGCCGATATCCGTCTGAACGCCTATCCGAATGACGTCTTCCGGGGAACCATCAGCAACATCGGCGCCATCATGGACCCCAACATTCGCACCGCCAAGATTCGCATTGAAGTGAAGAACCCCGGAAATATGCGCCTGGGCATGTTCGTCAAGGCCACGTTTAAGGGGCAGACGAACCAGATGCACACGATCGTGCCGGCGTCCGCGGTCATGCATATGCACGATCGCGACTTTGTCTTCGTTCCGACGCCCGACCAGAAGTTCCGGCGGGTGGAAATCATCAGTGGCGACGTCCTGCAGGACAACACCAGCATGCAGGAGATTAAGTCGGGGCTCAAGCCGGGAGACCAGGTAGTGACAAATGCGCTGGTGCTGGACCACGTGATCGCTCAGTGAGAACCCGCAGGCACACCGTTGACAGGACAGGAATCGTGAAATGATTCGCGCTCTGGTAGATTTCGCGCTCAGTAACAAGTTCGTCGTGATAGCCATGGCCTTGCTGCTGATCGGCTTTGGTGCTATCTCGTTTCACGAACTGCCGGTGGAGGCCTATCCCGATATCGGCGACAACTATGTGACCGTTATTACCCAATGGGCGGGCCGTTCCGCCGAAGAGGTTGAGCAGCAAGTCACCATTCCGGTTGAAATTCAAATGGCGGGAATGCCGCATATGACTTTCCTGCGATCCGAATCGATTTTCGGTTTATCGTTCGTGATCATGATTTTCGACGATAGTTCCGTGAATGACTGGAATCGCCAGAAGGTGCTCGAAAGGCTTACACAGGTCGATCTTCCTCCGGGTCAGGGCCTCTCGCCGCAGATAGGGACCGACTGGAGCACCACGGGGCAGATTTATTGGTACACACTGCGAAGTACCAATCCGAAGTACGATCTGATGGAACTACGCTCCCTGGAAGACTGGGTTCTGCTCAAGCAGTTCAAGTCAGTGCCAAACGTAGTAGACGTTTCCGACTTCGGCGGGACGGAGCGCGAGTATCAGGTGCGCGTAGATCCGAATAAGCTCGTCTCCTACGGATTGAGCATCGGTCAGGTGGAGCAACAGCTTACCAACAACAATATCAACGCCGGGGGCAGCTTCATCGAAGAGGGCATCCAGCAGATGAACGTCCGCGCACTGGGTCTTTTCAGCAACGTTCATGATATCGAGCAGACCGTCCTGAAGTCCCAGAACGGAACGGCCATTCGTGTCAAGGACATTGCGGATGTGGTTCAGGGACCGAAAATCCGCCTCGGCCATATGGCTCGGGCGAACCACATGGAAAACGGGCGAATTATCGATGAACCGGACGTTATCCAGGGTATGGCGCTGATGCGGAAGGGCGCCGAAGAGGAAGCGACTCTCGCGGCGATTCACCAGAAGGTATACGATCTCAACCACGGCATCCTGCCTCCCGGCGTCGAGGTAGTGCCCATGCTGGATCGCAGCGATCTGCTGCATCTCACAACTCACACGGTGATGCACAACCTTGCCGAAGGCATGATCCTGGTCAGCGTGATTCTCTTCCTGTTCCTGCTGAACGCCCGTGCCGCCATCATCGTCGCCCTGACAATACCGTTCGCGTTGCTCTTCGCTTCCATATTCCTGAATCTGAGCGAAATTCCCGCCAATCTCCTGTCGTTGGGGGCGCTCGACTTCGGCATGGTGGTGGATGGCGCTGTCGTCATGGTGGAAAACATCATGCGACACCTCAGTCACGACCGCCGCCAAACCGCGAACGGACACCTGAAGACGACTTCGGAAATCATCCGTGAGGCGTGCCATGAGGTCCAGCGGCCCGTGTTTTACGCCATCGCTATCATTATCACGGCTTACATGCCAATCTTCACGCTGCAACGGGTGGAAGGCCGATTGTTTCGGCCGATGGCATGGACGGTTGCGTTCGCGCTGCTGGGAGCGATGACGTTTTCTATTCTAATCGCACCCGTATTAGCCGGAGCCTTCTTCCCGAATGGCGTCCGGGAACGGCGCAACTATGTCATGGAGTTTCTGTTGGCGCGATACCGGGTTTCGGTGCGCTGGGCGGTTAATCACCGTTGGGTGATGCTCATTATTGCTCTCATCTCTCTTTCGGGGACTATCTATCTGGGCTTTGGCGGCGTCATCGGCGCCGAATTCCTGCCCCACCTGGACGAAGGCGCGATCTGGGCGCGCGGCACCCTCGCGAACAGCACCAGTCTTTCGGAGGGCGAGAAATTCACAACCAATGAACGGTTTGTCTTCGCTTCCTTCCCGGAGGTGAGTAAAGTCGTCTCGGAAGTGGGTCGGCCCGATGACGGAACCGACACTGGCGGATTTGGCAACACGGAGTATTTCGTCGACCTGAAACCTCACGATCAATGGCGCCCGATATTTCATAAGAACAAAGATGAGCTGATTGCGGCCATGAATCTGGCGGTCCAGA
>Ga0302320_10023781_pt1 | contig 12004 bp, 5 predicted proteins | sample Bog_T0_3_FD_202130 | JGI IMG/M metagenome (GOLD analysis project Ga0302320, IMG submission 202130) | Peat permafrost microbial communities from Stordalen Mire near Abisko, Sweden - Bog_T0_3 | ecosystem: Environmental > Terrestrial > Soil > Wetlands > Peat | place: Sweden: Abisko, Stordalen Mire...
AGACCTTCAACTTCGCGAGCGGCTTCTCCGGCGCGGGCGGCTGGAAGCGGCCGTAGCCGTACCATGCGCCCAGCGGGTCGTCGTCCGCCGGAGAGCGCCGCGCGACAATATTGCGCGCTCCATCGAGATCGAGCGTGCCCAGCGGCTGGCCCGCGCTCTCCACCTCGTAGACGTCGCCGGACTCCAGCGCAAGCGGCACAGGACGCGCAAGGTACACGCCGGCGTCCTCAAAGTGGCTGTCGATGAACAGCGAGACCGGCACCACCCGCGAGGCCGTGGGCTTGGCCATGTCACCGGTCCACTCGTAGACGGCGATGGCGCGGGTCACGCGCTCGGGCGCCTCCACCTTGTGCATCTGGGCATACACAGGGGCATGCAGCGCAACGGTGGCGAAGAGGCCGGACAGGACGAGGATGGAGCGGCGCAACGGCATAGCTGTAGGTAAGACGTGTTCTGAGGAGAACACGTTTCGGTGTTGCAGGGGAGCGGCTAGTCGGCGGGGTGGTGCTGCGGCCGGGCGGGACGGCGCAGCCCGAGCGCGTCCACGGCCATCCGCCGCCAGCGGGGCAGCGCCTGGCGCAGACGGTCAAAGAACAGGTAGACGACCGGCGTAGTGAACAGCGTGAGGCACTGGCTGACGATCAGCCCGCCCACAATCGAGATGCCCAGCGGCCGCCGCAGCTCCGCGCCGGTGCCTGTTCCCAGCGCCAGGGGAACACCGCCCAGCAGGGCCGCCATGGTGGTCATCATGATGGGGCGGAAGCGCAGCAGGCATGCCTCATAAATGGCTTCGCGAGGCGTCTTGCCGTGTTGGCGCTCCGCCACCAGTGCAAAGTCAATCATCAGGATGGCGTTCTTCTTCACGATGCCGATCAGCAGCAGGATGCCGATCATGGCAATGATGGAGAGCTCGACCTTGAAGAGAATCAGGGCAATCAGCGCTCCCACGCCGGCCGAAGGCAGCGTAGAGAGAATTGTGAGCGGGTGGATGAAGCTCTCATAGAGAATCCCGAGCACGATGTAGACGGTGACGATGGCCAGCAGGATGAGGATGGGCTGGCTGCTGAGAGAGGACTGGTACGCCTGCGCTGTGCCCTGGAATCCGCCGTGCACGGTCGTGGGCATGCCAATTTGCTGGCGCGCGTTTTCGACTGCCGCGGTGGCGTCCGAGAGTGAGAATCCGGGGGAGAGATTGAAGGAGAGCGTTGCTGCCGGCGAGAGCGATTGGTGATTCACCGTAAGCGGAATGCGCGAAGTGGCCAGGTGGGTCACAGCGGAGAGTGGAATCTCCGCGCCGGTCGTGGACTTGACGAAGATCTTCTGCAGCGCGGTGGGATCATTCTGAAACTGCTGCGCGACCTCCATCACCACGTGATACTGATTGAGCGCCTGATAGGTGGTGGAGATCTGGCGCTGGCTGAACGCATCGGAAAGCGTGGAATCAATCGCCAGCGGAGAGACGCCGAGCCGCGACGCGGTGTCACGGTCGATGACCAGATCCTCCTCCAGTCCTTTGTTCTGCTGGTCGGTGGCCACGTCCTTGAGTTGCGGAAGGTTGCGCATGGCGTCCATCAGGCGCGGGCTCCACTCATCCAGATCCGCGACGGTGTCCGCGGTGAGTGTGTACTGGTACTGCGTGGCCGCGGAGCGGGCGCCGAAGCCGAGCTCCTGCACATTCTGCAGGTAGAGCGTGACGCCGGGGAAGTGGCTGGTGGCGGGCCGCAGACGGTTGAGGATCACGTCCGCGGTGTCGCCGGTCTTCATGCGCTGGTCGATCGGCTTGAGGAAGACAAAGGCGCCGGCCTGGTTGGCTCCGCCGCCGCCGCCGACGAAGCTGACCGCCGCCTGCACGCCGGGGTCCTTGTCGATGACCGCAAGGATCTGCTGCATCTTCTGCTCCATGGAAGCGAAGCTGGTGTCCTGCTGGGCGCGAATCTCGCCGCGCAGGCGGCCGGCGTCCTGCTGCGGAAAGAAACCCTTGGGCACGATGATGTAGAGGTAGATGTTCAGCGCGAAGGTGAGCAGGAAAACTGCCAGCGTAATGCCCTGGTGGCGCAGTACCCAGCGTAGCCCGCGCGCATACTCTGCGGTGAGCGCCGCAATGCCGCGCTCGCCGGTGCGGTAGAACCAGCCCTTTCGGATGGCGTCATGCGGCTTGAGGAACTTGGCCGAGAGCATAGGCGTGGCGGTGAGCGACACCACCAGCGAGATGCCGATGGCCACCGAGAGCGTTACGGCGAACTCCCGGAAGAGCAACCCGATGATGCCGCCCATCAGAAGGATGGGAATGAACACCGCCACCAGCGATGTGGACATGGAGACGACGGTGAAGCCGATCTCGCGGGCCCCCTTCATCGCGGCGAGGAAGGGGCTCAGCCCGGCCTCCAGGTGGCGCGAGATGTTTTCAATCACCACGATCGCGTCGTCCACCACAAAGCCCGTCGAGATGGTCAGCGCCATGAGCGACAGGTTATCCAGCGTGTAGCCCAGCAGGTACATCACACCGAAGGTCCCCAGCAGCGATAGCGGTACCGAGACCGACGGGATGAGCGTCGAGCGGATCTCACGCAGAAAGAAAAACACCACCAGGATGACCAGCACGATGGAGATGGCGAGCGTGTTCGTGACCTGCTTGACCGATGCGCGAATGGTGAGCGTGCGGTCCAGCACCACCTGCAGTTTGATGGTGGGTGGGATGGACGCCTGCAGCCGCGGCAGGATGGCCAGGATGCTGTCTACCGTCTCAATGACGTTGGCGCCGGGTGCTTTGAACACCTGGATGACGATGGCGTGGCGCTTGTCGAGGAAGCCGCCGGTGTGGATGTCCTCCACGCTGTTGACGACGTTGGCGACGTCCTGCACGCGGACGATGCCGTGCTCGTTGGCCGCGCCGGTGGTCTTGATGCTGGAGGTCGCGAAGTTGCTGGCGGGACCCGCCGTAGCCGTTGCGTTGGAGATTGCGGAGGCCTCTGCCGTGGGCAGGCCCGTGGAAGCGGAGGCGCTGGACACCGACCCGTGGTTGGTGGCGATGATGAGCGGAGCGTAGGCGGCCGCGCCGAAGAGCTGGTCCGTGGTGGAGATCTGAATGCGCTGATCGGGGCCGTTGATGTAGCCGGTGGGCTGCGAGACGTTGACTGTGCCGATCGCCGCGCGCACGCTCTCCAGGCCGAGGCCGGTGCTGGTCAGCAGGTTGGGGTTTACCTCCAGCCGCACGGCGGGCTTGGCCGAGCCGCCGGTCTGCACCTGCCCCACGCCCTGCATCTGCGAGATCTTCTGCGCCAGGATCGAATCCGAGACGTCGTACATCTGCGCAACCGTGGCAGTGTCCGACGTGAGCGCCATGATCAGGATGGGGATGTCGGACGGATTGGCCTTGCGGTAGGTCGGGTTGGAGGGCATGTTCGCCGGCAGTTGCGCGCGCGCGGCATTGATAGCCGCCTGCACATCGCGCGCCGCGCCGTTCACGTCGCGGTTCAGGTCGAACTGCAGCGTGATGCCGGTCGTCCCCACGCCGGAGGATGAGGTCATCTGGTTCACGCCGGCAATGCGCGAGAACTGCCGCTCCAGCGGCGTGGCCACGGCGGAGGCCATGGTGTCCGGGTCGGCGCCGGGCAGCGATGCGTTGACGGAGATGGTCGGGAACTCCACCTGCGGCAGCGACGCCACCGGCAGCAGCTTGTACGCCACCGACCCGGCAATGATGACCGCCGCCGAGAGCAGGAACGTCGCAACCGGGCGCTTGATGAACGGCGCGGAGAAGTTCACACCCTCCATCGGGCCGGCTTCGTCGGCGAGCTCTTCTTTCAATGTGGGCGATGGGTCGATCGGCGCGCGGTCGCCGGCGGTGTCGTCCGCGCCGTGCAGGCGCGCGAGATCGCCGGGACGGGTATGGTCCGTGGGGGCGTGATCGCCGGGTTGGGGGTCGCGGGAGGACATGTGTTGATGAACGTGTGACTTAGGGAATGACAGTGCTGCTGAGATCGGCCATAGTTACGAAGCAGCTCACCCCTCTTGTTATAACGACATGTTGAAGATCAAGACGTTGAAACGAATCAAGGGAAATGTTGGAATGATCGTCCTTCGAGCCGCATTCCGCTGCGACACCGACCATCCGAAATGTCACTGCGATCGGGCACTCCCGCGGACCGGTTGACGCATTGGCCTGCCAATGCCTTATGTAATCGATGGCTGAGCCTTGCAGCATGAGCGGACCGCTGACCGGTCTTACGCTGGTGACCTTGCCCGTTAGATCAAAAGTCGCGAGCAGGACAACGGTGCCTGGAACGTGCGCGGCTCTGGCAATGGGTGGATAGCTCAGTGGAGTTGATTCCTGAATCGAGGTAAGGCCGCAGCTTGCGGGCTGAGCGTGGGCGGCGTTGAGAGCGAGGCTCATACAAAGAAAAGCGGCCCCTCTGCGCGCGATATCCCATCCTTTCGCGAGGTGCACGAAAGGATGGGCCACCCGCCCGATATTGGCTGAAAGAATCATTTTCGCTTCCTCGTTACCTTTGCCCGGAGCCTTCGAATTTCTCTGCGCCTCTCTAAACGAGCCTTTACCTGCTCTATCGTGAAATATTCAGACGAGTCAGAGTTCATATCGATCTTGCGCAACTCATCTTCAAACCAGGCGTCGTACTGCTTTTGTTGCGCGAACCTCACCATCTTTCCGTCGATCAACGCAAAACTTTTCTTGCCATGCTCACGCATCTCTCAGTCTCCGACAGCGTGCTGCGGCCGGTGCTGGCCGCGGTGGGTGTGTTCGTAAAGCTCGGCGTCGGCGTTGCCGGTCTTCAGGTACTTGCGCCCCACGCGGTCGAAGAACAGGTACACCACCGGCGTGGTGAACAGCGTCAGCACCTGCGAGATAATCAGCCCGCCGACGATGGTGATGCCCAGCGGCCGGCGCAGCTCCGAGCCGGTACCCGATCCCAGCGCCAGCGGCACCGCGCCCAGCAGTGCGGCCATCGTCGTCATCATGATGGGGCGGAAGCGCAGCAGGCACGCCTGGTAGATGGCTTCGGTGGGCGTCAGACCCTGCTCGCGTTCGGCTTCGAGCGCGAAGTCGATCATCATGATGGCGTTCTTCTTCACAATGCCGATCAGCAGGATGATGCCGATCAGCGCAATCACCGAGAGGTCGATGCCGAAGATCAGCAGCGCGAGGATCGCGCCAACACCCGCAGACGGCAGTGTGGAGAGGATCGTAATCGGGTGGATGTAGCTCTCATACAGCACGCCCAGCACGATGTACACGGTGATGAGCGCAGCGAGAATCAGCAGCGGCTCGTTCGTCAGCGACGCCTCAAACGCAGCGGCGGTGCCCTGAAAAGCGGTGTTCACGCTCGCCGGCAGCTTCAGTCCGGCGACCGCCGAGTTTACTGCGCTCACGGCGTCGCCGATGGAGTAGCCCGGCGCGAGGTTGAACGAGATCGTCACCGAAGGAAACTGTCCCTGGTGGCCGATCGATAGCGGCACCGGGTGGTCCTCCACATGCGTGAACGCTGAGAGCGGAACCTGCGTTCCGTTCGAGCTCTTCACATACAGATCGTCGAGTCCGGTCATGGTGCGCTGGAAGCTGGGCGCGACCTCCATCACCACGTGGTACTGGTTCAACTGCGTAAAGATGGTCGAGACCTGGCGCTGGCCAAAAGCGTCGTCCAGCACGTCATCGATGTTCTGCGGCGTAATGCCTAACTGCGAGGCGGTATCGCGGTCGATGACCAGCGTCGCTCCCAGACCGTCAATCTGCTGGTCGCTGGCCACGTCGGTGAGCTGCGGCAGCTTCTTGATGCGCTCGAGGATGCGGTCGGTGGCCGTCGCCAGTTCGGCAGAGCTGGCGTCCTCCACCGTGTACTGGTACTGGGTGCGGGAGACGCGGTCTTCCACGGTCAGGTCCTGCGAGGGCTGCAGGAAGGTCTGGATGCCATGCACTTCATTGACCTTCGGCTGCAACCGCGCAATGATCGCCTGCGCGTCGGCGGAGCGGTCGTCGCGGCTCTTCAGGTCAATTTGAATGCGGCCGGAGTTCAGCGTGGCGTTGGTGCCGTCGATGCCGATGAAGCTGGAGACGTTCACCACGTCGGGGTCTTCGAGGATCACCTTCGCGAGTTGTTGCTGGCGCGCTGACATCGCGGCGAAGCTGATGCTCTGATCGGCTTCGGTCACCGCGAGGATCACGCCCGTGTCCTGCACCGGAAAGAAGCCCTTCGGCACGATGATGTACAGCACGATGGTCAGCACAAACGTCGCCGCAGTGATCAGCAGCGTCAGCGTCTGGTGGTTCAGCACCCAGCGCACGCCTCGACCGTACTTCGCGATGACGTACTGGAAGAACTTCTCGGACTGGCGATAGAAAGCGTTCTGCTCGGAGATCGGCTTGTGCTTCAGCAGCTTGGCGGACATCATCGGCGTGAGCGTCAGGGAGACGAACGCCGAGACGAGGATGGTCACCGCCAGCGTCACGGCGAACTCGCGGAAGAGCCGCCCCACGATGTCTCCCATGAACAGCAGCGGGATGAGCACTGCGATCAACGAGACCGTCAGCGACACGATGGTGAAGCCGATCTGCTCGGAGCCTTTGAGGGCGGCGTCCAGCGGCGAGTCGCCCATCTCGAGATAGCGGTCGATGTTCTCGATCATCACGATGGCATCGTCGACAACGAAGCCGGTGGAGATAGTCAGCGCCATCAGGCTGAGGTTGTTCAGCGAGTAGCCCAGCAGGTACATCACGCCGAAGGTGCCCACGATGGAGAGTGGTACGGCGACCGCGGGAATGATCGTCGCCCGGAACGAGCGCAGGAAGAGGAAGATCACCATCACCACCAGGGCGATGGTCAGCAGCAGCTCGAACTGCACGTCCTTGACGGAGGCGCGGATGGTCCCCGTTCGGTCGGTCAGCACCTGTAGATCCACGCCCGCGGGCAGCGACTGTTGCAGCTTGGGCAGCAGCGCCTGCACGCTGTCCACTACGGAGATGATGTTGGCGCCCGGTTGGCGCTGGATGTTCAGAAGGACGGCAGGACTAAGTTGCGCCGGTGCGGAGTCGGTGGCTGCCTTGCCCATCCACGCAGCCTGATAGAGGTTCTCGGCGGAGTCGACCGCGTTCGCGACATCCGACAGCCGCACCGGCGCACCGTTCCGGTAGGCGATGATCACGTTGCTGTAGTCGCCGCTGTTCAGCAACTGGTCGTTGGCGCCGATGGTGTAGGCCTGGCGCGGGCCGTTGATAGAGCCCTTGGCCTGGTCCACATTGGCGGCGCCCAGCGCCGCGCGAATGTCTTCCAGCGACAACCCATAGCCGGCCAGCGCCGTGGGGTTGGCCTGGATGCGCACCGCGGGCTTCTGCCCGCCGGCGATGGAGACCAGCCCCACGCCGGAAAGCTGCGAGATCTTCTGCGCCAGCACCGTGTCGGCCAGGTCCTCGACCTTCGTGAGTGGCAGGCTGTTGGAGGTGAGCGAGAGCGTGAGGATCGGCGCGTCGGCCGGGTTCACCTTGGCGTAGATCGGCGGGTTGGGCAGATCTGCGGGCAGATAGGAGTACGCCGCATTGATGGCCGCCTGCACGTCCTGCTGCGCTACGTCGATGGACTCCGCCAGCGAGAACTCCAGCGTAATCACGGAGCCGCCGCCCGACGAGGTGGAGGTCATCTGCTGCAGGCCGGGAATCTGCCCGAACTGGCGCTCCAGCGGCGCGGTGACCTTGTTGGCCATCACCTCCGGGCTGGCGCCGGGGTAGAAGGTGGTGATCTCGATGATCGGGTAGTCCACCTGCGGCAGCGCGGAGACCGGCAACTGCTCATAGGCGACGAACCCCGCAAGCAAAATGGCCACCATCAGGAGCGAGGTGGCCACCGGCCGCAGGATGAAGGGCCGCGACGGACTCATGGCTGGGCCTTCCCGTCACCGTGGTGATGGCCCTTGCCGCTGCCGGAGGGCGCGCTACCGGCGGTGGGTGCAGCCGCTTGTCCCGAGGCAGGTGCTGCGGGTTGTGCCGGCCTGACCAGTTGTGGGCTTACATTGCTGCCGTCCAACAGCTTCTCCTGGCCGTCCACTACCACCTGCTGCCCCGGCTGCACGGCGCCGTCGGCCAGCACGGAGTTGGTGCCGATGACGAAGTCCACATGCACCGGCACGGCGTCCACATGGAACGGGGCGCGCGGCTTGCCGTCCTTTCCGACATCTCCCGAGTCGCCGTTAGCCCCGCCGGACTTGCCGCCGCCCGAGCCGCTGGGCGCGGCCGCGGCGTAGGGCTGGTTCTTGCGCTTGGAGGCCGGTGTCGGTCCCGGGTTGACCACGAAGACATAGTCTCCCTGGGTACCGGTGCTAATGGCGGCCGTCGGAACTACGATGGCGTTGTTCCGGTCCGACAGCACCAGCCGCACATTCACGAACTGGTTGGCGAAGAGCCCGTTGTCCGCATTGTCAAAGACTGCCTTCAGCTTGGCCGTGCCGGTAGTGGTGTCAATCTGGTTGTCGATGGTCAGCAGCGTGCCGGAGGCGATCTTGTGCGCGTCGGAGCGGTCGTAGGCCTCCACCACCAGCGGCGCTGCTCCCTGCATGGCCCGCTGCACCTGCGGCAGTTGGTCCTCGGGCAGCGTAAAGATGACGGCGATGGGATGAATCTGCGTAATCACGACGAGGCTCGTCGCTGAGCCCGCGTTGACGATGTTGCCGGGGTCCACCTGTCGCAGCCCCACCACGCCGTCAATAGGCGACGTAATGCGGGTGTAGTTCAGGTTCACCCGCGCGGCCTCAATCGACGCCTGGTCGGCCTTGATGGCTCCAATCGCCTGGCCCTGGTTGGAGACCTGCAACTGCTGCGTCTCCTTGCTGACCACGCCGGCGCTGTAGAGCGCGGTGTAGCGATCGGCCTCGGCCTTCATGTTGTCCAGGTTGGCCTGGTCCTTGGCGAGCTGGCCCACCGCCTGGTCGAGCGCCGCCTTGTAGGGCGCGGGGTCAATCTCCATCAGCAACTGGCCCTTGTGGACCGTCTGGCCCTCGCGGAAGTTCACATGCAGCAGTTGGCCGCTGACGCGCGCGTTGACTGTGACCGTGTTGTAAGCGGTGACCGTGCCCAGCGCGGTGAGGAAGATCGGCACGGTGCGCTGCTGCACCAGGGAGACCTGCACCGGAATGGGCCGGCGCGCCTGGGCGGCGGTCCTGTCGGCTTCGGACTGGGCGTCCTTCTTGCTGGTCTGGATGCGCCAGACCACCAGCGCGACCACGGCGGCAAGTACGAGAAGGATCAGAATTTGGCGCAGGCGGCTGCCCTGCGGCTCCGCGGGTTCCTCTCCGGATAGAGGAGAATGCTTGGGCTTCGAGTCGGTGGCGAAGGCCGGTTCCAGTTGCGTAGGCTCGGGCATGGTGCGGGTGTTGCTCCTCCGAAGAGTGTAGACGTACCGGGCAAGTCAGGGCGACTTGTCTCCGTTAACGGGAAAGGCTGGTGCCGGGTGGTCTGTTCGGTGGCGAAGTCACCGGGGTGCTGGCGGTATATTGGCTAAGGACAGCATAGTACGAGGCGCTTCAGGAAGCTGACAGTTGAGGAGACGAAGATGACGCCCCCGAAGACTCAGCCTCTCCAACCGCAGAGTGTACCCGGGGCAGGCCTGTCTATGCCAGCGGAAGCGCGGCCCTGCTCTGCGTCCGTGCTCTGCGTCGATCTGGATGGGACGCTGGTCAAGTCCGATACGCTGGTGGACTCCGTGCTGGTGATGGTGCGCCAGCACCCCTCGACGCTACTGCGCCTGCCCGGATGGCTTGCCAAGGGCAAGGCCGCCTTCAAGCAGCACGTCAGCTCCGCCGTCGCCCTGGATGTGGAGCACCTGCCCTGGAACCAGCCGCTGCTGCAGTACCTGCGCGAGCAGCACGGTGCCGGCCGGGAGATCTATCTTGCCACGGCCTCCGACCGCGCTCTGGCGGAGCGAGTCGCAGCCGGCCTCGGCATCTTTACCGGGGTGCTGGCCTCCGATGGCGTGACCAACCTGTCCGGAGCGAACAAGCTCGAGGCCTTTCGCCGGCGCTTTCCGCAGGGTTTCTGCTACATCGGTAACGCGGGGACTGACGCCGGGCTATTGTCAGCCTGCGATACACCCATGGTGGCCAATCCGCACCGTGCGCTGCTCAAGCTGTTGCAGCGCAGGGGCACCGTCGCCACGCGAAGCTTTGACGATCACGCGCCGCGGCTGAAGAGCTGGTTGCGCGCCGTGCGACTGCACCAGTGGGCCAAGAACACGCTCATCTTCGTTCCTCTGCTGCTCGCCCACCAGTGGAAACCCGGCACCCTCGGCGGCGCTGCGGTGGCGTTCTTCAGCTTCGGCTTGTGCGCCTCGTCCACCTACATCATTAATGACCTGCTGGACCTCGAAAACGACCGCAGGCACCCGCGCAAGCGCCGCCGCCCATTCGCCGCGGGCGATCTTTCAGCCATCTCCGGAGCCGCTGCGGTGCTCGTCCTGCTGTCCGCGGCTGCGGCTCTCGCTGTTGCATTGCCCGCCATCGTCAAAGCCCTGCCCGGCCACATTGCGCTCCAGCGGCCCTATTTGTTCCTCGATTGGCTGGGCATCTACACAGTCAGCACGCTCACCTACTCGATCTACCTGAAGCGCAAGCTGCTGCTGGACGTCTTTGTGCTGAGTGGGCTGTATACAGTGCGCATTATCGCGGGCAGCGCTGCCACCGGCATCGACGTCTCGCCCTGGCTGGCCGGGTTCAGCGTCTTCTTCTTTCTGTCGCTGGCCTTCGTCAAGCGCTTCAGCGAGCTCGAAGGCCTCCGCGAGCGCGGCAACGTGGTGAGCAACGGCCGCGGCTACCTGGTCAGCGACCTGGAGCAGTTGCGCGCGCTGGGCACCGGCGCCGCCTACGCCGCCGTCGTGGTGATGACGCTCTATATCAATAACTCCAACGCCAATACGCTCTATCACCACCCCGTGCGCCTGTGGATGGTAGTGCCGGTGCTGCTGCTCTGGATGAGCCGCATATGGATGCTCGCCGGCCGCGGCCAGATGCACGACGACCCCGTCGTCTACGCCATCACCGACAAGCGCAGCCTGATGCTCGGCGCGCTGATGGCCGCCGTGGTGTGGTTCGCGCTGTAGGAGGCGCGTTAGAATAAATCGATGCCGCCGAAGTTCAAGGACATTCAGAAGAGGATTGAAGAGGACGGTTGGGTACTTCATCGGCAGAAGGGCAGCCATAGGCAATTTCGGCATCCTGTAAAGCCTGGAATTGTAACCTTGGCTGGAAAAGATTCCGCAACTCCGTACGATGGAACTTACTTGAACATCCTTAGACAAGCGGGACTGAAAAAATGAAACAGTACGCCATCATCTTCGAACAAGGCCCGACGGGCTGGTCGGCCTACGCTCCGGATCTGCCCGGGCTTGGCGCTGCGGGAGATTCGTTTGAAGAGGTGAATCAATTAATCCGTGAAGGCATCGAGGCACATATTGAATGTCTTCGTGAAACAGGAAATCCTGTGCCTGAACCAACCACCCGGGTTGCGGTAATGTCGACGGCTGCATGAACGAAGCGCGAACACATACCTGGATAGATGACGAAATAGAACGGCTCGATCAGGAGCTTAAGCGTGATATCGAACAAGGTTCGCTTTCAAGCGAAGAACTGCGCCTGAAGTGGACTGGCCGTAAACAGGGTCTCCTAAAGAACGCCTTCGACAAGATGATGGAGCGCGCTACCACAGGCGAGGACAAGCGGGCTGTGGGCCAAAGCTTCAATCTCCTCAAGGCTTCGGTGGAAAACCGCATAGCGGTTGGGGAAGTATCACGCTCGCAACTCGGCACACTCGATATAACCCTCCCCGGCATCTCCCCACGCCTCGGCGCCGAGCACCCCCTCATCCGCACCTCCGCCGAGATCGTCAGCGTCTTCCAGCGCCTCGGCTACTCCGTCGCCCTTGGTCCCGAGGTCGAGACCGACTTCTACAACTTCGAGTCGCTCAACTTCCCACCCAACCACCCCGCGCGCGATACGCAGGACACCCTCGTCC
>Ga0302320_10023782_pt1 | contig 12003 bp, 13 predicted proteins | sample Bog_T0_3_FD_202130 | JGI IMG/M metagenome (GOLD analysis project Ga0302320, IMG submission 202130) | Peat permafrost microbial communities from Stordalen Mire near Abisko, Sweden - Bog_T0_3 | ecosystem: Environmental > Terrestrial > Soil > Wetlands > Peat | place: Sweden: Abisko, Stordalen Mire...
GGCGGGGATGGAACCGTGGAAGCGGAGGGTGGGGCGTGTGTTCAGCTCGATTTCGCCGAGAGTGTTGTCTTCATCGAGCACGTCGACGACGCCGAGTTGATCGAGGTCGAGACCCATGTGCGCGTCGAGCGCGGCCTGGAGGAGTTCAGGACGGAGGTAAATATCTTCAGGGCTGATGAGGGAGCCGATGCCGGAGCGCTCGTGACGCTGCTCGACCTTGTTCCACCAGCGGTCAATCTGGTTGCGGACCATGGCGGGCTCTTCAATGAAGAGGGCGCATTTGGGGACCAGCGTGAGGAGGGATTTTTCAGCGCCGGCGACGCAACTGAAGAACTCCCAGCCGGGGAAGACGGTGACGCCGGCGGCGGCGGCTTCGGCGGAGAGTTCAGCCTCATCGCCTTCAAGGCGCTGGCGGCTGAGGCGAGCATGGACGGCGGCGAGTAGACGCTCGGTGACGGGGGTTTCAGTGAGGGGAAGAAGCTGGGTTTCGTCGAGACCGGATTGAGAGCGTTGGGTTTCGGGATCGAATTTGCGGATGGTTTCAATTTCGTCGCCGAAGAACTCGATGCGGACGGGGCGGTCGGATTCGGGCGAGTAGACATCGAGGATGCCACCGCGGCGGGTGAACTGGCCGGGCATTTCGACGAGATCCATCTGGGTGTAGCCGACGGCGGCGAGGTGGCCGGTGAGGACTTCGACGTCAACCTCTTCACCGCGGCGGAGGGTTACGGCCAAGCCGGCGTAGTAGTCGCGATCAAAGAGCTTGAGGGCGGCGGCTTCAACGGGGGCGATGAGGATGGAGACCGAGCCGGTGGCGAGCTTGAAGAGCGCGGCGGCACGCTGCTCCTGGACGTCGGGATGCGGGGAGAGATTCTCGAACGGGAGCACATCGTGGGCCGGAAGACGGACGACCTGGGCGGGATCAACGGCGCCGGTGAGTTCGCAGCCGGCCTTGAGCAGTGGTTCGAGGGCTTCGGCGGCCTTGTTGTCAGCGACGACGACCACAACCAGTTGCTTGGCGGCACGCGCCATGAGGGGAAGATAGAGAGCCCGCGCCGTTGCGGTCAGTCCGGAGACACGCCTGCTCCCCGCAGCGAGGCTGAGATGCCTGCGTACGCGTTCAAAAGCGGAAGAGTGCTCCAGCTCCGCGAAGATATCGCGGACAAACGGGAGGATCATGTATTGCAAGTTTAGCAGTGGGGGCGTTGCGGGAAGTGGGACTGGGGAGTGGCAACCGGTTTGTGCGGTTCGGCTCACTCGAACCGTGGTCTATCCGATTCAACAGCCAACGCGGCTGCGAATATCCTTGAGCAGTACCAGCAGATGGAGCGAGTCGGCGGGTGAAGCGGTGAAGTCGAATTGCTCGTAGTAACGCCGCGCCTGATCGTCTTTGGCATGGACGGCAAGGGCGCGGATCCCCACAATGTCTGCGGCTTGCACGGTGCGCAAGACAGCATCGCGCAGCAGTGCACGTCCGACGCCTTTCTTCTGCCAGTTTTTATCGACGGCCAACCGGGCCAAGAGCATGATGGGCACCGGATGGCGGGCCAGGCCCTTCTGCAAACGCTCCGTTGCGTCGCTGTATTCGATTTGGCCGACTGCCAAACAGTAATACCCAACGACAGCGCCGCCGACCAGGCCCACATAGGTCTGAGCCGCACCAGCACCCTGGTTTTGCAGGGCGTGCTTACGCTGCCAGTTGTTCAAAGCCTCTTGTCCGCAGTCGAAGGCGTCGATTGGATGGTCGCGCCGGAGTTTCTCGATCGAGCGGGTTTCGTTCATCTTGCAGTGCCGGAGTCGAAGAATCCTGGTTCATCGAGCAGCGCTTGCAAGTTGGGCAAGGGACGGGCCGGTGCATCGAGGGCGGCTTGAAATGCGGCCCACTTCCCGGCGTCGAGACCGAAGACGCGACGATCCGCCAGAGCCTCCTCAGCGCGAGAAAGGGCGCTCTCCATGACAAAATCACTCACGGAGCGGTGGGCGGCAGCTGCGGCGGCCTGGAGCTTTGCCTTTGCCGCTGGCGATACCCGTAGATCGAGCTTTTCCGTGCGGCGTTGCGTCAGGATGGGTCGAGTCGCCATGGGATCTCCCTTGATTCTTCGATGATGGCAAATTGTCTTGACAATGTCAAGACTTTTGACAGATCGATGGGCACGGTCGCCGTACCGCCCGGACCGTAGCCTACTGTTGGTTGCGCTTCATTGCGCTGTGGGCCTCGTTTCAGTGCAGACTGACGAATACATCCATCGGCCATGGATTTGGCCTATAATTCGGGCGATCAGATTTTTCCATTTGCGTGGTGCGCTGTTTGGCGGGCCCGCATGTGAGGAGGCTGCAATGTTGAAACCGATGACGCTGCTTACCGCGGTAGTTTTGTTCTTGTTTATGCCGACACCGAAGCCGATGGCCCAGGATACTGGCAAGAATCCAGTGAAGGCGACGGCCGCTTCGCAGGCTGACGCCAAGAGACTGTTTAACCAGGATTGCTCGATGTGCCACGGCGAGAACGGGAATGGACAGACCGATTTGGCGAAGGGTATGGGATTGAAGCTGGGCGACTGGACCGATCCCAAGACGCTGGCCGGAGTGGACGACCAGGCTCTCTTCGACGCGATCCGCAACGGCAAGGACAAGATGCCGCCGGAGGCCGAGGGCCGCGCCAAGAACGACCAGGTGTGGAACCTGATCATCTACATCCGCAAGTTCTCATCGCCCGACCAGGGCACCGCGGGCAAGTAAGGCGATCGGTTAAGAAGGCAAGAGTTGGCGAGTCCCCGGCCTGAGCGCTCAGGACCGGGGAGTTGCCTGATGCAGGTCCTCTCCCCCCGTTTGCCTTTGTACGGCAAATGGATACTTGTCTTCATCCCTCAATCTCCGCCTACGGCCTTCATAAAGGCATAAAAGAAGTCCAGGGATTTCCAGTAGGAGTCGACTGGGAGCCTTTCGTCCTGACCGTGGGCGCGGTCGTCGTCGCGTTCGAGGGCGATGGCGGAGTAGCCGTAACAGGGGATTCCAGCCTGGGCGAAGTAGATGGAGTCAGTGGCGCCGTTTTCCATGACCGGGGTCACGGGAGTGCCCGGCCAGAGCTGCTGGGTGAGCCGGGTGAGCGGGGCAAAGACTTCAGCGATGGGCGCGGGCGGGACCATGGCTTTTCTTTCGGGCGCGGTATCGGCCACCTGGCCGGCATCGGAGACGTATTTCACGGTGAGTTTGGGATCGGCAAAGATGGCGATCAACTGCCGGCGGATTTCTTCAGGCGAGTGGCCGGGAAAGATGCGGCAGTTGACGTTGGCCTGGGCGGTTTGGGGCAGCGCGTTGTTGGCATGGCCGGCGAACAGGCGGGTGGCGACGCAGGTGGTGTGGAAGTTGGAGTTGAAACTGGGCTCGGCGGAGAGGCGAGCGGCTGCGGCCAAGTCTGGCGTGGTGGCCAAAATGCCCTGGATATCGGCTGCTGTTGGTCCTGCCTCCTGGCGGGCGAGGTTGGTGAAGTAGGTACGTGTGACCTGGTTCATCTCAAAGGGGAAGGTGTAAGAGGCGAGCTTGCTGAGGGCTGCGGTGAGCTCATAGATGGCGTTGTCTGGCCGGGGCAGTGAGCTGTGGCCACCGCGATTGGTGGCCGTGACCTGGAAGTCAGAGTAGACCTTTTCAGTGGCTTCGACATCGGCGACGACGGCTCGGCCATGGTCGAGCTCAACGCCGCCGGAGTCGGGATTGATGACGTAGGCTGCGTCCACCAGATCGCGATGCTGCTGGACGAGCCAGGAAGCGCCGTTGAATGTGCCGCCTTCCTCGTCGGCGGTGAGGGCAAGGATCAGGTCGCGGTGGGGCTTGTAGCCCTCGCGACGGAGGCGCAGGAAGGTGGCAACGAGGGCGGCGTCGGAGTCTTTCATGTCCTGGGTGCCTCGGCCGTAGTAGTATCCGTCTTTCTCGACGAACTGGAATGGGTCGGTGGACCAGTCGGAGCGCAGGGCCTGGACGACATCCATGTGGCCGAGGAACAGGACCGGCTTGCGGGAGTCGGGGGTGACGGCGCGGAGGCGGACGACGAGGTTCATTTTGCGCGCGTCAGGGCCGAGCAGACGGACGTCTTCAGCGGGAAAGCCAGCGTCGAGAAAGCGCTTCTGCATGGCTGCCGCGCCGAGGGTGACGTTGCCTTGCGGCGTGTCCGTAGTGTTGATCTCGATGAGTTGCTTGAAGATTTCGCGGGCTTCTGCGCGCTCGGCGGGCGATGCCGGCGAGAGCTGCGTCTGCGCAGGGGCGGCAGAGACGAGGCAGAGTGCGAACGCGGTGATGTGGCTGTAAAGAGCGATTCGGCGCATGGATGGATTGTACGGTGCGCGGGAGTTTGAATGCACTGACGGCTTGCGCGGCCCGGTGAATCGTTTTATGTTGAAGCGGACCCAATTTTCGAGGTGAAGAATGTTTCTGAAGTCCGCTTCTGCCGCTTGTTTGATTGTCGTGAGCGCCGCTGCGTTGGCGCAAAGCACGCCGGGCCAAACCACGCCGGCACGGCCCAAGATTACCGGAATCTCGCACCTGGCTGTTTACACGAGCAACCCCGCCGCAACGGACCACTATTACCGTGAGCTGATTGGCGCGGCGAAGCTGGCTGACCCGGAAAATCCGAAGGGGGTTCGCTACGCGTTCAACGATGTGCAGTTTGTGGAGGTGCTGCCGCTGCCGGAGGGACAGGGCATTAACCGGCTGGACCACATCGCGTTTAATACGAGCGACGTGGAGGGGCTGCGGAAGTACCTGGCTGCGAAGGCCTGGAAGACGCCGGCGAAGGCCGAGAAGGGCGCGGACGGCAGCTACTGGATCACGGTGCGCGATGCGGAGGGAAACAAGGTGGAGTTCGTTCAGCCGCCGCACCTGCCGCAGGCGATTGTTGCGCCGAACGTGATTGGGCACCACATCATTCACATTGGGATTCTGGTGCATGACCGGGCGTTGCAGGACACTTTTTACCGCGACCTGCTGGGGTTCAGGCCCTACTGGTGGGGCGGCATGAAAGACGGCATAGTGGACTGGGTGAGCCAGCAGACGCCGGAGAGTCACGACTGGATCGAGTACATGCTGGAGGCGACGCACGGCAAAGGCGGGACCGGCATCCCGGCAGAGATGTCGCAGCACACGCTGGGGGTGCTGGACCATCTTTCGGTTGGCGTGCCGTCGGTGGAGGCGGCGTTCAAGACGCTGAAGGACGAGGGGCGGCTGGCAGGGGTTCAGGCAGACGATCGCCCGAAGGTGGGCAAGGACGGGAAGGGGCAGTTCAACCTGTATGACCCGGACGGGATACGGCTGGAACTGATGAACTTCAAGGCGACGGAGAAACCTTGCTGCTCGCCGTTTACGGCGGAGGATCCGACGCCGTAGGGGTTGGACTTTGTTCCCAGGGGAGGACATAATTGAGTGTGGGGGGACGTATGGGATATGTGGGTCCAATCGGCAGTTCCAAGTATCGCGGCGCCGACCATGAGGAGCGGGGGAAGAAGCCTTTACCCAGGGTGCCCATAAAGCTCCCGCCACCGGTGAAAGTTCCGCCGCCGCCGGCGCAATCCAGTTCGCCGAAATAGCAGGCGACGCGAAAGGAGCGGTTGCCGATGCCGGCTACACTGCTCGCTTTGCAGGTTTTGCTCATTCTCCTACCCGGCTTTTCGGCTGCGTATGTCGTCCAGTCTCTTGCGACACGACGTACGCAGTCTGATCTGGAACGAGTAGTTGAGGCCTTGGTATTCAGCTTTATTATCTATGTCTTCTTCATCCTATTGAACGGCGGAGGACTGCCGTTTCAACTTCAGCATGACCCTACCGGAAAGATCGATGACACGGTTAGGTGGGACCCGGCTCAGTTGGCGTGGTTGGCAGCCGTTACGCTGATCTTTTCTGTGATTGCAGTCGCTTACATACGATTCGATGGAAATCGAGTATTCCGCGCAGTCGGATTGACTGAGCGCACGACCCGCAATTCCATCTGGAACGACATATTCGAGCGTGAGGCAATCGATAACCAACCCGTCCAAGTGGAGTTAGGGGACGGACGGAATATTCTTGGCGTATTGCTTTACTACTCAGACGCCTCAGAAGAAGGTTCTCTCTACCTGACCCAAGCATCGTGGGTGGATGAGAATGGCCAAACCGTCCCGATCCCGGGCCCCGGCATCTTGCTGACCAAGAACAGTGGCATCCGCTCGGTGAGTTTGCTTGACCCCGCAGCGGATTCTCCCGCAAAGGAAGTTTGACCGGGTGCAACCTAGCCAATTGCATATCGTCAAGTCGGCCTCGTTCTCCTTCGCGCTAGAATTAACATATGCATGCAGCCGCGCTTTCACCTGACGTCCTGGCCAAGTATGAGCCCGTGATCGGACTCGAGGTCCATGTGCAACTGCTGACCGCGACCAAGGCGTTTTGCGGTTGCGCGAATCATTTTGGTTCGGCGCCCAACACGAACGTTTGCCCGGTGTGTTTGGGGCTGCCGGGGGCGCTGCCGGTGTTGAACGCGAAGGCGGTGGAGTTTGCCACTCTGGCGTCTCTGGCGCTGAACTGCGAGGCGCGGGAGCGTTCGATTTTTGCACGCAAGAATTATTTTTATCCTGACCTGCCGAAGGGGTACCAGATTTCGCAGTTCGACAAGCCGCTGGCCGAGCATGGCTGGATTGAGGTGCCGACGGCGGACGGGACGACGAAGCGGATCGGGATTACGCGGCTGCACATGGAAGAGGACGCGGGGAAGAGTCTGCATGAGGGTTTTTCCGACTCGGCTACGCGGACCTATGTGGATCTGAACCGGTGCGGGACGCCGCTGGCGGAGATTGTGTCAGAGCCGGATATTCGCACGCCGGACGAGGCCTTTGAGTACCTGACGCGGCTGAAGGAGATCCTGCTGTATTGCGGAGTTTCGGACTGCAACATGGAAGAGGGATCGCTTCGATGCGATGCCAACGTAAGCGTGCGGCTCAGAGGCGCGGAGCGCTTTGGGACCAAGGCGGAAGTGAAGAATGTGAACAGCTTCCGGTTTGTGCGGGCGGCGCTGGAGTACGAGATTGAACGGCAGATTGAAGTGATCGAGGCCGGCGGGCGGGTGACGCAGGAGAGCCGGCTGTGGAACGCGAACGAGGGCCGGACCTACTCCATGCGTTCAAAGGAGCAGGCGCACGACTACCGGTATTTTCCTGAGCCGGATCTGCCGCCGCTGCTTGTTTCCCGCGAGTTCCTGGAACGCAAGAGAGCGGAGCTTCCCGAGCTGCCGGAGGCGCGGCGGGCGCGGATGATGGCCGAGTACGAACTGATGGAGCAGGATGCGTTTACGCTGACCGCGACGCGGGAGTTTGCGGACCGGTTTGAAGCGGCGGCGAAGACGGCGCGCAGTCCGCGGCGGGTGGCCAACCTTCTGCTGAATGAAGTGGGCGGACGGCTGAAGGCTCTGAACCTGGAGCAGGAGCAGTCGGCGGTATCGATGGCCGGCATTGTGCAGGCTGCCGATCTGCTGGAGGAAGGCAAGATCAGCTCAAAGCAACTGAAGCAGATGCTGGATGTGTGCTTTGAAAAGGGCGAGGACTTCGCTGCTGTTTATGAGCGCGAGAAGCCGCAGCAGATTACCGACACGGCGGCGCTTGAAGCGATGATTGACGAGGTGATCGCGGCCAACCCCAAGCAGGTGGAACAGTATCGCGGCGGGAAGAAGACGATGGCTGGTTTTTTTGTGGGCCAGGTGATGAAGGCGTCAAAAGGCCAGGCCAACCCGGCGCTGCTGAATGAACTGGTGACGAAAAAGCTGGATGGTTGAAGCCAGACGACGCCTTGAGCGGCGCCGCGGCCCTTGCACTACTTCAATTTAAGTTCGACTTCGAACTCCTTGCGCGCGTCCCAGGAGCTGACGGTTTTGACGGCGCTTTTTTTGCCATCTTTCTCAGCCCATAGTTCATGCTCTTCTGTCATGGCAACCTGGCCAAAACGGAACTTGCCATCGGCAACCGAGGTAAAACTGCGGATGGCCTTGGTTTTCAGGTCCCTGAGGAAGACAGTGGCGCCGGCCACCGGAGTGGAGTTTTCATCCGCAACATAGCCGGAGACAACGCGCTGGCCGGGCGCCTGGGCCTGCGCGGCTGGCGGGGCAAAAAAGCCCGATTGGGGCGGCAGGGGAAGCAAACCGGCGGCGGCAACTGCGAAGGCCACCCCGGCCACAAAACTGGTGCGATTCAACCTCACTCTACCTCCTCGTCCTCTTCGAACAGATCGTCGTCGTCGTCAAGATCGTCGTCTACGCGAGCCAACTCGAGCGGTTCCACGCCGACAATCTCGTACTCGGTTCCACACTCGTCACAGGCGACAACGTCGCCCTCTTCCACTTCGTCCAATTCAATGTCTAGTTCATTCTCGCATTCAGGGCAGCTGGGCACTGCAGCCTCCTTTGATTCGGTTCCATTTGGATTTGTAAGATGGCGCTATTTTACGGCACAACAGGGATATTCTTGGGGACAACACTGCCTCAGGTCAAGAGGCAGCCATCACAGCAGAAATCTGGATTCCTCCCTGCGGAGATTATCCTATGCGCATCCGCAAAGCAATGAATGCGGCCTAGAGGGGATGGCGACGGACGCCGGATTGCGATCAGGACCGTGGCTGCTGCCAAGGAGGGTGTGGCGAGCCAATGACACTGGCCCGTAGCAGGGGTTAACCTGAATCAGACAAGATGCCCAGAATCGGCTCCACTCCGTTTGCCCTGCCTGACTTTGCCGGCACAACCCGCCGGCTGGTGCTGGTGAACCTTGGCGCCTACTTTGCCTTGCTGCTGGCGCAGTTCGCGTTTCCCGGCATGGCTGAGGGGCTTTTCGCGGGGCTGGCTTTTCAACCTCATGCCTTTCTGCACGGCTATCTGTGGCAGCCGCTGACCTATAGCCTGGTGCACCTGGGACTGCTCGGGACGCTGTTTGAGCTGCTGTCGCTTTGGTTTCTGGGCGGGTTTCTCGAGAACTACCACAACGCCAGCTGGGTGACCGGACTTTATGTTTTTTCGGTTCTGGGCACGGCCGCTGCGTCCACGGCTATTTATGCATGCGGGAGCACGCTGGGCTTCAATGCCGTGGCGTTCCCGCTGGCCGGCTGCATTGGGGGCATCTTCGGCCTGCTGGTGGCGATCGGCGTGCTTTACGGGGATGCGCAGTTTTTGCTGTTCTTTACCATCGGCGTCAAGGCGCGCTACCTGGTGGCTATCTACGCGCTGATTTCGATCGCGATGCTGTTCGGTCAGCAGCGTGTGTACGCTTTTGCACAACTGGGCGGAGCCCTGGGGGGGCTGCTCTTCATCCGGCTGGCTCCGCGGCGGGGCTTCAACTTTGCCCTCAGCGAAGGCTGGTATGGGTTGCGCAACCGCTACTACCGCTGGAAGCGGCGGCGGGCCTCGCGCAAGTTCGAGGTCTACATGCGCTCACAGGGACGCACAGTGCGGTTTGACGGCCGGGGACGCCCGCTGGATGATGACCCGGACGACAAGAAGCGCTGGAACTGAAGCGGGGCGTCCCATTGCTCAGAGTTCTGTGAAGGTCTGAGAGATTACAATTCTGTCTGAAATGCAAAAGAAAACAGCTTTTCTCTTTCCGGGTCAGGGATCGCAGGCCGTTGGCATGGGCCGCGATCTGGCCGAGCGGTATCCTGTTGCTGCACAAACCTTTGCCGAGGCCGATGAGGCGCTGGGCTTGGCGCTTTCGCGGCTCTGCTTTGAGGGGCCTGAAGAAGGTCTGAAACTGACGGAGAACACGCAGCCGGCTATTTTGACGGTGAGCGTGGCCGCCTGGCGCGTGCTGGCCGGGCAGGGGGTGGAGCCGGCGCTGGCAGCAGGGCACTCGCTGGGAGAATGGAGCGCCCACGTGGCGGCGGGGACAATTGGCTTTGCCGATGCGGTGCGGGCGGTGAAGGCTCGCGGCAAGGCGATGCAACTGGCTGTTCCGGCGGGGCAGGGCGCGATGGCCGCGGTGCTGTCGCTGGGTGCGGCCCAGGTGGCCGAGGCCTGCGCGGAGGCGGCGGCGGAGACTGGACTGGTTGTGCAGGCGGCGAACCTGAACTCGCCTGGGCAGACGGTGATCTCAGGGGCGCTGGCGGCGGTGGAGAGGGCGTCGGCGCTGTGCAAGGCCAAGGGGGCGCGGCGGGCAGTGATGCTTCCGGTGAGCGCACCGTTCCATTGCGCGCTGATGCAGCCGGCGCAGGAAGAGGTGGCGCGGGTGCTGGCCGGGCTTACGCTCGCTGATCCTCGGATAGCGGTGGCGGCCAACGTGACGGGCGGGCTGGTGACAACCGCGGCTGCGGCGCAAGATGCTCTGACCAGGCAGGTGACCGGCGCGGTGCGCTGGATGGACTGCGAGCAGGCGCTGGTGGCGGCGGGTGCGGAGCTGTTTATCGAGGTGGGGCCGGGCAAGGTGCTTTGCGGGCTGCTGCGGCAGATCGATCCGGCGCTGAAGGCGCTGAATGTGGAAGACAGCGCGAGCCTGGAGGCTACGCTGGCGGCGCTGGCAGGCTGAGGGAACTGCGGCATATCGTGGGCATTTGAACCTATGCCCTGGCGGTCTTTTCAGCTTCCCCGGCCAGTTGTGCCGAGTGCTTATACGCGTTCTCAGAGAGTTCGCGAGCCTGCTTGCTGAGTTCGTGGGCGGTGAGATGATCTGCCTTGCCGTGTGCAGTTGCGGCGGTAGCATGGGCGTGGGCGGCCAGATTGTGCAGTTCCGCGGCCCGGTCGTGCGTGCTCTGCGTCATGGGGTTGTCCTCGCCTGTTCGATGCGGGCCGACCGGCAAGGATCCGGGGAAAGATTCCGGCGATCTCTGGTGAGTCAAAAACCTGCTTGCATGCCGAGAAAAGCATGCCGTATGGGCTGAGGAGGATGCGGAAAAAAGCCTTGATTGAGGTCAAATCCGCAGACCAGAGGCCCGCAGGGGCTAGGGCCCAAATTCATCTTTACGGCTTTTCGGCACGCGACCCAGAGGGTACCCCGAGTCGTGCCCTTTCGCATTTCGTGCAGCTCCGGAAGCATTTTTCCGCAAGGTGTGGAGTCCTGCCCTTTCAAGACATCGACTTAATCAGAGATTCCCTAGGGTCCGAGGTAGAGTTCCACGCCGGGAGGCGAGAAGCTGAGGGTGTGGGTTTTGGGGTCGTACTCGAGGTTGAGCGCCTTGCTCTTGCGGCCATTGATGAGGACGGCTACGAGCAGGCCGTTGCCGTATCGGCCGGCGAGGGCGATCTTGTGGCTCTGGATGACGCCATACTCGTTGTCGGGGCTGGTGGTGCTCCAGTCGTCCTGAAAGCGGGAGAACGGGTAAGGGCCGCTCTGCGCGGGATGCTGCTGCCAGTTTTTGTCGTGCAGCCAGATGCCATAGGCGGTGGGCAGGTCGTTTTTTTCGACGGCGGTCAGAAAGGCGTTGACGGTGATTCTGCCCTGGAGATAGCTGTTCCAGTTCCAGGGCCAGTCGATGGGACGGCCGGCTACGAGCCACCAGGCGATGAACAGGACCAGAAGCAGGCCCCCGGCGCTGGAGAGAACCACAGTGCGGCGGCGTTCGCGGGCTTCGTCAAAGACAGGAGCGTCGAGCAGGGTCATGGGAGATCTTCCTCGAATCCAGGATACGGTAAAAGGACAGTGGTCAGTGGTTGGTGGTTAGCGGTCAGCTTTCGGTTTTCGGCTAAAGGCTGACGCACCTCCGGGTGGATTTGCGGGTCCTGTTTGGTTAGACACCGGAGTCGGGCTGGTGGTTCCCGGGCGGGATGGGCCTGTTGTGTCTTTTGGGTGACGGCGGCTGGACGGGCTGACTTTCTGCTTTAGCCCGCTTTGAATCCGAGTCCGGTGAATCACTCGTTGGACTCGCTGGTGACTGGGGACGAGCTGTTTTCCAGTACATCCCTTATAGATTCGGCAAATAAATACTGACACTTTTTGTGGCGGCGTGCGTCTAATGAAGTATGGAACGTGAAGATGCCCGTAAGCTATCTCCAGAGGCACAGCATGAACGCCGCCGGCA
>Ga0302320_10023785_pt1 | contig 12001 bp, 11 predicted proteins | sample Bog_T0_3_FD_202130 | JGI IMG/M metagenome (GOLD analysis project Ga0302320, IMG submission 202130) | Peat permafrost microbial communities from Stordalen Mire near Abisko, Sweden - Bog_T0_3 | ecosystem: Environmental > Terrestrial > Soil > Wetlands > Peat | place: Sweden: Abisko, Stordalen Mire...
GACTGGATCGATAAGGGTTATCCCGTCGAAAACGGAACAGCGATGAAATAAGGCCGGTCTGGCGGCCGGTCCGCTTCTGTTTACGCGGCGAGGTCTAACGCCTGCTCGAAATCCGCCAACAGATCGCCCCAGTCCTCGATTCCTACCGACACGCGGACAAGTCCCTCTGTGATGCCTGGTGTACGCCAATTTATGCCTGGACGGCACCGACGCCGTTGCCAATCACGCGCAAAATGAAACTATGAAGACCTTCGAAACGATGGGGCGAGAAGAACTCTTACGGGCGCTCGCCATGTTCGGCAAGAACTGGCTCGCGCACGATGGCTGCTGGTTCCTGGCGGCCGAGGAACGCTTCGGCATAGAGACCGCGATTGAGCTGGACGCTCGTTCGTGGGAGCGATTTGCGGCTGCCGAAGCGCGGCGAATTATGAGCACTTTCGATATCCCGGCGGGAGGCGGCTTGCCGGCGCTGGAAGAAGCGCTCGGGCTGCGACTCTACAGCGTTGTCAATGTGCAACGTGTGGAGTGGTCGGAGGATCGGCAACGCTTGCGTTTCTCAATGGACCGGTGCCGCGTCCAGGAAGCCCGTCGCCGCAAAGGACTGGCAGACTTTCCTTGCAAACAGGTCGGGATCGTCGAGTTCGAGACGTTCGCCAAAACGGTCGATTCGCGGATTGTCACCAAGTGTCTGCAGTGTCCGCCGGATGCGCCCGAGGGCCAGTACTGCTCCTGGGAATTCACCCTCGGGGCGTAGCGAACGCCCGCCTGTTCGCCAAGTCAGCGTCTGACGGCCCGGTGTCCCTTCGAGATGCTGCCGGACCAGTCAGGTGGTCACCAAGCGGAAGGGCGAGACGGCTCACCTCAGTGTAAAGCGGACAGCCTTTGCAGTGGCGCGTCGAGATGCCTGCAATCGGCAGGTCTTCCAGATACCGCCAGGGATCGTCAACTGCCGAGATGCCGACAACCTGCTGAGCGGTCGGCACCAGGATTCGTCATCTCCTACCGGTTCGCAGCACAATTGGCTTGTTTGCAGCGACTTTCCGGCGATTCCCGGTGGTTCCCCAGTTGCATATCAGTGATGTGAAGGATTTCCGAGAGGAGCCAGAAGATGAAGATCAAATCCACGCTTTTCGGACTCGCCCTACTCACGGTTTCGAACACGACCCGGTTGGCTTGCGGCGCCGAGCTGAAACCGGAAACGCTACGCGCGTGGGACCAGTACGTCAGCAATGCCGACTCACGGATGCACGCGCGGCTTGAGCCGGGGCGGCACTTTCTTTGGACGGACGAAGCCCCCGATCGTGGAGCGCGCGTTCGGGGTGGCGAAATCCTGGTTGCGCCGGTTGACGGATCCGGCATGCAGCACGTGCCGGACGGATTGATTCATCACTGGGTCGGATCACTGTTTATTCCAAAGGCCACCTTGGCAGGTGTCCTTGCCGTGGCTCACGACTACGACCGTTACAAGGAAATCTACAGACCCAAGGTCCTCGATTCCAGGTTGTTGGCCTGTGGAGACCGCCAACAGGAGTATTCGATGGTTTGGATGAATAACATCGTGTTCGTGAACGCAACCCTGCAAAGCCGGTACGAAGCGCGCGATTTCGCAGTGGATCCGCAACGTTGGTACACCATTACGCATGTGACCAGCGCGCGGGAGATCGCAGACTACGGGCTGAGCGCCGAGCATCTCCTACCACCGGGTGAAGGCAACGGCTTTATTTGGAGGCTACAGAGCATTGCACGGTACGAGGAACGCGACGGAGGTGTGTACGTGGAACTTGAGGCCATCGGCCTGACGCGAGACATTCCCGCCGCTATCCGCTGGATGGCGAGTCCGCTGGTGACTCGTCTCACGCGTAGCACCTTAGTCGCTTCGCTCCGGCAGACGCGTGAAGGACTTGCGCGGCCGGCCGCGGAGACTCGCGGCCTGACGGCGTGCGCGACACGCGGCTTCCGGCCCGTGATTACCGCGGCGGCTGAGGTGTCGTACTCCAAGGAGGCACTCCGGTGAAAGGGCACGCGGAGCGGGGGCTTATCGTTGCGATGTTGCTTGCCGGCGCAGTTATGGCCGCCGGCGGGGACGCCCAGCGTGCACGGGAGTTCTACGGGCGAGCAGAGTATCAAGCAGCAATTGACACCATGCTGCCGTTGGAGAGCAAGACCCCGGATAGTCTCGCGTTGTTAGGCCAGGCGTACTACGGGAACGGAGAATACAAGCAGGCGACCATTTACCTGGAAAAAGCGATCGCGGCCTCGCCGTCGAATGCGCTCTACTATGATTGGCTGGGAAAAGCGTACGGCTGGCGCGCGGAAACGTCCAGTGTTCTGACGGCGCCCTTTTACGCCTCCAAAACTCGAGAAAGCTTCGAAAAGGCCGTGGCTCTCGATCCGGTCAACCTGGAAGCGCTAGGCGACGTGTTCGAGTACTATTTAGAGGCGCCGCGGCCCCTGGGCGGCGGAATGGACAAGGCCGAAGCCATCGCCGTCCGAATCGGCCGTCTGGACGCAGCCGAATTCGAATGTAAGCTGGCGGCGCTTGCCGAAAAGAGGAAGCAGTTTGACGCGGCGGAGCAACACCTCCGCCGCGCGGTTGCTATGAAGCCGGATCAGGTTGGCCGGATGATTGACCTGGGAGAGTTCCTTGCCAGGCGGGGGCGTTACGATGAGTGTGAAGATCTGCTCCGCGCTGCGGGAAACCGGAACCCCGGCTCCCCAAGTCTGATGTTCGCTCAGGCGAGCCTGGAAATCCGTAGGGGCCGGAACCTCGCCGAAGCACAAAGACTGCTTCGCAGCTATCTTGCGTCGCCAATTACTCCGGATGACCCTCCCCGCTTGGAGGCGTTACGGCTGTTCAAGATGGTTCCCTGACAATCCATCATCCAACCGCGTTTTGGCGTTACCGCGGCATACTCCGTCAGCAAGAATCGCCGACGAGCGGCGAACCTGAAAAGGGAAGGCGATTCGCTTACACGTCGGTTCCGCCATGACGGGGCTTGCGGATTCCAAATCTGGCCATCCTGGATTGAAGCGTGCTTCGTTTCAAACCGAGCGACGCAGCGGCGCCGCGAGGCCCGCTCACGACCCAATCGGCGGCTTTGAGCGCTTCCAGGATCGCCCGGTGTTCGGCATCTTCAAGGGTCTCGTGTTGCTTTGTGGCGGCGGACAATGGGTGAGTGTGCAGGCCGGCAAGCGGCACGTTGAGAATCGGCCCGGCGGACAGAATTACCGCGCGCTCGATCAGGTTTTGCAGTTCCCGGATGTTGCCTGGCCACGGATAGCGCAGCAACGCACTCATGCTTTCCGAGGGAATCGTATCGATGGTCTTGTTCATGCGCCTGGCAAACTGCTGGACGAAATGACGAACCAGCAGAGGAATGTCTTCCTGCCGCTCACGAAGTGACGGCACTTGGATGGGAAACACATCCAAGCGGTAGTAGAGGTCCATCCGGAACTTCTGTTCCTTCACCATGGCGGCCAGATCCCGATTGGTGGATGCGATCAGCCGGGCGTCAGTGCGGAGCGTGCGGGAGCTACCGAGCCGCTCAAACTCCCGCTCCTGCAAAACGCGGAGGAGCTTTGGCTGGAGTTCCAGCGGAATTTCGCCGACTTCGTCCAGAAAAACCGTCCCGTGGCTGGCCAGTTCGAAGCGGCCAATACGCTGCGCTATGGCGCCCGTGAAAGCGCCCTTTTCGTGGCCGAACATCTCACTTTCCAGAAGACCGGTCGGAATAGCGGCGCAGTTGAGCTTGATAAACGCGTTATTGTTGCGAGAGCTCAGGTTGTGGATGGCGCGGGCGACCAACTCCTTACCCACTCCGGTTTCGCCATAGATCAGCACAGTCGAATCGGTGGGAGCCACGGTCTCGACCTGTTGAAGCAACTTCTGCAGCGCCGCACTCCGGCCAATAATGGAATCGAAATTCATCTGGCTGCGGATTTCGTCTTCCAGGTACAGCTTCTCCTGCGCCAGCTTGTCCTTGAGTTCGGCAATCTGCCGATAGGCCAAGGCATTTTCCACGGCGATGGCAACTTGCGCCGCCACTTGGCGGACGAATTCGACCTCGTCGCCGGTAAATGGATCGTCGTGCAGCCGGCCGAGGCATAGAACGCCCAGGGTGCGGCTCCGGCTGACCAACGGAACGTCGCACAGGGCGTGAAAACCTTCCGCCACAGCCAGGTTGTTAACGTCCAACGAGGCCAATGCCCGCGCATCCAGCGCAACCGGTTCCCCGATGCGAAATACCCGGTTGGTCGGTCCCTCGGCGGCCGGGACCTTGCCTTCTTCGCGAATGAGACCGCGCCCTTCCGGAAAATCAACCGCATGAATGCGCAGCCTCTGGTCGTTGGGGTCCGGCAGCGCCACGCCCACCGAGTCGCATTTCATTACGTGCCGGACACTGGCGGAGATGGCTCGCAGGAGATCGCGAAGCTCCAGATTCGAGATGATGGCGTTGTTCAGGTCCAGCAGGAGCTTCAGGCGCTCATTATTGCTCCGCAATTCCTCGTGGGGGGCCTGCGGCGTCTCCGGCGGGACTTGGGCGGATGGTTCCATGCAATCCTACAGATGCAATTCACCGCAATCCGTGACAGAGTTGGGTGCTTAAACAGTTTCGGGATTTTGGTTAAGAACCGCTTGCTGGCGCGCGCGGCTCAGAATGGCGTCTCAATGTTTGTAAGTGTTTACAGAGCCGGGCCCAGAGGGCACCCCGCGAGGGAGCGGTCGTTCAGAGACGTGCCTCCCGATACCGTGTAAGCACCCGACAGAGTTGTCACCGGCCGGCGGATTTTGCATCCTGATAGTAGAACCACTATGCCCATGTACGAATATCGCTGCCAGAGTTGTGGCAAGAGCTTTGAAATGCTGCGCCGGATGCAGGACTCCGACCGCGATCTGAAGTGCCCGGAATGCCAGTCTTCAGAAATCGAGCGGCTGCTCTCGACGTTCGCCGCCGGCGGGTGCAAGTCCTCCGGGGCCGGCAGGTTCACTTGAGCGCGATAGGCAACGACCGGTTCGGCCGACAGGACCGTTTGAATTATGATAAACGAAAGAACTTTTCAACCCGGCAACGCTCACCGCTTGGACGATCCGCAGAGGCTTCTGTGGATGCCACCGAACGAGGTGATCGACCGATTGGATTTCAAACCTGGAATGGTGGTTGCCGACATCGGCGCCGGTACCGGGTTCTTCGCGCTGCCTTTTGCCCGTGCGGTTGGTCCGGCAGGGATGGTGTGGGCTGTCGATTTGCAGCCCGCAATGCTCCAAATCCTGGAAGAAAAGCTTCGGCAGGATGGCGCTCCGGGCAATATCAAGCTTCGGGAGGGGCGAGCGGCGGATACCGGTCTTCCGGACGGGAGTTGCGATTTGGCGTTTTTGGGGAACCTCTGGCACGAGTTGGACGAACCCGGTACGGTTCTGGCGGAAATGCGGCGCATTTTGCGTCCTGGCGGGCGTGTTGCCATCCTGGATTGGCGCACCGACGTGGCGTACCCGCCGGGACCGCCGCCCGAGCACCGTGTTGCCGTCAGCAAAACGGAGGCGACGTTGAAAACGGACAATTGGCGGCATGTTTCGTTCCACCTCCTGGGGCAATACAGCTATCTGCTGGTTGCCGCGGCGAAATAGGTCCCCCACTAGCCTCAAGTCGCATCTATGTTGACATAACTGTTATTCTGGCGTGACAGGGGGATTGGTTCCAAAATGCCGCGTCGAACATGTCCGCGCCACGGCGCCGGGTATCCGTGCACGTGTGCGATGGGTAATTTGTACCGATTCGTTGAGCCGGTTCTGCTGTTCCTGCTCAAGAAGAAGAAACGATCGTATGGATATGAGCTGGCGGCGGAGTTGCAGGAATACGCGTTGACCGATGCATCTATCGAAGCCGCTGCGCTCTACAAGACGTTAAGGCAACTGGAGCGGAACAACTGCGTGACTTCTGAGTGGGATGTCAGCGGCACAGGGCCGGCAAAAAGAGTCTACTGCCTCACGCCTCACGGCGAAGAGCACCTCGCGGAGTGGATAACGGTTCTCGACCATGTGGCTCGGTCGATGACACGTTTTGTGCGCACAGCGGGGAAACAGACTCGCGACGAGCCGGACCACAAATCCCCGAAGCCTCGCCGCCTTCCTGGCAAGCGAACGGCGAAAACGGCATAGCCACCACTTTAGGAATCGGGCAAGAATAACTTCGCAGCAAGCGTCGTGGCGCAGACTCTCAAGTCTGCTGCGCCGAGACTCTGGACTCCTGATGTCATGGAATTAGGCTGAGCCGGGGGGTGGGGCCAGGCTTCAGCCTGCGGCGGACTTCAGTCCGCCCGCCACAGGTCTCACATCGTTGGCAGGAGGGCGGGCTGAAGCCCGCCGCAGACTGAAGTCTGCCCACCTTCGAAACGCTCGCCAGCGAGTGGCGGCCCGAAGTGGCTCACCTTATTTCCCCGGGCCAACCGAAATTGCGGGCGACATCAGGAGTCCAGAGACTTAGACTCGTCTCGGCGCTCCGAGAACCGCATTGCCAAGAGGGTCGAGATGAGTCTCGACCCCGCAAGCAGGAGTGCCTGCGCCACATCGCCGCCACAGACAATGTGAAGTTGTTTTTGCGTCGTTCCTTAGGTTGTCTCTACGACCTCCTTACGCACCTTGCGGGACAGTATCCGGTAGGGGTCCACCAACAACCATGCCAACGAACCCACCGCGCAAAGGGCGGCCGCCACTTGGAAGGACGAGGGCCAACCGAAGACGGTGGCCAGTACGGGGGTCAGCGAAGCCGTCACCGTTCCGCCGAGTTGGTTGCCCATGTTCATCACGCCCGAGACCGACCCCGCCGAACGGCCCCCAATGTCCGCGGTGACCGACCAGAAACAACTCGTCGAGAGATACAGCGTGCCGGCGCCGCCGGCCAACACGATGCTGGCCACGCGGGCATCCTGCGCCCGCATCGCAAGCACGATGAAACATGCGGCCACTGCCATGCTGACGACCGAGAGGCCGCAGCGGCCGGCCCGTTTTCCGTAGCGTTTAGTGAGGCGGTCGCTGATGTAGCCTCCCAGTGGCGCAAAGGCCGCCATGGCCAGAAACGGCAGCATCCCTAAAACCGCGCTGGCTTTCAAATCCAACCCGCGGACCTTGTTCAGGTAGATGAAAAACCAGGTGAAGAAGATGTAGGAGACATAGCCGAACGCGAAGTAGCTCACCGTGAGCGCCCACACGTTCCGGCTGCCCAGAATGATGCTCCAGGGAAGAGCCTCCCCGCTGTCGGCCGGCGCCTGCTGGGGCATCCCGGCACGGATGTACCCGGCTTCCGGCGGCCTGACCCAGGGGTGTTCCTCGGGCCGGTCCCGAGCGATCAAGTACCAGACCAGGCCGGCCGCGAGGCCGATCACAGCGCAAGTCCAAAAGGACCAGCGCCAGCCGTAGTGCAAAAGGACGAGCGTTATCAGGGGAGGGGTGATTCCCGCGCCGGCGCCCACTCCGGCGAAGATCAGACCGTTGGCCAAGCCGCGCTCCTGCGAAGGGATCCAGCCGGCCACCAGCCGGTTTGAGGCTGGGAACACCATGGCCTCTCCCACGCCAAGCAGGAACCGTGTCGCCAGCAGTGTGGCTAACAGAAACGGGATGCCCGCGGGTATCGCAGCGAAAAGTGCCGTAAACACGGCCCACCACACCGTCGCAATGGTCAGGATTTTGCGAGGCCCGAAGCGGTCTGCCAAGCGTCCTCCCGGGGCTTGGAACAGGGCGTAGCCCAATACAAAACTGCTGAATACCCAGCCAAGCCGGATGTTGTCAAGGCCGAATTCCTTCTGAATGAAACTACCGCCGATCGAAATGTTCACCCGATCCAGGTAGGCGACGGCGCTGATCGCGAACATCCAGCCGACCAGCAACCACCGGATCCGGCCGCGCCGAGGCTTGTCGATCCTCACGGAAACCGTCTTTCCCGGCCTTCGCCGTTTGAATAGCATCAAGCTAGCAGGTTGTTACTCTTAGATGCAAGTTGAATCTTCCGAGAGCCGCCTGCTACTCTCAGGGAGTATGGCAAGGCCCCGCTGAAGGAAAACACTATGGAGAAGACTTCCGTCACACCCGACAATGCAGCCGAAGTAGCGCGCCGTTTTCTACGGCTTTACACAGGCGCTATCTCCGACATCCTGGACAAGAACGGCTATCGGAATCAGGTTTTGCCCCACTACATTACGCCGTTCACGACCGCGAACCGGGTCGCCGGCCTGGCGTTCACCGGGCAGGGGTACCCGTGCGCGGACATCGCGCATGACGATACGCAGACGCGGCTGAAGATCCTGGACAGCATTTCGCCGGGCACGGTATCGGTGTGGGCTACCGGTGGCAGCATGGATTGCGCCCACTGGGGCGAGATCATGTCCACGGCGGTTAAACAGCGCGGGTGTACCGGCGCGGTGGTCGACGGCGGGGTGCGGGATGTGGACTTCGTCAATGCCATGAACTACCCGGTATTTGCCAAGTTCAAGTGCTCGGCCAGTTCGTTGGGGCGCTGGGACATCGTTGACTGCCAGATCTCGATCAAGGTCGGCAACACCGTGATTCACCCGGGCGATTTCGTCTTTGGCGACACCGATGGAGTAGTCGTTATCCCGAAGGAGGGGACGATGGAGGTGCTGGTAGCCGCCGAGGGAATCTTCGAGCGCGAAAGCGGGATGCGCGAGGAACTGCGGCGGGGCGTGTCCGTCGCCGACGCCTACGCGAAGTATGGCTCGCTGTAGGGCGGGTAGGCCCGTTGTCCAGTTCCGACGGTTCCAATTTCAGAACTCCTGATGTCGTGAAATTTGCAGTGAGCCCGCAGGTAGGGCAGGCGGTGCTCGCCTGCCCTCGATCCTATTCAAGCAGCGGGCCTAATTCAGCGCGGGCGGGCAGGCGGCACCGCCTGCCCCACGCGAAGCTCTCGCTATCGAAAAGGAATGGCTCAGCCCATTTTCCCCGCCAGGCAGAAATTGCGGGGTGACATCAGGAGTTCTGAATTTAGGGTCGCTGTTTAGTTGTCTCGGCGGAACAGGGCAGCATTCTAGTCTCCCCGCCTAAGGCAGTAAACCGGCATATCCGGCGATCGCGCCGATACCCAGCAGAATGACCGGCGGCCAATGAAACCTGCGCAGGATCAGCAAGCATGCGCCGCCGAACAGCCAGCGCGGCCAGGATGTGAAAACACCTCGGCTGAGCAGAATGGCCGTGCTGAGAATCAAGCCCGCGATTGCCGGATTCAGTCCGGACAGAAGGCGTTGTGCACGATCGTCGTGACGAAAGCGCTCATATTGGCGACTGATGGCTAGCATCAGGACTGCCGCCGGGGTCATGAGGGCCACAGTTGCAACCAGGGCGCCGGCAATTCCTGCGAGGTGGTACCCCGTAAATGTCGCCAGCACGGCGATCGGGCCAGGCGTCAGATTACTGATTGCCACGCCGTCGATGAACTCGCGCGCGCTCAGCCAGTGAAGATCTGTGACCAGACGGTTGTGCAGAACCGGTATCAGCAGGAAGCCGCCGCCGAAGAATACAAAGCCGACTTTCAAAAAAGTGCCCGCAACCGTGCCAAGTAACGACCCGGCCGCCAGCACAGGAGCCAGTGCCGTCATGACGAGAGGCGGCTTTGGTTTGTCGTTCGCCGGTTCGTGGGGACCTGGACGGCTCCGAGCCATGATGAGGCCCACGGCCCCGGCGCCGAGCAGTATCCACAGCGCATTAATTTTCAGGACCCCCGAGCCTAGTGCCAGGGCTCCCACGGCAAAGGCGACAGGCGACCGCAAAACCCGCCTGCCAATTGACCAACCGGCCTCCACAATTAACGCAATTACCACCGGACTGAGGCCTGCGACAGCCCCCTGGAGAGCCGGAATCGCGTGAAAGCGGAAATAGAGGTGAGATAACGCAATCACGAGGGCGATGGATGGGAATAGGAATGCAACTGCCGAGAGGATGCCCCCCAGAACCCCGAATAACCGATAACCGACAAACAGAGAAACGTTGACTGCAAACGAGCCCAGGATCTGTCCAAATCCGACGCCGTTCAGGAATTCGTCCAAGGAGAGCAATCGACGCTTCCGAACAAACTCGTATTCCATGATGGAAATGATCGCCATCCCGCCTCCGAAGCCGATGCTGCCCACTTTGAAGAAGATCAGCAGCAGGCGGCCGAGGGAAACTTTGGGCGTGGCGAATGGACTCTCCAGTGTGGCGCTCCGATCATTCATGAGTTCCCTCTGTTCGAGCCGCGCCGGTCAGCGAGTGCCTTTTGCCACGCACTCTCCAGTTCGGCCCGGGCCGAAGGGGTGAGTGGCTGGGGTTTCACGCCAGGTTCGTATCCACGGCACAATTCGATGGTTCGACGTAAGCTATCGGCGACTGCCAGGCAAGTACCGCACCCGCTAAGGTGATTTCGCACGCCAACGGAGTCCTCCTGTCGCAGATCTCCATCGAAATAATCCGAAAGCGCTTCGATGATCCTTTCGCAAGTGTACTTCATGCCGACCAGCCAATCCGCACATTAGGAGGCGGGCATCTCGACCGGTGCGTTTAGAACGATATCGATTGCCGGCGCGTGCAGCAGGGTGTTGTGGATCAGGCACGATTTTACGGCCCGGAGAATCCCCGCCTGGTGCTGCATATCCAGTTCCGGCGCCGTCACCTCAATCCGGAAACTCCCGAGCCTCGCTGGCTGGGTGGCCTTCTCCGCCGTGACTTTGACTTTCAATCCATCGGCGGGCAGCGACCTCGCTTTGAGGTATTGGGCCGCGTAAAACCCGGCGCAAGTCCCTAGCGACACCAAGAGAAACTCCGGGGGTGTCATGCCGCTGTCGGAACCGCCATTGGCGGCCGGCTGATCGCAGATCACACGGTGGCCGCGCGCGATCGCCTCAAACTTCACTTCACCTTTATGTAGGATTTCCACTTCCATAGAAAATTGCCTCACCCACCAAGATGCAGTCTTTTCGGAAAAGTGACGATGTTACCAATGGACGAAATCTGCATCTTGAGGTATGAAGCCGAGTTTTGAGATCCGAATATTATGAGAAAGTCACTCCTTTTGGTCGTGGCTGTACCCTTATTGGCGCAGGATCCGCTCTCGTTGCGTGAGGCGGTGCGACTGGCCCTGCGAGAGAATAAAGCCATTGCCGCCACCAATGCAGGGATGCGCGCCGCGGAGACACGCATTGTCGAGGCCCGAGCCGGCAACCTGCCCAAGCTGAACTATTCCGAATCTTTCGTGCGCAGCGACAATCCGGTCTTCGTTTTCAGCTCGCTGCTAACCCAACACCAATTCGGCGCTGAGAATTTCAACATCGGTCCTCTGAACCGGCCAGACTCGATCAACAATTTCCAGTCGCAACTGACGGTGGACCAAGTCCTGTACGACGCCGGACAGACCCGCAACGCCGTGAAATCGGCCGATCTCTCACGGCAGGTGTCCGGCGAGGAGCAGCGGCGAACCCAGATGCAAGTGATGGCCGGCGTGGTCAGAGCTTACTACGGCGCGGTACTGGCGGCGGAAAGCCTCAAGACGGCGGAGCAATCGCTCAAAAGCGCCGAGGCGGACCTGGCGCGGGCCGAATCGGTCCATGCGGCCGGCATGTCGACCGATGTCGATGTGCTGTCCATCCGGGTACATCTTGCCGCCGTCACCGAGCAGCATATTCAGAGGGCGGCGGATCTGGATGTAGCGAAGTCCGCGCTGAACGACGCGCTTGGACTGCCGCTGGATACCAACCATGCGCTGACCACCTCGTTAACCGCGCTGGATTTGCCGAACCTGACGCTGGCGGCCCTCGAAAAGGACGCTTCCGCGACGCGCCCGGAGGTCCGTCAAGTACACCTGGCATCAGACCTTGCCAAGACGCAGGCAGACTCGGCCCGGAGCGCGCTGCTTCCTCAGGTCGGTTTTCACGCCGTCTTTGAGGCCGACCGCCAACAGTTCATCAATAAGGGTGGGGCCAACTGGCTGGCCTCCATTGGATTGCGCTGGAACCTGTTCAACGG
>Ga0302320_10023786_pt1 | contig 12001 bp, 14 predicted proteins | sample Bog_T0_3_FD_202130 | JGI IMG/M metagenome (GOLD analysis project Ga0302320, IMG submission 202130) | Peat permafrost microbial communities from Stordalen Mire near Abisko, Sweden - Bog_T0_3 | ecosystem: Environmental > Terrestrial > Soil > Wetlands > Peat | place: Sweden: Abisko, Stordalen Mire...
GTGTTGAGGTTTGTTCACGTTACTTCAATCAATCGCATCGATGCGAAGGAGCCTTCGAAATGAGATACAGGCCCACACTCCAAGAATCGCTTGAGCCCGTCTTCGTCTTTGTTACGAGGGCATTGGCTACTTTTGGTCTGTTCGCCTTGATCGCGATAATTCTGCTAGTGGCTCAAGACAACCTAGCACGAGCTGAATCCGCCCCCTGTTACGCTGGAGAGGGCGAGCGCGTGACCTTACGTGGAACCATCGTGCAATCGACTACTCTTGAAGCAAATGACGGAACCGGGGAGCCTGCTCATACAAAGTTCACGGCGGTAGCCCTGGAAAAGGCTGTCTGTTTTTCTGGGTTTTCCGCGCCTGAGTATGTGCTTAGAATCTGTTCCAACATCTCGCAGAAAAAGTGGCTCGGGCATCGCGTCATCGTGATCGGCACTCTCTACATTGACGAAGACCTTTGTTTTACCGTTGAGCAGATAAAGGATGCACCGCAAGAGAGTGCCAATAGTGCGCCCCCGGCTCCGGCTAGCCCTGACCCAGATAAGGTTGACGATTCGAAGCTTGCAGAGGTTTCCTGCCACTGGGTTTTGAGGCCAGATCGCGGAACCGATGACTCCATAACAGAGCACGCGGTTGATCACCTTGAGGCGTTCCGCGATAGCGGCAAGCTGCCTGAGAAATATTTTTGGAGCGCATGCACCATGTACGAATACGTCTTGGCGGAATGCCGCGCAAACCCGCGTGCGTCGTTGCTTGATGTCGTCAACAGTTTGATAGCCAAAGTGAAAGCTGGGAAAGAAATGCCGGATATGCCGCGCCCCTGCGGCGCGTGAGGGAGTACCGAACATGATTAGACGTTTTGTCGTTTGGCTCGTACTCGCTGCAACGCTTCTTTTGAACCCATGCGCATCGCGTGCCGACAATATCCCCCAATTTTACGACTATACGGACGCCGATCAATCGTTGGCGGCTTATCAGTACCCTGAGGGGTGCCCAGGCTGTGCGAGTGCCTTCAAGCCCACGGGTAAAGTCGATTTATCAGACCCAGTTGCATACCAATATCGGACCCGGTTGAGGGAGGCTGCTAGACAGCCACCGAATTTCAATGTGGTTTATCGAGTGGTCACATGGGGCTGCGGCACTTCCTGTGCGAGCGGCGCAATAATTGATGAGCGCAACGGCCATGTGATTTGGCTCCCGTCAGTTGAATTCAATAACGTCATTTACATGATTGATAGCACCCTAATCATGCTCCAGTTGTCCGTTGGCGACGACGATCCGTCTCACCGTACAACATCATTCTGGTATCTGGAGAATGGAGCTTTTAAACAGGTGAGTGCCGATCTTAGCGGATGTCGATGAGAGACCGTCGTTTTACCCATTGAAAGGAATAGGGCAACGGCAAACGAGAATGAAACACAAGGCGCGACTGAAACTCCCGATCCTGATACCTTTGCAGAGCATCTCGGCAAGGAAATGGTGGCATGCGGATATGACTTCATCAATGTCCACTCTGAGCATTCCCCTTCTATTCCCATGATCGTTGCACTGTCAGTCTACGGGGTGCCAGGGGAGAGTACCTTTCGAACCCGCTACGATTTCGTGGGAGGGGGAGGCGACCATCTAGATCGCCTTCATTCTGTGGTCAGACCGCTGCGGGACGCCCACTCGATTGCCCTAGAAGATCTTCGGCGGGCAGAGTTGGAGGCAATCCCCCTGCCACCTAATAGAACTGGATTCAATTGAACCTGGGTTCATTAAACGAGAGAATGGACGCGCTGCGGGTGCTGATGAAATTGGACAGAGAGTGCAAAACCAATTTGACCTAAAACACGTAATGTGAGGATGAGCAATGAATTTGGAGGAAATTGCAAAACTTGCACCGATCGCCACAGCTTCAATCGCGCTGTGCGCATTGATTGTTGCTTGGATTTCCATAAATACGCAAAAGGCGGTGGCCCGAAAACGCGCCGCGATTGATGTGTTTTTTAAGACAGAGATGGATAAGGAAATGCTTGCCGCATATGGCGGCTACACCGCTGGTCTTAAAAAGCTAAAGGAAGCCACCTCAATAAAGGAATTTTCCGATACGCCAGATTATCAATCGATTCGGGCCTATCTCGACGTCAATGAATTGATATCTGTAGGCATCAATCGCAAGGTGTTCGATGAACGCGTATGTTACGGGTTTTGGCGTACCATCCTCACGACCGCCTGCCGGGACGCCGCCAAAGTAATCGACCATGCCAGAAACCAACCGAATGGCGAGCGGACCTACGACCAGCTTTTGCTTGTAAATGCCCGGTGGAGCGGTCGCCCGCTGATTTGGCAGTGCTGGCGCTATTAATCCGCTAACGCGCTAATTGTGCTTGTCGCGTGTCGTAGTTCGACATTGCCTGCTGGTCGCCATCCCGCGGTAAAAGTATCGAGCTCTTCTCCCGTTTGAGCGTTCCATCATCTATCGTCTCGAAAGATGACTGGGAATGGAATCACGTATTGACCGATATTGTCCAAGGCAGCATCATCACGAGCCTCCGCTTACAGGGCTCAAGGCAGCACCTATGCGAGCGCCACGCCCCGACTCCGAGCGTAATCCCTATCAAGAACTTCGCGCACAAACCACCACATCCCGGTCGATATAAGAAAGCCTAACAGGCACGCAAAAATCCCAAGATTGGATTAGGGGGTCTAAAGCTGCATGAGATCGCCCGCTCCCAAACCCTTAATAATCCATTGTCCGAGGCGGTTCACTAGCGGCCCCCGACAAAATATGTGCCAACCCAACCAGGGCCAGCGTCGGCGCCAAGGCTCTTCATAAATTCGATTGCTGGTATGTCGCGCTCAACCGGCGGGCCGTCCGCGCCTCTCAGGAGCACGTGGTAGCTCAGTGGATCGGACCCAATGACCCTCGCAACGTAATTGAAATTGTACCCAAGAGAGTAAAGATACGCCCCCTCTTCGGCTGACCCCGTACCGTCCGCTACCCTGAAGTCCGAATTATATGCCGCGTGGAACATAATTATGGTGAAGGTATCCTGTTCCATTGTCTTGCCAGCTGCCCAGATCATCGCGCAAGCACTGAGGCAGCCACCATGCTGTGGCACGCGGGTTGACCAGCCATTGCGGTGGATCAGTAGCCCGATATTAATTCCATCTTTTTCAGCACCGCCAGGACCAACAAGGTCGACACGCGCTTTGCGAATGCCTTTGACGCGCTCCACAAACCTGGCGTAGTCACCGGGCTCAATTTCACCACTGACCGTGATAAGCGCGCACGTCGGATCACCGTCGCCGCACGACTCGAAGCTGATATCAGCTGCCGCCACCACTGGTGAGCTTGCCAGCATAGCCAATAATCCAATGACGATTAAGAATACAGGCATTCATTTTCTTTCTTTACCCGACATTCCCCAAATGGACGCTGGTTCCGGTCAAGTCTGCGGCATTCTGGGGTTCCTGGCAAGCTCGGAGCACCGCCAACGAGCTTGCGACGGGTGTTGGGACATGCAGAATGCGAGCAGCGCGTTGCACTGATCACATGGGAACTGTGTCATGGATGAGCGCGGGCAGTGTGCCGGGGCGCGGAGATCCAGACTAAGCAGGACCGCTGCGCCGATGCACCTCAAGAGCTACCCAATCGACGGCAAGTTGTTCCGCGTCGGAGCCGTGAACTATTACGCGTCCGGCCTCAATCGCCAGGACAATGATTTGATCGTGATCGTGAGCGCCGAGGAAGCGGCGGCAATCACGCGCGCTTTCGAGGCGCGATTTGCCTCCGGTGAGGCTCTAACGCCTGGCGCGAGGCAATAGGCCAACGCGACTGGATGTCTAATCGGCGCCGGTGGGCTCGAACGGAACCGAAAGGCCTCAGCGGGAGTTTAAAAACCATCCAGAAGATATTTATCGATTTCCAACTTTGTGATGTTGGGTAATGTTTTACCTGTCTGCCTTGCAGTACTTTTCCGCCTTGCTGCGCCTGAGTTTCCGCTGGCGCCAGCGACATTACGTCATTGGTTTTTTCGTCTTGGCCGTATTCTGCAGCGGCGGCATCCTGGTTCCGACTGACGCGGTAGCGGGAAATCAGACCCAATATATTGTTGATGGCCTTGCGCTAGGAGACCCCGTAGCTCCCAAAAGCGCCACTTACCGAGAATACCAATGCCGCCCGAGCGAGCAGTTCGAATCGTTCATTTGGTGCCGACGCCGAAGGACCGAGAATGGCAAATTCGGTGAGTTCACATCAGTTAATTCCATCCTCCACTCTTCAAACGGCGCGACTGCATATATATCGCGATACATCGAACCCGCGTATTTCGCGGTGGGGGACGTCGATCGGGAGATCAAGCGCCTATCGCAACGCTTTGGCACCGCGCCGCACATTTTGCAGTCGCCGCAGCGATCCAGAGGCCCGTTGGGGGTGATCGCCTACTGGGGCGACGTCACGCTGATGCCCCTCGATTCTCACAGCCTCGCCCAGCTCGCCGCCGGTCAAAGCGTCATGAAGGGAATGCTCTTTGACTTCCTTGGTAACTTCGGAGAATCGGCACGTGAAGGCTTTCCCATTTTCCAACTTGGCGGCGCCTCCGGGTACATATGGGGTGCGCACTTCGACGAAAACGGCAAGGGCAGCTTGCGGATGACCGCGATTGATGCGAGTCAATTCTCCGGTCCGCCTCAGGTTGCCAAGCGTGATGATGTCGATTCCTCAACGGCACCCCTACCTGAGACTCAGAGATCAGTCAGCCCAGGCCGTACACCGTCACCTAATCCGCAACCAGAGGTCAGCCTGTGGGCGGGTTCCGGTTTTTTCGTCAGTAAGGACGGGCATGTTCTAACTAACAACCACGTTATTGAAAAATGCACGTCAATCCGCGTCTTCGTGGCTCAGTCGGAACCAGTTGACGCCCGAGAAATCGCTAGCGACACCACAAATGACCTTGCGCTTCTCGCGACCCGCTTGAGGCCGTCCCGCGTGGCCGCTCCACGCCAGGGGCTACGGCTCGGGGAAACCATCGCGGCTTTTGGCTATCCTTACGCGGATATTCTGGCGTCGAGCGGTAACTTCACCCAAGGTAACGTGACAGCGCTCGCTGGCATGCGTGATGATTCGCGCTACGTGCAAATATCCGCACCCGTCCAGCCCGGCAATAGCGGCGGCCCACTGCTCGATCAGAACGGCAATCTTGTAGGGATGGTGACAGCCAAGTTGCAAATGGCACGGAGCGGGGACCTTCCCCAGAACGTAAACTTTGCCCTGAACGCATCGATTATTGCATCCTTCCTTGACATCAACGGGATCAAATACACGCCCGGTTCCGCGACTTCGGCCTTGAAGCCAGAGGAACTCGCCGATCAGGCGAAGGCCATGAGCGTATTTATATTGTGCAAATGAAACCCTTTGCACTTCGTCAGCTATTGGCAGCGACTGCGTCGGCGGAAGACTCGCTGCGATATGAGAACACCCTCGCGCATCGCGCCACGTCAATTGCCTTTCAGGCGCTTCCCAATCCTCAGCCTGGATGATGGCTTTGCGCTAGCCTCAGCAGCACAGGTTTTCAGCGCTTTCCCATCGGTGATAAGGTCACGTGATGTGTGGACGCTTTACCCAATCCTACACTTGGCGCGAGCTGGTCGAGCTTTACCGGCTCACCCAGCCCGCGCGAAACTAGCAGTGGCCAAAACGATGAGTGACGATCCAATATTCGCCATCACATGTTTGGCGAACGCGATCTTCGGCGGTAGCATCGGTGCACTGATCACATGGGAACTGTGTCATGCCATGGATGAGCGCGGGCAATGTATCGGGGCGTGGAGATCCAGACCAAGCAAGCCCGCCGCGCCGATGCACCTAAAGAGCTACCAAATCGTTTTCCGCATCTCATGCGGCTTCGGCTAACCAATATTTGGCGTCATTGCGCGAGACGATTGTGACCAAGGCTTCCTTGTCGCTGTATGCTTGCCAATTAGCGGTGGCGGTTATAGCGGTCGCTTTGTGGCTGGTATTTTGGAATCCCACCGAGGTTTCGATCCGTATTATTGGTCTTCTGCTTCAGCTACTCGGCATTAGCGCCGCTTTTTGGGGGATAATCTCTAAACATGATAAAGACATGGCTAGGGTTGCGTCGTCCCGTCGTGGGCGTACTAAGTGTCCGTCGAGGAGGGTGATCGAGTGGATGGCAGGGTGCGTGTATTCTTGGGGCCTGGAGCCACAATCGAGACCCGCCTCGAAGCGCTTGAGAAAAACGTAACTGTGATGATTGACGAAAGTATCACAAAACGAATCGAGGAACTGTTTCGAAAGAATGCTGATGCAGTGAGGCATGAAGAGCAGTCAAGGCGAGAGGATGACGCCGCAATTTTAGCGAGGTTAGACGCAGAGGCAACAATAGATAGGCACATTGCTTTAATCGGAGCGTCGTGGAAAATGGCTCGGGAAGCGCCCCAGGCGAGGCAACCAGCGCAGCACGTAAAAAAGCAAGCCAATGACAACAGTCGCGAAAATCCAGATCACGGCCCGTTCATCTCGTTCATTGTGTGCCCAGGGAATATCAGCTCATATCTTGTGCAGCGTTCGGGAAAAGAAAAATCCGCTGCCATTTTGGCGGCATGCCGTTCCAACCTGTTGGAACAGAATTTTCTTTGAACAAGTCCCAATTTCGCCGGTTATGAAATCGGCTCGGGCTCGCCTCATTTGTGATTTCTCTAAATGCGTGCCGATGCATCACCATGTTATCGCGAGTCTCAAGAAGTGAGACATAAAATTTGATGGACACGATGCGATCTGTGTTCCGCATAAAATTGAGGCCAATGTCAACCATTTGAACAGCCATTGCGACGTCGGCTACCCAGCTCGGGGGAACCTTCATGAATATGATGCAGGGACGGTCATCAGGAAGCTGCTTTTGCGCTTTTTTCAGCGAGTGTAGGATACTCTGTGGATTAATTTCTGTCGTCTCGAATTTACATTTCGCGTCCGCAGGCACCACGAATCCATCCGGGTAAAACACCTCAACATCGTAATCGCTGCCCTTCTTCATCTGCGGAACTACAAAGCGAAAATCGACGTTGTTGATATATAAGAATCGTCCGAAGTCCAATTCGGCGCACGTTGACTCTATTTTTTCAGCTCCCCCTATCATCTGGGCAATACAAGCATCGAAGCCTTCAATATGTTGAAGGTTGAACAGGCTCTCAGCCAGCTCGACCACACGGAAGACGGTAGTTTCTCGACGGCGGTCGGACGAAAAGTCTATGCGCAGAAAGCCGGGTTTAGGAGCATCATGCCGTATGTGTGCTTCGAACCACTCTCGTCCAAGAAAATGCACGATGACAGTATTTGCAAGACCAATCATCCGCTCGCCGTCGTGATTTGTCATATCACCTGGCAAAGTCGAGACGATCTTGTGTAGGTCATCGACACTGAGCCGCCGGGGCGTGTCAATCATGAGTTCAACATAGAGCCTTTCGTTAGTTATTCACAAGTCAAGCGGACAGGCTTCCGCTCATTAGCACACGATACCGCTCATTATCGCCGTGCCGATTCTCGCTACTAAAATTTAATCCAGTAGCAATGGTTTGGAACTAGAGATGCCAGACATCTTCTTGAAATGCGCAACGCGCTCTGCCTCAGATCCCAATTGTTCTACCACGGTGCCCGATGAAACTAGCACCTCGATGCAGGGACTTCCGCTCGTTGTTCCCGTCCAGTAGGAATCGGCGAGTTCGATAGCACATTCGCCTTTAATTAGCTTTTTGGCGATTTCGTTGACGATGTTCATGTCGCCACGATGCAATATCGCCCCCTCAGCTACGCTTACGGTGTAGAGTTTTCCCCCAGTCATTTTTGCCCAATGGTCTTTGGCGCACTCTTCATCTTCGAACAGCATAAGACAATCATTGCGTTTGGGCTTCATGGACGGCTTTCTTTCGTCGAGCAGAGATTCTGCTAGAGCCCCATCCCGGGGGTGCCGAGACACGAACTCGCCAGCGGTCGCAATCTCCGCTCCAGGGGTAAAGATGCGTTTGTCTGCCCGGTAGTAAATGCGCACGTAACCATCTCCCTAGACGCGGGCTTCTTTATTCAGGCGTCCTAAGCAGCGTAGAAATCGCCGTTGTCGCCCGCCTGGCAAAATTGATTAGACGCGCCTCGAATCGTCAAGTGCGAAATGGCATTTGCCACGCCGGTAAATTCGGCGTCCCGTCAGAGAGTGTCATTAGACCGGGCTCTTGTGACACGGTGCGCATCCCCTCGAAAATAGTGTCACAAGAATGGTTTGTTAATTGACATGGTGAACATGTCGCATTATTTCTGACTCTAATGACATGCCAGGGAGTCAAAACGATGTTGATTGGGTATGCAAGGACATCCACCGTTGAACAGGTCGCCGGGTTCGAAGCTCAAGTTCGCGAGTTGAAGGCAACCGGCGCAAAAAAGATTTTCCGTGAACAGATTTCAAGTGCCGCCTCCCGTGCGCAGCTTGAAGCCGCAATCGATTATTGCCGCGAGGGGGACACGCTTGTCGTGACGAAGCTTGACCGTTTGGCACGTTCTGTTCGCGACCTTTGCCGGATCATCGATGAACTGAAGGCCAAGGATGCAGGGTTGCGAATCTTGAATATGAATTTCGACACTGCCAGCCCTACCGGCAAAATGATGCTGACGATTCTTGGTTCGATTGCCGAGTTTGAGCGCGAGATAATGCTTGAGCGGCAAAGAGAGGGAATTGCGAAAGCTCATAGCGAAGGGAAATACAAAGGTCGCGCTCCAACGGCGCGGGCCAAGGCGGATCAAGTCTTTGCGCTCGACCGCGCTGGCAAGACCCGCGAAGCGATTGCCAAGGAAGTCGGAATCAGCCTCGTTTCGGTTTATCGCATCTTGCGGACTCGTAAGGATGCAGAGACGCCAGCGGCGAAAGTCACTCGAATGCGGAAGGGTCCACAAGCACAAGCCAGTGTCTAAAGAAGGGGCCGTATGGCCCCTCTTTTTTGCTCCCTAGACCGTGATTCCAGCTTCGCTTAAAAGTTGAGTGAGCCTGGGGTCATCTCAATCGTGTCTGCAAAGCAAAGGAGGGGCTTCCGTGGCTGAATATAGCCGCTGAGACCACTCGAAAAGGCAGCTCGGACGCCTGCCGCATTGCAAAAAGCGCGAAAGGCAGGACGTGAAGCCGCTCTCCAACCCGTCTACCCTCTACCCCTCCGACGCGGTCTGTTCGCATGAATATAGACAAGATTAGATCGCGGAAGCGGCAATGGGCAACACGCCAGAGACGCGCCCTCGGCATCCCTCCTAGACCAGTCCAGCCTTGGCAGTCATCAGGATTGCCCAAAAGCACCTATTACCATCACCGCGCTCACGGTTTGCCGTTGCTGTCAGTCGAGCGACAAGCGGACTTGTTCATGAAGAGAGAACTGAAGCGCATTAGGGCTAGGGCGTTCGCTGCGAACAGATCGCCGTTTATCGGGCTAGGTTCGGTCCAATAGCCCGGCTACCCAAAGATCGGGCATGTCATTAGGAATACACTCTTAATTATCGAAATGAGGTTGAAATGGAATAGGGGTTCGGTCTCGATCTAAATTGATCGCCCTCGCTGACATCTGAAAGCCCAGGCGCCGCCATTACTCCTATTACCCCTATAAGCTCTTTACCCGTATGAGAGAGCTTTCATGCTTTCATAAGCTTTCGGCAGTCCCTTTTTGTTCGCGATCACCGGTTAAGTTGTCTCTCGCTTTCGCGGCTGCGATTGTCCACTTGGGCGTAAGTTTGCACACAATAATTCCTTTCGAAGGGACTCCTCCAAATCCCATGCCCATTTCAGAACTTGGATTTTTGGATGGCGTCGATCTATTAGAATTTATAGGAAGAAATTCGGGTAGTGCTTGCTTATCCGAAATAGATCGGGAATGGGATCGTGCCAAAGCTTGCAGTCGTGGAGCAAATTGCAAAAATAATCGTCATATTCACATCAGCTGCCGCCGGGTTCTTTTGGATTTGGGCATCCCTTACGAAAATACCGCTCTTCCCGGATGTAGGCTTCGACTCGGATTCATCAGTGTTTGAGCCGATTCGTAAGGCCCTTCAAACTTCAAGCCGTCGAAATGCCATCGCTGCTTGTTTTGCTGGACTGGCGGCGATCGCATCGGTCGTTGTTCGCCTGCCATCAGTTACAGAGATGATGAGCCTATAGGAATTTTTTGGCAGCGTTTCAGTTTGATATTTGACGCTCCTTGACGCGCGCCAGCGCGCGACCAATCTCCAATGCTGTTCGTAGCGCAAAGCAAGGATAGGGAATGGGCAAATCAACTTACATTGTTCCAATAGTGAAGCGCGATCTAGTGCCACTTTGGCATGACTATTGGGACTCAAAGAAACCTAGCAACGAGGCCAAAAAGGTTAGCCGCGATGGTTCATTAGGGCGAACCGCTACCGTGACAGCGAAGAATAAACGAAATGCCGCAGCGATTGCCGAAGCGCAAAATCCGGGAGATGTTGCAATCTCAGATGCTGTTTCGGGGATTGGCTGATACCCACCCGACCTAAATGCCAAAAGCGTCCCGCCGATGTAATCACCCATCATAGTGGCGGTTGTCGCCATCTTGGCATGGACCTGACGGGTCTTCGTATTTGCAGGCTTTTGGCGCGATCGGCTCAGACGCTCACTTGCTGCGATCCCTTTACTCTTGCCGTCCCCCACCGATCCCCTTTTTGACTGTTCTGTCCGGTTTATCCAATTGATCGCTCTTGGAGATACCGCCGAGTTGCTGTCAGTGATTTCGCGGGTTCGCGCCGCCGCGCGGCGTGCAATGATCCAGGTAAAAGCTGCGATATGGAGCGGATCTTTTCCAGAATTTTTCAAATCTCGCCAAAATCGGGAATGATCGAACCATTGCTTAATTTTTTGAACCCGGGTTCAAAATCTTATTAGAGCCCGCACAGAGGCAACGTGCGAAGGCGGGTATGATGAAACAGCGGGCCACGTGTTGAACCGTGCCCTATGCGCGCGCCAATGGCTGATCGAGGACCGCTACATGCTACGGGGTTCGACACCGTGGTTCGAATTTCGGCAATGGCGTGGAAAGCCGATATTCGCTCAAGCCGCGTGAATGACGCCAGTGCGCCGGTGGACCTTGCTTTCCCGCTCTGATCTATAACCCCTCCAATATTTAGTTGCTTTCCGGCATCGTTGGGCGAAGGTTGCGGCGTCTCTCTTCTCCCATTTTGCGGCGCCTTATGAAAACACATGTTCTGATAGCAGCGACAGCTGCGCTTCTGGTTTTGCCGTCCTCCACCATCTTGGCCGACCCGGCGGAAGCGCCAGATTACGCCGGAACGCATCGTCCACGGTTTCCAGCTGAAGACTTCGCCGCTTTTACAGATGTGCGCATTGCAGCGCTGAAATCCGGCCTTCAACTGAAGCCGACGCAAGAAAAGAAATGGTTTGCGCTCGAAACGGTGTTACGTGAAGAGGCAAAAACACACGCGGCGCGCGCAGCGGAATCGCGTGAAAAGGCTGAGGAACCTCACGAGCATCACGACGTGATCGAAGGCCTACGAGAACGGGCTAAACAGCTCGAGGCGAATTCTGTCGAGCTGGAAACAATCGCGGACGAGTTTAAAAAACTCGCGGATGCCGCCGAGCCACTCTTCGAAAGTCTGGATGATGCACAAAAGCGCCGATTCGAACCGCTTCTGCGCAAACATGTGGGTCTGCCCGACCGACGTTTTAGAGCTACTCAAAGGCCTCAATAGGCTTCGCCTGCACGGCTGCGGCGCCGCGCGAAAGACTTTTGGAGGCTAATTGAACGTGGAAAATGCGTTCCGCAACCGCATGACGCATTTCCGCAGCTGCAACCCGAATCTGCTTGTTGACCCGGCGAACTTCCGCAAAGGGTGTTGGGGTGGACGGCCCCCGACGGCATCGATTGTGCCAGAATGAGGTCGTTGCAGATCTCAAACAAAGGGGACCGTCCGTGGAACAGATTAGCCGAATTGGCATGGATACAT
>Ga0302320_10023787_pt1 | contig 12001 bp, 12 predicted proteins | sample Bog_T0_3_FD_202130 | JGI IMG/M metagenome (GOLD analysis project Ga0302320, IMG submission 202130) | Peat permafrost microbial communities from Stordalen Mire near Abisko, Sweden - Bog_T0_3 | ecosystem: Environmental > Terrestrial > Soil > Wetlands > Peat | place: Sweden: Abisko, Stordalen Mire...
ATCTTCCGGACACCGCAACGCCGACCCGTACCGTCCGATTGGATAGTTGCAGGCTGACCGCAGCATCGGTATTCGCATGCTGGGCGGGACCGATTTTTTGAATCGGATACCAGAACTGGCTCCATGTCTTCGTTTCGCCGGGCATGAGGAAGGAAAAATCCGGCTGATTATCCGTGTAAACACCGGCCATGATCTCGATGTACGGCCGGTATTCTCCACTGGCATCCGCGTCGGTCAGGCTGCGATCCCACGCGTAACCGAATTCATGGTTCCCCCACGTCCACTGTTTCTTACCGGGCGAGATATGGTGGTTGGCCACATGCACCACTCCCGCTTGCTCCCGGTGATCGTAACCCCCGAAAAAATCCTCCTGCGAGCCGATGCACATGTAGGAAGTCGGGACCGGGATATTGGCGTAAAATGAAAGATCATTGGGCGCGTAATCCACCGGCGCGTTACCCCCGCAATGGGCTGGAACGTAGTTCGCCGGCACTTCACTCTTTGGCACACCGTTTCGCGCTCTCGCAGCGTAATCTACCCCGTAATAATGGCCCTGGCAGAGCGGATACGCGCTCATGGAACGCCGCGCGTGGTCGGCGACACAAGTCACGTCCGGCGGGAAAAAGCTCTGATAAGCTTCATGGACGCGCGTCGCAACATTGGCCCACCAAAGGAACGTTTGCACCGATTGCGTTCGGTTGTACGCGCGCACCCGCAGCTCGATGAAAGCCCGTCCAGGGCGCAGGCAAACGCCGTGCATCCCTTTCATCCGCGCCAGCGGATCGTGATCGCCGCACCACACAGTCACCGCGCCGTCCCGGTGACACTCAATATCCACCGCCGTAGGCATGAAGGTCGCCGGCCGATGATGCTGCGGCCAGTTAAACTCCACGCCGCCAGAGATCCACGGTCCCGCGAGCCCCACCAGCGCAGGCTTGATGACATCCTGGCGATAGAAGAAGTCGTACCCATTCGTTTTGTCCCGCCCCACGTGGATACGCCCGCCGATTTCCGGCAGGATCATCACTTCGATGAACTCATTTTCGAGCCATACGGCGTCCCAGGCGCGATCCGTTTTTTCCTCGGCGATCCGGTCATAAAAAGGCAGCGGATAGACCTTGCCGCTACTCCCTTGATAAACCCGCTTTTCAAGGAACATAGGGTTCCGGTCCGGGGGGAGTGGCTCATAAGTCGGTAACGTTACGGCTTCGCGCCGGACGTGAACGGGGGAATGCGACACGCCATCGAGGCTGCATGAATTCGCCCGTCACGCGAATGGATGATATTCTCAAATACATGGACTTTTTTATGTTGCCGATGCACGCTTCGGCGTGACTCCGATCCAGCGTCGCCGCGAAGGTTTCACCGGCCAGCACCTGGTGGTGCTGCCGCAAGCGGTAATCGCCCGGATGCAAAGCCATCCGCTGCTCCGCGGATGTTTCCCCTCGGCAACTGGATATTTCCCCAAGGCGCCCGGACATCTCGTCGACCGCGAAAACGGTGTTCCTGAGATGATCCTGATCACCTGTCTCTCCGGCCGCGGCTGGGTTCGGCTCGCGTACGGTGAGGTCATCCATGTGGACGCCGATTCGGCCCTCCTCATACCCCCCGGTACGCCGCACGCCTATGGCGCGGACGATGCCCTCCCATGGTCGATCATGTGGGCCCACTGCCGCGGAGACGATCTGCCGCAATTCCAGGAACTGCTCGGTGTTTCGAGCGCTTCGCCGCTCCTGCACCTGCCGGCGCGAGCATTCGAGCTCATGGAGTTCGCCGCAATCTACAAACACCTGGAAAACGGACACACCCTTGCCAACCTCTTTTCCTCCGCGGCGAAACTCCGGTTCGTCTTTGCGGAGATGAACCGTTTACATCTTCCCCCACATCCGCGTGCGCGTTCCGCGGAGGAGGCCTTGCAGCATAGCATTGCCTGGATGCAGCGAAACCTCCATCGCCGCCCTACCCTCGAAGAACTGGCCCGCGAGGCTGGTCTCTCGATATCGTATTACTCCGCCGTATTCACCCGGCGCACCGGCTTTGCCCCGATCCATTATTTCCTCCGCCTGAAGATCCAACGGGCCTGCCAGTTGCTGGATACCACCTCAATGCGCGTCAAGGAAGTCGCGAACGAGCTCGGCTGCGAGGATGCCTTCTATTTCTCGCGCCTGTTCAAAAGTATCATGGGCCACTCGCCACGGGTCTACCGGAATATCCCAAAAGGCTGACGCGAACCCGGCATATTGAACCAAATAGGATAAACACGCGCCGGCGCAGTTCGGAATTCCGACGGCCCTTACTCCACTTCCAGTAATTATCTGGCTCCGCCCCGGGCTGAAAGCCCGGCCGCGCAAAGCACAGGCCTTCAGGCCTGTGTCACCGTCCCCGCGGTCAGCGGCCTGAAGGGTCGCCCGCGCACTCCACAAGTCGTTCAACGTGGTGTCTTCGAAGTTCCTTAACTAATTGGGAACACTCTACGCACGCCTCAATCTCGAGTCCCGGAGGGACGGCAGAAAATAGCCCCGGGTTTTAACCCGGGGATTCAACGCCGCAAACGGCAGAGTCCCGCAGGGACGGCAGAAAATGAGCAGCCCGTTCCCGCCCCCGATCGCCAGATTCTTTGCGTCCGCGATGCGTCCAATAAGCCGGACGATGCTTCCGTGAAGAAATGGACCGATTGTGCTTTGAGGGGTTTCGGTTTCGGCCACATGCAACTATTCGCATTGGATACGCAAATAGACCAATGCAAATCTTGCTCGGTAGGGTCCCCATGCTTCGCGGGTAATTTCATCGGTGGAGGCGGCATGAAACACTATGCTTGCCGAGCATGGCGCGGTAATACCCTTTCATAATGACTGATGGCAGGCGTTCGGATCCGTCATTTCCCAAGGCGCCGCTAGAACCGTACGGAAATTATTCAGGCCGGGTTCGATACTCTCCACGATCTCTTCTGCAAGCCCTAATTGGCTAGCATCCCCACCCCGCGAAGGCCGAAACCTTCCCAACCCGGAAGCATTTTGTCAACCGCGAATTCTATATCTCAGGGAGTTGCCCGGCGTCCGTAATTCTCCATCCAAAAAACGGAAGCGTAATTCTGAGGAGTGAGCATGCATCGTGGCGCCCTCCCGAGAGCCTCCTTTGCAGCCTCTGCAGGACCACCAGGTAGGTTAGACGAATCCGCAACCCGCTCAACTAGTTCCCGTGGGGTATTCGGGTTCGAAGCGATCGAAGCCAGCATCCCGTAATTGACCGAACCAGCGCGCGCCCACGCTTCTTGAAAATGCTCGGAAAGAAAGGCGGCATCACATGCCGGGTGAGTGAAAATCACGTCACGCGTTACTGGCGCCTCAACGTAAAGACGCTTCAGTAAACCTAGCGAATATGGAATGGTAGAGTCCCAAACCGAATCCTCAAATGCTTGATAGCGCAGATCGTTCGCTTCGTACCATTTTTCACGAAGAACAATCTCGGGATCGCGACGAAGCCGCTCGTACAATTCATGATAGGTGGCTTTCTTGTCAGCAAAGTCCTCCTGGTGGTGCCGCACCTCACTTTTGTCAATCGCTGCCAAAATTGGAACAGCTATCGCGCTGCCCACAAAGGCGATGATTGGTGGAGCGATTAGAGGCAAAAAAAACTGGCATGCAGAATTCCACTTGCGATTGAGCGAAATGACAAGCGCAACGACTGCTGCCAACAGGCCAAAGAGCCACCCAAAAAAAATGAATGGCAGGAATTGCCATCCAAATCCACCCGCCGGCATACCGGAGGCCATTGCTCCGCCCGGCGCGGCTAGTCCGCTCAAAAACGCACCACACAGCACACAGGCTGTTATGCCAACCCGCACACCCCAACCCATAAATACACCGGGCTTCATCGGGGACTCATTTAATGACACGGTTTCGAAATCAGCAATCCCGCAACGAAAAATCTCCAGCCTCATTCCTCACTCCAAATAGTGCGGCTTTGGCCCGTTGACTATGAACACCTTTTTGGCATTGCCCAAAAAGGTGTAGCCAAAAAGTCTAGGGGGAACATCTCGATTTGCCTCGCCTGCGGCTCAGGAGGCTTTGGCGAAGGAGGTTCGGAGCAAAACACCCGGCGGGCCATTTGAAGGGTACTCATCGCCTCGCCGTGCCATTGGGAAACTGAGGTGCAACTGATTTTTGGAACGTTTGTGTCTTAGTTTGTTGAGTGGATGTGGGTCTCGAACTGGCTCGGGGTTTTGTAGCCAAGGGACGAGTGTTTGCGGTGGGTGTTGTAGTAACCTTCGATGTAATCGAAGATCTCGGCGTGGGCATCTGCGGCGTCCTGGAAGCAGCCGTCTTGAAGCATTTCGACTTTGAGGGTCCCGATGAAGGACTCGGTCCATGCGTTGTCGTAGGGGTTGGCCCGGGCGGACATGCTTTGGCGTAGGCCGGCTTGGGCCAGGGCGGTGCGGAAGGGGGCGCTGCCGTATTGGCTGCCGCGGTCGCTGTGGAAGATGGCGCCGCTGGCGGAGCGGGTCTGGAGGGCTTGGAGAAGCGCGGCGAGGACGAGGTCACTTCGCATGTGGGTGGCGAGGCTCCATCCGAGGATGCGGCGCGAGCAGAGGTCGATGACGACGGCGAGATAGAGCCATCCGGCGCCAGTCGGGATGAAGGTGATGTCGCCAGCCCATGCGCGGTCGGGAACCTCAGGCAGGGGCAGTCCTGAAATCAGATTTGGAGAGGGTTTGTCAGCTCTGCCATCGCTGGTTTTCGGGATGTAGGTCTTGGGCTGGATGGCGCGCAGGGCTCGCTGTGCCATGATGCGGCGGATTCGGGCTGGGGCGCAGGTGACGCCCCGGTCGGAGAGTTCCTGCCCCAGACGGCGGTACCCATAGCGACGCCGGTGACGCCGGAAGACAGCCTCGATGAGATCACCCATGCCGGCATCGGCCACCTGGGTCGCAGTGGGTGTGGAGGCGTCGTAGAAGCTGCTGCGGGCCTCCCCCAGCACCACGCAAACCTTGCGGATGCTTCCGCCGGTTTTGTGAGCGATTACCTGGATCATCGCCCGAGACTCGACTGGGGTTTGGTGCCGAGGATGACGGCTGCCTTTTTTAAAATGTCGTTCTCGAGTTTGAGGTTGGCCACTTCGCGCCGCAACCTGCGCAGCTCGTCCGCTGCGGGTTCCTCGCCCAAGGCTCGGCCCCCTACGCTCCCGATCTGCGCAGGTTGCCCACCGTGGCGCATCCACCGGTACAGGACGCCCGTGCCGATCTCAAGGTCTTCGGCCACCTCAGACACCGGTTTTCCCAAACCCACAAGCTCGACGGCCTGCGCTTTGAATTCTGCTGTGTATCGCTTTCTGGTCACTGGTTCCATTGTCGCTTAGTTCCTTATTTTGTGGTCCAGAAATCTCGCGCACCTCAGTCCCCCTCCCCCTGGCGCACGATGACCACGCCGGGCCTGCGTTGCTGGAAGGCAGCAACCGCTTCTTCAACGACCTTTCGCCAGTCGCGCGGCTGCGCTGGATTTCCGGCAGGAGGCGGCTCCTCGCCAGCCGCGCGCCTGCGGCGGATTTCTGGCAGGACTTTGCTAGGGAGCTGGGGCGGGTATAGCGGCCCCGTTCCCAAGTCTTCGGGCCAGGGCACCATGATTTTGGGCAGCTTGGCCGCCATGTCGCAGGCTTTCTGAAATTCCTCGTTCGTCATGGGAAGCGTTGCATCGGCCTGCACGGCGCGCCGAATATCCTGCAACCGCCGCCTCAATTCCTCGTTTTTCATTGTCCACATTCTGCGTCCGTTGCGCAGCGGAGGCAAGGAGGCCCCATCCGGAAGGGAGACGGAACGGGTTTGGCCGGGAGAAAACTTTCAGCAAATGGGGACGATGCACCCACGAATGACATGCCTGATCATGGCCACCCGTCATTGACGGGTTATGATTTTCGGCGCTTTTGTTATGACTTTTCCGCTCCGCGTGCCTCGTAAGTAGCTCTCCATCAGCTAGATGGAGCGGGTGAGGGGAATCGAACCCCCGTGTCTACAGCCCTGCTTATCATTGCAGTTTGTTGCTTGCATTTACTCTAGAAAGCTTGCGGCTGGGGGTTGCCGACATTATACCAGCGCATACCGTTATGGCCTTTCTCTACCGACAAAAGAAATCGGCGTTCTGGTGGGTTGAGTTTCGCAACACCGCCGGTCAAATCGTCCGCAAATCGACCAAGCTTCGCGCAGACCTCGCGAGCGAAACGAAGCGTGCGCACCAGCTTTGCGCCGAGATGAAGAAGCGCGAAGGTGAGCGCGCCGACAGCTACCCGGAGTTGTGGGATACCTGGGTGCCTAAATTCATGAAGCAGCGGTATGAGTCGTCGCCCAAGACCTACCGGCGCTACCTCAATAGCTGGCGCAATATCTCCGCCTTCTTCACGAAACACCGAATTCTCACGCCCCGGCAACTCACGCGCCAGCAGGTCCGGGAATTCGTCGAATGGCGTCAGCAGGGAGACAAGGAGATTGCTGTTTTCAAATCCTGCCTCAACACCGCCCTGCACGAAATCAAGCTCCTTCGCGTTCTGATGCACGAGGCGGTTGAATCCGAGTATTGCGTCACCAACCCATGCAGCCGGCTGGGAATCAAAAAGGAGCGCCCCGAGGAAAAGCCGGAGATCACCGACGCAGAGCACCGGAAGATTTGCCAGGCATTGCGATCCGAGCCGGAATGGATGCAGATTTCCTACGAAATTGCTTGGCATCAGGGATGCCGTTTTAGCGAAACCTGCCTCCCCCTGGACAACGTGGACTTGAAGCGCAACGTCATCAGCTTCCACGCGAAGGGAAATAAGGACTTCACCGCTCCCCTCGCCCGCGAACTCCGGCCGCTTTTCGTTCGCCTGAAATCCGAGGGCCGAAAGATCACGTTCGAAATGCCGCAGATGGCGAGCAAGGAATGGTGGCGCTTCTTCAAGCGCATCGGCCTGCCGCACCTGTGCTTCCACTGCACCCGCGTCAGCTTCATTACCCGCTGCTACCGGGCCAACATCCCCGAGCACGCCGTCATGAAGCTTGTAGGCCATGCCTCTACGACTGTCCATAGAGTCTATCCGCGTCTTGCTGTAGAGACCGATCTACAGGCACAGATGAACAAGCTTTCAGCGCTTGCCGACGAACCCACCGCCAAAAATCAGGCAGCCTAGACTTGCCGTGGAAGAGCGGGAGTCCCTCCCGCACCATCTCCGTCAATTCCGAGCGGCAATATCCCGTGCATTCGGCAAGCTCGCTCAAATTGAGCGCCATGCCCCTCCGTACCTTTTCGGCAACTGAAATCTCCCGCAGTCTCATTCTGCGGGCGAATCTCACACAATACTTCCCACTTTGGAAGTATTATTTTTTCTTCTTTTTCGGCTCCGAATGCGTCGCGATGACCGCCCATTGGGCCGCATCGAATTGCGCCACTGCTTTTGCCGTCAGCTTCAACTTGGCCAGGGTATTCCGCGAGGGCCGTCCCGCCTTCAAATCCATTTCCCGCCTCGCTCTCACTTCCCGCGCGGAAACATAAGTCCGCCCCAAGAAATCGTGCCGGGTGAGCTTGCCCAATTCCATCAGCTCCGACACGCGCCTAGCGCTCACTTCCAAAACAAGACCGGCCTGGGACGGAGAAAGAAGCCCCTCCTCCCCCATCATCATCTTGCTCATGGCCTCAAATTCCTGAAGAATCGACTTGAGGGAGGATTTCCTCCTTTTCGGTGCTTGCGCAATGGGTTCCGCGACATCCAGAGGTATGGCTGAAATTGCAGTCATGCGGAAACCTTCTCAACCCGGAAGCATTTCGTCAAATTGAATTTGAGGGAAATTTATTCTTGAATTCGCCTTCGGCGACCGCTCATTGCCGCGGGGATGGAGAGGGAATAGGAACTTCCCACACCCGATGACTTGAACGACTCCAAGCATCGGCAAGACTCCGAATATCTATTCCAGAACCTCCTTTCGGGACGGACTCAATTTCGCGGCCAATAGCCGGAGGAACAGGCCGATTCGTGAGATCGAAATAACTCCGGATTATTTTCTTCGACGCGAAGTATGGATCTGGCACCCACTTCATATCCTTTTGCACAATCAGCGAAGTCAGAAACTCATTCTCAATCCCTTGCTCAAGCTCATCATTTCTTTTCTCATAGGCAAGAGTTCCGTAAATTGCCAATTCGGTCGTGCGAGTCTGGTCCATCGAGCCTCTCATCTGATTCATGTAGTAGATCAGCTGATGACCCTCTCGGATACGGAGGGACATAATTCCCGCTGCAACGGCGGCGCCGAGGATAAATGTCAAAGTTGGAATGAGGAGACGCTTGATTCGCATAGGAAAAATCCCTGTTGATATTGGGTCAATCTTATTGGGTTTGAGTTTTTGAGGAACACCTTTTTGGCATTGCCCAAAAAGGTGTAGCCAAAAAGTCTAGGGGGAACATCTGCTTCGGCTCGCGATGCTTGTCACCTGCCGCTAGGCAATAGACGCGCGAGGGAAAACCGAACGCACCAATGCGACCAGGGCGATCTGCTCCTCCCGTTCTTTCTGTCTCTCAAGTGCCAGCGGTGGCATTTTCAACGGTGCCGGGCGGAAATGCCGGTCACTGGTTCGCGGATATTTCGCGCAGAGTTCCTGGGCCGTTGCGCCATCGTATTGGCCCGCGTCAACAACCTCGTCTGCAATTCGCACAGGCAATCGCATTCCCTGAATTGCCGCCGCACAGCGATAAGCCCACTGCTTGCCAAATTTTCTCTTGAGAGCGTCCAACGAACCGCACCCGTTTTGCAGGGCAAACATTTTGAGCTTTTCGCGCCAGAGCCAGACACGCGGCGAATTAAACGCGATCCGGGACCGTGCCCAATGCATTCCCTTGCCATACCGCACCAGCTTGACGCCTTTGTCCTCCTCGCGCCGGTGCTGCATGTGCTTCGCGATGTAGCCGCCGGTGTATTTCGCAACGGCCTCCGCAGTCGAGCGAATCGGCAGCATCTCGCACCGTCCGAGCCAGCGGTAACGCTTCCTCGCTTCCCGCCAGAACTTCCATTCGCCGCGAAGAAAATCCCCGTTCTCCGCTTTTCGTGCCGCCGCAGTCCAGAGCCTTCCGGCCAGGGCGAAATCCCGTTGCTTCTGCGCTTCGTATGCCTGCCGAGCCAGGTCCCAATTGAAACCCGTGCGGATGTCCTTTTCCACGAACACCACGAAGTGAAAATGAATGGCCCCGGACTGGTGACGCTCGAAAACGATGATGTACCGATTGCCGTAACGGGACCGGATGACGTGCGTGAGGAGTGAATTTAAATGCCTCTGCGCGGTCCTTGCGGAGTAAACCGGCTTTGCGAAAGTGACGGTGAAGAAGCCAAGGTGCTCGATCCCGTATTTCTCAACGGCCAGCCTGATGTTTTCCTTGAGGCAAAATTCCGTCTTATACGCACTCCTTGCGACCGGAACCGAAGCGCCTTTGCCCTGCTCCGGGAGATGCCCGTTTTCATCCGTCCCGGTTGAGTTGTTACTTCCAAGACAAGGAAGGGGGGGCGGGAGCCCCGCTAACGCGGGGCAACCCGCCCCATCTCCTGACTCGACCGGCCCCACTTAAACGGGGGCATGAGCAATGGAATTCGTCCGGGAGGCGGCGAAGTGTGCTACGACCTCAGCACACGCAGGAGAGAGACTTTTTGTTGCCCGAGCGCTTCGAAAAACGCATACTCGGGTTATACCGCCCTCTAAATACGAGGGAGAGCGGGTGAGGGGAATCGAACCCCCGTGTCCAGCTTGGGAAGCTGGCGTTCTACCATTGAACTACACCCGCGTATTTTTGCGGCCCTGGCCCGGGCCGGTTTTTTTGGCATTTCGGCGCTAAAACCCCGGCACCTTACACAATCTGAGCCGCTACTGCCAAGAAACTACATCGTCCGCACCGTTTAAACTCATTGGACTTGATGAACTGCCCTGCGTCTTGTCCGCACCAAAGCTCCCCGCTACGCACCCGGTCTGGAGCGCATTACCGCTGCCGCCGCCGCTGCCGGAATTGGTGAGCTGCACATAATTCACCCCGCCCGTGTACTTCAGTAGCACCCCATTGCAAGTCGAGTCGATATACCCATTGTAGTTGCCATCGATCGCGATGATGTAAGGCACGCCCCACGGGTCATACCAGTCGCCGCCCTTGCTGTTCGCGTAAGGTCCCTGCGTGCTCGTGGTTCCAATGCCGCTCTTTGGGTTGGAATTGTCCTTCACTAGCGGCACATCCAGGTACACCACTGCCCGGGTATTGACCCCAAGCGGCGTCGTCCCGCTGGTCAGCGTGTCACTCGTACTCGTGTCCGCTCGCAGCACATTCACCACATCCTGGTTATGCTTGCTGACCCCGGAACTGGACCCATACTCCTCATCGCTCGCAACGCCCAGCCCCGGATCAATTGGGTACGTCCCGTAATCCGTGTAAAAAGCCTTCACCGCCGTTACAAACTGGGTCAAGTCACTCTTCGCCTGCGACTTCCGGGCGGCGTTCTTCGCGGAGTTCAACGCTGGCAGCAGCAATCCCATCAGGATCGCGATGATGGCTATAACGGTAAGGAGCTCAATCAGCGTGAATCCTGAGCGTGTTCTGGTGGGGTGCATACTGGTCATATTATCAGCGGAGCGGCTCCCGCGCAAGGTCCGCATGCCAGCCCGGTCGAAAAACCAGCCTGGCCTCGTCCCTCCCCCACTCTGTAGTGGATTTCTCGCGCAGAGACGCGGAATCGCGGAGGTTTTTCCTTCCATCTAAAGATCCTCCGCCTCTGCGTTAAACTCCCCCCATCCAATCGGAAATCGCGCTCCCTCCCATCCTGTCAATCCTGTACATCCTGTCCAAAAAATCCCCTCCTTGCCTCCCTCTGTTCCGCAACTGCGGGATCTCTGCGGGATACTCTCCTCCTTCGGCCCCCAATTTTCCGCGCTGCCCGCGGACCCATCCTTGCCTTTTACCGCCATTGACGGTCCATTTTCATATTCATGCACGCCAGGACCGGTTCTCATTCCCGCACGTGGATGCATACCGCTCGGGATGGCGCCCGCCTGCTTATCCGCACCGCGGACCCTCCTGATGGCCCCGTTCGCGGCTCCATTCTTCTCACCCACGGCATGGGCGAGCATTCCGGACGCTACTCCCACGTCATCGGGCGCCTCAATGCCGCCGGTCTCCGCGTCGTCACCTGGGACTTGCGTGGCCATGGCCGGTCTGAGGGAGCCCGGGGGGACATCCGCAGCTATGCCGAGCTTACTGGCGATCTCCAGGAAGTCTGGTCCATCGCCGCCGCGGGCCCGCGCCCGTTGTTCCTCTACGGCCACAGCCTTGGCGCACAGATCACCCTCAACTTCGCCGTCGCCCATTGTCCGGATGCCGCCGGCATCGTCGTCACCTCCCCGTGGCTACGCCTCGCGTTCGTACCCCCGCGGTGGAAGGTCTCCCTCGCATGGCTCGCCGCGCGCGTATGGCCCTCGTTCACCCAGAATACCGATGTCGTCCCCACCCGACTCTCGCGCGATCTGGAGTTCATCAAGGCCATGCCCGAACCGAATCTCGTCCACCACCGCATGTCCGCCCGTATGTACCAGGCGCTTACCGCCGGCGCCGCCCGGGCATCGCGGGACGGCCCGGGCCTCACCTACCCCATGCTGTTGCTCCACGGCGCGGAGGATCCCGTCACCTCCGTCCAGGCTACCGAGGAATTCTTCCACTCCCTCAAGAGCCGCGACAAATCCTTCGTTGTCGTCCCCGAGGCCTTGCATGAGACCCACAACGATCTCTGCCGCGACATCGTCTTAACCCAGATCACCGATTGGCTCGACGCCCGGCTTCCCTCGTAAGAAGCTCGTAAAAGACCCGGGAAAAACTCCAATTCGGACCGCGTAAAACGGTTACACCGCCGGAATCTATCCGTTTTTGTCGCCAGCTCATTAAACGCTGGAGCCCAGTCGCCGGTACTTACCGGCTAACGGCCTGGACGTTTAGCCCGCACCCTTTTCGCCTTGGAAGG
>Ga0302320_10023788_pt1 | contig 12001 bp, 4 predicted proteins | sample Bog_T0_3_FD_202130 | JGI IMG/M metagenome (GOLD analysis project Ga0302320, IMG submission 202130) | Peat permafrost microbial communities from Stordalen Mire near Abisko, Sweden - Bog_T0_3 | ecosystem: Environmental > Terrestrial > Soil > Wetlands > Peat | place: Sweden: Abisko, Stordalen Mire...
TAAGCGAAGCCGACACGCGGTGCGAAGTCGGTGTCGTCGGGGTTTACCAGCGTCTTGCCATAGGTCCCGCTGTAGGAGACGGCCGTAATGCCGTTGCCGGTGACGGCCCCGGGGGTCGTCGTGAATGCGGTCTGGGAGGCGGGATCGAAGTTCGAGACGCGGTTGTAGAGATCCGCGTAAGGCGAGCCGTACTCCCACCGCAGGCCAAGGTTGAGGGTCAGGTTGGGGCTGAACTTCCAGTCGTCCTGGGCATAGACGCTGTGGATGTTCTGGGTCAGATGGGCCTCGTAGTAGTTTGCCAACGAGTAGGCGCTGGTAGTGCCGAAGAGGAAGTCTGCCCAGTAGGTGTCGGAGACGACCGCAGTTCCATTTGGAGCGCCCGTGACGGTGGATGCGGCGGGGCAGACGTTGGTGGTCCCAGGGACCGTTGTACCGGGAGAGCAGATGCTGTAGCCGCCGCCGATCGTCCATGAGCCGTAAAGCGGATTGTTGTCGTTCACCGCCATCCAGATGTGCTCGTACTCGTAGCCGAACTTCAGCGAGTGGTTGCCTTTAACCCATGTGAAGTTGACCTTTGGATCGATCAGAGCAGGATCCTGCCACTGCGGGTTAGTACTCTGGCGCCCAAAGCCTGTGAAGCCTGTAATGCCGGTGGATGGCAAGCCGCCGGCCACGACTGCATTGCCGGTGGGAAGGCCTGGGATGTAATTGAACGAGGTGTTGCCGATGGAGAGGTTATACTTGCCGGCTTTGGTGCGGTCGAGGCCCAGGCGCGCATCCAGAACTTTATCCGCTCCGAACAGGTGGGTGTAACCGAGGGCAATCTGCTGGTCGAGGATTCTGATGTGGCCGTTGGTCTGGCCGTCAAGCGGAATGGGAATGGTAGGGTAGTTGACGCCGTTCTCTTTGCGGTCGCTGATGCGCAGAAACGCTGAACTGCTGGGGTCGATCTGCCAATCGGCGCGAAGATCGCCTTTGTCGGAGTGGTCGGTGAATGGAACCTGGATCGAGTAGTCGTTCGAGGCCAGGCCGTTCCCGGCGGCGCCCGAGGCCGGAAGCGAGCCTGCGACCGGTGCGAAGTCCTGAATGATCTGAAGGGAAAGCGGGTTGATCGCCCCCGTAGGAATCGGAGTATTTGCCGGGTAGACCGCGCCCGTAACGGGGTTCTTCACGGGAACCACCAGGATAGGGGTGGGAGAGGTTATCGATCCGCCGGCTCCGCCGTAGAGCTCGTTCTGCGTGGGCAGCGTGCCCACACTGAGGGGTTTGAGCAACTGCCGGAAGCCCTCGTAGTCGACGAAGAAGAAGAGCTTGTCCTTGACGATCGGGCCGCTGAAATTGAAGCCGAACTGGTTGCGGTTGAAGACGGGCTTCTTGAATGGGGTGATAATGCCGCTGCCGCCCACCTGGGTAGGTTTGAAGAAGCCGGTGGCGTTCAGGTCGGTGTTGCGGATGAACTCATAGAGCGTCGCGTGGATGTGGTTTGTGCCGCTCAAAGAAGCCACATTGATGGTGGCGCCGGACGCGCGGCCGTACTCGGCGCTCTCGTTATTGGTGACCACCTGGAATTGGGCGACGGAATCGGGCGGGACGGCGATGATCTGATTATCGAAGCCTTGGTTGCTCTCGCCGTAGGCGTTGTTGTCGATGCCGTCGAGCATGAAGTTGTTGAACATGCTGCGCTGGCCGTTGGTGTTGAAGGAGCCGGCGCGGAGCAGGGAGCTGACAGAGCTGGTGAGAGCTGTGGTAGGCGCCTGGCGGGACCCGGGAATGAGAGCGAGAAAGTCGGAGTAGTTGCGGCTGACTAGAGGAAGAGACTCACTTTGGTAATTTGTGATGTTCTGGCCGCGTTCGCTGGTCTCGGTCTCAATCTGCACGGCGACGTCGGAGACTTCGATGGTGGTCTGAGCTCCGCCGACCTTCAGCGTCAGGTCAATGCGCTGACGGTTGCCCACCGAGACGGTGATGTTCTGGGCGACTGCATCGGAGAAGCCCGCGGCGCTGGCGGCAATCGTGTAGACACCCACACGCAAGGAGGGGACTTCATAGTCGCCGGTCGCATTCGTCTTCGTTTCGGAGATAATCCCGGTGTCGTTGTTCGTGATCTTGACCGCTGCCTCAACAATCGGTGCGCTATTTGCGTCGCGGATGGTGCCGACCAGGCTGCCGTTGTCATATTGAGCATGAAGTTGGGTAGAGAAGGCCAGAAACAACGCGGCGAGCGCAAGACTGCGCGTGAGGTGGTAGATTTTTCGAATCATGAGCCGAGGGTAGGAGTTGGTTGTGATTGCTCGGTGAATCCGATGTGAATGGACGATGAAATGGGCGGACGGGGCCTCTGTTCACTCTCCATAACAGGCAGGAACACCGACCACTGCAGGCTTGAGGCGATAGCTTCTTGCTATCTGTTACCTTGCCAGCTTATCGAACAGCCAAAATAGACTACCCGAAAGCAGCGCCGCCGCCGGCAGGGTGAACACCCACGCCGCGGCGATACTGCGGATCGTCGATATCTGCAGCCCGCTCTTGTTCGCCGCCATCGTCCCGGCCACGCCTGAGCTCAGCACGTGGGTCGTACTCACCGGCAGCCCAAAGCGGTCCGCCGCAAGAATTGTCGCCATCGCCACCAACTCCGCCGAAGCGCCTTGCGCGTAAGTCAGGTGGGTTTTGCCTATCTTCTCGCCCACCGTCACCACGATCCGCTTCCACCCGATCATCGTGCCCATACCCAGCGCCAGCGCCACCGCAACCTTTACCCAGGTCGGAATGAACTTCGTCGACAAGTCCAGCTCGCCCTTGTACGCCGTCATCGCCGTCACGTCCGCGGCGGACATCTTCGGTCCTTTCTTGCCTAGCAGTTGCATCGTCGCACTGGAAAGGTACATCTGGTTGCGCACGTTCGCTTGCATCTCCTGCGGAACCCCCTTGAGCGAGCCGTACAACGTCACCTCGTTGCGTATGTCAACCACCATCTGCCGGAGCGCTAGCATCACGCCCGGCTCGTACGTCTTCGTGCTCAAAAACCTTTCCAACTCCGGCTGTGCGTCCTGCATCACCGCATTCTTGTCGACATACTTGTCCAGCGTCTCCACCATCGCCGTGGACGTGCTCAGAAACTTGACGATCTGGTCTGGTGTCACCGCGTGGTTCAGCGCGTACGCGGTCGGCACAGTGCCCACCAGGATCAGCATGATCAACCCCATGCCCTTCTGCCCGTCGTTCGATCCATGCGCGTAGCTCACGCCGCCGCAGGTGCAAATCAGCAGCGCCCGAATCCACAGCGGCGGAGGAGCCGTCCCCTCCGGCGCTTTGTACAGCCGCGGATCACGCGCCACCAGTTTGAACAGCAGGAAGATTAGCGCCGCGGCCAAGAAGCCCACCAGCGGCGACACCAGCAACGCGGTGAACACCTTCTTCACCTGGTCCCACTCCACGCCCGCCGTGCCGGAGTTGCCCTGCATCAGCTGGTTCGCCACGCCTACGCCGATGATTGAACCGATCATCGTATGCGAGCTTGACGCCGGCAGCCCTTTGTACCACGTCGCCAGGTTCCAGAGGATCGCCGCCACCAGCAGCGCAAATACCATGGAGAAGCCCGCGCCCTTCGACACCTTCAGGATCAGTTCCACCGGTAGCAGCGAGATTACCGCATAGGCCACCGTTCCCGAACTCAGCAGCACCCCAACAAAGTTCAGTATCCCCGAGTACACCACCGCGACATGCGGCTCCAGCGAGTGCGTATAAATGCAGGTCGCCACGGCGTTCGCCGTATCGTGGAAGCCATTGACGAACTCGAACCCCAACGCAATCAGCAGCGCGACTCCAAGCAAAATGTACGGAAAGACGCCGGGGTTGTGAACCAGCGAGAGATCGCCCCAGAGCTGCGACGCGATATAGCCCAGCCCGCCGATCAGCATCAGCGCAAATACGATGATGCCGGCCTTGCCGGGCGAAGCTTTCTTCAGTTTTTCTTCGAGAATGGAGGGCTTCGGCAGCGTGGCGGGAGTGGCCATGAGATTCACCTGACAGGAATTGGATTGAGGAGCCCTCAACCAAACTACTCGCCAATTCTGAAAGAAATGTTACAGATTGAAAAAAGGAAGGGTGACGCTGAACAAACAGGCCGACGGAGTCAAGGGCCTGAGCTCTGAAATCCTGGGGACAAGCGGAAAGCCGCCGAAGAGCCTGCTTTCTGCAACACGGGAGAACATCCGTAGCCTCCACCGTTATATTTTGTTGATACGGGCCATCTGTAGCGTTGATATGCTGGCGAAACATGCAAATACGAACCTGCACAATCTTGTTCAGCATCTCCGCAGCGGTAGCGTCCGCCCAAACTCCGGATGCACCGCGGGCACATAACATCATTCTCTTTGTTGCGGATGGTCTAAGGCGCGACTCTGTCACCGCGGCAGACACTCCGGTGCTTGCGAGGGTACGCAAGGAGGGAGTGGATTTTCGCAACAGCCATTCGGTTTTTCCAACGTTCACCACAGCAAACGCGTCCGCCATTGCGACAGGGCACGGCCTTGGCGACACCGGGGACTACAGCAACACGATCTATCCGGGGATGTGGCTGACCCATAAAGATACGCCCGGAGCCGCTGGATTTCTGGTTCCCTTCCTGGAGAGCGATGAAGTGCTCGCTGACATGAATGATGGCTTCCATGGCAATTACCTGGGAGAGAGGACGCTGCTTGGCATGGCGCTTGAGAAAGGGATGAACGTCGCTTCGGTGGGAAAGCTGGGACCGGCCGCGATCCAACTCAACGACCACATTGGCTGGAACCAGCTCGGCCTATTGGACAATCACGGAGCTATCGTCGTCGACGATTCCACCGGCCAGCCCAATGCAATTCCCTTGCCTCCAGACATCGTCGATGCTCTGAATGATGCGAAACTGCCGACCGATGCGCCCGTTCGGACGAACGGGTTCCTGGACAGCTCGGCGTGGAGCAATGCGCGTACGGGCGATGCCGTGAACCCTGGGACGCTGGAGGCAAATCATGTGCAGCAACAGTGGTTCGCCGATGTGGCGACGAAGGTGCTACTGCCCAGCTTTGCCGGCGAGGAGAAGCCCTTCGTGCTAGTCTTCTGGTCCCGCGATCCCGACGGCACCCAGCACAACGAGGGCGACAGCCTGCAGCGACTTGCGCCCGGGATCAATGGGGACACGGCAAAACTCGGCCTGCGAAATGCGGACCGCTGCCTGAAGCAGTTGCTGGACTGGCTCGACGCTCATCCGAAAGTGAAGGCAACGACGGACGTGATTGTCACCTCCGATCATGGCTTTGCAACTATTAGCCGACGAGAGATTGCGCAGGATGGCACCCAAACCAGTGAGCCATCCGCGATGCTCGACTACGAACCAATCGGGCCCGAAAAGCCCGAGCCGCCAGGGACCCTGCCGACCGGATTTCTAGCGGTTGACCTCGCGATCCGCGGGCATATGCGGTTGTACGACCCCACGATCCGTGCGGGCGGCGGCCCTTCCGTCTTTGCGGAACTGACCCTGGGCGGGGAGAAGTCGCACCATCCCTCGACGGGAAGCGCAGTGCTCGGGGATACGGTAAAGGCGATGGACGGATCCGACGCGAAGGTGATTGTGGCCTCAAACGGAGGATCGGACCTCCTCTACGTGCCCAGCGGCAGTGCGGATGTAGTGCATTCGCTTTTGGACATTCTCAGCGGGCTTGACTATGTGGGCGGCATCTTCGTGGATGATCGTTTCTGCACGGCCAGTTGCGCCGGCGCGTTGCCGCTGAGCGCGATCGGGCTAGTTGGAGACAGCCAGGTGCCAAGGCCTGCGATCGTGGTCGCCTTCAAGACATTCAACCAAGTCCCAGGCAACCTGCTGAGCGCCGTTCAGGTTTCGGATACGACGCTCCAAGAGGGCCAGGGCAATCATGGCGGCTTCGAACGCGGCCTAACCTTCAACAACATGGCTGCGATCGGGCCTGATTTCAAGGCTGGATTTGCCGACGACTTGCCGGTCGGGAATACTGACTTAGCGCCGACGATGGCCAAGATTCTCGGCTTCGACATGCCTGCTACCGGAAGGGTACGCGGAAGAGTGCTTCAGGAGTCCCTTGTCGGCGGCCCTGCGAGCGCGAGCAAAGGAACCCAGACGCTTTCCTCCACGGCGACTTCGAGCGGCGTGAGGACCGTCCTTGAGTACCAGGAGGTCCAGGGAGTGAGGTATTACGACCGGGCGTGTTTGATTGAGAGCGCAGCGGCCAAGAACTGCTTCTGATTGAGTTGCTCAGACAGGAGCGCGCACTTGTTTCCGCCGATTGGCGAATCGGTATGCTCAGGGCGTCATGGCGTTGAGTGCCCTGGCGGCGGCGTAGTGGTCGGGGCTGACTTTCAGGGCGAGGGAGAACTCCTGGCGCGCCTGATCTTGGTTGTGCAGTCCGAGCTGGCCGAGCCCGGCAATGTAGTGCGCGTCCGCGACCTGGGTGCGCTGGGACGCAGGTGCGCTGGCGAGGGCCTTATTCCCCGCGTCGATGAGTTGGGTGAAGATCGCCTTGGCGCGATCCGGCTGGCCTAGCTTGTCCAGGGCGAGTGCTTGATAGTAGGGCGCGGCCTGCTCCACACGCACGCCAGCGGCCAGACCGCCCATGGTTCCGTTGCTGAAGTGGCCGCTGTAGCGGGCTCCGCCATTGTCCCGATCTGCATCGAGAGGTGCGTTGGCCGCGTCGATCCAGGACTGGCGGGCTTTGTCTGAATCGCCCATGGCCTGATACGCGGTGCCAATCCAGTACGAGATTTCGGCTTTGCGGGCGGTGACATTGCCAGCCGCTTCGGCCAGGTTGACGGGAATCTGTAGAGCCGCCTGGTAGTCGGCCAGCGCTTGCGAGTATTGCTCTGTGGCCAGGTGCCGATGCCCAAGCGCCAGGTTGGCGTTGATCCAGGAGTCCCCAAGCGAGAAGCTGCCACCGCCCTCCCATGCGCGGAAGAACCGCGATTCGAGCAGCTTGATCGCGGCGTCCGGTTTGCCGGCCAGGATTTCGAGATTGATCTCGCGGGCGATTACGTCGTCGCGGTCAATGACGGCCTGGTGCGATTCCATCAGCGCCAGCCGCTTCGCCGGAGACACGCCGTTCTCCTCATACAGCTTGTCGAGATCGTTGAAGACCATTGCGTTGCCGCCAAACTGAACGGCCTTCTCCAAAGTCGCCTGCACCTTGTCGCGTTGGTCGCCCTGGCGCGCATAAACCATGGCGAGGTTGCGGTAGACGACCGGAAAATCCGCGCCCAGCGAAGCCGATCTCTCCCAGAGGGCCTGCGCCTGCTGCGGCTGCCAGTCGAACAGCAGGTTCCCCAGATAGCAGGGTGCGCGCGAATCGGTGGGATTGACTCGCATCGCATCGTGGAGCACGGCAATCATCTCCATCTGGAAAGGGAATACGTAGTCGGGCGAAGCTTTCGCGGCCATTTGATCGTACTCACGGGCCTTGCCGTCCTGATGCATCTGCCCGGCGAAGTAGCCGAGGTAGTAATAAATCAGCGGAGACACCTTCGACTTATCCGGAGCTGCACTGACGATATGTGTGAGCAGCGTGGTGCCATCCTGCCACAGACCGGCGTTCAGGTAATCGGCAGCGACCTCGAGGGCGGTCGTGGGGAACTCAGTCACGGCTTTCATCAGCGGTGCGTCATTATCCGGAGACTGCTTCGCCAGCCATTGCTCGGTCATGCCCTGCACATCCAGCGGATCGAGCTTGCGGACGGAGGCAATCGCGGCGAGCGCGTCATCGGTGCGGCCGGCGTGGCGTAGCAGTGCTGCCTTTAAGGCGAGGGCGCGGATGTTCAATGTGTTGGCCTCAAGCGCGTGTTCGTCGTCGGTGAGCGCTGCATCGAAATTACCTTTGATTGAATCAATCTCGGCCAGCGCGAAGTAACCCGGTGAGCGCCACGCAGCACTCCATGTCGATTTGTAAAGCTCGGCGTGTGCTTCGTCCAGCTTGCCCTGGGCCTTCAGCGCGAGACCAAGATAGTAGATAGGCTCTCCGTCCTTAGGCGAGGTGTAGCTGGCGGTGTCGCGCTCGAGAGCTTTACGGAGGTAGGCTTCCGCATCGCCATAGCGGCCGGCCTTGATCGCGTCGATACCGAGAACGGTATTGACGCGGATGTCGCCGGGATCGCGGCGCAGGGCCTCCTGCCAGTAGGCGTTGGGGTCGGCGTCCCCGGGCGCGTGAAACTGTTCCATACGCAGGCCCGTGAGATACAGCTCCTCGTTGGTCTTGATGGCGCTTGGCGTCAAGGGAGGTGTGACGGGCGAAGGCATCGCTTCACGCTGCAGCTTGACTGGGGTATACGCGACCAGTTCGTGGCCGTCGGCGTCCATCGCGGCACGAAGGTCGTGTTCGTCCGCTCCAGCGGGCAGCGAGACTTCTTTGACGAAGGAATGGCCGGGGCTGATCGCGATCTTCTCGCTCAGCAGGACCTGGTCCTTGAGCTTGAGCGTCACCGTTGCCGATGAGCGCGCCTGGGTAGAATAGAATCCCACGGTTGCTTTGCCAGCCTTGACGGTGAGGTTGACAGCCGCGTCGGTGTTCGCGTTCTTGACGCCGTCGATATCGCGGAAGGGGTACCAGTACTGCGTCCAGGTGCGAGTTTCGTACGGCTGCAGCCAACTGTAGTCGGGCTGGTTGTCGGAATATGCGCCGACCATCAGCTCGATGTAGGGACCATCGGAATCGGTAAGGAGATGGTCCTCCTGGTGTCCGACTGGACCATCGCCCCACGTCCAAAATTTCTTTCCGGGAACTACATTGTGGTCGGCGATACTGAGAATGCCGGCGTTCTTGCCATGATCGTAGCCAGCGAGAAAGTCGTCCTGGTAATTCCAGGCGAACATGGAGTTCGCGGTCGGATGATTCTTGTACCAGCTGACGTCTACGCCGGCGGTAAAGTCCGAGCCGTTGAACTTGGTGGTTGCAATGGGCCAGGTGGTGAAGTCGCGTTTGCCGTGGTAAGTGACGAACTGCGTGCTGGGAGGATAGATGACCTGGTAGCTATCGTCGACGTGGACAGCGACATTGGAGAAGCTGAGCATCGAGGTCGTCACCGGCGTGCGGTTGATCATGCGGAACCCTGCGGAGAAATAGGACTTGCCCGGATATACCGTGACCCCGACGGTCCACTCCATTCGATCCCGAAGCTCCAGTTCGCCGATCCAGACGGTCTTGGAGCCGTCGGCGCCTTCCTCGACTTTGTACTGCATGGGCAAGAAGCTGGTGGCGCGATGGTGGTGCGGAATGTCCCACTCGATCCCGCCGGAGATCCAGGCGCCGAGCAGGCTGATGAGCGCGGGCTTGATGACGTGCTGATGGTAGATGAAATCGTAGCCATTGGTCTTGTCGACCGCCTCGAAGATCTTGCCGCCAAGCTCGGGGAGAATGCCGATCTTGATGTACTCGTTCTCGAGATAGACCATGGTGTAGGTCTTGTCCTTCTTCTCGGTGGTCAGGTTGTCGTAGGCGGGATACGGGTAGATGCGGTGCTGCGCGCCCTGCGAATTGCCGCCGAAGTAAAACTGCGGATTGGGATCGGGCTGACCAAGGAGGTAGGTGGGAATGGTCACCTTTTCTTCCGTGACTGTGACCGGCGTCGCGGCCAGCAGCGGGCAAGCGGCCGCCAGGGTGAGCAGCGATGCGAACAGGGAGCGATACATTCTTGATTGCATGAACATTCTCCGGAGTAATCCTAAACTCAGTCGAGCGGCCAGGGCGAGGAAGGCGCGCCCGCATCCGACGCCAAGGGGTGTTGGGCAAAGGGCGTCAACTTGCCGGAATGCACGTCCATCAGCCTTTTGTGCGTGACCTTTGCCGCTTCGATCAGTTCGTCATACGGCCGATCGGTGACGTCGACAAAACCGATGTTGTAGTTTTCGCCATCCATGCGGCCCAGCACCGGTTCATCGCGCCACGTGAACCAGTATGCGCCAAGGAACCACTCGAGTGCGGCCGCCTGCTCCAGGTAATAGCGGTAGGCAACGCCGCGTTCAAGCTGGTCCTTTGCCTGCACCAGGCCGGCGGCGAGACCGTCTGCGGGCACGCCAATGTGGTACTCCCCGATCAGGATGGGCCGGCGAGAGAGGCGAGCGGCGCGGATGATCTGCTTGGTCGGCTCGTATTCGTACACGTTGATGCTGCAAACGTCGAAGATCCCGGCCATCATCATGGCTTCATCCGACATCTTTCCGCCATAGCGAATCCCCAGCAGCAAGTGATTGGGATCATATTTACGGACGGAGCGGCAGATGATCTCCAGACACTTGGTGAAGCAAGCCAGGATGAATTCGCGGCGCCGCGCGGGAGTGTCGCCCTGAGAGAGAGCGTCCTTCAACTTCTGTTTGGTCGCGGTATTAGGTCCGCCGAGGATCAGGCCGCAAAGCTCCGCCTCGCGGTTATTCCACGGAGGTTCGTTTCCAACGAAGTAGCCGATCAACAAAGGGTCGCCTTTGCGGGGCGTGCATTGCGTGTTGGCGGCCGCGTCGATATCCGCGGCGAACTGCGGCGAATATACGTCGGGCAGTCCGAGGAACGCCTGGCCGAGCGGCCAGCGCAGCATTACCGTCGCCGGGCGTCCCTTGCCGCCGGTAGTCATGCCCCATGAATCGAGCCGGCGATTGGTCCGGTCCGCAGTTGCCCCCGCCTCGTTGCCGCCAAAGCCGGCGCCACCTCCCGGCGTCCCGTTGATTCCGGTGGAGAGGAACAGGTGGCCATCGGGATCGACAAACCACCAGCGGCCGTCGATCTGCTCGACCCGGAAGAAACCGGTTGCTTTGGCTTGCGTGTTCTTATAGCCGCCATAGCGGGCGTAGCCGAAGTCGGCGGCGCTGCCAAAGGCCGTCTCTTCGGCCGCGAGTTCCTGCGTCAACTGTTCCTTCGTCTTGATCTTGTGCGGCCAGTCCGCGAGCGCCCATTGACCGAAGGAATCGAGCATCGGGCCGGGTTCCAAGAACTGCGACCCTTCGTCCTTCTTTGACAGATGCACATTGCGCAGCTCGATCACGGGCTTGTTGAGCGGGTATTCCATGGCAATGCCAAGCGACTCGACGGGATGGAGGTCCCCCCACGGCCCCCACACGGAATACCAGCAGCAGTCCGTGCGCCGATTCTGCGCTGATGCGAGATCGTTGCCGCGCGAGTCGCGCCCGATGAAGTACTGCAGTGGGACCGACGCTCGCAGCCACGCGTTCTGCCCAAAGCCAATGATCGAGACGGACCGCGGACCATGCGTGGTGTAGGCCCATATCAGCAGACGCTGGGGCGAGCTCATCCGCATCTCCATCACAAGATGAGAAAAGCCGGAGAGGTCGGCAGGCGACTGCTGACCGAGATCCTTCATAGGGATTCGCAGTTCCGACCACACGCCATCGAAGGTGAAGCGCCTGACCGTGCCCGTGCCAGGCATCGGGGTGGAGACTTGCGACGCGGCCGCAAGAGTCCGGGCACCGGCGACTGCCGGTACCGCTCCCGCGATCAACTTCATTGCCTGGCGGCGGCTGACATTCATTGGCTTCGTCCCCTGAACTGGTCTTCCGGATCACGCAACGGATCCGCGGCTTGGCCGCCGAGCGCACCTTCGGCGGTTTCCCGCAGATAAATGCGCGCAATCCGAGTCGATTGAAATTGTATGCCAGACAAGGACAAGCCAGTCTCAGACATTAGGGGCGGAAGGATTTGTCTGGCCGGCGAGCGGTCAGACTTTCCTCGACTTTCTCAGGACTTTGCCCGCGCGTGCATGACCGACCTGGCCTGCTGTGAGAACCAGTTCGCCGTTGATGAAGACGTGTTCGATTCCTTCGGGGAACTGGATGGGGTCGACGAATGTACCCTTGTCGAGGATGCTGACGGGGTTGAAGATTACGATGTCCGCGAAATGGCCAGGCTTCAATAGGCCGCGATGATCGAAGCCGAATACTTCGGCCGGCTTCGAGGTCATCTTGCGAATTGCGTCTTCGAGCGTAAGCGCCCTCTCCTCGCGTACA
>Ga0302320_10023790_pt1 | contig 12000 bp, 13 predicted proteins | sample Bog_T0_3_FD_202130 | JGI IMG/M metagenome (GOLD analysis project Ga0302320, IMG submission 202130) | Peat permafrost microbial communities from Stordalen Mire near Abisko, Sweden - Bog_T0_3 | ecosystem: Environmental > Terrestrial > Soil > Wetlands > Peat | place: Sweden: Abisko, Stordalen Mire...
GAAGGTTTCGCGGCGGAAACCTGTCTGTATCATCGCGTTCCGGTCCCATGACGAGTTTCAGGCCTACGCGCCGATCAGCCGCTCTACTGGGTTCTTTCTGCCCGGACCCCGGCGCGATTTCATCGTGTTGGATGGCCCGTCCACTGAGACTCACACGGCAGCGCATGAATACGGTCACCTCGTCATGGCACAAAGCGGTCTCCGGCTCCCAGCGTGGCTAAACGAAGGGTTGGCGGAACTTTACTCCAACGTCGAAGGCGCGCAATCGGAGCCGCATATGATGGTAGGCCGGTTCATACCATGCAGGGTGCTGTCATTGCGACGCGATAGCTGGATTGGCCTAACGGAACTAGTCTCCGCAAGCGCGCATTCTCCGGTTTTTACTGGCGCTGCTTCTGTGGACTCAGCATACGCACAAAGCTGGCTTCTGGCACATATGCTGGTTCTGGATCCAAGGTACGCAGGGCATTTTCAAGGCCTGCTTTTGGCTCTTCAAAGCGCTGGCACAGCGGATGCGTTTGGTATGGTATACGGTAAATCGGTAGCCCAAGTGGAATGGGATCTGACAGGCTACCTCGAAGCGGGCCAAGCGAATGCTCGGGCTCTCGATAGCCCCCTACCACCCACTGCACAGCCGATCGGCGTGGAACGGGAGGCAAACTTCGACGCACGCCTCGCGTTAGCGGAGATGCTCGGAAATTATCTTGGCCGGGGGGAGCAAGCACGTGAAGAATACCGGCAACTGGCCTGCGATTACCCACTTCGTCCCGAGGCAAGAACCGGAATCGGCGAGAATCTTCCGAGGTGAACGGAGGCGAACGCCGGCAGCAGAGCATCGGGTCCGAGTTGCCACGCTGTGCGTGATCGTACCGCCTTTGCGTTCAGCTTTCAAAACCAGACGAAGTCCAGGCGGCGAAGGTTTGCAGTGGGTCGCCAAAACCGGCAATAGTGCGGGTGTTTTATCCCGTCACTGACAACTGACGGGCTTCCAAGTTTAGTCCAGATCCAGCGCGGCCTTTAGCCCCAACTCCACTTGTCTCAAGACCTCAGCCGGCAATGTTCCAATCCGTTTGGTGAGCTTTGCGCGATCCAATGTCGTCACTTGGTGACACACGGCAAAGCTTTCCTTCGGAAGACCGCCGGCACCGGCCGGAATTTCGACGACCGTGGGCCCTCGCCTACCCTGAGATGCGGAGGTTGAAATCGGGGCTACGATAATCGATTTCCAGCCCGGAGTTTGATTGAAGCCATCGTGAGAGATGACGATCACGGGACGGCGTCCAGTTTGCTCGGAACCTGATCGCGGCACCAGATCCGCCCAATGGACCTCGCCTCTCTTCACTTCGCCGCCTTAGGGGTCCTAACCAAGTGCTCGATGCTCGCGGCCTCCAGATCATCGTCGAGGTCGAGAGATGTACCCGCGGCGTCCACTGCGAAAGCAGCGATCGCATCGTGGCGGGCTTTACGCATTTGCTGCCGCAACCAGAAATCGATGGCCTCCCGCGCAAGAGCCGTTGCGGGTACTTTGGAGCGCGCAGCCGCACTTCTAAGATGAGCATAAGTCTCTTCCGGGAGAGGCACGTGGAAGTTCTTCATAAGGCTCCTGCCTGCCCTTCATTATGCCACAGTATTGTGGCATGAGACTATGCCATAGACCTGCCGGGGCCAAAAGGAAATGCGGAGAGGCCGTTGGTTACCGGGTTTCCCGGGGAGCCAGTCTCAGACCTCCTGATCTCGCCCCGCAATTCCTGCCTGGCTGCGGGCTCATTGCAAATTCCACGACATCAGGAGTTCTGAGTCTTCAGCCGCACCCTCGTGCTATGATGAGCCAAACCCATGACGTTCCCTGTTCCTGTCCCGGAAATCCCCGCGGCCAACGTCGACAAGGCCGCAGCGTACTATGTCAATAACCTGGGCTTCACTCTCGACTGGGGGGACGACAAAGGCGGCATTGCAGGCATCTCAAAGGGCCGTTGCAGACTGTTTATCACGAATCGCGCCTTCCGGGAGTCCCACGGCAATACAGGCCCCATCCTCTTCTGGCTCAATCTCGATAGCAAGGCCGAAGTGGACGACCTCTGCGAGCAGTGGAAGGCTGCCCAAGCGAAGATCGTCTCCGAACCCGAGGACAAGCCGTGGAAGCTGCGCGAGTTTACGGCCGCCGACCTGGATGGTAACCTCATCCGTGTGTTCTACGATTTCCGGGGCGACATCCCGGGAGTTTGACAGGTCACGCAAGTCGCGCAGGGTAGAGCGATCGAGGGCGAGCGCTTCGCCGCATAGCCACCAAACCGTCGCTACACGTTAACTTGCAGTCGTGCCCGTCACAAGCTGCCGGCCTTCCTTCGAATACCGTGCTCGGCCCCGGTTTCGGAGTGATCGGCAAGACCGCCGGCTCCCCCCGCCGGATTCAGATGTCGCGGACAGTAATCTACTGAGTGCCACCTTCCCCGTTACACCAACTGCGCCGTAGTCACCTGGATCCGCGTCCCCCGCCCCCCGTATCCGGCTTCCCGCTGTTGATCCGCGTTTCCAGCGCAGCGATGCGGGCGGCCTGGAACTCCGGTTGCTCGGCTTTCGCAATCGTGAGCGCCTTTTGGTAGTACTGATTGGCGGCTTCGGATTGCCCGTTGGCGTCGAGAACCTGCCCCAGCGCCTGGTTCACGGCGGCCGAGTCCGGGGCCAGGGCTAAAGCCTGTTGCGCCAAGGCAAGGGCGTCAGGAGCGTTTCGTTGGCGGAGGAGCGCCTGCGCTTTCACATCGAGGCTGAGCGCCCCGGCCAGAGGGATATCGAAATGGCCGTCGTAGACGAAGACGCCGTAGTCGATGATCGCCGCCGGCTTCAGATTCTGAAACTTTCCGTACGGGTTGAGGCGGCCCACGCCGGTTTCAAAGCCGGAAAGAACGCCGGAGCTGAGGAGCACCGGTCCGTCGACGGCAGGCGGCGTGTCCGGGGACCGAACCTCGGCCGTGTACAGCGGCGTGCAAGGAATGCCGTAAGACGCGGGGTCCACCACGGACTGGCTGAAATAGGCGAACCAGCAGTTCTTGACGCCGCGCGCATCGAGATAGCGCTTGACGGATTTGAGCTGCTGGCCCCAATCGGCGCTGGAGTCGCTGACATACTTGTAGGCGTTCGCCGGGCCGCCGAAGGCCTCGTTCGTATACGCTATGTAATCGGGGAAGGCATGAAGGACCGACACGGCTTGAAAGACCAGCAGCACCACCACCGCGTAAAGCCAGCGGCGATTGCGCTCAGCCAAAGCCCAGGCAGCCCCGGCGATGGGAACCGCGAGGAAGACATAGATGGGTAGGATGTGCCGCACGCCGATATTCATGCCGCCGGTCATGGAGAAGGCCATGTAGAGCGCGGCGGGAGTCACCATGTAGAGAAGCCCGCGGGAGAGGCGCACTTTGCCGGCAACGACCGCCCACGCGCCGATCGCGAGCAGGATGAGAAACGTGAGGCTGGACTTAATGAGCATGGTGATGGGGAAGAAGAACCAGACCGCGTGCGGGTGGACCACGCCCAGGATATAGCTGGTAAACGACTTGGCCTGATAAAGAATGTAGGCGAAGGCGTAGGTATAGGGCGCGGGCAGCAGGTGCAGCTTATCGACCTCAGCGAGCACCTTGGCGTCAAACGCGCTCGGCACGCGGCTGAGTTGCGCCGCCATGGGAGGATTGAACGGCACGGCGTCGGCTTGGGCGTAGTGGAAGCCGTAGGCGGCCCACAGGATTGTTATGGAGATTGCGCCAATGACCACCAGTGCCAGCGCCAGGCGCCGGGCGAGGCGCGCGGTCGGGACGGGCGGAGCATCGGGAGCGAGCTTCTTTGGCCACAGAAGCTCGAAGACGGCGAGGAGCACAATCGTGGGAAGCAGCAGGATGGCGCTGTGCTTGGCCGTGAGCGCGAGCCCCACGACAAGGCTGGTCCCGATGAGGCGCCACACCGCCGGGAATTTCATGTAGCGGTAGAAGGCATACATGGCCCAGAACATGAAGAAAGCGTTGCCCGAATCCAGGGTAGCCAGCGCCGAATGGCCAATCAGTGTGGGGTCGAATGCGATAAGGCCGAGCGCGACGAATCCGGCGCCCAGGCCGAACATTTCCCGCGCGGCGGCAAAGACAAGAATCGCCAGCAGGAGCGTGAAAACCGAATCCGCCATGCGGGCGCGGAACATGATGGTGTTCGCGTCGTTCTGAAAGACGAGCTCCTTGCCGGCCTGAAATCCCAACGGCTCGTAGGAGCGCCTTGGGATGGGCGGTTCCGGTAAGTTCATGCCGATCAGGGGCAGCGTGATCAGGCGTGTGATGAGGGGTGGATTCAGGAGCATGTAGCCATGCTTCCATTGCAGGTAGCCGGAGTAAATATGGAAGGGCTCGTCAAAAGTCGCCGAGTTGGCGCGGGCCATCAGGAACATTTGGAGGAAGATGACGAGGAGAAAGGCGGCGACAACTCCGAAAACGACAGGTTTGCGATTGGCTAGTTTCATGGCGCCTCCACAAGTACCCAGGCGCGGCGGCCGAGGAGTGACAGATCCGGACAGGACCCTTGATAGTCGAAGCGAGAGTGTATCACGGCGCGCTTCCGTAGAATCCGAAAGCTGGATACGCGGCAGAACGCGAAAAGAGGACGTGCGCTATGTTGCCTTCCGCTGCCGTCGAGCCGCAGTGGGTGGAAAGCCGTGTGCCGGAACCCAGGTGCGGGTTTTCGATATTGATCACGAAGTCGAGTCGATCTTTCGCGCACCGGCCGAGAGCCTCCCACCCCGACGCGGGAGACCGCCTGTTTGGCTGGCCACGATCCACGCGTTGAGCCAGGTCTTTTCAATTCTGAACGTCAGTGCGCAGCACCGGCTCGTTGGGGATGCCGTCAAGGAAGCGATCCGGAATTCCGACTCCGGCCGGATTCGAATCTCGTTCAACGAGGCGGCACTCGTGCGCTACTCAGAACAACTTCTGGACTTCCCGCACGAGGTCGTCATGAGTGTTTGTAGACCTGACCACGGGTATCAACAGTGAGGACATAGATCACTCTGGCTTCGCGGTCCACGGTGAACAGGATGCGCCAGCCACCAACGCGGGACTTCCGAATTCCGGGCCTTTCGGTAAGGGGCGCGGACAGGCGCGGATCGAAGGGGTCGGCAGCAAATTGGCCGAACCGAGCGCGAATACGCTGTTCGGTCGACCGGTCAAGGCGATCAAGGATTTTTTCGGCTTCGTGCGCGACGCTGACTCGAAAACTCACAGGCCGCGTTCGCGCTCGTAGTCAGCGAGAGGCTTCACACGGCCGGCAGCAACATCTGCGAGGCCACGATCCAGAGAGGCGAGCGCCTCGGCGTCGAGCGGCGGCCCGTCGTCATCGGCGGCGTCGCGGAGGTCCTGGAGCCACCCGCGCGCGAGTTCCGCCTGATCTTCCGGCAACTCATCCACGAGTTGGTGCAGTTCTGCGCGTGTCGTCATGCGTCGGCCTCCCTCCTTTCCATAATAACTCCGCCGCTGTTTTTCGTTATGGAATCCTGGCCGCCCAACCTCGCACAAAATGAAACGGACTCCAGTGAAGCGCGTTCTCTATGATGCCTGTTTTTTGAATCACTTGCATGAGTGACCTGCTAACCAATGGGTGAGCCGCGAGTCAGGGCAAATTTGAGCCAAACTCCAACTACGTCAACAGCTTATACCCTCTGGTTAACGGTCTTTCTGCGTTTCTCCACGCCTCCGACTCCAACGGAAATGCCACTGTCTTCCAACGACTTCACCCTTTCGCCGACGTCAGCGCCATTCTCAGGTTCGGGTGGTGCAGGGTCGCAAAATGCGGGTGGATAGCCGCATCGATCGGCGTTCTCTCGCCGTGGCGCGGTACCAGGAATGGCTCAGCTCACTTCCCCTACTACCCGAAATCCGGGCACGAGTGCCTGGCCACAGACTACTTCGCGCGCTTCTTCAGGATCTCTTCCACCTGGGCGCGACCCACCGGGAGTTTGTCGATATTCTCGCCCAGCCACGCGGTGAAATCGCTCTCGATCGGGTCGCTCCACCGCGCGTCGATCTGCCCGGCGGTGTACTTCCCTTCCCGCAGCCTCTGATGGCCGAACCGATCGCGCAATTGCGTGATTTCGGAGTATTGCACCACGCTTTCGGCAAGCTGCGGCGGGATGAACTCCACACCGCCATCGCGGCCCAGAACCACATCGCCGGGCATCACCGTCGCGCCGCCGATGCGAATCGGGATGTTGATCCCGATCATGGTGGAGTTCATCTGCGCGCCGGCCGAGAGATTGCTCAAATGGTGCGACGGATCGTAGGAGCGCACGAACGACGTGAAATTGTCGAGTTCCTTCAACCCGTTGATGTCGCGCACCGCGCCGTCGTAGACAATGCCGTTGCCGCTCTTGGCGTAGATGGCGTTGCCCACGTTGTCGCCGATGGAAGGGCCGTCCACCTTGAGTCCGAAATGATCGCACACGTAGACATCGTCGGGCTGCAGCATGTCCACCGGCCAGGCATTTTGCCCGCCCACGCGGCCGTCCTTCGCGCCCTGTTCCGTGATCGCGCGATGCACATCCGGCCTGCCGGGCAGCCACTGCGCCGTCAACGCGCGGCCCACCAGCACTTTTTCGGGATGGATGGTGAACCAGTTGTCCTCGTACTGATGGCCGTATCCGGCGCCCTTGACTACCGCCCACGCCTCTTCCAGCGTCACCGTCTTCATGCGTTTCAGAATGGCGTCGGGCACCTTGGGACGGCCATCGGGAAATCGCTCGCCCTTCCATTCCGGGGTGTATTGGATCAGCAGTTCCCTGGTCAAAATGCCGGGCTGCGCCGCCAAGGCCCCGGCCAGCAGGAGCGCCGGCAGCGCGGCGCGCATCAACGTCTTGGTCATGGATACCTCAGGCTTTCTCGAACCACGGCGTGCCCGGGACTTGTGCCTTGCGCGCGCCTTCTTCGTTCATTTCCACGCCCAATCCGGCGCGGTCGGGGAGGGTGATGAAGCCCTTTTGGATGATGTCGCCTTCCTTCACCCAATTCCGCCACAGCTCCGGCGAATCGATCCAGTGCCATTCCTGCACCAGGAAATTCGGGATGGCCGCGCACACCTGCGCCGTGGCCATCATGCCGATGGGAGAAGTCACCGCGTGCGGCGCCACCGGCACGTAATAGGTGTGGGCCATGTCGGCGATCTTGCGCGACTCCAACAACCCGCCGCACTTCTGAAAGTCGGGCATGATAATGTCGGCCGCGCGCTTCTCCAGAATCTCGCGGAAACCGTGCCGCATGTAAATGTTCTCGCCGCAGCAGATGGGCGTGCGGGTGGATTCGCGGATCTCGCGCATGGCATCCACGTTCTCCGCCGGCACGGGTTCCTCCAGCCACATCAGCTTGAACGGCTCCACTTCCTTGGCGACGCGCTTGCCCGTGGTGGCGTCGTAGCGCGCGTGCATGTCGACGGCGATGTCGAAATTCTTGGGGTAATGCTCGCGCGTGAAGGCGATCTTGGCCAGCATGTGGTCGATCTCGTTGTTATTGGCGGTCCAATTCACGCGGTCGAAGCGCGACGGATCGGCCGCATCGTCGATATCGATCTTCGCCGCGGTGAAGCCCATGTTCTGAATTTCTTTGATGCGCGCCACCGATTGCTCATCGCCGGGGATCATCTCGCGCGCGCCGGAATCGCAATACACGCGGACCCGGTTGCGCACCTTGCCGCCCAGCAACTGGTACACCGGCAGCCCGGTCGCCTTGCCGGCGATATCCCAAAGCGCCGTCTCGACGGCCGTCAGGGCGGTGACGTATTGCCCGCCCTGCGCGCCGGCGAATACGCCGGAGGTACGGATCCGTTCGAAGGCCGCCTCCACATTCAGAGGGTCCTGCCCTACCAGCAGCCGCGCGAACGACCGTATGAGGGGCACGTTGCCCTGCGAAGCGTCGGTGGATTCTCCCTGCCCGACGATTCCCTGGTCGGTGTACACGCGCACGTGGACTTGGTAGCCGTGGACGCGCACCTCCGCGGTACGAATTTCCGTAATTTTGAGTTTAGGCCGCCGGTACGATGTGTCGGCGTTCTGTAAGGCTTCCGAAATCGACGGAAGACCGAGCAAGCCCGCGATCGGCATCAGCGAGCTTTTCATAATCAACCTGCGCGTGGGACTCTGCATGGACTCCCTCTCTGGCGGCAAGACTTCGTTGCGTCATCAAACTATTTAGCTGATTGCACGTCGAATAGCAAGCCCCGGTTTTCGCAAGGTGTATAATCGGGCAGAGACTCCAGGGCTCGCCGCGTCCTCCCTGTTTGGCTCAAGGAGAAGATCCCTATGAAGTGTCCGTGTCTCTATAGCGGCGCGCTGGTGGCAGTCCTGGCTTTTGCGGCACCCCTGCTGGCGCAGCCTGTTACGCTGCCGGGCGGCGTGATATCGCCAACAGCGCCCATTTTCCTGCAACAAATCTTTACCACGGGAATGGTCGGATTCACCACCAACCAGACCGCGCGGCTCAACGTCGTGAACTTGAATCCGGCGCCGGCGAGTACCGCTACGCTGCTCAACCCGAATTGCACCGTGGAACTGCAATTCTACGACAACGCCGGCACTCTGGTGAAGCAATCCGTGGTGCCGAATTTCGCTCCCGGAACAGCCACGTCTTTCGACCTGCCGCGCGCCAGTGTCACGTCGGAAACGGCCGCTCGCGCCGAGATCCGTGGCGTGGTGGTGGTCAATCCTTCACCGAGTCCCGTGGAGTCGCCGGCCACAGTCGGCTTCTGCAGTGTGATGACTACGCTTGAGGTTTACGACGCCGCCGGAAGCACGGTATCCTCAACCAGCGACACACGCGCGGTGGGTCTGCTGACCGGCGGCATAACCATCGCGGTACCGTCCACGGGGATCCAATAATCCCGTCCGTTTTGGGCTGTTGGCTTGTGGCTCCGGTGACGCGCCTGCCGCCCGGCCGGGAAGAGAGCCAAGCCTCTGGACTCCTGATGTCGTGGAATGAGAGTGATCTCTTCGAGTCCGGGCAAAGACATTATTGGCCACGGATAAACACAGATGAACACGGATAAGACAAAAAACAAGGATTGTTCTTATCTGTGTTCATCTGTGTTCATCCGTGGCTAAATTTGTTCTGCGAAGTGGTGGCTCAGTCTGATTCCTCGGCGGCTCCAGAATGCCGGGCGACATCAGGAGTCCAGAGCCTGATCTCGCCCGGCAATTTCTGTCTGGCGGGGAAAATGGGCTGAGCTATCCCTTTCGATGGCCAGAGCTCCGCAGGTGGGGCAGGCGGTGCTCGCCTGCCCGGCCGCGCTGAATTAGGCCCGCTGTTCGAATAGGATCGAGCGAAGGCGAGCACCGCCTGCCCCACCTGCGGGCTCACTGCAAATTCCACGACTTCAGGAGTTCTGTAACTAATGGCAAACACGCGGGCACTCGTTACAGAGCCGCGACCTAGCGAATCGGGCCAAATCGACAACTTGCTGCCACCCTATGCCGACGCGCGCTTCCGCGGCACCACCCGGAGCGGCCGGGCCCGACGGGAATCGATTTTGGCCAGCGGCGCGCGATTCAAGCGGTAGTTTCCAGTCCGTAGGGCAGCGCGGAACGCGGCGTGCGCCATCTTCTTCAGATGCGTCAGGGGAACACGTTCCCAGAGTGCATCGTGCGGCGAAACCTGGGCCTCGCCCAGCGCCTTCACCGCGGATTGCCCGGCGCCGGTCAGCATGTTCGGCGTGGTCAGCATGTCCAGCCGCAAATGGCCGAAGCGGGAGCGCGGGCTGTGACGCTCAAACCACACCATGGGCACTTTCAGCCGCCAACACCACAGACCGTGCGCCTTCACAATAGCCCGGCTGTCGCGGCACGTGGCGTCCAGGTAACCGTTCTCGTGCGCCTGCTGCAGACGGCGGCGTTCCCAAGGAGTAAGAGTTACTGCCATTCCTGCATGTAGCGTAACATGCGTGGACATTTCGGCGTACAAGTTGTAGACACTTGACACGGCATTCCGTTGAAACCGCCTGAAGAATCAGCGGGAAGCTATTGGCCACTGGCGTGCATGTTAGCCGGCATGCAGAAGCCTCTGATCCTGGTACTTACGGTGATGGCTTCCAGCTTGGCTTACGGCCAACGCCACATCACGTTCAACGGCAAACCACTCACCGCGGAGCAGGAGAAGCGCCTGGAAGCCGTGGAGCGCGAGCATGGCGTGCGGCTGCCCGATCGCGATTACTGGTACGACAACCGGAGCGGCGCGGCGGGGCTGTGGCAGGGTCCCACGCTGGGCGCGCTGCCCGCCGGACTGGAGTTAGGCGGCCCCATGCCGGCCAACTGCTCGGGCCGCGGGACCGGAGTCTTCGTCAATGGCCGCGAACTGCCGCCGGCCGACGTCCTGACGCTGACGCAGTTGACTCTGCTGGCGCCCGGCCGTTACTGGGTGGACGCCGCCGGCAATTTCGGTTTCGAAGGCCGTCCGGTGCTGGTCAATTTGATGGATCTGGCGCGCGCGTCGCAGGAGCAGGTCATCGACCGGCACCGCGTATTTGCTCCAGGCGAGTTCTCGGGTCTGGTACAGAGCGGATACCGCGTGCGGTAGGGACGGATTTTCCAGACAACGTTGCCGGAACGGGAACACTGGATTCACCACGGAGACACAGAGACACAGAGAAAAATCAAGAATGTCGTCACGTAGGCCTCCGTATGTTCTGTGCTCTCAAAACTCTCATTCCCGCGGCCCCTGCCACCTCGGCGATCTCCGCTTGTTCTTCCTAAATCTCTGTGCCTCTGTGTCTCTGGCGATCCCGCCTTTCCCGCCGCTCACCAGGGAGACAAACAGCCAGCACCCGTCGCCGGTGGGCGCCACGGCGGCGAACGGGCTGGCCGGAAGATCGAGGGTGACCGAAGGTGAAGAAGCCGGGACGTTGCAGTCTGCCGGTTGCGCCCATGCCGCCGCAGCGGGCAGGCCGAATCGGTAGAGGCGCTTCTTCATGGTCGTTTACTGCTTGTCGAAGACGTACTTCTGGTCGAGGATCATCGGCTTTTGGGGTGGTGGATCGTTGGGCTTGGCGCTTTGGGCGGTGCGCCGGAACCTGACCAGGGTTTTACCGTCGGGCGAGAGGGTCCACGATTCGCGCACGTAGAAGAGGATCTTGGCCAATTCCTTCCTGCTATCCTTATCGGTGATTTCGAGCACCAGAGTGGAGCCTTCCCAGGAGGCCTTGGTGTACCGATACTTGTTTCCCTGCTTCTCGATACGGAACTTGCCATTCACCGGGAAAGTGCCGTCGAGGATATTGGTCACGCCCTCGGCTTTGGTGGTAATGGCGATGGTGGCCTTGGTCTGGGCGATGGTGCAGAGATAATTCGGGTCGGCAGGGACATCCTTACTCTTGTCGTTATTCAGCTTCCATGTCCCCGAAAAGTCCGGCTTCACAGCTTGCGAAAACGCGGCGCAGCACATCAAACCGGCCGCCAACAGAAATTGCGTTCTTCTCAATTCGCGATCCTCAGTCCCGTTCCTGGCGTTCTTCCTGCGCGGCCGATAATTCCTCCTCGGCCTGGAGCCAATCGTCCATTTCCGACCCGGACTGGTTGCCGCGCTCCACATAGAGCTGATGCGCGCGCAACCGGACCATTTCTTCAAGCGGAAGCGCATCGCTTCCGCCGGCATGCTTCACACGCAGCTTTGTTTCCACGGATTCACCTCCGTCATCACAACCCGGCGCCTTCCATTCTAGCGCTGCCGGGAAGCGGGTGCCGACACGTTTTCGGGAACGCCCCCGCTTGCTTACGGGGCGCCCTCCGGGCCGGGCCCGGGAACTCTTGCGACATCCATGCGCCCGTTTGCGGGCCGCCGTTCACGCACCCCCGGCAAAGCGGCGGGCAACACAGTCATAATAGGGCAGTTTACTTAACGGAACTAATACTTTCGGCTCTCATAACCGATAATACATATGTGAAACCAGTTCATACGTTCCAAGTCGTACCGTCGTTGCCGGCGGCGTTAGAAGGTCTTC
>Ga0302320_10023792_pt1 | contig 12000 bp, 9 predicted proteins | sample Bog_T0_3_FD_202130 | JGI IMG/M metagenome (GOLD analysis project Ga0302320, IMG submission 202130) | Peat permafrost microbial communities from Stordalen Mire near Abisko, Sweden - Bog_T0_3 | ecosystem: Environmental > Terrestrial > Soil > Wetlands > Peat | place: Sweden: Abisko, Stordalen Mire...
ATTGTGTTCTCGGCTATTGTTGGCGGAAGCTTTATCATAGCACAGGGCCGCGCGGATGCCCGCCACCTTGTTCGCCGCCATGGCCGAACCAATGCCTGCGCCATCGATCAGAACACCGCGGGTCGCGGCTCCGGAAGCCACCAGGTCGGCCACCTTCACGGCGATATCCGGATAGTCGGCGGGCTTCTCTTCGTAGACCCCCACGTCGCGCACCGCCAGACCCAGGGATTCCAGCAGGAGTTTGAGTTCTTCCTTGAGGCGGAAGCCGCCGTGGTCGGCGCCGATGGCGACAGTCTTTTCCGGCGCCGCCAGGGCTGAGCACTGATCCTCCGGCAACTCCAGGAGGCGCACCCCGCGGTCGGCTGCCAGTTCGCGCGCCGACGGGGTGATGATGGCGCCCATGGGAATCCGCCAGTCGCCGGCGGCGGGCACGTCCTCTGCGGTGATTACGCGTCGCATTGCTATACAATTCGTAAGGACCATTGTAATGAAACGACGTCTCTGGTTGCCGGTCTTTCTGGTCGCCGCCGCAGGGAGAGCGCACAGCCAAATCAGCCCCGGACAGGGCTTATCCGGCGACGCGCTGGCGAAACTGCTACACCAGGGCGACCTGAGCATGGGGATGGTACTGGCCGGCATGGCGGTGGCCTTTGGACTGGGCGCCGTGCATGCTCTTTCGCCGGGCCATGGCAAGACCATCGTGGCAGCCTACCTGGTTGGTTCGCGCAGCACTGCCAGGCATGCCGCATTGCTGGGACTGATGGTGACGTTCACCCACACCGTCAGCGTTTTCTTTCTCGGATTTGTAACCCTGTTCTTTTCGCGTTACGTGCTGCCGGAGCGAATCTACCCGGTGTTGGGGACCATTTCGGGGCTGTCGATTGTATGGGTCGGGGGCATGCTGTTCTTTCGCCGGCTGGGGGCCGCGCAAGGACAGCATCACCGGCGCCATCATCACCACCGGGAGGGCACGCTAGTCCACGACCATGGCGATGGAAACGTCCACAGCCATCTGCCGGAAGGCGAGGCCAGTCTGGGCAGCCTGATGGCGCTGGGCGCCAGCGGCGGTCTGGTGCCGTGTCCCTCTGCGCTGGTCTTACTACTCAGTGCGGTGGCGCTGGGGCGGATCGGTCTGGGGTTAACGCTTCTGGTGGCTTTCAGCGCGGGCCTGGCGGTCGTGCTGATGGCCATTGGGATGGCTGCCGTCTACGCCAAGCACCTGCTGCCCGATGGCCAAAAGACTGCCCGGAGCGCGCCGTTGCGCTACATTCCGGTGGCGTCGGCGGCGCTGATCACCGGCGTGGGTGCGGTGATGACGGCCGTGGCGCTGGGGGTGATTCGGGTTTCGGTGGGATAAGCGCCCGTTCACGCAAGCAAGGCACGCCGGACCGCCTCCGGTTCGCGCGCGATGACTGTCAGGAAGGCACGGGCGGGCCCGCTGGGTGATCTTCTCCCATGCTCCCAATGCTCCAGGGTCCGCTTGCTCAACCCGAACAGTCTGGCAAACTCCGGGCGTCGGCAGGAGATCTATGCCGAGCGGGATCGGAAGTTGGAGGAGGCGCGAAAACCACGGCAGATTGTCGCTGGCAGGCTGCGTAAGCATGAAGAAACCCAATCTCAGAGCGGTCCGAGTAGCGGATGAAGTGCATAACTTCCGGGTAGCCGACAAACTGGACGGAATCGTGCCATCCCTATCGTCCAAGTGGCTACCGGCGCGCTCCTTCTTCAATCCGGTTTCCCTGTTGAGTCCCACAGTGATTGGCGGCGCCGAGTTGGCGTCTCCATTGGCTGGCAGGTAGACCAAGAATCTTGGACCGTCCTCCGCGGGGGATAAACCCGATATGATGTGAAAATGGAGGCACGCCCATGGCGCTGGAACGCCGGCAGCAGATCGAAGAGCTGTACCGTTCGGCTAGCCACAAGCCGGCTGCGGAACGGGAAATGTTTCTCGCGACTGTTTGCGGCGGCGATCCAGGTCTCAGGGCCGAGGTCGAGAAGCTTCTCACTCAAGACGAGGTGCGCACCGGAATGCCTTCCGTGGTGGGGGATGCCGCGCGCAGTGGGTCCACTCGGACCATGGTGCGGTACGAGAACACTCAACTGGGCCCGTACAAGATCGAAGGGCTGCTCGGGGCGGGCGGCATGGGTAAGGTCTACAGGGCAACGGATACTCGGCTGAACCGCAAGGTTGCCGTCAAGATCACGGAGGAAAACTTTAGCGGACGGTTTGAGCGTGAGGCTCAAGCGATTTCCTCGTTCAATCATCCGAATATCTGCACGCTGTACGACGTGGGTCCGAATTACCTGGTGATGGAGCTGCTGGAGGGCTTCACTCTGGCGGACGAAATCAAGAAGGGTCCGCTGGCTATAGAGCAGGTGGCGGTTTATGGAGCGCAGATCGCTACGGCTTTGGCGGAGGCGCACGCGCACGGCATCGTGCACCGGGATTTGAAGCCGGGCAACATCATGGTAACGCGACACGGAGCGAAGGTGCTGGATTTCGGGCTCGCCAGGATGGTTTCCGAGGCGGGCTTGACCGAAGCCAATGTCGTGATGGGAACTCCGATGTACATGGCTCCGGAGCAGGTGGATGGCAGAGAGTCAGACGCCCGCACGGACTTGTTCGCGCTGGGCCTGGTGCTGTATGAAATGACCGTGGGGAGACTGCCGTTTCCGGGAAAGTCACTGGGACGGATGCAAGTGAGCGGCGCCGCGGTGGCGTCTCCGCGGCTGAAGGTGCAACGCGCGGAAGTCCCGCAGAGTTTGGATGTGCTGGTGGGGAAGCTGCTTGAAAAGGACCCGGCACAGCGCTGTGCCTCCGCGGCGGAAGTAGCTGCCCAGCTCGCGGAGCTGGCGGAACGGCTGACGGCGCCTCCTGTTCCGGCAGCGTCGTCCTTGTTGCGGCCAGCAGTGCTGGGCCCGGCAGCGGCGGCGCTTTTGCTGGCGATCCTGGGAGGAGTGTGGCTGTTCCAGCGAGCGGAACGTCGGCGCTGGGCGCGCGAAGATGCGGTTCCCGAGATCAACAAACTGAAGGACGAGGCGAAACCGCTGGCTGCGTTCCAGGTGTTGCGGAAGGCGGAACAGATTCTCCCGGGCGACGCGCCACTGGCGCAGGCGGCCCAGGATCTGACGATGTCCACCTCTGTGAGATCGACGACGCCGGGTGCCAAGGTGGAGATCCAGGATTATCCTGCTCCGGAGAGCGCCTGGTATGCGTTAGGTACGACGCCGATGGAGCACGTCAGGGTTCCGAAAGGGTACTTTCGCTGGAGGCTCTCCAGGGCCGGGGCGAGAGATTATATCGGCGCGCCCCTGACGAACGCCACCATGCAATTCCCGTTCGAGGCTCCGGCGGACGTGGAGGCCGGGATGGTTCCGATCGGCGGAGGCTGGTGGGGAAACTTGATCGGCTTCATCGGTTGGGTTCGGTATCAACTCCCGGCATTCGATATGGACCGGTTTGAAGTGACCAATCGGGAGTATCAGAAGTTTGTCGACGAAGGCGGTTATCAAAAACGCGAGTACTGGAAAGAGAAGTTTATAAAAGACGGCAAGGAGTTGAGCTGGGAGCAGGCGATGGACCTGTTCCGCGATCCGACTGGGCGGCCCGGACCGTCCACCTGGGAGGCGGGCCATTTTCCGTTGGGGCAGGAGGACTATCCGGTCTCCGGCGTGAGCTGGTACGAAGCATCCGCGTATGCGGCGTTCGTGGGAAAGAGTCTTCCGGCGCTGGGAGAGTGGTTCAAGGCGGCTCCGCAGGAGACGGCGCGATACTCAACGAATCAGAGTAATTTTGGAGGGCGCGGCGCGGAGCCGGTGGGCGCTTCGCACGCGGTGGGTCCGTATGGGACGTATGACCTGACCGGAAATGTGCGGGAGTGGTGCCTGAACGCGGCGGACGGGCACAACCGCTTCATTCTAGGCGGGGCCTGGGGAACCCAAACGTATCAAGCGTACGAGCCGGAGGCGCTGCCTCCGTTCGACCGGTCCGCCATGAACGGCTTCCGTGGTGTACGCAACCGCCAGCCGCTGCCGGTTGCCACGGCCGCGCCGGTGGTGAGACAGGCGAGGGATTTCTCCAAAGTGAAGCCGGCCTCAAATGAGGTCTTCGAAGCTTACAGGAGCCTGTACGCTTACGACAAGCGTCCCTTGAACGCGAAGGGGGATGGAGTGGTGGAGGAAACCGCGGACTGGAAGAAGGAACGGATCACCATTGATGCCGGGTACGGCAATGAGCGCTTTCCGCTGTATCTTTTTTCGCCGAAGAACGTCCGTCCGCCGTATCAAACCGTGGTGTTCTTCCCGAGCGCACGGGTGAACTTCATGCCGAGCAGCCTCAAGTTAGGGGACATGGACTTCGCCGATTACGTGATCAAAAGCGGCCGGGCGCTGGCCTATCCGATTTATCGCGGGACGTACGAGCGCCGGCCTGAGGGGGCGGCTCTGCCGGGGACGATGGGCAGCCGCGAGCTGACGATTCAACAGTCCAAAGAAGTGCGCCGCGCGGTGGACTATCTGGAAATGCGTCCGGACATCGCGGATGCGAGGAAGCTGGCCTATCTGGGTGTGAGCCAAGGCGCCGCGGAAGGTGTGATCTTCGTGGCGCTGGAGGATCGGTTTCAGGCCGCGGTCTTCCTGGATGGAGGTTTCTTTCTGATGGCGGCGGCGGAGGGTGAAGATCAGGTGGATTTCGCTCTGCGAATGAAAAAGCCCGTGCTGATGGTGAACGGGAAATACGATTTCACGTTCCCGCCCGATCAGGCGCAATTGCCGATGTTCGGGATGATCGGAACCGCGCCGGCGGACAAGTTCCGCAAGGTGCTGGAGACTCCGCACGACGTCACTGAACTAAAGCCGGAGCTGTCTAAGGAAGTCCTGCGGTTCTTGGACCATTATCTCGGCCGCGTGAACTGACTGAAACTTCTGTGAAGCGCAACTCGCGGCGAGAAATTCACATTGCGCCCGAGTGGCGGCGCATCCGGAAGTTGGTGCTACGGCGCTACAATCCGCCCCTTTCCCTTTGCCTTTCCCGGCAAACCGCACCTTCCGGGCGCCACCGGTTCCCTCCTTCATCTCGCCCGCTGCCGGGTTCGCTGCAATCCACGTCACTATCGCGAGTCGCTCCGCCTCCGGGAACGCCAATGACCTCGCTTCGCTCAGAAAGGCTGTTGCCTCCAGGACCGTCTGCAGGTTCCAGCATACTCCGTTGGAGTATATTGCCCAGCGGATGTGTGATCGGAAGTCGATCGCTTCCCCACCCGCTGATCCGTCGACCACCGCCGATATAATCGTAGTGCATGTACATCCGCGTCAACGCCCGCGACAATGTCGCCATTATCGTCAGCCCCGAGGGCATCCAATCGGGCGCCTCGCTAGCCGGAGGGTTGACCGCGCGCGAAGCCATTCCGCAAGCGCATAAGATCGCGCTCTTCGACCTCGCGCCTGGCGACGCGGTGCTGCGTTACGGGCAGATCATCGGCCTCGCCAATCGACCCATCGCACGGGGTTCCTGGGTCCGCAAAGAGCACTTGGATCTGCCTGCACCGCCGCGGCTCGACGATCTCCCGTTGGCCACTGCCGTGCCCGCGCCACTGCCGCCGCTCACCGGTTTCACTTTCGAAGGCTACCGGAACCCCGATGGCAGCGCGGGCACGCGCAATATCCTGGGAATCTCCACTACCGTGCAATGCGTCGCGCCGACCGTGGACTACGCCGTGCGGCGCATCCGCGACGAGTTGCTGCCGCGCTTCCCCGGAGTGGACGACGTGATCGCGGTGACGCATTCCTATGGCTGCGGCGTGGCCATCGACGCGCCAGGCGCGGCCATCCCCATCCGCACTCTGAAACATATCTCGCTGCATGCCAACCTCATGGGCCAGCCGATGCTGGTGAGCCTGGGTTGCGAGAAACTCCAGCCGCTCAAGCTGCTGGGCAGCGAGCTTCCGATATTGGGCGAAGCTAACGTGATTCGTTTGCAGGACCACCATGGGTTCGCCGACATTGTGAGCGCCATCCTCGCCGCCGCCGAACGGCGGCTGGAGCAACTGAACCGCCGCCGGCGTCAGACTTGCCCGGCGGCCGACCTGGTGGTGGGCCTGCAATGCGGCGGCAGCGATGCTTTCTCGGGCGTGACCTGCAACCCGGCGGTCGGCTACGCCGCCGACCTGCTGGTGCGCGCGGGCGCCACCGTGATGTTCTCCGAGGTAACCGAAGTGCGCGACGCCATCCACCTGTTGACGCCGCGCGCGGCCACTCCCGAAGTGGGCCGCCAGTTGATCCGCGAAATGCGCTGGTATGACGACTATCTCAAGGCCGGCGAATCCGACCGCGCCGCCAATACCACCCCCGGCAACCAGCGCGGCGGCCTCGCCAACATTGTGGAGAAGTCGCTGGGGAGCATTGCCAAGTCCGGCAGCACGGCCATTCAGGCAGTCGCCAGCCACGGAGAGAAGGTCACCGCGAAGGGATTGGTGTTCGCGGCCACTCCGGCCAGCGATTTCATTTGCGGCACGGAGCAGCTTGCCTCCATGAACCTGCACGTCTTCACCACCGGAGAAGGCAGCCCCTACGGTCTGGCGCTGGTGCCGGTAGTGAAGGTTTCCTCGCGCACCGCATTGGCCGAAAAGTGGCACGACCTGATCGATATCGATGCCGGGCGCATCGCCACCGGCCAGGCGACCATCGAGGAGGTCGGCTGGGAAATTTTCCGATTCATCCTGGAGGTGGCCAGCGGGCGAAAGAAGACGTGGGCGGAACATTGGCGATTGGCTAATGCGCTCTCGCCGTTTAATCCAGGTCCGGTGACGTAGAGAACGCGTGTGCTACCAGCTTGGCTGCGCCGATCGCCTGGCCTACGTGACGCTGGGTATGCTCGGCAATGTGTACCGCCAGGCCGATCACCGTGGTGGGCAGATGTTTCCGGCCGACGGTGCGCGGCTCCGCCAGTGTCGCCGGGTCTATCGACCGCACCACCGCTTCGGCATCCTGGAAAGCCTTGTCCACCAACGCCAGGAGTTCCTCGCGGCCGGCGCCCGCGGGGATGTGCTCCGTCTCTAACGTCTTCATCTGCGCGGCGCTTAGGGCGCCTCCCTGGAGGTAGGTCATCAGCCTATCCGTGCTGCCGGCGATATGGCGGAGATGAAAACCCACCGACCCGAAGCCGTGCGGTGTCGCCCAAATCTGTTCCGGCGTGAGCTCCTCAGTATGACGGCTCAGGTCTTCGCGCGCCTGTTGAAAACTGTAGAGCAGCGGCGCCACGAGCGGATCGACACCCTCGATAGCGCCGCGCAGCCAGGGTTCCGGAAGGGCATCCATCTATCGATTCTACTGCTGGCCTACCACCGTCACCGTGTGCCCTTTCAGCGCCAGCCCCGCCACCGGTTGAATCACTACAACGGCCTGGCGATGCCCACCGGGATTGCGGGCGGCGGTGTAAACCACGGCAACCGTACCCGCGCTGTTGACTTCCGATTTCACCTGCAGCCAATCGGCGGTGGAGACGGCCTGCCAGGCGCAGTTGCCGGAGGCCTTCACCTCGAACGCGCCGGAACCTCCGGTAGACGGTATCGCGAGAGGCGCTCCTGCCAGCCGGATCTTGCACGACGAACCCGGCGTTAACAGTTTCACGATCATGTTGCCGGCGAAATCGGTCAGCATGGACATTCCCGTGCTCATTCCGCCGCCCATGGGAATCCCGCCGGAAACTGGAATCGTCTGTTGCGAGGGTAAATAGGGCGGCGTCGAAAGAATGGGGCCGGAAGGTGGGGGCTGAGTTGCAGGCGCCGTAGTCGCGGGAGGGCTCGCGGCGGGCTGAGTTGCCGGCGGCGCAGTGTCCATCGGTAGCACGCCGGCCACGTCCACATCGGCGCCGATGGCTGCTTGCGCCGCTACCGGGGCTTCGCAACGCGCCGCATTGGCCCCGGTGACGAACTGCAGGTTGATGGCGCCGAGCCCCGCCATTCGCTGTGTAAAGGCATCGCGGGCGTCCCCGGGCTCGGCCACCCGCTGCTTGAGCAGAACGTAGATCCTGGCATTCCCGGCCGCCGGCGGCGGTGTCTGGCCGAGCCCTACACCGGCCAATATCAGGATCGGGAATATCGGTGCGTGGATTCGGCGTGCCATGGTTTTGGTCTCCGCAACGGAGGGTAGGGCGGCCGCGCGGGCAGCCGCCCGCAAGGCTAATGGGCATTCTGTGTGACCGTGATGGTAAAGCCGGTGGAAGCTTCCACCACCGTAGTGCTCCGCGTACCAATGTAGGTGACCGAGGAGACCGAGGCGCCCTCCGGACCGAACGGCGAGGTGCGGGCGCGCCCGGTGGTGTTGGGCAGGATCTGGTAGGTGACTACGGCCGAACCCTTTCCGGAGCTCGCACTCAGAATGCGGATGAAGGCGGATCCACGCGAAGTGAATGTCCACGGGCAGGTGGCCGGGGCGGAAATGGTCACCGTGCCGACCATGCCGGCGGCGGGGACGGTATACGGTAACGCCGATGCGGCACTCACTTGGCAAGAGGCGTGCGCCATGCCGGGAACGATCAGGAAAGTTGCCAGGGCGGCCAGGACGGCCAGGTTCTTGGGTTGGAATGTCGTTTTCATGTCTGTAATCCTCTCTTTTCTCTCTGTTTTCGGCGGTCTCTAGGACCGCCTTCATTGAGAGGTGCGCAAAGCCGCGAAAAACGGGATCAAGAAAGTTTGGTTGGATGTATAATCCTTGCTACATGCTTCGCTGGGTCGGTTTGTTGGCGATCTGTTCGGTTGGATGGGCCACTCCCCTCTGCGTCACCACCACGCTGGACAACTACATCGCATTGGGTGGGGGCGGCTGCCTGGTCGGCGGCCTCACGGTCACGAATTTCGGCTATGCCTTTAGTTCCGGGGTCGACAATATTCCCGATACCTCTATCACCGTGACGCCGTCACTCGGGCCGGACACCCTGGAGTTGCAGTTTTCCTCGCCGGACTTCTCCGAGTCCTCCGGCGATCTGGCGGTCTATCAACTGACCTACGAATGGGATCCCGGCGACATCCGCAGCCTGGAAGATATTCTCGATCCGCCTTCGTTTCCGGGCCTGGTCCAGATCACTTCGGTGGATTGCGAGAATGCAGCTTTCTCCGTAGGCTGCCCCTTCTCGGATACCCTGGTGGTGTCGGACAACGGCGTCACCATGAACCTGGAAAACTCCGTCTCATTTTCGCCTCCGGTCGCAAGCCTGGGGATCCAGGACACCATCGACCTGGACTCCAGCAGCGGGGGCACCGCGGCGTTCACCTACTTCGCCAATCAGCTCACCATTCCCGAGCCGTCCACCGCGGCGCCCTGCCTGCTACTTGCCGCCTGCCTGTGGCGCCGCCTGCGCTTGCAGCGCGTCTAGCTCCGCCGTCAGTTTCCGCCGCATCTCCGGTACCGGACCGGGTTTCGCGGGAGGCAGTAGCGCCAGGGCCTTCTGTTCCGCGGAGACCGCGTCTTCGCGTTTTCCCGCGCGCCCGTAAGCTTGCGCCAGTAAATCCAAGGTCTCGGGGTCCTCGCCGTGCATCAGATTCACCGCCTTCTGGGCGTAGGCCAGGGTCTCGTCGGCCGAGGCGAATTCCCGGAACGGTGTGCCGGTCAGGATGGTGACGTAATCCACCAGGTAATAGCGATTCGGGGGGTCGCCCGACGCCAGCGGTTTGAGATAGGCCACGGCTTGGACGGTCTCGGTGTGGGCCTCCGCCCGATCGCCGGCAGCGAGCAGCAGGTCGACGAGCAGCACTCTTTCCTGCGCCACGTCGATGCCGTAGAGCACGTTCTTAGGGTCTTCGGCGCGCAGCGCTTCGCTGGCGGTCAGGGCGCCGCGACAGTTCCGCAGGGCCTCTGTGGGCTTGCCGATGCGCTTCTGGATTTCCGCCAGCCGCTTGTGTGCGATGGCGATGTTGCGGCGCGCTTTTACCGATGGTTTGGGGCCGGCAGTTTCTTCGTATAAGGCGATGGCTTCCAGCACCAGCCGCTCGGCATCGGAGGGTTCGCCGGCCAGCAGGCCATACCATCCGGCGTTTTCCTTGGCGAGGGCCAGCGCCCGCCGAGCCGTGGAATCGGATGGGCTTTGGGCCAACCAGTCGCGCGCGGCGGCTTCGCAGGCGCGATAGCTTGCCAGTGCCGCGGCCACATCGGTGTCTTCCTGCATGTGCGCCATTTTGGAGAGGATCAGGAAATTCTCCATGGGGTCTCCACTGGCCAGTTCTTGCGCCTTGCGGTAGTGCGCCAGAGCCTCGGCGCTGCTGTTCGCGATATCGCCCAGCTTCTCATGGCTGCGCATCAGCGCCGCGCGCATGGCGGCGTCGGCCGGGCGCCGCCGCGCCAGGTCCTCCGTAACAGCCAGGGCCTTGGCGGCGCTGGCAGCGGCGTCGGCCTGTTGTCCCGTATGTCCGGCGAAGAGGTCTCCCTGAATGCCGGCCACCGCCAGGTAGCCATTCGCCACTTCGAGCTCCAGCGCGTCGTCGCCCTTAGCGTCCTTCGCCAGGCCGTCCAGGTAAGCGCTGGCTTTCGTCACTACCTGTTCACGCGCGGCGGTAATGCCCTGCTTCTGCATGGCGCTGTTGAGATCCTTGATGACGAAGTTGGCGAAATCGCGCAAGTCGCGGAACTCCTGTTCGGCGCGCAGGCGATGCACGTGGTCCGAAATTGCCAGCCCCACCAGCAGGATCGCGGCCAGCGCCGATGCGCACACGGTGACCTTGTGCCGGCCGAAGAACTTGCCGGCGCGGTACGCCAAAGAATCGCCGCGCGCCGCCACCGGTTGGCCTTGCCGGTAGCGCCGGATGTCTTCGGCGAAGCGCTCGGCCGACGCATAGCGCTTCCGCGGCTCCTTGCGCATGGCCGTCAGCACAATGGTGTCGAGATCGCCGCGCAGTTGGCGCTTCAGTTCCGGCGGCGCCGCCTCGCTGGGCTTGCCCGGATCGGTTTCGCAAATGGCGCGTTCCAACTCGTACGAGGACTTGGTCCGGCCTTCGAACGGGTGCTTGCCTGAGAGCAGCGTAAAGAGCACCACGCCGAGAGCGTAGATGTCGCTCGATGTAGTCACCGGTTGCCCCAGGATCTGCTCCGGGCTGGCATACTCCGGCGTCATCGGCTGCGCCGACGTGCGCGTCAGGCCCACGGCGCCGGCGGCGTATTCCGGCCGCAACAGCTTGGCGATGCCGAAATCCAGCAGCTTGGGAATTCCCCGCGGAGTGACCAGTACGTTGGCCGGTTTCAGATCGCGATGGACCACCAGGTTCTGGTGCGCATAATGCACCGCTTCGCAGAGGGGCAGAAAGAGGTCCAGCCGCTCGGCGGTAGTGAGGCCGTGTTCCCGGCAGAAGCGGTCGATGGGCTGCCCTTCCACGTAATCCATCACCAGGTAAGGGATGCCATCTTCGGTGGCGCCGCCGTCGAGCAGCCGGACGATGTTGGGATGTTCCAGCGCGGCCAAGGTGTGGCGCTCGTTTTCGAAGCGGCGGCGGGTGTGCTCGTCGAGCAGTTCGGGATGAATGGCCTTGACGGCGGCCAGGCGGCGAAACTGATCGTCGGCGCGCGCCGCCAGATAGACCGCGCCCATGCCGCCCGAGCCCAGACGCCGCAGGATGCGATAGGCGCCGAACTGGCGGTGGATCATGGGGTCGGAAATCACTACCGGGGTTTCATAGCGGCTGCCGGCATCTTCCAGGGCAGCGAGCAGCGCGTTCACTTCGGAGCGCAGGCTGTCATCGCCGCCGCAAGCCGATTCCAGAAACGCCTGGCGGCCGGCGGGTTCGCGCTCCAGCGCGGCGTCAAACAGCCGCTTTACTTCCTGCCAGCGCTCGGCGTTCATGGGGCGCTTCCCCGCGTCAGTTCGCGATGGAGCCAGGCCTTGGCCGATTGCCATTCGCGCTTCACCGTGGGCGTGGAGATCTGCATCACTTCGGCGACCTCCTCCACGCTCAGCCCGCCGAAAAAGCGCAGTTCCACGATGTGGCCCTGGCGCGCGTCGAGCGCCTCCAGCCGTCG
>Ga0302320_10023793_pt1 | contig 12000 bp, 10 predicted proteins | sample Bog_T0_3_FD_202130 | JGI IMG/M metagenome (GOLD analysis project Ga0302320, IMG submission 202130) | Peat permafrost microbial communities from Stordalen Mire near Abisko, Sweden - Bog_T0_3 | ecosystem: Environmental > Terrestrial > Soil > Wetlands > Peat | place: Sweden: Abisko, Stordalen Mire...
CGGCAGATAGCTGAATTCCGGATGGAAGGTCGACCACTGACGGATCACTTCCGCCCACACGCGCGGATCGTCGACCTCGTCGGCCGTGGCGCCCGCGTAGGGGTCGGCAGTGACGTTGCGGATGCAGTTGCCCGACGTCTGAATCGCATGCAGGTCGACTTCGGCCAGCGCGTCCATGACGTCCGGCGCGTCACGCAACTTGATCCAGTGCAGCTGCAGATTGGTGCGGGTGGTGAAGTGGCCGTATCCTTTGTCATAGGTCTTGGCCACCCAGGCCAGCCGCCGCAGCTGGCGCGTCGATAGGGTCCCGTAGGGAATGGCCACCCGCAGCATGTAGGCGTGCAGCTGCAGGTAAAGGCCGTTCATCAGGCGCAGGGGCTTGAACTGGTCCTCGGTGATTTCACCGGCCAGGCGGCGCGCGACCTGGTGACGGAACTCGTTGGAGCGGTCCGTCAGCATGGCCTTGTCGTAGGCGTCGTAGCGATACATGGCCCGATCCTAACGCTTGATCAGCTTGACGCGCCCGCTGGAGCGGGCGGCGGAGGTGGCGGCGGCGAGGGCCTGAACGTCGGCGTGTCCATCGGCCTGTTTGCCATGCTGCGGGGTGTTGGTCGGGCCCAGGGCGCGTATGCGCTCGCGATAGGAAACGGGGATCCAGTGGCCAGCGGCCTCTTCCACGTCGATCAAATACGGCGCCACCACCACCCTCGGCTGGGATTCGGCGGCGGCCAAGGCCGCGTCGGCGACCGCATCGTCCGCGAACCGCTCACCATCGCTAAAATCGAGGGCCCAGCGGCCGCGACTCCAGAACACCACTTCGCCCGTGGTCAGGCTGTTGGCGGTCAGCACCTTCACGCCGGCCTCCGTTCGGCGCCGGCCAAGGCCTCGACCGCCAGATGTCGCACGGCGTCAGGCTCGATCTGGGCCAGGGCGGCGACTTCGCCGATCAGCAGCAGGGCCGGGCCGTCGAGGTCGCGCACGGCGTCAGGCAAGTCGATCAGCCGGGTCAGCAGACGCCGCTCACTCCCCAGGCTCACGTCCTGCACCACCAGCACGGGCGTGGACGGCGCGCGCCCCGCCGCGATCAGGCGGGGGGCGATGGCCTGCGCGGTGGACAGGCCCATATAAACCACCACCGTATGGTTGGCCCGGGCCAGCGCCGTCCAGTCCAAGTCCGGTTCGCCCGCAGACCCATCGGCCTTTTGAGCGGCGTGACCGGTGACGAAGGTCACCGATTGCGCCAGGCCCCGGTGGGTCAGCGGCGCGCCGGCCGCGGCGGCGGCGGCCAAGGCGGCCGTGACGCCGGGAACAACGTGGACGTCCACGCCCGCCGCGCGCAGAGCCTGCAGTTCCTCACCGCCCCGGCCGAACACGAAGGGATCGCCGCCCTTCAGCCGCACAACCTTCAAGCCCTCGCGCGCCAGCGCCGCGAGTAGGCCGTTGATGTCGTCCTGAGGCAGGGTGTGGCGAGACTTGCGCTTGCCCACATCGATCAGCCGCGCTCCCGGTGCGGCCAGATCGAGAATGCCCTGAGGCGTCAGCCGATCGTGCACCACCACATCGGCGTCCTGCAGCACGCGTAGGGCCTTGACCGTCAGCAGATCGGGATCGCCCGGACCTGCGCCCACGAGATGCACCACGCCGCGCCCTGCGTCACGGCGGGCGCCGCTGAGCGGAACGAGCCGGCGCCCCCTGCGGATCGCTTCGCCTCCATGGTGTGAGCCCGAGCCGGCCATCAATTTAGATCCTCTAAAGTCCAAAAATACCACGACTGCGGCTAGCGGCGCGGGCCAAACCCACCGCGAACCGCTGCAAATAACGAACGCGCGAGGGTCGGAACAGTTGAAAACTTAGGCGTCATGGTCCACTTCGCAAATCAAGGACTTCTGCCCGGCCGATCAGGAAATCTATGGAACGTCGCCGCCTCCCGCCGCTGAACGCCCTAAGGGCCTTTGAGGCCGCGGCCCGGCATCTGAATTTCAGCCGGGCGGCGGACGAACTGTCGGTGACGCCCGGCGCCGTCAGCCAGCAAATCCAAAACCTCGAAGACTATGTGGGCGCATCGCTGTTCAAGCGCACCCCCAAGGGCCTGCTTTTGACCGACGCGGCCCAGACCGCCCTGCCCGCTCTGCGAGAGGCTTTCGACCGGCTGGCGGAGGCCGCCTCCCTACTGACCGCCGCGGTGGACGGCCGGCGCCTGACCGTTTCGGTCGCCCCCTCTTTCGCCGCCAAGTGGCTGGTGCCGCGTCTGGGCCTGTTTGAGGAGGCGCATCCGCAAGTGGACGTGTGGCTGTCGGCCGACATGGAGGTTGTCGACTTCGCCTCGGGCGAAATTGACTTGGCTATCCGTTACGGCGGGGGCCGATATCCGGGGCTGGAGGTCATCAAGTTGATGGCCGAGACGGTCATTGCCGTGGCCAGTCCCGAACTCGTGGCCGCCCACCCGCTGGGCGAGCTTTCCGACCTGGCCAACCAGGTCCTGCTGCACGACGGCTCGCCGGACGCCGATGACAGCTGCCCGGACTGGCCCATGTGGCTGGCGGCGCGGGGGGTCAAGGGCGTGGACGGCACGCGCGGACCGCGCTTCAATCAGTCGAGCCTGGTGATCGAGGCGGCCGCGGGGGGGCGCGGCGTGGCGCTGGCCAAGCGCGCGTTGGCCCAGGCTGACCTGGACGCGGGGCGCCTGGTGGCGCCGTTCCAGATCGCGACCGCGGTCGACTTCGCGTATTACGTGGTTCACCCCAAGGCCAAGGGGCGTCTGCCCCAGGTCAAGGCCTTCGTCGCCTGGATCACCGCCCAGGCGTCGGCGCACGAAGCGGCGCTGATGACGATTGATAATGGGGCGGGAATCTAGGGCCGGACGCGCTGATTGCTCTCATGCGGCGCCGGCGCAGTCGCCGCTTCGCGGGCGTTCCCAACCGTTAACGCAGCTTCTTGCTTTCATCGAGCAGGAGCGGCGGGGGCTTGAGCGACTGCAAGGCCCGCTCGTGGACATAGGCGGCGATATCGGCCAGGGCGCGGTCCAGGGCGTCGCGCACGTCCAGCAGCCGCGCCGCCTTGACGCCCAAGGGCGCCTCGAACGCCGCCTCCGCCGACTCGCAGGCCTTGGCCACCTGGAAAGCGCCCACGCCGAGCGCCGAGCCCTTGAGACTGTGGGCCGCGTCGCGCCAAGCCCCTGCCTCCGCGGCAGGGTCCAGCAGCGGGAGCCATAGGGCCGCCTGCTCGCGAAACAGGCCCAGCACCTCTTCGACCAGGGCATCGTCGCCCGCGGCGTAGCCTTCGAGATGTCCGAAATCCACTGCCCCCGTGAGGTCCCGTCTGGCCATGATCCGTCCGGTTGCAAAGCCGCTGATGCCCGGCGCGCTTGTTGTCGCCACGCCGCGCGCCTAGCTTGACCCGACTTGGGGAGGAAAAATATGAAAAAGATCGCCGCCGCCGCCCTGATCCTCATGGCGGCCGGCGCCGCCCAGGCCAAGCCCTTCGACGACGCCCGACCGGGCTGGAACAAGCCGATGAAGCCCTTCCGGGTGATCGGAAACATCTACTATGTCGGGCCGGCGGGCGTGGCCGTCTATCTGATCGTGACTGCCAAGGGGGATATCCTGACCGACGGCGGCTTGCCCGAAGGTGTGGCGCAGGTCGAGCAGAACATCACGTCCCTGGGCTTCAAGCTGCGTGACGTGAAGATCCTGCTGAACAGCCATGCCCACTTCGATCACAGCGGGGGCTTGGCCCAGATCAAGGCCGACTCGGGCGCCAAGCTCTACGCCAGCGCCGCCGACACGCCGATCCTGCAAAGCGGCCATATCGATTTCGGTCCGTGCGCGGAGGTGGATGCGCCGCCGGTGAAAGTGGACCATGTGGTGCGCGAGGGCTCCAAGGTGTCCCTGGGCGGCGTGACCTTGACCGCGCACATGACGCCCGGCCACACACCCGGCGCCACCACCTGGACCACCACGGTGAAGGACGGATCCGTCTCCCACTCGGTGATGTTCTTCAGCTCCATCACCACGGGCGGCAATCCCCTGGTGAACAACGCCGCCTGGCCCGGCATCGCGGACGCCTACCGCGCCACCTTCGCTAAGATGAAGACGATGAAAACCGATGTCTTCCTGGCGCCGCACGGCGATCAGATGGACCTGGACGCCAGGCTGGCCGCGCTCAAGCCCGGCGCGCCCAATCCCTTCGTCGACCCGGATGAGCTGCCCAAGATCATGGCCATCATGCGCGAGCGCTTCGACCAGGAGCTGGCCAAGCAGCAGGCCGCGGCCCGCTAGGGCGGCGGCGGCGAGGCGGCGGGGAATCGTCGCGGCGACCTCGGCTTGCCATCGAAGCAATTTCGCGTATGTTCCGCGCCCTCGCCGGGGCCCTGCCCTTCCGGCGCGGGTGCATAGCTCAGTTGGTAGAGCAGCTGACTCTTAATCAGCGGGTCGTAGGTTCGAATCCTACTGCACCCACCACTTTCTTCAATAAAATCAATTCCAGATGAAGATATCGGTGGCCTCGCCGTCCCGGCGCGCTGGCCGGTTGGAAGTCCGTGGATCAGTCGAGATGAATATCCTTCCGTCGCGTCTCGGCGGCCCCGTCCCCACGCCGCAGTCGGCTGAACACCAGGGTCGACAGGATGGTGAGCAGGCCCAGGGCGAAAAACGCCTCGTGCAGGCCATGCATCATTCCGGCCGGATTTGAGCGCAGGCGGGCGGGCACGAAAAACACCGTGGTCAGCCCAGCCGCGGCGACGCCGAAACTCATCGACAATTGCTGCAAGGTGCTGGCGATCGTGCTGGCGCCGCTGGACTCGGCGTCAGGGACGTCCGCATAGACCAGGGTGTTCATGCAGGTGTATTGCGTGGAAGTCAGCGCCCCGTAACAGAAGGCCTGAGCCACGATTAGCCAGATCGGCGTGCCCTGCCCCACGGTGGCGAACAGCATCAACATCAGGCCGAGGATCACGGTGTTGGACACGAGCAAGCCGCGATAGCCGATCCAATCGAGCAGCTTGGGGATCAGAAACTTGGTGCTGATCGCCGCCGCCGCCTGAGGCATGATCAACAGGCCCGACTGAACAGGCGTCAGACCCAGCCCGACTTGGTACAGGAGCGGCAGGAGGAAGGGCGCCCCGCCGATGCCCAGCCGCGTGAAGAAACTGCCGCTGACCGCCGCGGCGAAGGTGCGGATGCGGAATAGGCTCATCTCCAGCAGGGGGGCGTGCGTGCGGCTCGCATGCAGGCCATAGCCGGCGATCAAGGCGCACGACAGCGCGAGCAGGCCGACAATCTCGCCCACGCCCAGGCCGTGCTCGCCGAAGATCTCCAGGACATAGGACAGAAGCGCGATGCCGGACCCAAACAGGATCAGCCCCTCGATATCCAATGGCCGGCGGGTCTGGACCCGGTAGTCCGGCAGGCGCAGATAAACCAGGATCAGACCGGTCAGGCCGATCGGAATGTTCAGGAAGAAGATGTCTCGCCATTGAAGATAGCTGACCACCAGCCCGCCGATGAGCGGTCCGAGCATCGGGCCGACCAAACCGGGGATGGCGACGAAGCTCATGGCCATGACCAGTTCGGATTTCGCGAAGGTCTTGACCAGGGTGAGCCTGCCCACGGGCACCATCATCGACCCGCCGGCGCCCTGCAGAACGCGACAGGCGACCAGCAGATGGATGTTGCTCGACAGGCCGCAAAGAAATGAGCCGAGGGTGAACAGGCCAATCGCCGACGCAAACACCCGGCGCGTGCCGAACCGATCGGCCATCCACCCACTGATCGGAATGAACACGGCCAGACTGAGGGTGTAGCTGGCCAGCACGGCCTTCATGCTGAGCACGGAGACGCCGAGCGCCTGGGAGATCGTCGGAACGGCGGTATTGAGGATGGTGGTGTCGAGCGACTCCATGAAAAACGCCACGGCCACCAGCCAGGGCAGGATGTGTTTGATGCCCGCTGACGCGGAGGGCGGAGTTTCATTCGTCGACTGAAGGGCGTCTGCGTTCATCAAAAATCCGGTGCGATCTGTCGCGTTAACGCCGGCAACCTTATCTGCGTTCGACCGGACGCGACCGTAAAGACCTCGAGGGCTGGCAACCGGACGCCTATCCGGCGCTGAACGACACGCCCTTGGCCTCAGGTCCGAACCAGGTGACCAGGCTCAACACCACGGCCACCACGCCGCAGACCAGGGCCAGAGCCAGGCCGTAGTTGTTGGCGTGACTTTCGGCGATGCCGGCCTGCAGCGTCGCGTTGGCCGCGGCGATGAGGTTGCCGATCTGATAGGCGAAGCCAGGAAAGGCGCCGCGCGCCTCGGGCGGCGACAACTCGTTCAGATGCACGGGCACCACGCCCCATGCGCCCTGGATCGCGATCTGAATCAGGAATGCGCCCAAGCCCAGCATCAGCGGCGTGGTGGAGAAGGCCCACAGCGGTATGATCGGCAGGGCCAGAAGCGCGGCCAGAACGATGGCGCGGCGGCGGCCAATGCGCTCTGACAGAGAGCCGAAGATCAGCCCGCCCAGTATGGCGCCCACGTTCAGGGCCGTGGTCAGCAGGGTCACCAGCGCCGGCGAGAACTTGTGCTGGACCCTCAGGAAGGTCGGGTAGATGTCCTGGCTGCCATGGCTGAAGAAATTGAAGCAGGTCATCAGGGCCACGGCGTAGACAAGCAACCACCAGCGGCCCTTCATCGCCTTGATAAAGCTGGTGTTCTGAGCGCCGCCGGCGGCGCGCCCGGCCTGCCAGGCGGGGGATTCCGGCACATGCCGTCGGATGAACAGGATCAGCAGGGCCGGCAGCACGCCCAGCATGAGCATGCCGCGCCAATGCAGGGTCGGCAGGGCCAGGTTGGCCAGGGAAGCCAGAAAGAATCCCACCGGATAGCCTTCCTGCAGAATGCCCGAGACGACGCCGCGGCTCTTGGTCGGAATGGTCTCCAGCGCCAGGGAGGCGCCGATTCCCCACTCCCCGCCCATGGCGAAGCCGAACAGGAAACGCAAAACGAGCAGGACGATCAGATTGGGCGAGAAAGCGGAGGCGATGGCCAGGACCGAATAGAGCCCCACGTCGATCATCAGAATGGGCCGGCGGCCGTAATGGTCCGCCAGACGGCCAAAGACGAAGGCGCCGAAGGGGCGAGCCACGAGGGTCAGGGTAATGGCCACGCTCACGGCCTGGATGGTGGCGTGGAACTCCGTCGCGATGTCCTTAAGGATGAAGGTCAGCAGGAAGAAGTCGAAGGCGTCCAGCGTCCAGCCCAGGAAGCTGGCGAAGAAGGCGGCGCGCTGGGTGGAATTGAGCGCTCTCAAATCATCGACAATGACCATGCCCCGTCTCCCCGCGGATTTACGCCCAGCAAGCCTTGCCCGATCGCCGGTGGCAAGCCCCGCCGAGTCTACAAATCGGCCTGGGTCAGGTAGCGCGTCTGCAGATAGGCCTCCACCGCCTCCGGCCCGCCTTCCGAGCCATAGCCAGAGTCCTTCACGCCGCCGAAGGGCGCCTCGGGATTTCCCAGGCCAAAATGATTGATCGAGACCATGCCGCTTTCGATCTGTTCGTACACCTTGGCCGCCGTCACGGACGAGGCGGTGAAGGCGTAGGCGGCCAGGCCGTAAGGCAGGCGATTGGCCTCGGCCATGGCGTCCTCGAAACCGTCCACGGCGTTGATGATGGCCACCGGACCGAACGGCTCCTCGTTCATGATGGCCGCGTCGATGGGAACATCGACCAGGACCGTCGGCTGGAAGAAATCGCCGCCGTTGCCTATGCGTGCGCCGCCGAGGCGCAGTTTGGCCCCGCGCTGGACCGCGTCGCCGATCAGCCGCTCCAGGGTCTGCACACGGCGCGGATTGGCGAGGGGCCCCATCCGGCTGGACGGATCCAGGCCATCGCCGACCGTCAGCGCGCCAAACGCTTCAACGAACGCGCCGGCGAAGGGCTCGTGAACCGCGCGCTGCACCAGGAACCGCGTCGGGCTGATACAGGCCTGGCCCGCATTGCGCTGCTTGGCCGCCACGCTGGCCTTGGCGGCGGCCGGAATGTCCGCGTCGGCGAACACCAGCACGGGCGCGTGGCCGCCCAACTCCATGGTGACGCGCTTCATGTGCAGCCCCGCCATCGCCGCCAAATGCTTGCCGACCGGCGTGGAGCCGGTGAAGGACACCTTGCGCACCACCGGATGGGGGATGAGGTGCTCGGATATGTCCGCCGGAACGCCAAACACGAGGTTCACCACGCCCGGCGGCAGGCCCGCGTCCTGCAGACAGCGCACGAACCCGGCGCATGAGCCGGGGGTCTCCTCGGGCCCCTTGGCGATGATCGCGCATCCGGCGGCCAGCGCCGAGGCGGCCTTGCGCGCCAGCTGATTGACGGGAAAATTCCAGGGCGTGAAGGCGGCCACCACGCCCACCGGGTCATGCGTCACCACCTGGGTGATATGGGCGGCGCGCGGCGGGATGATGCGCCCGTAGAGCCTCAGCGCCTCGCCCGCGGCCAATTCAAGCACCTCGGCCGCGCGATCCAGTTCGGCGCGGGATTCGGCCAGGATCTTGCCCTGCTCCAGCGTCATCTGCACGGCGATGTCGGCGATGCGTTCGCGCAAGAGGGCCGCGGCCTTGACCAGGACGCGGCTGCGCTCCACCGCCGGGGTTCGGCGCCAGACGGCGAAGCCGCGCTCGGCGGCGGCGATGGCTCGATCTAGGTCTTCAATGCCCGCATGGGCCACCGCGCCGATCACCTCGCCCGTCGCCGGATTGCGCACCGGCAGGGTTCGTCCGTCGGCGGCGGCGGTCCATTGACCGTCGATCAGCAGGAGCACGTCGCGATAGGGGGGAGGGGATTGACGGTCCAACACTTGGCGCTCCTGATCCGCCTGGCCGACACCGGCCGAGGCGAATCGGAAGCTAGGGCTCCCCGGGCGAAATTCAATGCCCGCTGAAGGCCAGGTGGTGCAGGGCGATGCCGGAAGCGGTCGCCACGTTGAGCGAATCCAGCCCGGCCGCCATCGGTATCGACACGGCGCGGGCGCGTTCGAGCAGGGCGTGTGGCAGGCCGGGCCCCTCGGCGCCCAGCAAAAGGGCCGCTTTGCGCGGACGGATCAGCCGGCCCAGCGGGAGGGCGGCCGAAGGGCTGAGCGCGATGGCTTCCATGCCGAACCGGTCGAGAAGCTCCAGGGCGTCCTCGCCGGGGCTCAGGCGCGCGAAGGGAACCACCAGGGCCGCCCCGACTGACACACGAATGGCCTTGCGATAAAGCGGGTCGCAGCAATCGGAGTCGAGGATCACCGCATCCACGCCGAACGCCGCCGCGTTGCGCAGCAGTCCGCCCATGTTGTCGTGGTTGGCGATGCCGAACAGCCCCAGCACCAGGGCGCGTTCGCCCAGACCTTTCAGAAGGTCGGCGGCGGGCGGATCGGCGGCGCGGCGTCCGACCGCCAGGATTCCACGATGGATGTGAAAGCCCGCGATCGCGTCCATCACCGGCTGCGCCGCGCTATAGACCGGAGTCCGGTTATCCAGAAGGCCCAGCATATCCGACAGGCCCTCGATGCGTTTGTCGGCGATGAGCACGGCCTCAGCCGCGTGGCGCGCGCGGGTCAGCAGAACCCGCAGCACCACCTCGCCCTCGGCGATGAAGCGCCGCTCGCGACCGACAAGATCGCGCTCGCGGATGTCGCGGAACGCCGCCAAGCGCGGATCGGCCGGGTCCTCGACCGGGATGATCCGCGGCAATGGGGTCAGTCCCGCCCCTTCGCGTCCCGCGCCTTCACCTTCTGACGGAAGGCGTGCAACAGCGGTTCGGTGTAGCCGCTCGGCTGAGCGGCCCCTTCGAACACCAGGGCCTTGGCCGCCTGATAGGCGAGGCTGGCGTCGGGGTCCGGCATCATCGGCCGGTACGCGGCATCGCCGTCGTTCTGCCAGTCGACCTTGGCCGCCATGCGCTGGAACGCCGACAGGACCTGATCATCCGTACACACACCATGCATAAGCCAGTTGGCCATGTGCTGGGATGAGATGCGCAGGGTGGCCCGGTCTTCCATCAGGCCCACGTCGTGGATATCGGGCACCTTGGAGCAGCCCACGCCCTGATCAATCCAGCGGACCACATAGCCGAGAATGCCCTGGGCGTTGTTGTCGAGCTCGTCCCTCACCGCCTGCTCGGTCCAATTGCGGCCGACCGCCAGGGGCAGGGTCAGCAGGGCGCTGAGCGGCGCGATCGGGTCCTTGGCCAATTCGGCCTGGCGGGCGAACACATCCACCGCGTGATAGTGCAGGGCATGCAGGGTCGCCGCCGTCGGGCTGGGCACCCAGGCAGTGTTGGCGCCCGATCGCGGGTGGCCGATTTTCTGCTCCAGCATGTCAGCCATGCGGTCGGGCGCGGCCCACATGCCCTTGCCAATCTGCGCCTTGCCCGACAGGCCGCAGGCCAGGCCGATGGCCACGTTGCGCTGCTCATAGGCGGCGATCCAGGCGCTTTGGCGCATCTCGCCCTTGGGAACCATGGGTCCGGCGAGCATGGAGGTATGGATCTCGTCGCCCGTGCGGTCGAGGAACCCGGTGTTGATGAACACCAGTCGGCTCCTGGCGGCGGCGATGCAGGCGGCGAGGTTGGCCGAGGTGCGGCGCTCCTCGTCCATCACGCCCACCTTGATGGAGTTGGCGGGCAGGCCCAGAACCGGCTCGATGGCCCCGAACAGGCGGTCGGTGAAGGCGACCTCCTCGGGTCCATGCATCTTGGGTTTGACGATGTAGATCGAGCCGGTGCGGCTGTTGGTGAACCGGCCCAGCCGCCGCAGATCATAGATCGCGATCAGGCTGGTCATGATCCCGTCGAGGATACCCTCGGGCGCTTCGCCGCCATCGGCCAGGAGGACCGCCGGATTGGTCATCAGATGGCCGACGTTGCGCACGAACAGCAGCGAGCGTCCGTGCAGGGTGAAGGGCGAGCCGTCCGGCGCCAGATATCCGCGGTCCGCCTCCAGCTTGCGCACCAAGGTGCGCCCGCCCTTTTCGAAGCTGGCTTCCAGGTCCCCGCGCATCAGGCCCAGCCAGTTTCGGTAAGCCTCCACCTTGTCCTCGGCGTCCACTGCCGCGATGGAGTCCTCCAGATCGCAGATGGTGGACAGCGCCGCCTCCATCACGACGTCCGCCAGACCGGCCGGGTCGGTCTTGCCGATCGGATGGGCGCGATCGATGACCAGCTCGATATGGATGCCGTTGTGGCGCAGCAGGATCGCCTCGGGCGCGGCCGGATCGCCGCGGTAGCCCGCGAACAGCGTGGGATCGGCCAGGGCCGGCGACAGGGCGCCATCCTTGACCGAAAAGCCGGTCACATCGGCATAGGCGCCGGACGCCAGCGGAACGGCTTGGTCCAAGAACGCCTTGGCCTTGGCCACCACCAGGGCGCCGCGCGCCGCGTCGTAGCCCTTCACCGGCTCGCCGGTGAGCGGGATGGCGTCGGTGCCGTAGAGGGCGTCGTAAAGGCTGCCCCAACGGGCGTTGGCGGCGTTCAGCAGGAAACGGGCGTTGAGGATCGGCACCACCAGCTGCGGGCCCGCCAGACGGGCCAACTCGTCATCGACGTTGGTCGTGTCGATCTTGAAGGGCCCGGGCTCGGGAACCAGATAGCCGATCTCGCGCAGGAAAGCCTGATAGGCGGCGCGGTCGTGGGGGACGCCTGGGCGCGCCTTGTGCCAGGCGTCGATCTTGGTCTGCAGCGCATCGCGCTTGGCCAGCAGCGCCTTGTTCTCCGGGGCGAACCGGCCAAACACGTCGGCTATGCCGGACCAGAACCGGCCCGCGTCCATGTCCAGCGGCGGCAGGACATCCTCTTCCACGAAGCGGGCGAGAACGTCGGCGATCTTCAGACCTGCACGGTCGAGGTAAGCGGTCATGGGGCCTCCTTGCTGGAGCTAGCCGATAGACCTTTGGGACCCTCCGCGTCCAGCGGCCAGACGCATGAACGACGGCTGAATGCGGGGCTCAGCCTGGGCTCAACCGCACGCGCGCAT
>Ga0302320_10023794_pt1 | contig 12000 bp, 12 predicted proteins | sample Bog_T0_3_FD_202130 | JGI IMG/M metagenome (GOLD analysis project Ga0302320, IMG submission 202130) | Peat permafrost microbial communities from Stordalen Mire near Abisko, Sweden - Bog_T0_3 | ecosystem: Environmental > Terrestrial > Soil > Wetlands > Peat | place: Sweden: Abisko, Stordalen Mire...
GTTGCAATTGCCATCAAGTCCCTCAACCGGATTAACCAACTCGGGCGTGCGCTATTCACTCGAATAGCATAATCGAAGCCGCCTCGACGTCAAGACACGCCTCGCAAAGCCTCCATGCAACAAGGTCACGTCTTGTTGCACATGATGTGATGCGCCTCCCTTCGAACTCCGTGCGACGCTTACCCGCCAAAAATGACGCTGCGGAAGCGGCGCAGGGCGAAGGCGAAATAGACGCCGCCGATGATGGCCATCGCGACGAGCTGCGGCCAGATAATGGAAAAATCCGCGCCACGGTAGAGTACCGCCTGGGCAAAAGCGACGAAATGCGGCGTCGGGCTGATCGTCTGCATCAAATATTGCATCCAGACCGGCATGCTTTCCATGGGCGTCATACTTCCCGAAAGCAGCATCATGACGAGCAGCACGGGGATCACGAGGAGTCCGAACTGCCCCATTGAGTTGGCGATCGTGCCAAGAAGAATGCCGAGAGCCGCGACCGTGAAGACGTAAAATGACGAGCCGCCGAGAAACAGCGGAATCGATCCGGCGATTGGCACTTGAAGCCACCACTCCACCACAAGGATCAGCGAAAGCCCGGCCGCTGTCAAAATGACGAGACCATTGGCCAGCATCTTCGACAGCATAATTTCGGCCGGGACCACGGGCATGACGAGGAGATGCTCGACCGTGCCCTGCTCGCGCTCCCGAATGAGCGCCGCGCCGCTCAGGATCATCGTCATCATAGAGATGTCATTGATGACCATCATCACCGAGCTGAACCAGCTCGACCTCAGGTTCGGATTGAATTTTGCGCGCACCACCGCATTGACTGGGACTCGATAGGTTGCTTCGCGCCCCGCCTTGAAGGCTGCGACCTCGTTAGCGATGATGGTCTGGATATAGATCGAACCATTGCCAGCCTGCGTAATGGCCGTGGCGTCGACGTTCACCTGGACCGAGGTTCGCCGCCCGGTGAGGACATCGGCCTGAAAGTTTGGGGGGATCTCTATGACGAAGACGAGACGTCCCGCATCCATCGCTGCATCTATTTCCGACGCGGCGATTTCTACCGCAGGTTTGAAGAGGGGGGGTGTCAGGCCGTCCGCAATCCGTCGTGATAAGTCAGAGCGGTCTTCATCGACGACACCAACTGAAAGATTGGTCGCTTCCGTTGTGACTCCGATGCCGACCGTGTAGACGGCGATGCTGAAGGCATAGACGACGAGGATCAGCATCACAGGGTCGGACCGGATACTTCTCAGTTCCTTGATCATCAGCCGGTAGATGTTGAAGAAATTTACGCCGAGGCGCCTCCGCCTTGCTTGCGCCTTTCGCGGCGTTGCCTCTTTTTGCGAGGTCGCCTCCTGGCTGGCGGGCGACATCTCAGGTCTCCTGCTTCTTTAGCAATAATTGTGCAGCGATAAGATAGAAGAGTGCAAACATCGCGAGGATAGACATATTGAACCACAAATCGGATAGGCCGAGCGCCTTTGTGAAGGAACCGATTGTGATCGGCTGATACCAGGCTGCAGGGAACGACAAGCCAAAAAAGCTCGCCCCGCCCGACAAGGAGGACACCGGCATCAGCAGACCGGAAAAGTTCACAGCCGGGATGACGGTGAGGATGGCGGTCGCAAAGAGCGCTGCGGCCTGCGTGCGCGTGAAAGTCGAGACGAGTTGACCAAAGCCCGTCGCGGCAAACACGTAGAGCAGCGTCCCGAGCGTGAGTGTGGCGAAAGATCCCTTGATAGGCACGCCGAACATGACGATGGCGAGCAGCACCAATAGGACGAAGGTGACCATGGAGACAGCGACATAGGGGAGCTGCTTGCCGAACAGGAACTCGAATTTGCTGGTGGGCGTCGAGCGGAAGTTCGCGATGGAGCCGGTTTCCTTCTCGCGCACAACTGCGACAGCCGACATGATGGCGGGGATCAGGATTAACATCAGCATGATGACACTCGGAACCATGGCGTTGACGCTTTTGAAGGATTGGTTGTAGCGGAAGCGTGTTTCGACATTGAGGCCGCCAAGGTAGGCGCTGGAGATACCGTTGGGGCCGAGTCGCTCCATGACGCGATCCTTCGCATATTGCAAGGCAAGCGCAGAAACATAGCTCTTCGCGGTTTCACCCCGGAACGGCATGGCGCCATCAATCCAGACAGCGATGTCCGGCGAACGTAAACTTTCGAGATCGCGGCCGAAGCCGGATGGAATTTCGATGACGAGTGTCAGTTCGCCGCTTCTGAACCGAGCGTCCATTTCCGCCGTAGTGCTAACGGGCGGTTGTTCGGAGAAATAGCGCGAACCCGAGAAGCTTTCGAGCAGCGTGCGGCTTTCCGGGGTCTGATCCTGGTCGAAGGCGGCGTATTTCAGATTCTCGACATCGAAGGAAATGCCATAGCCGAAGGCTATCATCAGGATGAGAGGACCGACGAAAGCGAAGCTCAGACGGATGGGGTCGCGCAGCAGCTCCATGGTTTCGCGCCGGGCATAGGCCCAGAGGCGCCCCGGATCGAACCATTTCGAAACGATCGGATGGTCGCCCGCGGCTGGTGCCGTATTCGGTGCTGGCGGTTCGGACTTCTGCGTGCGGTCGGTGCCGGCCGCATCGACAAGATAGCTGATAAAGGCATCTTCCAGCGAATCGCTACCTCGTTCCTTGACGAGTTCCTGCGGGGTTCCGACCGCGAGCACCTTGCCGGCATGCATCAGCGAGATGCGGTCGCAGCGCTCGGCCTCGTTCATGAAGTGAGTTGAAAGGAAGATTGTGACGCCATCGTCCCGCGATAGGTCGATCAGGGTTCGCCAGAAGGCGTCGCGCGCGATCGGATCGACACCCGATGTTGGCTCGTCGAGGATGAGGATGGTCGGCCGGTGCAGCACTGCCACTGCGAGCTGCAGCCTCTGTTTGATGCCTAGCGGCAGGCTTTCCGGCCAGGCGTCGGCCTCGTGCTTCAGATCATAGCGTTGCAGCAGTTCCTCAATGCGGCCTTCGACCTGATCCGCCGGCAGGTTGTACAGATGCGCATGCAGATCGAGATTCTGCCGGACAGTGAGTTCGTTGTAGAGGGAAAACGCCTGAGACATATAGCCAACGTTGCGGCGCATTTGCATGTTGTCGGCGTCCATCGGCTTTCCGAACAGTTTTGCCCAGCCTTCGGTCGCAGGCAGAAGGCCCGTCAGCATCTTCATGGTGGTGGTTTTTCCGCAGCCGTTCGAGCCGAGGAAGCCAAAAATCTCACCATGCCCGATGCGGAAACTCACATTATCCACGGCGACGAAATCGCCGAAGCGGCGGGTCAGCCCCTCCGCCTCGATCGCGGGGATTTCATCAATGCTGGCCGGGCGCGGGCGCACGATCACCTTCTGATGCTGGGCGCGTTTTTCTTGCGGAAGAAGGGCGATGAAGGCGCCTTCGAGAGAGGTCTCGTTCGCCTGCTCGAGAATTTCCTTCGGTGCGCCGCGCGCGATGACCTTGCCGTCGTCCATGGCCGCAAGCCAGTCGAACTGCTCTGCCTCCTCCATATAGGCCGTCGCTACGATCACGCTGATCTGCGGGCGCCGAGCTCGGATCGAATTGATGAGGTCCCAGAACTGGCCACGCGAGAGCGGATCGACGCCGGTCGTCGGCTCGTCGAGAATGAGCAAGTCCGGGTCATGCATCAGCGCGCAGCAGAGGCTGAGTTTCTGCTTCATGCCGCCGGACAGCTTGCCGGCCGGGCGATCTCCGAACGGATCGAGCCCGGTCGCTTTCAAGAGCTCGTCGATGCGCGTGTGGCGCTCGGTCTCCGGCTGCCCGAACAAACGGCCGAAGAAATCGATGTTCTCAAAAACGCTGAGCGTCGGATAGAGATTGCGGCCAAGCCCTTGCGGCATGTAGGCGATGCGGGCACAATTTGTCCTACGACAGGCGGCATCCGACATGTCTCCATCGAAGACGGTCACCTGCCCAGCCTGTATCTTGCGCACCCCGGACAAAAGCGCGAGCAGCGTGGATTTACCGACGCCATCCGGCCCGATTAGCCCCACCATACAGCGCGCAGGGATGTCGATGGTCACGTCGTCGAGAGCGTTTGTTTTCCCGTATCGGTGTGTTACGCGCTCGAGCCTGGCGATGATGGGATCGGTCATTGTGGAAGCTTTACCACGAGGTCATCCGGCCATGCGATCGAGGAGCTCGTGCGGACGAAGCCGATGCCGCGGATGCCCGTCTTCACCTGCCGGTGGTAACGCGCGAGAACCTTGGGGTCCACCTGGAGTTTGACTCGAAACATCAGCTTCTGACGCTCATCGGCGGTTTCGACGCTCTTTGGTGTGAACTGTGCATCGGTCGCAACGAAGCTAACCGTCGCGGGGATGACATATTCGGGAATGGGATCTGCGATAATGCGAGCCTCGTCGCCAACGGCGAGCTTGCCCGCATCCGTCGCTGGCAGGTAGATAGTCATGTAGACATCGTTGAGATCGAGGATCGTCAGCACGCGCTGGCCAGGGACGACCACTTCGCCGGCGCGGGCGAGCCTGTATTGCACCCGTCCGTTTCTTGGGGAGACGAGCACCAGATCGACCAGAACCGCTTCGAGTCGTTGGACGTCGGCCTCTGAGGACTTTATCGCGAATTGGGCCTGATCGCGTTGCTCGATGGCCGCACGGTATCCGGCCTCGGCGTCCTCGAACTTGTTACGTCGCTGGTCAACAACCTGTTGGGTTATGTTCCCGCGCTCCAGGAGGCTCTTCCCACGTTCCAAGTCGGTTCTCGCGAAGGTCAAATCGCTATTGCGTTGGACGATGAGCGCTTCGGCTGCCGCCATCGCCTTCTTTGAACCCAGTACTTGAGCCTGCGCGCCTCTGAGCTGAGCTTCGACTTCCGGGTCGGAGATCGTAGCGACGACCTGTCCGGCCATGACCTCGTCGCCTTCATCCACGGTCAGCGTCGCGAGCCGGCCTGGGTATTTCGCCGAGACGTCAACCTGTGTCGCTTCGATGCGCCCGTTCGATTTCGCGATTCCAGCGGGCATGGTGCGACCGCGCAGGCGCGCAATAAGGGTTTGCACTGCCGATTGAGCCCGCGCGGCGGGGCTTGGCGCTCCTGATTGGGCCTGTGCGGCGGGGATCAGCAGGCTCCCTCCCCGGGATGTCCCGGCTGATTGCGGCACGGGGAAGGCACCGGCAACGAGAGCAGACGCCAGAAGAACAGCGGCGGCGGGCAGGCGAACAGACATTCGAGGTCCCCTCTTGATGACGGGACGCGTGCCGAACTTAAGCGTAGAGCGTGACACGGTCATGGCTTCCATCATAGCCCGTTTCCGCGCAACCTGGGTGTAAAGCTTGACGGGAGCGATCGGGATATTGGAGACGTTGACACATCAATCCAATTCCAATGATTCTCGTAGCCGGACGATCGAACCTTAGAGGCCAAGGGAAAGCCGATGCCGAAAACCGCAAGGGTGGCCAATCCGGGGAATATGTTCCGTCTGAGTTCTGCGACTGTAGAGAAAGAGCGTCGAGCAAAGTTGCCGACGCTCTTGGAGTCCACGAAATAAGCGATTGCCAGCCCGTCAGATCTTGGATACAGCCTCGGAGATCTTCTTCCATGTCCGATCGTATACGGAAATGGCCTCGTCCAGGCCGTTTTTAATGGCCTTCCAGGATTCATCGCCGACGGCAGAGACCTTTCCGAGCTTGGCCTCGGCTTTTTCTGTTTCGGCAGCAAGGCGACGAATCGCGGTATCGGCTTCACTGCTCGCATGATCGATCGCGGCCAAGGCGGTCGCGCGAATGGCTTGCAGGGAGGACTGCCAGGATTGGCGCTGGGCTTTGGCTCGATCCGTGAGTGCCTTCTTCACAACGCTCGCTTGATCCGCAGCGGCAGCAAGAAAGTCCTTGAACGCTAATTCGACTTCGGTCCATTCCGCATCAATGGTGGCGTAGGCGTCATCGGTGATTACCTTGGTGGCCGCTGCATCGGACCGGACGGCATCGACTTTGGCCTTGAAAGCGTCGCGCGCGGTTCGGATCCGTGCGATGGCGCGATCCGCCTCCGTGCGAGCGTCGTGCTTCAAGGTTTCGACAGAGCCGTCGAGCGACGCCAGCGTCGTTTCGATTTCGCCGAGCTTTTGCTTGGACCACTCCAAATACTCATCGACGTGGGTTTGTTTCGACATTGTTTCGTTCCTTTGTTGATTGCCCCTGGACCGATTTCCGGCTGCTTCGATCGCGGCTCGGGCTCAAAGCCTTAGCCGGTACGGAGAGCAATTCGCTAAAAGCGAACTGCCTGATGGCTCTGTTGAGCTGTTCAAGGCGGTTTGGATTGAGCTGATCCCAACCGAGAGTGCGCAATGTCATATTGCGAAGGGTTCGGAAGTTAACGATTGACGCAAGCACGATGGCGACTCGTATCCGCAGGCTTTCATCGCCGGCGTCGCAGTCGATTGCTTCCGCGACGGTTTCAGTCAGCGCACGCTGAAAACCGGCGACCACCTCTTCGTAGATCATGCGAAAGGCACCATCCGCATCGTGTTCGCATCGGACGAAAAAAGAGGTCCATGCTTCAGGCTCAGCGTCGCCGACGACGAGGTCAATGAAGCTGCTGAGCGCCTCGTCGATCCGCGTGGTTTGATCGGTCCTGTCCGCATCGCAAAGACGGGCGATGACCGGAGCCATTCGTTCGCGTGCGTAATCCGCGATCGTCTGTGCGGCGGCAAGATAGAGTTCATGTTTGCCGCCGAAGTGATAGGGGATGGCGGCTAAGTTGACCCCCGCTTGTTCGGCGATAGTTCGCGTGCTGGCGCCTTGATAGCCAAGAGCCGCAAAAACCTCGATGGCCTCACGGATCATTTTGACTCGTGTTTCGCTGCCACGAACGGCGTGACCATTCTTCACCTCTTCTGCTCTTGAATTCGTTCGCTGCATAGATCGCCCGCTCCGCATGTTAATACTAAATCATTCGAATGAATGAATGTCAATTCAGGGGGTTCTTAATGTGCGGCCGGCGACGCCCGAATTTCGCGACCTCATGCTCCGGCCTCGGCCCGAGTTCGATCGAGACGAACTCCTCGGCGCGAAAGCGCAGGCCGCGGCTGATATAGTCGCGGGAAATGACGAGGTCCTGGCCGTTCTGATCGACGCCGCGTAACAGCAGATGGACATGGGGATTGTCTGTGTTCCAGTGGTCGACGGCAACCCAGTCGAGCTTTGTTCCGAGGTCGGCTTCCATCTGCCGGGCAAGGTCACGGGTAAACGCCCTGAGATCGGTCATCTCGCCAGCGTCCTCGGGTGATACGATGAAACGGAAATGATGCCGGTCGTCCTTGCCTCGCTCGGCAAAGGCGGCATCGTCGGCGCGGTCGGTCTCGGCATCGAACATGCGCGCCTTCTCACTGTTGCCCGTAACGCCGTCGCGCTTCAGATAGGAAAGATGCGCGGCCATCGCTGCCGAACGGAAGGCACGGCCCTGATGGCGTGCGATCCGGGCCTTCACCACGACGCGGCGCCGTGGCGAGAACAGGCGATTGCGGCTGAAGGCGATCCGGCGTCGCCCGAATGTCGATCGGCCGAAACCGGAGGGGTGTCGTGCAGCGCCCGGCTGAGTGGCGATATGCCCCGCCTTCTTCGCGGCGCGCGGCACCTGGTTGATGAAGCTCTTGGGCTTGCTGATACGTGTACCGCGGATGCGGCCAGGCTGGATGCGGAACTCCTCGCCACTTTCCTTCATGACCGAATCCTTCGCAGTGGAAGAATCTGCCCAGTGCCGAAAACATCATTGTAGATACAGCTATTTCGCTGATGAGCGGCACGCAATCCGACCGACAGGCACGCCGAAAGCCAACCCATATCAATGGGTTGGCTTTCGAGCGGCGATAGGCTTTTATCTAGCCGTAATCCCCTCCCGCGATTCGTGCTCAAATGCCCCACCGAAAAGCGCATTCCATGATACGATAAAACTCGCTTGGGGTTCATCATTGACCTCACTCGCTAGAGTGCCCTGACTGCAGGGCGAATAGCGCGTTGCCATTTCGTTTGAGCGATGATTGTGTGACTTTCGAAATGCGATCCGGCTGATGTTCTCTCGAAGCATGAATCGCAGAGAACGCGCGGGTCGGTGACGGTTCGAGCGCTGTCTTATCAACCGTGTGCGTGCTGGCCGAAGGCTGTTCAAATGCAACATGGAGAGCTGCAAACAGCATCCCATTTCGCGTGTCCGGACGATATTCAAACGGTGAAATTGTCGGCAAGAATCTGTTTTCGCTTACCATCGTCGGCTGCGCTCCGCTGGCATAAGCTGCGACGAATGGCGCCGATGGCGAGGTAACGGGGGTGCTTTCCGGATGAGGTGGTAGTGCGGGGACACCCATTATGGGAGCGAGCGCAGCGACATAATTGCGCGTCTCCTCGGGCAAAGGCCGCCCGTGCATGAGATAGTCTTCATACCGTTCAGGTCCCGCGTTGTAGGCGGCCAGAAATCCGGTGGGGCCATAGCGGTCGTGCAGCTCACGCAGATAGGCTGCGCCAGCCAGAATGTTGCTGTGGGGCGCGTAAGGATCGGGGCCGAGATGGTAGCGACGCCGTAATTCCGCATAGGTCTTGGGCATGATTTGCATCAGCCCCATTGCACCTTTTGGCGAAACCGCGGTTGTGTCGGCGTTGCTTTCTTGCTGCATGACTGCGCGAATCCAATGCGCGGGCACGCTGAAGCGTTGCGATGCCTCGGCAATATAAGACGTCCATGTGTTTAAGCCTGCCGTGACATTCGACTTGGCTTTTCCGGCAAAAGCGACGAACGAAAAGGATACGACATTGAGCGACATGAGCGCGACCAGGCGGACCGTCTGGACACGCCAAAATCTTGCCGGTGTCCCTGGTTCCCGTTGGGACAAAGCGCAGACTTGGAGACCTGCGGACTGCGCTGCGAGTCGATGCCCAAAAGGAGGCGATGGCCCGAAGTTGGGCGCGTCGGGCGCTATGGTTTTGGCGGGAAAGGAAGAATGATGATGCCTTCGATCGAACCGGTGAATGGCCGCTCGTTTGCGGAAACTGTGCAAGATCATAGCGCCTCGAAGGTGTAGAGAGGAACCACACGACCGATGATCGAGGCCGCCGGTAGCGGGCCGAAATAGCGGCCGTCGAGCAAGTCGGTGGCCTGCCAGTTCATGAGGAAGTTTTCGCCCCCGGCGATCCTGCGGCAGCCCTGCCAATCGGGCAGCGGGCGGCCATTGCGGTCACGCTCGCGAGCCGTCGCCGTCACGATGCCATCGATCAGAATGTCGAGATGGATGCGGCAAACAGTCTGGCCGGTGAGTCCGAGCACGTGCTTCAAAAGCGGTACGCCGCGCGGCAAATAATTGCGGGCCGCAAGAAACTTCGCGATGGGTTCCGGTGGCGTGATGGCGACAAGATCGGCGACCCTAAGATGATCTTCCGGCAGGACACATAGAGGCCGATCGGGACGCTCGCCGAAGCATTCCAGATGAACATGGGCGGGACATCGATGGCAGCCGGAAGGGCCGTGAGCGTCGCTCTCGCGAACATCATTCCGAGGATGGCGAAGCGCATGTTCATCCTTCGACCTTGCAGCGAAGAAGCCAGGCACGATGCCGGGCGCGGCTATAGGCGCGCGGGTTCTCGCCTACGGAAATTCGGTTATGGATATGGCTCCAATGATCCGGTGCGGCATCCTTTGGATCGATGCCGAGTGCTTCGAGCACCCGCTGGATTTTCGGCCAGCTGGCGAGGCGGAGCAGAATTTCGCCGCCGGGCGCGACACCAGGGACCGTCGAGATCGGGTCGCAAGGCGGAGCAGCGCGCAGAATGTCGATACGTGAGGCAATCGTGCCATGCTCATTCGCCGCCCAGCGGACATAAGCAGAGACGCTTCCAGCTGAAAATCTGACCACGCGCCGCCGGCGGTCGATGACGCGTTCGCGTGCGAAGGAACCGAACCGGATCCAGCGCTCGACGCGTCCCCGATGCCAATAGAGCTCAGCCTCGGTGAGATCACTCATCGGGTTTATTTCCTATTTGTTGTAAGTGTTCGCGCGCGCAACGACGCACAGCATCATACGAACCGCCAGCGTCTGACGTATCGCCGGAAAGCTGATGCAGCCAAGCAGAGCGATCCAATAGCGATTGATCAGCTGTACGGCGAACGACTGGTTTTGCGGAACGTCTTCGGCCGTGACTTGGCGGCGTCGGCCACCCGGCCTCCCGAACGCATGGGAGCTGAGAAGCATGACCGATCGCCGGTCCCCCTGCAACAGAGGATGCCTGTGAGTTTTGATGTCTCGTGATGGAGCGCAGGGCAACCGAAACCAACAAAGCCGAAGAGCTCCAGCACGCCTTTCCTCTCTTTCCGGCCCTACCTCGGCAAGCACACGACTTAGGGAGGCGGCTTCTGCGGTGGGAACGCGTGATCGCTTCGGCGTTCATTCATCTGGGAGACGCTTGAAGTTGCGGACCCTCTTGCTCTGATCAAGGACAACGACGGTCCTGGCGCGTTCAATGGCACCGGCGGTGCGTTTGTTCACAATGTGGGAAAGCGCGGGGTTTGTTAGTAAGATTCCGAAGGAATCTAGGCTCAGGACCCATTATAATTCTTGCGTGAGATGGGATTGACTGATTCATAGGCGAGGCGAGGAGGCTTCGCCATGTCTGATTTGTTTCTGCTCTCTCAGGCTCAGATGCGTCGGATCGAGCTGTGTTTTCCGCTTTCGCACGGAATCGCGCGGGTAGACGACCGCCGGATTGTCAGCGCCATCGTCTTTGTGATCAAGAATGGGTTGCGCTGGCGGGACGCGCCGCGTGAATATGGTCCGCACAAGACGATCTACAATCGGTTCGTTCGCTGGAGCCGGTTGGGCGTATTCAACAAGATTTTCGCCGAATTGGCGCACAAGGGCGCCAAGCCGGAGCGGATCATGATCGACGCCACGCATCTGAAGGCGCACCGCACCGCCGCCAGCCTTTTAAAAAAGGGCCTGTTCCCCGACGTATTGGGCGCACGAAAGGCGGCCTGAACTCAAAACTGCACGCGGTTTGCGACGGCAACGGACGCCCACTCATCATGCTCTTGAGCGAGGGGCAGATGAGTGATTACAAAGGCGCGGCCCTGATGCTGCCAGTCTTGCCCAGGCCAAAGCGCTTCTCGCCGACAAGGGCTATGACGCCGACTGGTTCCGCGCCGCCCTCGCCGAACGCGGCGTCGCGGCCTGCATCCCCTCGAAATCAAACCGGAAAGTCGCTATCCCCTATGACGTCGGCCTCTACAAACAACGCCACAAAATCGAAAACATGTTCGGACGGCTCAAAGATTGGCGCAGCATCCGCACCCGCTACGATCGTTGCGCCCACACCTATTTGTCGGCAATCTGCCTCGCCGCAGCCGTCGTCTTCTGGCTATGATCAATGAGTCCTGACCCTAGCACTACTTTGGCATATTTTTAGAGACAGGCGAACTTTTTGGATTCCCAAGGGGGGGGTTGCGTGATTCATGAGAGGTCGGCTTATGGGGGGCCGATCAACGGACGTGGACTGGCAAGCCGACCTCGATCGCTGGCTTGCGCCGTTTGTCGCGGCGCTACGGCACAAGACGCGGGCGCGGATGTGCCCTTTCTATGTCGCGGGTTTGAGGTCCAGGAGACCGCAAGAGCGTTCAGCCGATGGCGGCGCGCGCTAGCGAGGTCGGCTACGACCAGCTTCATCATTTCGTCGCTGCCGGAGTTTGGAACAGTGCTCCACTCGAGGCTGCCCTGTTGAAGGAGGCAGATGGCCTGGTTGGCGATGAGGCGGGGTTTCTTGTCATCGATGATACGGCGTTGCCCAAGAAGGGACATCACTCGGTTGGCGTCGCGCCACAATATGCCTCGTCGCTTGGGAAGACTGCCAACTGTCAGTCGCTGGTCTCGGTAACGTTAGCGTCGCGCGAGGTGCCGGTGATGGTGGGCCTGCGGTTATTCCTGCCCGAGAGCTGGACAGATGATCCTGAGCGCATGGCGCGGGCCG
>Ga0302320_10023795_pt1 | contig 12000 bp, 18 predicted proteins | sample Bog_T0_3_FD_202130 | JGI IMG/M metagenome (GOLD analysis project Ga0302320, IMG submission 202130) | Peat permafrost microbial communities from Stordalen Mire near Abisko, Sweden - Bog_T0_3 | ecosystem: Environmental > Terrestrial > Soil > Wetlands > Peat | place: Sweden: Abisko, Stordalen Mire...
GCTCAATGCCGGCGAGGAGTCCGCGGGTACGCTGCGCGCCCTCCAGCTCCATCATGGAGCGAAAGACTTGAGGCTCATGCCGAAGCGCAGTGTGCAGATCCTGCCTCGCGCCAGGCCGGTGCTTGTCCAAAGCCTCACCCGCGTGCTTGAGTTCGGTTTTTTGATGCTCGAGAACCGGCAGATCTTTTTCTCGCATCCGCCACGCATCCATCCACGCGCGCGCATATCGATCGACCGACTGGTTGAGCGCCTCCGCCGCCCGATCGCGCACCTGGGTGGGCGAGGGTTCTTGCTGCACCGACGGCCGCTTCGAGGACGACACATCTCGCTCCGCCGGCGCCGCCGACAAGCGCTCCGATCGCAGCCGCAATCCATCGAACATGCCGCGCTTTTTGTCGCCGGGTTGGGCGCGCTCCGGCTCCTTCTCGCCTTCCTGCGCCCGCGCCGGCCGTCGTCCCCGCGCCTTCTCCGCGACCGCCTGGAACACCTCCCGCGTGCGCTCTTTGAGCTGCTTGAGCGGGTCTGGAAAATGCTCCCGCACCCACTCCTTGACCCGCCCGAGCTCCCGCCCAATCCGTTCCCGCAATGCCCGCGCCTGGGTGATGAGTTTCTCGCCCAGCCGACCACCAATTCCCAACCCCTGACGCCGTTCGATCCGGCGCTCCGCCGCCGCCTGCGCCCGCCCGAGCTGCTCCCGTCGATCCACCTCCACCAGTGGCAGCACCAGCGCTCGATCCTTCCCTGTGACCTCCCGCGCGAGATCCCGGCGCTCACGCACCGCCACCCGCTCCGCCGCGATTTCTTCGCGCGTCACGACGCGCACTTCCTCAACCACTTTCTCCCGGGCTTGGCTTCGAGCGAGCATTTGCTCCCGCTGCCGCTCCCCGACCTGCGACAGCTCCCCCCGCGCCTCGATCCCACTCACCGCCGGCCCCCGATGCACCTCCGGCTCCCGATGGATGCCCTGGGCCGCCAAGCTCCGGTGATCCACCCGCGCCTCCACCCCCGCGTGCTCGAGCGCCAGGTTCTGCACCTTCGCCCAGCGCTCCCGAATCCCCTCATAGGTCCGTGCCGCTTCCTCCTTGTCCGCCCCATAGCTCAACTTCCGCGCGCCCCCGCGCTCCGGATTCTTGGCGTTGTAGCGCTTGAAGAATTGCTCCGGCCCCCGCTCGATTCCATCGTGCTGGCGGTCCGAGAACATCAGGTGCACGTGCGGTTGCTCATTCCCATCGCTCGCCGTTGAGAGATGAATCGCCCATTGATACGGCCGCGTCGTCCCGAGCTCCTGTTCCGCAAACCGCTGCACCAGCGCGACCTGCGAGGATCGCGAGAGTTCGCGCGGCAGCGCGAGCTCGTACTCCCGGTACGTGTTCCCATTGGCGCGCTCGTGTGCGTCCGATGCGCGCCAAAACTCCGCCGTATCCTCCCGCGCCCACTCCGGCATGTTGGCGTGGCCGCGCGCCGCGACCTCGCCATACCGCTCCTCCGTGAATCGACCGTCGCGGTCGATGTACTGCGCATGCTCAAGCGCGGCTCCCTTGCCGCCGGTGTTGATCTGCATGTGATATGAGGCCATGGCTACGCCAGGCCTCGAAGCATGCTCCACTCCGGAGCGGAATGAGGACAGGCGAACAACGGCAGGCCGAATCGCGCATCTTCTCTTGATCCGGAGCGGAACGAGGGATGGCGAGCCACGCCAGACCGAGTCGCGACACCTCCTCCGATTCCGCCTCCGACTGCTAGCACCGTTTCTCGCGCAGCGAGAAACATAAGGTGCGCCTCTCCGTCATCGAGTGCAAAACCGTGCTCCATACCGCGAGAGTACTCCTCTCTCTTCAGTGCTTCAATTCTTTCCTCAACGTGCTAGCATCGAAAGACCACGCTACGCAGGACGTGAACCCATGGCCACCCGCCAAGAGATCGAAGACAAACTCGCCGCCATCGATCAGAAGAAAGCCGAGGCCCTCAAGGCCCTCCAGGCGAAGCGCGTCAAGCTCAAGGCGAAACTTGCGCAGCTCGATCGGCCCACCAAATCCGCGCGCCGCCTCGATGCTCGCCGCAAGATCCTCCTCGGGGCTTTTATCCTCGAGCAGCTCAAGCACACCGGCTCATCCCCCCAGGCACTCACCTTCGAGGGCAAGCGCTTCTTCGATTGGCTCATCCGTCCCAACGACCGCGCCGTGTTCGAGACCACCGTCAATGCGTCGTCGACGAGCTCGTCCCCGAATCCGGAGATCCCCTCCTCTGCCCCGCGGATCGCCACCAACGAGACGCCGCTGAACGTCCCCTTCGCCGATAAGGACCAGGCCAAAGCGTTGGGCGCCCAGTGGCACGCGGATCAGAAACTTTGGGTCGTCCCCGCCGGCCGCGACCTCACCCCCTTCTCGACCTGGCTCGGCTCAAGTGCGTGACTAGCGCTACGCGCTGGTCACGCACGAAGCCCCCGCCGGGTGTCGCGCGATTCGGGGAAATAAATCCGGCCTCCAAAGGGGCGGCTAATGGGCGGCAGCTTCGATACGGAAAAATCGGAGCCTCACCCGCCGCGCCACTGCCGACGACACCGAATGGGAGACGCCCCGCCGGGGCTCGCGTGCGATGCACACGCCCGGATGCTCAGCCGCGGATCGCGACGCCTCGACGGAACTCACTCCAGTCGTCACCGGCCGCCCAGGAAGCCGCACAAGCGGCTTTCCGGGCTCCGCATGAACCGAACCACCTCCGAGTTCGAGATCGCCCTCCTCCGCTCCTCTCTGGCGCTCTGCTCGATTGAATTTCTCGGGTCCTGGAAAATCCGGGTGACCCCTCCGATCTCGAGATGCTCTCTTTTTGCCAAACTGGATTTAGGCGACCCGTATGGGTCGCATTGAGAATGGCGCGCGAAGCGCGCTCCTTGTGGGGGTATGCCGGGTGGGTTGGGGATCGCGTCCGCGATCGAGCCGGCAGGGGGCGTAAGCCCCCTAAGAGGCGGTGCCGAGGGTTGGCGGATGTTGAGTTATCGACAGGGTGTGGCCCCTAACTACAGGTCTTAACTATAGGTCTTAGATATAGGAGGGGCGGAATTCACTATTAAAAACAAATGGTTAACATACCTCTGTCTGACCGTTTATGCGTGAATTCGGGATTTTCTATGACCGTTTATGCGTAAAAGGGCTGCGCTCCGTCTGACCGTTTATGCGTGGATAACTGCCCTCCTCCCCAGGCTTATGCACCGCGGACATGCGAGGGACTGGGCAGCAATCGCAATCCGCGTGGGCCGTCGCTGGCGCGCAGTTTCGGGTACACCGCGAGCACCTTTTTGAGCGCCGCGAGAGCCTTGCGTTTGAAGTCCGCCGTGCCTTGGGGTGTGTAGGGATAATCGGCCCCAAATTGGAGTTGCAACGCGCCCCACGGGATCTCGGTCAGCCGCTCGAGGTAACTCATGCGATAGGTCAGCCAGGTGTACAGATCGAGTGCCATGGGTGAGCGCTTCAGCGCTTTCAAGGCGCGCAAATCAATCGGGATGGGACGGTCAGTAACCTCATGGAAAAAGCGATCGGATAGCGTCACCGAGGAGGCCCACAGCGCCGCCTGATCGGGTTGTTTGGGGTCCCACCAGAGCCGCGCGCGATCGGCGATCGTGACGGTCTCCAACGCCCAGGTGCCCGGCGCATCGTAGGTACACGACACTGTCGAGGCAAACAATCGGCGCATCTGGTCCCGCAGCCGGGTGATGCTCCCCCACCGGCCGCCGGTCGGGATCATGTCGAGCTGCGCCATGAACCGCGACAACGTATCGCCCAGGACGAGCTCCCGCTCGCGGGTGCGCACCGCTTCGGTGGTGAGCCACGCCAGCAGTAACCGCGGTACCGTGCCATACGGCAACCCGGCGTGCGGATGTCCCATCATGACGAGAGAAAATGCGCCGTTGGTGCGCTCGAAGACCAAGCCCTCGGGACGGCTGTGGGGCATTGAGGCCTGCACCAGCGCGCGCGCCATATAGCCCAAGGCGCCCGCCTCCTTCGCCTCTTCGGACTCGATGGCCAGCGCCTGCTGAATCAGTCGGTTAAGATTCTTGTTATTCAATGAATTATAAATATAACTTTATAGTTATATAGTTAGCTATATAGATATTTTTTTAACGCTTCCTCGACGAGCTGCTGCTGCGTTACGCGTTTGCCGGAACTCACCGACTTCTCGAGCGCCCGTCGCTTTAAATCATTAATCAGCGCCACCGGCAGCTGCATAACCATTTGCTTGCGAAACTCCGTAGGCGCCGCGGCGGCCGGCGGCGGCTCCACTTGAGGATTTGTCGCAGGCTTGGGCTGTCGGTCGGTAGCAGCGCCACCCTCGAGAAACGCATCGATATTGGGTTTGGATTTCATGCCGTCACCTCGGCGAGAAAAGCTTCCATTTCTTGGCTGGAGGATGGGTCCTTACCGAGTTCTTGAACGATTGCGCCTTCGCCGATCGCGCGCCTGTAAGCGACGCGCTCACAGGCACGGGAACTCAGAACCGGCAGTTTCTGCTCGTGCAGGAAGGCGAGCATTTCGGCGGCATCCTTGGTTCGCGAATCAATCCGGGTGAGGAAAATCCGCACCTGTAGCTCAGAGTTGTAGTCTTTGGCCATGTCGATGACTTCCAATAGATCCGTCATCGCCGCCGCGTCCAGATTTGAAGCGCCCACAGGAACAATCGCTTGTCGCGCCAATAGCAGGGCACTGCGTAGACCCACCGAATCACGGCCGCCGGCGTCCACTACGGTATGTGTGAATCCTTCAGATAGCGTCTTGCCCTCCGACAAAATTGCCTTTCCAGCCAAACACGTCGTCGTGGGGGAGGGCTCGCGTTGCGCGTCGCGACGCCAGGCCGCCCAGCTGGCGGCGCTCGCCTGCGGATCTCCATCGATCAGTAGCGTCCGCTCCGTGCGCGCCAGCATCGTCGCCAGATGCACCGCCGTGGTGGTTTTGCCGACGCCGCCCTTGGTATTCACCACTGCATATATCATAGATAACTACTTATATAGAAAACTATATAGCTATTATGAAGAGTCCTTTGCAAAAACGCAAAACATGAGCCTAATCCTCGGCGATTCTCCGCATAGGCAGTCATAGGTCTTGATTCTTCGCAACCTGTTTCATGGCTCACAATAACAAAGTTTGACATCGATCGCGTGTCGAGCCAGGCTAAGCATATGAACATTTCACTTACCGAACAGCTGGAAAAATTCGTCTCCGAGCAAGTCCAGTCCGGCGCCTACCAGTCAGCCAGTGAAGTGGTGCGCGATGGACTGCGGTTGCTCGCTGAACGGCGTAAGACGGAAGAGCTAAAACTCGCCGCACTGCGTGCCGCGATCCGCGAAGGCCTCGATAGTGGTCCCGCCGAGCCACTCGACATGGAAGCCATTATCGCCGAAGCACGCGCAGGCTATCAGCGTCGCGCCTGACCATGGCGCGCATCGATCGCAGGCCGCGAGCTCGTCAGGATCTCGTCGAGATTTGGCGTTACATCGCCGATGAATCTGGTGAGCCGCGGGCCGATCGCTATTTGCGTCGACTCAACGATGTCGTGAGCTACCTAGCGCAGCAACCATTGATGGGTCGCAAGCGACCTGAAATTCTGGAGGAGGGGATTCGCAGTTTTCCCGCCGAATCCCATGTCATTTTCTATATCGCTCTCCAAGACGGTATCGAGTTGGTGCGAGTGATTCACGGATCACAGGATCTCGAGACAGCGTGGGCGATCGATGAGGGTGACAAAGGCAAGCACTGAGGCGTTCGAACTCCTGGAACTCAACGCTGCGAATAATAACGATTGTCATTAATAATGAATTTCGTTACTATTAGCTGTGGCGATCAAGTCATTCAAGGACAAAGCGACTGCCGCGGCGTTTACCGAACTGCCGGTCCGCTCCCATCCGCCGGACATTCGAAAACGCGCGCTCGCGAAACTGCAACAGCTGGATGCGGCGATGAGCTTAGAGGATTTGCGAGTTCCCCCGAGCAATCGGCTCGAGGCGCTCGCGGGAGATCGCGCGGGACAACACAGCATTCGCATCAACAAGCAGTGGCGGCTCTGCTTCGTGTTCGGCAAAGACGGCGCCGAGGATGTAGAGATTTCGAAGCACTACGAGTGAGGAGGAGGGCAACCGATGAGCATTCGAATTGAGGATTTGGCGAACACGGATTTCCGCTCCGTAACGGTCGCCGGCGGCAAGCGAATCGCACCAACTTCGCCCGGAGAGATGCTGCGCGAGGAGTTCTTGAAGCCGATGGGTGTCACCAACTATCGGCTGGCCAAGGAGATCGATGTGCCGGCGCAGCGCATCGGCGACATCATCGCAGGCAAGCGGGGCATCACGGCGGATACGGATTTGCGGCTGTGCCGCTTCTTTGGACTCACCGACGGCTGGTGGCTGCGGCTTCAGGGCGACTATGACACGCGACTCGCACGAGCAGCGCTTGCCAAAAAGCTCGCGAAGATCAAGCCTTGGTCGGCGCACCTGGAGGCGAAAGCATCATGAGCACCGCGGCTGATATTCGCATCGCCCTTGATCTGCCGGACGAGGAAGCTCTGGCGCTCGCGCAGTTCGTGAAGCGTGTGACCTGGTCCGAGATGCGGGCCTGCGCGGTAGACGAGGCCGAGTGCTATCAGATCCGCGCGGCGATCGACAAGCTGCAGCGCGCGCTCGCCGATGCAGACTACGCGCCGCGGTGAGCGTCTCATGAAAGATCACTACGATTTCTCCAACGCCGAGCGCGGCAAGTTCTACCGCAAAGATGCAACGCTCAAGGACCGCAAGCCAACGGCCGATGAAATCTCGGGCATGCAATGGTGGAACTCCATGACGGAGGAGGAGCGTGCCAAGGCGCTCGAGGCCGCCGGCTGGAAATCGGGCGGCACCTGGACGCCGAGCGCCGCCGACGCCTGGGCCGAGCACAAAAAAACGCTTCGCGGTTAATCCTTCCAAAAGCCCTTGAATCGATCAGGGCTGAGCTCGGTATAGCGCACCGTATGCGTGATGTTCTTGTGTCCGAGGTATTGCTGGATGGCGCGCGTGTCCTGGCCCTCGCCGGCGAGCTTGAACCCACAGGCATGCCGCAGCATGTGCGGATGGATAGGGAAGGGGAGTTTCGCGAGCTCGCCGGCGCGCGCGATGAGCTTGCGTGCCGTCGCCGGCGTCATCGGTCCGCCGCGCTCGGTCACAAACAAATACGGCGAGTCCGGATACTCGGTGCGGAGCTTGCGCAGAGCGCGAAGCTCGATGCCGCCGATCGGTTGAGTCGAGGCCAGGCCGTTCTTCAATCGGTTGACGTGCACCAGGCCGGCCTTGAAGTCGATCTGCTCCCAGCGCAACGTCACGAGCTCCGAGACTCGCAGCGCATGCCGGTAGGCGAAGAGGATGAGCGTCCGATCGCGCGCACCGTGGCGGCCCACCTTGCTCGAGGCCTGCAGGAGCTTCTCGACTTCCGCCGGCGTGAGATACTCGCGGGTGCGCCGATCAAGATTAGATTGTCTTCGTGGGGGGATAGAAGGGGAGGGGGCCGCTCGAGATCTCGGCTCTAATGCCTTCCTATTGCGTCCGATCGAGCGAACTTTCCCATTTTCGAGTGTTGGCGCGGATCGGCGCGCTGCTGCTTTTCTTGAAGCTTTGGCCATCCCCGAATTCTAACACTCCCATTTAGGGACCTTTATGGGAATGTTCTGTTCACGGAGAGAACAACGTTGACCTGATCCGAAGGGCGAAGAATCCTAGTCAAGGTCAATAAACACCATCGCGCCCCGCTGTTCTCCTTCCCACTCTGTCAACTGTAGGGCTGCATAGACAGTGGCAGCATCGTCCGTGCTCCTTGTCTCCACCCGAGCCCGCGTCGGTCCTTCACCCTCAATTTCTGGCTCACCAACTACGCCAGGGAATCGGCTCAGCCAGGACAGCAATGTGGCCTTATCAATCACGTCAGAGATTAGCCTCGACAGCTCCGCCCATTACCGAATGAGGGACCGTCAATTTGGTGCCCCGATCGAAATACTCGAGTGATGTATTGGCGCTGTCAAGGGATCAAATCGCTTGTTGAGCGGTCGATAGCCGCAAAGTCGCCGACCACGCGCTTGAATTGGGCTCGATCAGCATAGCAATTGAGCGTGATCATATATCCATTCGTCAGAAACATGCCGGTGCTCAGCGACCGCACCGGCTGATCGGCCGAATCCGTACCGTCGACGACACGCCAAAAACGCCGTGCTTTTGGATCCGCATGGAGTGGTCCGGGCGCAGCGCCTGCGAGCAGCGTGCTTAATTCCTTGATCTCGGTGGGCGAGTAGAGCGCCATCGCCGCAATCTTGTCTATTAAGACCTGGGTACCGGCGCTCATTGCCTGCATCACGATATCAAACTGCTTTGGAGTAGGTCCGCCGCGCCATCCAGATTGAACGGCCTGCATGGTGCAAAACGGTCTATTGATGGCGCTTCGGTCGGGACCTGGTTGGAAAGCCGCGATGGCTTGCGTCTGCTGCGCGAGATTCTCGCTGACCATCTGACCCACTGGGGCGTTCACCAGTTTCACGGGCACCGAGACCCACCCGGCTGGCAGCACCAAGCTTAAGCCGTAGGTACGGTTGATGAAACGTGTGGTTCCCGTGGACCCTACTCCGTCCGCTGCAACGCTGCGGCCCACAATCGCATACAGACTCCAGATCGCGAGTAGTGCCGCACGCCCCGCTAACCGCCTCAGCGAATCCGCAGCGCTACGGTTGGCAAGACAGCCAACAGTAGAACACGCAGCGGACAATTCTGTGTATGACACGTCTTCCTTCTTGCTTACAACACCATACATCGTCTTCAGTTGACCAACATCGGCCGCCAGGAAAAATAGGTTATCAAGAATACAGAGGACAGCGGCATCCACAATCAGTTGCTGAGAGCATGGCTCTGGCCGATGAAGAGCTGCAGCCACAGTAGCCAGCGCGCTCGACACTCCGTGCTAATCAGAATTTCCTTGACGTCACGACGGTGCATAAACCTCGAGCGGCGACCCAGCCGTTGTTAACGCCGCCCACTTGAGTGTCGGTCCATGTCCCGGTCACCCTATCAATGTGCCACTTGGATGCAGATGCAGAGTCGCTCCACTCAATTAACAAAGCTGTGGCCCTTGCCTTAATTGGGGTACCACCATCCACCGACACCGTCGAAGAGGATTCGTCGAAAACGACCTGGTGGGAAGTGACTGGCAAAAGAGGATCTGAAGATTGCGTCACGCACTCAAGTGTCGTGGGTGCTGCATTGACGCACTGAATTGCTACGGCAAATAGAGCGGCATGAAGTCGCGCAATTCTCATTTATGCTCCGTACGCCAGTTAAACCGGCAAAGTGTTGTGAATGGGTTTAGAGCCTGTCAATGATAGCGGGAATTGCGATCCCGATGATTGCCCCCAGCACAAAGAAAACCGCCAGCGCGGCTCCAACCGCTGGCAGGCCCTTGCTCCAGTAAAGCACCGGCACGAGGATGACGCCCACCGAGCCCAACAGCTTTAGAATCTGGAAAACAGACGTTCGAAATACACGGGGAAGATCACTCGAATACTCCAGGCCGTACGGCTCCTTTCGGAGTTGCATTCGGAGCGCGAATTCCCAGTAACTCAATCCGAAGCAGAACGCGAGAAAGAGTAGTGCGGTTAGACGCATGCCAAGCTCCAAAAGTACGAACGCTCTGCCAATTCAATTCTCATCTGGAGGCGGCGCCTCGTTTTTCAGACGCTCTTCATTGATCACGCAACCCTCGCGGATCTCGATCAGGCGCGTGAATTCATATGTGCTGCAAAAACCCGCGTGTTGGTAATCCAGCAGCTCCCCTTCATCAATGCGAAGTGTGCCCGTATACCAGGCCGCGAAGACGCCGTTTGTCGCGTCTGGAAACAGGGTCGCGAGTGCAATGGGATATTTTTCCTTCGTAAAGCAGGCCCACGAGGCATCCACAGATGCTCTATAGAGATCCTGCCCAGAGGCGCCTGGTGTCAGCGATCTCTGCGTCACCAGTTTCTCTGCAAGCGCCTTGACGATCCTCGCGGCACGCGCCCGCGCAGCGTTCGCTGTCGTTTGCAGATTCTTGAGCTTAGTGACGACCCCGGCCACGGACTGACTGTGAAGATCAGCAAAGAGCCAAAGATCGCCCAGGTCCTGATCGCCAATCCAGTCATTGGAGGTCTTCCACGCAGTTGCTTCAAACTTCTTGAGATAGAGGCGGCGGTCTGAGATCTCCCACTCGCCGATATACCCGCGCCACTCAGCCGATGACTCGGCAATCATGTACGGACGCGGCGGATTCGCAGCCCAAAATGCCTCCAATGGCAATGTCTGCATCCAGACACGCTTGCCATTCTCAAGAAGGAGTTCTCCGGCCTGCACTGTCATAAACTTCCTCTGTTCAGAGAAAGCGCGTGGCGAGGCTGAACGCGCCCCACAGCGGTAATCCGAACACGATCGCGCCCATTACGAAGCCGCCGACGACCCCCTTGGTCCGTATGGCAGGCTCGTCGTTGGCCCGAGTCATGACGCCGTAGACTCGGTAGGCGTTAATCGCGCCGCCAATCGCGACACACACGATGCCTCCCATTTCAAAATCCTCCGGCTGCGAATTCGTGAACTGAGCAGGAACACATAATCGATAGATTGGCGTAGTCCCTACCAACGCGCCATGGCATGCCCTCAAATATGTGCGATTGATCACGGCGCCGGCACGACGATGCCGCAATGCTGTTCTTTTTTCGTCTTCGCCGCCGCCTCACGGCAGGCCGCTAACGCCGCTTTGTTAGATTGTAGGAGCGCCGCCGCTGAATCGAGGTCGCGCCAGGCCTCCGGGCTTGCGGCCTCCATCAGCGCGCCCCCAGCTCGCCAGCGATCGGCCCGCATGATGAACGCAGCGACCTCGCCATCCCACCCAAAGGGCAACACGCGCGCGAACATCGGCGAGATCAGTAAACCCAAAAAGAATGCCCCGATGCCGGTCCAGCCCAACCACTCCCATTGCTTCCATTTTCCGCGCATCGTTCCGATCATCGCGGCGAGATCGCGCCGTTCGGCCACCGCCGCAGCCGTCGCGTCATGGAACTCGCGCACGGACTTGTGCATGAGCCCCTCGCCGGCGGCGGCGATCGCTTGGTTGTATTGTGCCGGCGTCGTGCGGATCGCGGGGTGCTGCTCGATCGCCGCCATGAAGTTGCCCACGAACTCGAGCCTCTTGGCGATCGCACCCAAGGTTTCCGTGTAGTCAGGGGGCTGATTTTTTAGAATGAGCTCGGGAACCGATCGCAGAGCCTGGCGCATCGCCGCGACCTCGGCCCGCAGCGCGTCGAACGCCCGCTCCGCCGCGGTGGGTCCCTCATCCTCGTCTCTGTCGTTCATCCCGGCTCCCTGCTGGATTCCTTACCGCGACATCCCCAGACCCCGCCCGAGATCGCGCTCGGCGATCGATAACGCGCGGTCAAGATTCCTCTCCTGGAGCACCCGCCCCAACCGCGAGCCGGGTTCAATGCCGAGCTCGCGGCTCCGACTCTTGATCGCCATTTCGAGCTGTGGCTCGAGCTTGAATTCGTGCGCGAGCTCGCGCATCTGCCCCTTCACCTTTTCCCGAGCGCCTTCGTTCTTCCAACCAGTGAGATCTTTGCGCTGCGCCTCGAGCTCATTCCATTCCTTGACCAATCTCTCGGCCCGCAAGTTCGGATCGCGGCGCACGCGCCCCTCGTGCTCGATGCCGGCGAGGAGTCCGCGGGTACGCTGCGCGCCCTCCAGCTCCAGCATGGAGCGAAAGACTTGAGGCTCATGCCGAAGCGCAGTGTGCAGATCCTGCCTAGCGCCAGGCCGGTGCTTGTCCAGATCCTCCCCGGCGTGCTTGAGTTCGGTCTTTTGATGCTCGAGAACCGGCAGATCTTTTTCTCGCATCCGCCACGCATCCATCCACGCGCGCGCATATCGATCGACCGACTGGTTGAGCGCCTCCGCCGCCCGATCGCGCACCTGGGTGGGCGAGG
>Ga0302320_10023796_pt1 | contig 11999 bp, 9 predicted proteins | sample Bog_T0_3_FD_202130 | JGI IMG/M metagenome (GOLD analysis project Ga0302320, IMG submission 202130) | Peat permafrost microbial communities from Stordalen Mire near Abisko, Sweden - Bog_T0_3 | ecosystem: Environmental > Terrestrial > Soil > Wetlands > Peat | place: Sweden: Abisko, Stordalen Mire...
CTATTGAGATCTCTAAGAAGTCATCCTCTTTGAAAGTCCAGTGTGCAGGACCCCTTTCAATAATTATTTTTCGAAATAATTGGTCTAGGCTGTCTTCTAAAAGAAGTCGATAGATATCTTGTGCCATAGTGGGACTCTCAACGACAACGCTTTGGTAAGTGTCTTCTCTTTTAAATTCTGCATTGGTAATGAGGGTTGCTGCCATAAAGATGACTAAATCAGAGTCATTTTTGAATTGGCGTCGAGCGGCTTCCCAGTAGGATTTAAGTTCATTCACTTCTTCATGGTGTTTATGCTTACTCGCGATGGTTTCTCTTATCTTAGCTTGGTCTTCCTTTGATAGTTGTTTGAAATTAGGATACTGATCAGGTTTATTCATTTCTACCAGGGTTTTAAGGTTACTTAAATCTAAGTTTCTGAATGAGAATTGAGATAAAGTTTCCCTTTCTTCTTCGTTTCCGTCATTTAAAATGAACTCATTTTTCTCTTTTGTGATTTTATAAAACTCGCTCCAAAATAGCAGTATTTGTTTTATAAAATGTCTGGAAGTTTTTGAATTAACAGGAAAATGAAAAACATTCTCTTTTTCTGAAGGGCCATCTCCAAATGGCATGGGAGCTAATTGAGAAAATGTGCTCGCATTAAAAAAAGGATGCTGTAAGAGTTTTTTTACCCTGGCTCCCCAATCGTCAAATGATTCTCCTTGCATCCATCCGGAAAAAATCTGCGATGACAGAAACATGGAATAGATACTATCTTCATCACCTGCCATAAGTTCTTCATGGATTAGGCTTGTTCTTTCTGCGATGCGGCTAAAAGCGTAGGTAGCTCTGTCCAGGGAATGTTGTGTAGGAAGGTTTAAGGTTTTATTAAATTTTACATTTTTTAACCATTCCTTTGGTAGGCTACTTGCTGAAGCTGATTCTAAAATAGATTTTGGAATCAGTTGATCAGGCCTATGAGAGTTGACAGAAAACTTTGCCCAATCCAAAAATTTAGGATCCATTTTATAGGGCGGCTTTTTCTTGGATAGGTAGGTCTCTAGTAGTCGAACTGAATTTGAATAGTCTTGCGCTGAGCCTTCGCTCTGAGTCGTTGTTGAGAGGCCAAAAGCGAGTAGCTTATAAAAAACACTTTCATCATGAGGTAGAGCATCCTCAATTTTATCAATCTCATTTAAAATGTTCTTTTGATCTGATTCGTCCAGCATCGAGGTCTCAAGCAAGCTAACTATTTTTTTAGTTAATGCAGTCGCAAAAGATCGTGCCGAAGATCGTGTCAGTCTTAAGGTTTTGAATTGAACTTCAGGAAGAGGTGAATCATTCAATCTCCCATATAAAATTCCAGGATTAGAAATCGTGAAGTTTATTTCAGTGTCGGATAATTGATTCATCTTTATGTGTTCTGCAATCCATGGGTCCACATCTCCTAAAGCATAACAAAGAGCCGCTGCCATGCTAACAAATTTTTCTAAGTGAGGTCCGAGCTGATTAAATGTCTGGTGAGAGGGTATGGGATGGGAAGCAATCCATTGAGTACCTAAATAGATCACTGGCAAATCTTCAGGCGCTCTCCGCCACCCTTGCTCAAGGCAAGTAGTTGCAGCTTTCACAAAGTCAATTTGGCTAGTGAAGTTTAGGTCAGGTGCTTTTCTTATCATTGTAATCAGTTTACTGATAAGGTTATTTTTTTTTAGAAATTCACTGACCCTGGTTTTGTCCTGATCCTGTTCGGGTCGGAATACTGTTTGCAACAAATTCAATCCATATAGGGACATACTGTCTGTATTAAACTCTGGTAACTTTGCAGTACGAATAGCAATCTCTAAGGCTTTATTAGTGCCTCCTTGCAATGCCCAAGAAAGCGCTAAGGTGTGATGAATGGGAGAAAATCCAACAAGGTTTGGTTTAATGGAGGTTAATGTGTTAATTGCAGGTGGAAAGTTGCCTGAGAGAAGTTGCTGGACGCTCTGAGTGAGTCCAGTGTCAAATTGAGTTATCCCTACCTGAAACTGTTTCCAGTTTTTAAGTTCTAGAGTCTTTGGGCATTGAGCACTTATTTCAAGAGTGGAACAAACAGAGGCGATGGCAGCAAGAAAAGCATCTTTTTTATAAAATGTTCGTAAGATTTTGACGACAGGCCAAATTTCCGCTTTTTGAAAGAAGATTTCTTTTTCGTTAAACTTCGATGTTAGCCCAAAAAGGAGATAGTTTACTGTTACAGCGTAAGTCTGGTAACGGTCATGTTCTATGGCTTCTTTAATGATGATTTCGAGGAGTTTTTGGTCGAACTGATCTATGAGAATGGTCAAAAGAGGGATGAAAGGGGAAAAGGACTTTGGGTTAGCTTCTCTAAGATTTCTAAATTTTTGAAAAAATTTTCTCCATTTTCTTCTATTTTCAGAATTGCGAAGTTCGATTGCATTTTTATAGAAACTGGATATTTGACCTTTCCAGGCCTTTTCTTGAGTGTTTGCATTGTTTTTAGAAATTTCTGAGTTCTTTTTAAACTGAGATTTAGTGTCAATGACTAGTTGATGGAGTTCAGCAATTTCTTCTTTTTCTTCATATTTGCGACTTTGAGTTAATTGCTTTTGTAGACGAGTCTCATCGTGACCTGCTTGTTGAGCTAATTCATTAAGCGAAGCTGCTTGTTGTTTTTTTGTTTCAAAACCCAAAGGAGGAATGGCTAGATCTTGCATTCCCATAAAAAAGATCGGATCATCTTTCAGCTGGTTTTGTATTTTTGACCAAAACAGAGCAGAGTCTGTTTGCGAATGGAACTGACACTCTAAAGTGGGACCATCCTCTTCCTCTGTAACACCTATCACTCGTACTTTTGGAGTTACTAGCATCGTTGAGGGATATTGATCTTCATCAAAATTTGGCGTAGCATGGGCGTGAGTACAAAAAATATGCAAGAATACGAAATATGCCAAATACCACGTTGATTTCATGTTGAAAATCTCATTTTTATTTTTTATCTATAAGATTTAGCAGGTGAATGCAAGTCATGGTTATTTAGTGTAAGAGTAAGAACGATAAGAGTAGCTTTATGGCAGAAAAAGAATTAATCCTCATCGCTGATCCAAGAGTTTTAGAAATTCCCATTCGCGAATGCGATGAGCCACTTATAGACCTCAAAGTCCAGTCTAAAATTCTGTTTGGACCTTCGCCTGAAATTGATAATAACCTCTGCTATACTCAAGTACGTTCAACCGTATACACCAAACTCATACAAGCGCAGAATCGCTTACCCTCCAGTCTGAGGCTTTGTCTCTACGAAGGATTAAGAACGATTTCACTTCAAAAGCAGCTGTTTGATGAAAGATGGCGCATCATTGAGAATCGTCATGCTCAATGGTCTGATCGCGAAATTTATCAGGAAGTTATTAGAATGGTGTCTCCAGTTACTACTTTAGACGGTAACCCAAACATACCTCCTCACGCTACAGGAGCTGCTGTAGATGTTTATCTGGTGGATGCAAAAACTCATTTACCTGTTGAAATGGGTATTTTGGCAAAGGACTGGATGCAAGATGCGGAGGGCACGCTTTCATGGACAGATTCTACAGTCATTTCAGCAGAAGCTAGAGAAAATCGCGATATTTTATCCCAAGCTATGGTTGCTGAAGGTTTTGTAAATTACCCCACTGAATATTGGCATTGGTCTTATGGGGATCGCTACTGGGCCTTCGTCAAACAAGAGCCTCATGCGCATTATGGACCTGCAGCCGAAGCCTAATTGAATCTTATGATGTTTAAAAAATTATCAATTTTTTTTATTATGATTACTCCCATTACCTTATTTGCAGGCACGGGTGGCCTTTCACCCCAAGAAGTTCAGCTGTGTCAATACCTTTCAGATAAAAAAGATGCCCAACTTCTGCTGTTGGAAAAACTAGTGAATATCAATAGCGGCTCAGAAAATTTAGAGGGAGTCCAGAAGGTGGGGGAGTTGTTATGGTCTGAGTTTGAGGCTCTTGGTTTTAAAGTGCGCTGGGGAAAAGGTGTGACCCCGATGAAAAGAGCGGCTATGTTGATCGCTGAACGTCAGGGGAGCAAGGGCAAACGATTGCTGCTCTTGGGGCATCTTGACACTGTCTTTCCGAAAGAAAGTCCATTTCAGCATTTTAAACGCTCAGGGAATACTGCAATGGGACCTGGAGTGATAGATATCAAAGGGGGAGATGTGATTATTCTCTATGCTTTAAAAGCGCTAGCTGCTTCACACGCTCTTGAGGATACTACCATTCGGGTTGTCTTAACTGGAGATGAAGAAAGTACGGCTAAACCGATATCCGTATCTCGAAAACCCTTAATTGATCTTGCCAAGGTAAGCGACATAGCCTTAGATTTTGAACCCACGATTCGAGATCACGTGTCTGTTGGAAGAAGGGGTATTACGCACTGGTCTATTCAAACCAAAGGCAAAGAGGGTCATTCTTCTCGAATTTTTAGCAATGAGTTTGGTAATGGTGCTATTTTTGAAATGACGCGCATCCTTAATGATATGCGGATTGCATTGGGTAGTGAAAAAAGCCTAACTTTTAATCCGGGTGCTATTTTAGGGGGAGCGGATGTTGATTTTGATACGTCCCTCTTTCGAGGTAGTAGTTTTGGAAAAAACAATATTATTTCTAAAATAACGATCGCCAATGGGGATCTGCGCTATTTATCGAGTGAGCAAAAAAAACAGGCAGAAAAAACAATAGAGACGATCGTCAGTCGGAATCTTCCAGGAACGAGTGCCACTGTGCAGTTTCAAGAAGTGCTCCCACCCATGCCTCCAACAGATGAAAATTTGAAACTTTTTGAGCAGTACAGACGAGTGAGTGAAAAGCTTGGCAATGGAAACGTTCAGTTACTTCCTCCCGAACTGCGTGGAGGAGGAGATATCCAGACCATTGCTCCTTATGTTTCAATGGGTCTTGTTGGAATTGGTGCTAACGGTAGGGGGGAGCATTCTCTTGAGGAATCTTTAGAAGTGGATTCTTTAGTGATTCAGGCTCAGCGCGCAGCGCTGTTGATCTACCAATTAACTAGGATTGAATAAGATAACTGACTTTGTGGGCGGGACGCTGAACTACTCCCTTTTCAAATTCTTATTCATTTGATAAAAGTTTGGTATAAGGAGTATTATGCGTAGTAAAATTGTAGTTTTGTGCTTGGTTTTAAGTAGTATTGGCTGTGCCACCATGTCAGATGTGATGAAAAATAGACAGAATGGAACGGTACAAACTTATCCTGTCAGTGAGGATGATGCTTATAAAATTGCACGTCAAGTCTTTCGTTGGGAAGGCACAGATACAATTGAAGAAAGAAAAGAAGAGAACATGTTGTTAACTAGCAGTAGTGTAGGCCTTTTTACGATGGGCACTTTTATTGGGGCTTGGATTGAACCCATCGACTCTAGCCATACTCAAGTGACGGTGGTGACCAAAAGAAAGGTAGCCACCAATTTGGCCACAAGCCTTACAGAAGCGACGTTTCATCGACGTTTTGCTCAGGGGGTTCGGATTCTGAGGGCTGGGCAGTCTCTTCCTGATGACGCCCCTTAATATTTACTAAGAGCGTTTAAGAATTCCCCATGGCTGTAAAACAAATACTATTGCTGGGAAATGATAAGCTCACCAAACAGTCTCAAGTCGTAGAAGAAAATGAACTTGAGTTTGTGAGGTCGATTGTACCGGATCTTCATGACACCATTTGGATGGAGTTCTAGCAGTATCCCGTGCAGTTGACGGCCACTCTTTTTCTTTATTGAGCGAAAGGAAAACTCGTTTTTAGAATTGCCGCTTGCAGCTTCATTTTAAGATTGGTCCATCTTTTGTCTTTTCCGCTGGTCTTCACTGCGATGGCCAACGCTTTTTTTTGACCAATTAAAATGACCAAGCGTTTGCCACGAGTGATGCCCGTATAGATAAGGTTTTTTCGTAGCATCATATAATGCTGGGTCACAATAGGGATAACGACTACAGGATATTCAGAGCCCTGAGATTTATGAATGCTGACGGTATAAGCGGGCTGAAGGATATCGAGTTCACCAAACTCAAAAAGGACTTCTTTATTATCAAAATCAATGAGGCATTCTTGGTCTTCGCAATCAATCTCCCGAATAAAACCCATGTCCCCGTTAAAAACTTCTTTGTCATAATCGTTTTGAAGGACCATGACTTTATCTCCCACTGCAAACGTGTATCCAAAACGATCGACTTTGGCTTTGGGCTCCGGGTTGAGTGCCTTTTGAAGTTCGATATTTAAATTTCTGGCTCCCAATGTTCCTCGCAGCATCGGACATAAGACCTGAATGTCACGAATCGCATTGACGCTAAATTTCTTTGGGATTCTGTTTTTGACCAGGTCAACCATCTTGGGAACTGTGGCCTCAGGGTCATCTGACGTAATGAAGAAAAAGTCGGAGCCTACTTGATGCTCCAAGTCTGGGAACTCTCCTGCATTGATTCGATGAGCGGCTTGAATAATTTTACTTTGAGCTGCCTGGCGAAATACCTCGGTGAGCTTTACGGTCGCTATTGTGCCTGACTCAATGAGGTCGGCCAAGACGCAACCTGGGCCAACTGAAGGTAGTTGATCCACGTCTCCGATGATAATGATGGCTGCTTTCTGCGGAACCGCCTTTAGGAGCGAATGCATGAGCTGCACATCTACCATGGAAGCTTCGTCAATCAAGAGCAGGTCAATAGGAAGTGGATGATCCCGATCGTGAGTAAATCCTCCCTTTTTAGGGTCAAATCCCAAGGTGCGATGGATGGTCTTAGCTTCCAGTCCTGTACATTCAGAAAGCCGCTTTGCGGCTCGTCCTGTGGGGGAGCAAAGTGCCATTTGAATATTTTTGGCTCTTAGGATCGTCATAATCGACTTTGTCAGCGTGCTCTTTCCCGTTCCTGGGCCGCCCGTGATGATCGTTACCTTGGATGACACCGCTGCTGCTACAGCCTCTTTTTGAAGTGGTGCGAGTTTGAGTGAGACTTGCTTTTCAACCCACGGGATTGCTTGATCCGTATCAATTTTTTGCCAAGGAAGGGGGGCCTGGCAAATGCGTTTCAAAAGTTGGGCGATCTCTCCTTCGCAATGATGAATGGATGCAGGGTAGAGGCATTTTTGATCTTCGATGACCTCACAGATCAACTGTCGCTCACCGACTTCTGCGGTGATCGCCTGCCGTAAAATTTCTTCTTCGATTTCAAGAAGTTTGGACGATTCTGCGAGGAGCTCTGCTTGCGGGTAAGCGCAATGCCCTTTTTGAACCCGTTCCATGAGCACGTAGGAGATTCCTGCCCTGGCACGGATCATGGAGTTTTTGGCAATGCCTAGCTTTTCTGCGATAACGTCAGCCGATTTGAAACCAATCCCGTGAATATCTCTTGCCAGTTGATAGGGATTAGCACGGACGCGTTCGACGGACTGTTCGCCGTAAGTCTTAAAGATCCGCACGGCCTTTGACGTGGATACGCCGTGGCTTTGGAGAAAGACCATGATCGAGCGAATGACCTTCTGGTCTTTCCAGGCCGAAGCGATCTTATCTACACGTTTGGCTCCAATGCCTTCGACGGAGCGAAGTTTCCCTGGCGACTGCTCGATCACGTCAAAAACTTCAAATCCAAATGCCTTGACGAGCTTCTTGGCAAAATGCGGGCCGATCCCTTGGATCATTCCCGAACCTAAGTATTTTTCGATCCCTTCCAAGGTGGAGGGCGCCACCGTCCGAATCGACTTGGCTTTGAACTGCCGACCGTACTCTTTGGTCTGAATCCATTCGCCAAAGGATTCGATATTCTCACCAGGTGTAATGGACGAAACGAAGCCCACAATTGTCACAAGATCACGGTTGCCTTTGACGTTGATGCGAAGGACGCTATAGCCCGATTCTTCACTATGGAAGGTGACGCGCTCAACTGATCCTTCGAGTCGTAGAATCGGTGCTTGGCTGATTTTGGAATGACTTGGAATCATGCGTTAAAAAGCATTACCATAAAAGGCTGCTCATGTCGTTGACGACCCAATCAACAAATGAATCCTTGGTGGTGATTGTCTTTTTTTTGTGATTTCAGGGGTATCGCACCCTGCTTGTTCGCGTTTCTTGGTGCCTTGAGTTTGCTTCCTGTTTTCGGTGTTGCTGGGTTTGTTCTAAGTCACTATAATCGATTCATTCCATGAAGCATCGTCCTATACGTCAGCAGTTTTCGTTTCAGTCCAAATTGGAGCGCATTGCTTCCGGTATGGAATATTATGCTATTTCAATTCCAATGAAGATTACCCGTGCCCTGGGAACGAGAGGACCTGTGCCAGTTTCAGCGCGAGTCAATGATTCAGAGACGTTTCTTGCAAGCTTCTATCCAGTGGGAGGTGGGCGCCATTATCTACGGATCAAGAATAGGATCTGTAAGGCAGTTGAGATCAAAGAAGGAGATCGCGTTCAGGTGCAGATAGCAGTCCGCGATCGCTCAGCTGAAATTTCTATTCCCAAAGACCTGACGAGCGCTCTTCGAGCGGAAGGGGTGGAAGAGGAATTTAAGGGACTCCCGCTCGGTAAAAAGAGTTACCTCCTTCGATGGATTGACCAAGCAGTCAAGCCTCAGACTCGAAAAAAAAGGCTGCAGGCTGCGGTGGAAGAATTGTACCGAAGAAGGAAGCGGAGAGTCGACCGGACTACGTAAAGGTGAAAGTGGTGGGCTGTCTTAAGACTGATGAGGACGACTGTCAGATTTTCTTTCGAAGGCTTGCAAAGTCCCAAATGTCCTTACTAGCCTTGTTGATCCATCGACGTAGGTTTTTGACGTTAATTTCGGAGACCTCCTGGAATTGAATCTGTGCGGCCCAGAATTTGCCTACCGCTTTGAGCTCTGATTCCCCCAGTGATTGCCCATTCCAAAAAAGCAGATTGACTCCTTTTTTTGCTGTAACACGGAAGCCGACAACGGCATTTTCGCCAATAAACCAAACTGGAAATCGGTGATAAAGCTTTGAATGCGCTTTAGGCAACGTCGAGTTGATCTCTTTCGTAAGTAGACGACAGATTTTTAAATATCTAGGCTTTTGCTCCAGGATATAAGCCCCAATGGCATTTGCTTCCTCTGATCTAGGTTTAGTACGGATCTCAGCCAATCGGGCGGTAATCAGTGCTTTAACGATGTTCTTGCTTAAAGGTTTGTCGTGTGGAAAGTGGAGAGCACTTTTGGTTTGCTCGAAACTTTGCAATCTATTCTTAAGTGTCTTGAGGGTACTTCCACTGAACGGATAGTAGGAGCAATGCGTTTTTGCCGAGGCAAAGCCTCCTATCACTATTCCATTCAGTTTAATGGCAGGGATACCGTAGCTGATACATTCAATGCCTTCAGGAATAACATTAGTCAGAATTAACTTAATTCTTGTTAACGTCGATTTCTGGGGTTCTGGAAGATTTTCGATATAACGGTCAACTGGTGTTCTTTTCTTTTTCTTCATGTCATTATCCAATGTCTTTAATTATAAGCTAGATTTTAAATTAGTTTCAATACCAGATACGGTGATACAATTAAATTACATCTATGAAGGGGGGCTCTATGGGTAGGTTTCAAACTTTGAGGCCAAATAGTTTCAGATGAAGTATTTATTTTCAAAATATGAGGTATTCATTGTCGGAGTTCTAGCGTTCCTCCAGTTTACGGTTATTTTAGATTTTATGATCTTGTCTCCGTTGGGAGCAATTTTAATGCCACAACTTCGAATTGATTCGACCAGGTTTGGATTGGTGGTATCTGCTTATGCTTTTAGTGCAGGAATCGCGGGATTTCTCACAGCGGGTTTTGCAGACCGCTTCGACCGGAAAAAGCTCCTACTGTTCTTTTATATTGGATTTGTCATTGGAACGCTATTTTGTGGGATCGCTCCGAACTACCAAATGTTGTTACTAGCGAGGATCGCAACCGGTCTCTTCGGTGGCGTCATTGGTTCCATAGTCATGGCCATTACAAGCGACTTGTTTCCTCTGGAAGTGAGGGGTCGAGTGATGGGGTTCGTTCAGACAGCATTTGCAGCAAGTCAGGTCATGGGTATACCTTTTAGCATTTTCTTAGCAAATCACTGGGGGTGGCATTTCCCCTTTATACTCATTGCATTCGTTGGATTGATTGTCGGTGTTTTCATAGGGTATTTTATGCGTCCCATTGATGAGCACCTGAAGGGACGCATCAATACCGAAAACCCGTTTTTCCACATCATGAGTACATTCAAAAAGCCGAGGCATCTGTTAGGATTTTCGACTGTCATGTTGCTGGGGATGGGAGGTTTTATGCTCATGCCTTTTTCTAGCGCGTTCAGTGTACATAACCTAGGTATTGACCTGAAGGATCTTCCGACCCTCTACATGGCAACCGGAGTGTTTTCAATATTTGCAGGTCCCCTCGTTGGTCGAGCAAGTGACTATTTTGGCAAATTCAACATCTATTTTGTTGGCACAGTATTGGCGATTATCATGGTTTTGGTCTATACCAACCTGAGTTCGACTCCTCTCGCTTCGTTAATCATTGTCAATGCTTTAATGTTTCTTGGAATTTTCTCCCGAGCCATTCCTGCACAAGCTCTCATGTCACAGATTCCAGACACAAAGCACCGAGGAGCTTACATGTCCATTAGTGCTTCAATACAGCAAATTTCTGGCGGATTTGCTGCAGCTTTAGCAGGACTAATCGTGCATGGAGCCCCAGATGGCCATATCGAACACTTTAACCGTTTAGGATATGTCTTGGTTTTAACTTCGCTCATTTCTCTTTTTTTGATTTATCAAGTTCATAGGAACATTCCTGAGAGAAGAGAGTAATTGCGAGTTGAGATTCGAATAGATTCAACTATTTACGAAATGAGCCAAGATCATCCAAATGGACGATTGAGCCGCATTTTGACTAACCCGCTCCTCGCTAAGGCAGGGTGTCGTTTTGTTGGATGAAGTTCAGTGTGTCGGACCCATCGTTAAATGATTAGATTAAGTTCGATCTTCCGAAAGTACAGTCTTCGCCTCAGTCTTCTGGGTCGGATGTAACCCAGGCTCACCATGATTCTAAGGGCGTTAACTGTTTAATGGCACATTTTGAGCTATTGCGTTCTGCTTTTGTCAGGTATTTAATTTATTATTACTCTAAAAAAATATAATTTTAAACTGATCATTGGGAAGGATTATACGCGATTCAATCACAGTTAAAACTACCTATTCATGTGGGAGGCAAATCGGCCTTGCTGCTAAAAGGGCAGGGGCACTTTATCCCCCAGGGGAAAGGATGGGTGCTTTCACTTTTTGGTGAATCTAAGGCCAAACTTCCTGCCTGGTTTCGGAAATATGACTGGGGCGTAAACCTAAAGCTCCTAACTCCGAATCTTCTTCAAGTGGATTCTGGACATGGTCTTTCGACTCACGAAATGGGTGCGTTCAATGTTTTAGTCTCTGCACCTGAAAGGGCGATGCTGGAGTTTCTTTCGTTGGTGCCGCAAGTGGAGTCATTTGAAGAAGCAAAGCTCTTGATGGAAGGACTAACCACCCTACGACCTAAAATGCTGCAACAGCTCTTGACCTGTTGCAGTTCCATCAAGGTAAAACGACTTTTTCTTTTTCTAGCAGAGGAGTGTAACCATCCTTGGCTAAAAAAGCTGGACCTATCTCAGGTGAGTCTTGGAAGTGGAAAGCGAGTGATCGAGAAAGGAGGGGTCTTGAATGTAAAATACGGGATCACGGTCCCTCGGAGTATGGTATCCTATCAATTGTCAGATCAGGAAAAGGAATCTAATCGATGAAACAAAGCCCTTTTTACAAGGAGGCTAACCTCATGGTTCAAATGATTCCAGAGGTTGCTAAAGAAAACTGTTTTGCGTTGAAAGGGGGGATCGCAATCAACTTCTTCTGGCGGGATATGCCTCGTCTTTCTGTTGATCTTGATTTAACTTATCTTCCAATTGAGGATAGGAACACTTCGCTGGCAAATATCTCTGCCGCACTGGATAGAATTG
>Ga0302320_10023800_pt1 | contig 11997 bp, 10 predicted proteins | sample Bog_T0_3_FD_202130 | JGI IMG/M metagenome (GOLD analysis project Ga0302320, IMG submission 202130) | Peat permafrost microbial communities from Stordalen Mire near Abisko, Sweden - Bog_T0_3 | ecosystem: Environmental > Terrestrial > Soil > Wetlands > Peat | place: Sweden: Abisko, Stordalen Mire...
TAGGAGCCGATGCCTCGCCCGATCAGGTTCAACGCCGTCGGCACCTTGTGGAGGTAGTCGTCGAGCTGATCACGCTGATCGATGAGCGGCTGCTGAATCGCGTCCAGGTAGCCAATGCTCTTGTGCAGCAGAGAGCGGTCCTCGGCCAGCAGATCGGCCACCGTTCCGGCGGCGTTGCTGATGTGCGCGGTCCCGCCCGCCAGCTGGTCACCGTGGTCCTTCAGCCCGGTGATGAGCACCTCGAGGTTGTTGACGGTCTGGTCGAATTCCTTGCGGTGCCGAACCGTCGTGTCCAGCACGATGTTCAAGTTCTTGACCACCTCGCCGATCGCCTGGTCCCGCTCGCCGATCTGGGTGGTCAGTTGCGCGGTTTGTTCGAGGATGTCGTTGATGGTGCCGCCTTGACCCTGGAAAACAGTGATCAGCGCCGACGCGATGGTGTTGACCTTTACCGGGTCCAGCGCCCGAAACAGTGGCTTGAAACCACCGATCAGTGCGTCGAGGTCAAGAGCCGGCGACGTTCGCGACACCGGGATGAATCCACCCGGCTGCAAGATCTGGTCAGCGCCGTCACCCTCGCCGCGTTTGAGCTCCAGATAGCGGTTGCCGATCAGGTCGAGGTAGCGGATCTGTGCGGTCGTAGACTGATACAGCGGCACCGCGCGGTCGACGTCGAACTCCACCCGCGCCCGCTTGCCGCCTTGGACCAGTTGCACCGAACTGACCTTGCCGATCTCCACCCCCGAGGCGCGAACGAACTGGCCTGGCCGCAGCCCGCTGACGTTGCTGAACTCCGCCGAGTACCCATAATTACGGTCGAAGCGCATCTGACCGAACACCACGACAATCATCACGGTGAACAGCAGCAACACCAACGAGACGATGCCGAGTTTGATAACGGTGCCGGTGAGTTTCATGGGTTGATCGTGTTATCCCCCACCTGACGGCCCCACACGTACTCGATCGCGTAGGGCGAACCGGTGTCTAGGTGGTTATAAGGCGCAAGGCTGTTGCCGGTGTCCATCACCAACTCGGGCGCGGGCCACAGGTCATGGGTGATGTGCTGCCAGCAACCCGGTGCACCCCCCGGTCCACCGCGAGCGTTGATCCGTGGCAGATTTTCCGGATAGATGTAGGGATTCGGCGCCCCGCCTACCAATCCGGCCACCCCTGCGAGTCCCCCGGTGAGCGGCACTGCGAGCCCTAGGAGGGTTGCCGCCGATAGAGGGTTCAGTAGCAGCCCCAGCCCTGATAGCAGCTCGGTATGGGCGTTTAGCGAGTAGCCGTTGCCCCCGAGGAACGTTCTGGTTTTGGGTTCGATGTCGTGATAGTTACGCAGGGTGCAATAGATCGCCGGGCTGTAGGTGTCCAGCAGCTGGGCCGACGGCACCAGGTCGGCGGCTCCACGCGCCAGATACGGCCCGCCCCGCTCGAAGATGTCCGCGCCGGTGTTGCCGAACCCAGCCGCCGACAACAGCGCGGAGTCCAAATCCTTTTGCTGCTGGTTAAGGGTGCGCGATGTAATCACCGCATTGTTCAGGAAATCGAACAAGTCGGGCGCGGCGTTGGCGTAGGTGTCGCCCAGACCCGCCAACTCCTGGATATCGTGCCGGATCTGCGGCATCTGCGGGTTGACATCGTCGAGGATCGCGTTGCTGTTGACGATCGACTGTCCGAACTTATCGCCCAACCCGGTCAGCGATTGCGCGGCCGCGCTCAGCGTCAAGTTCAGCTTGACCGGATCCACCTTCTCCGCGATCGAGGTGATGGTCTGGAACAACGTGTTGATCTCCGTCGTCACCGACCGGGCGTCGATCACAGTCTGCGGTGTCATCTTTTGCTGCGACGGGTTTTTCGGCGTCGTCAAGGACACGTACTTGCCGCCGAACACGGTGGTCGCCTCGATGTCGGCGTTCACATTGACCGGAATCAGGGATAGGTATTTCGGGTAGACATCCAGGGTGAGTTTCGCGGCCGGTTTGCCGTCACGCACGGTCTCCGAGATGGTGGCCACCCGGCCGATCTGCACCCCGTTGTAGGTGACCTTCGAGCCGGGATCCATCACCAACCCGGCCCGGGAAGCCACCATTGTCAACTTTGCCTTGGTGGTGAAGTCCCCCCTGAACTGCCCGTACACCAAGGACAGAATCAACGCGCCGACTACCAACAATCCGAGGCCGGCCCACTTGTAGGGCGGGTTCCGTGGCGCGTTGGTCTTTGCCGGCGTTGCCATGGCGCTACACCGTGAGTGCGAAGTTGGGATTGACGCCATACAGCGCCAACGCGGCGGACAAAACGACAACGTTCACCGACACCAGCGACAAACGCATCGAGCGCCCGACGCCCTCGCCAACGCCGACCGGCCCGCCGCCGGCGTTATACCCGTAGTAGCAGTGCGTGATCATCACGACTGCCGTGATGATGATGGCCTCCAGAAATGACCAGAACACGTCATCGGGGCGCAGGAACGTCCGAAAGTAGTGCTCGTAGGTGCCGTTGGACTGTCTGTAGAGCACCGTGGTGGTGAGCTGTGGGGACAGGAACGACATGATCATTGCCAGCGCGTAGATCGGAATGATCACGACCAGCCCGGCCATGATCCGCGTGGTCGCCAAAAACGAGATCGACTTGATGCCCATTACTTCCAGGGCGTCGATCTCTTCGCTGATTCGCATGGCTCCGAGCTCCGCGGTAGCGCCGGCGCCTACGGTGGCGGCCATCGCGATACCGGTGACGACCGGGGCGGCGATACGCACGTTGATCAGTGCGGCGAAGAAGCCGGTAAACGCCTCGACACCGATGTTTCCCAGCGTCGCAAAGCCCTGGATGGCGACCAGGGAGCTGCCGGACAGCGTCACGAAACCGACGATCGCTACGGTCCCGCCGACGACGGCCATGGCACCGGTACCCATGCCGATCTGGGCGATCAGTCGCAGTGTCTCTTTGCGGTAGCGGGACAGCGCATGCGGGATGTGCCCGATGGCAACCATTCCGAACCACGCCAGCTGACCGATGCCGCCCAGTCCTCGGCCGGCAGCACCGCCATATCGATTCAGATTTTCGGCTGCCCTCGGAAAGCGGGCGCGCAGTACGGCGGCGGTCGACATGTCAGTGCCCCGTCCCGAATCGCACGCCGATGGTAGTCAGTATCACGTTGACCGCGTACAACGCGACAACGCATAGCACCACGGTTTCGTTGACGGCGGTGCCCAGGCCCTTGGAACCGCCGCGCACGGTCAGCCCGCGGAAACAGCCGACCAAACCGGCGATCAGGCCGAATATCGCGGCTTTGATCGTCGCGATGATGACCTCGGGGAGGCCGGTAATGGCGGTCAGGGTGGCGAGATAAGCGCCGCCCGACACATTCTGCAGGTAGACGCCGAACAGGTAGCCGCCCACCAGGCCGACGGTGATGACCAGGCCGTTGAGCAGTGTGGCCACCAGGGTGGCAGCGATGACCCGAGGTACCACCAGCCTGTGGATCGGGTCGATGCCGAGCACCTCCATCGCGTCGATCTCCTCGCGGATGGTGCGGGCGCCCAGGTCGGCGCAGATGGCTGTGGACCCGGCGCCGGCGACAACCAGCACGGTGGTCAGTGGTCCGAGCTGGGTGACTGCACCGATCGCTGCGCCCGCACCGGAAAGGTCGGCGGCGCCGAACTGGGCCAGCAGAACGTTGAGGGTGAAAATGAGAAGGACGGTCAGCGGGATGGAGACCATGATGGTGGGGAGGAACGCCACCCTCATGATGAACCAGCACTGCAGGATGAACTCGCGCCACTGGAACGGCCAGCGAAAGAGCGCACTTCCGGTCAGGACGCACATCCGGAAGAAGCCACCGATGAGGGTTAGCGGCGTCTGCAGTTGGTCGCGCAGGTACCCGAGCGCATGCGGACGCGTCGACGTCGTCACCACTCCCCCCTCACGCCGGCACCGCGTGCCTTGCGGCCCCGCGGAGGATCGTGTCGCACGCCTCCTCCTTGCCCCGACCCTACGTGTGTGGCCCCCGTCTCCCTACCCATGGGTAGTAACGAGGACCACAGGAATGTACCCGATGGCCGTGCAGGTGTGAACTGGATCACCACAATTAACCCTTCGTCAACAGAGGGCAAACGTTACTGTTTCTGGCTGTTTTCCTCTCCATTTGTTAGATCGATTGATGCAGAACGGCTTTCAACCTGATTGACCGCCCCCGTAGCGCGTGCGCAGTTCGGTCTTGAGCACCTTCCCAGCGGGGTTGCGGGGCAGCGCATCGACGATCTCGAGCGCCTTGGGGTGCTTATAGCGCGCGAGCCGTTCGCCCAGGAACTCGGCTAAATCCTCGAGCCGCAGCCGGTCGTCGGTGATGGCGGCGATGGCGATCGGCACTTCACCCCACGTGTCGTGGGTTTGGCCGATGACCGCAACTTCGACGATGCCGGGATGGCCTGCGAGCACGTTCTCCACTTCGGCGCAGTAGATGTTCTCGCCGCCGGAGATGATCATGTCCTTCTTGCGATCCACCACCCAGACGTAGCCCTCCTCGTCCATCCGAACGAGGTCACCGGAATGGAACCAACCGCCCGCGAAGGCTTCAGCCGTCGCCTCCGGGTTGTTCCAGTAGCCACTCATCAATGTTGGTGCCCGGTAAACGATTTCGCCTACCTCGCCGACCGGCACATCGTTCATGTTCTCGTCGACCACCCGGGCAGCGACCGTCGGGATCACCTTGCCAACCGATCCGCGTTTGCGGATCGCATCTTCGCCGAGCAGCACGCAGGTGACCGGCGACATCTCGGTCTGACCGAACGCGGCCAATATCTGTGTTCCGGGGAACGTTGCCGACATCTCCCGCAGCAGCGCATCCGGCGCCGGCGCAGCCCCCCACGACATGACCCGCAACCTCAGGTCACGGGGTCTGGCCTGCTGCTCGGTGCATACCGCCTGCCACTGCGCGGGCACCAAGAAGATGCCGGTGACCTTCCCCGCCGCCAGCACGTCGAGCAACTGGCCGGGGTCGAACGCGCCGAGCGGATAGATCACCGTGGGCACGCCCAGAAGCAACCCGCCCAGCATGTTGCCGATTCCGGCGATGTGGAAAAACGGGACGCCGATGAAACCCACGTCGCTGTTGATGTCGGCGCCGTTGGTGTAGAGGCCGCTCATCGTCTGGCCGGTCAAATTGGTGTGGGTCAGCACGGCGCCCTTCGGGCGACCCGTGGTGCCCGAGGTGTACATGATCAATGCCGGCGAATCGTTGGGGACGTCGACTGGCTCGGGCCGCTGACCTTCCTCGCCGACCAGCTCGTCGTAATCGAACACCGTGTCGTCGGTTGAGCCGCCGGCCACCACGATCATGTCCAGCAGCGGCTGGATAGCGCGGACACCGGTGGCCACCGGGGCCAGCACCGCCTCCGCGATCATCACGCGTGCTTCGCAATCCTCTACCAGGAGGGCGATTTCGGCGGCGGTGAGCCGGAAGTTCAGCGGCACCGCGATGGCCCCAAGTGAATTTGCGGCCAGCACCGATTCGATGAATTCGGTGCGGTTGAGCATCAGGATCATGACCCTGTCGCCGAAACCGACTCCCCGCCGGCTCAGCGCGCCGGCCAGCGCAGCGACCCGATTCTGTAGTTGCGCCCACGTCATCGTGTTGCCCAGGAATCTCAGCGCCGTCTCGTTGGGCTGCATCAACGCGTGCCGTTCAAGCTGGTTGACCCAGTTCTGCCGACGGGCCAGGTAGGGCTGCTCGTTAGGCTGCGGCGCGCGAGTCAGGTGGCTGGCCAATTGCGCGGTCACGTGCCCCGTCCCTGCACTCGCATATCCCGTCCCGTCACTCGCGCACCCCTTGCGCCAGGTTGATATTTGATAAAACATGGTGTTATCTGGGTCACATTAGGGCTTAAACGCCCTGGTGACAAGTCCCTTGACAGAGCCTACTTAGCCCCTTGCAGCCCCCCGAAAGCCCCCTGAAAGCCCTGGCAGTTCACGTGAACGCACCCACATCCACGCAGCCTTCCCGCCAGCCGCAGAAGCGGCGGCCGCTGCGCCGGGCCCAGTTGTCCGACGAAGTGGCGGGCCACCTTAGGGCCGCGATCATGTCCGGGTCGTTGCGCCCCGGAACTTTCATCCGCCTCGACGAGACGGCCGCCGAGCTCGGGGTCAGTGTCACGCCGGTGCGCGAGGCCCTGCTGAAACTGCGCGGCGAGGGCATGGTCCAGCTCGAGCCGCACCGGGGCCACGTCGTGTTGCCATTGAGCCAACAGGACATCGATGACATCTTCTGGCTGCAGGCAACGATCGCCCGGGAAGTGGCCGCCGCGGCCACCACGCACATCACCGACTCCGAAATCGATGAGCTTGACCGGATCAACGATGCGCTTGCGACGGCCATCGGATCCGGCGACGCCGAGACTATCGCGGGGCTCGAGTTCGCATTTCATCGTGTTTTCAACCAGGCCAGCGGCCGGATCAAATTGGCCTGGTTCCTGCTGAATGCCGCGCGATATATGCCGGTGCTGGTGTACGCCGCCGATCCGCAGTGGGGCGCCGCCGCGGTCGATAATCACCGCAAATTGATCGCCGCGCTGCGCGGGCGCGACGCACCCGCCGTGATCGAACAGACCGCATGGCAATTCACCGACGCGGCACGCCGGCTGACCGAAACGCTGGATCGGACGGGAATCTTCGACTGAGCCCGGCTACGCCGCCCTCGCGATCGCCGCTAGCCGGCGGCTAATTGCTCCGAGCGCAGCTTGAGGTTTTCGGCGAGCTGGTCGAGGACGTTGTTGAGGAGCATCTTCACCATCGGCGCGGGCACCGGCATGCTGGGCTCGACGTCGACGTCCACCGTTAGCAAGCTCGAGGCGCCGGTCTCCACCACGCTGAACAGTTGCTCCTGCTTGGCGAACAGCTCACCTTGCTGCATGACGGTCTGAATCTGGTTCGCCCCCGGGTAGTACACGGCCTGGATGTAGGTCCCCTCAACGCCTTGCACCACGGTGTCGAGCCGCAGCTGGCTGGGACGCCCGTCGTCGTAGCGGGCAAGCACCCATGCGCCCTTGATGGGCTCGTTCCACTCGGGATAGGCCTCGAAGTCGCCCACGATAGCCATGATCGATGCGGCGTCGGCACCGACCTCGACGGTCTTGCTCAAAACTGGCATTGGCGAATCATACCTGGGCAGGCTGGGGCACCGTCTCGGCGAAACCCGTTGCGGCCTATTGACTCACGCACGCCGCCGAAAGCAACGCCCGGATGACGTCGGGTATGGGGACCGGTTTGCGGCTGGCCCGATCGACGTAAACGTGCACCCAGTGCCCGAGAGCGGTGATCGGCTGCGCCGCCTCGGTTGCGCCTTCCGGCGCGTCCTCCCGAGGGGCCCGGAACACACCGAGCCGATAGGTGACGCTGCTGTTTCCCAGTCGGGTCACCGCCAGCCCCACGACGAGGCTTTCCGGGAAACCCAGTTCAGAGAAGTAACGACAGCCCGACTCGGCGACGATGCCCAGCGAAGGCATGGCGACCGGGTTCAGGCCGGTGTTGGTGTTGATCCAGGCATTGATCGCTGTGTCGAACAGCTGGTAGTAGACGGCGTTGTTGAGGTGGCCGAACATGTCGTTGTCGGCCCACCGGGTGAGAACCGGCCACAGCACGGGGAAGTCGCTACTGGTGAGACCGTCCGGCCCCGGCGGAACCGTTGGGGGTGAAGCCATGGTTGTATTCCAGCATGTTTCGCGTGCGGAGACTCTCAGACGCCGCGGAACGCGTTCGACAGGGCATCGCCTTGCATGATGAACAGCCGCTCCGAGCTCGGTAGGCCGGGCAGCAACGAGTCGAATCCGTGGCAGCTGCGGCCAAACACGTGCAGCTCGGTCGAGACTCCCGCGTGCAAGAGCCGCCGCGCATAATCGATGGCTTCGTCGCGGAAGGGATCGATCTCCGCGCAGGTGATCAAAGCCGGTGGCAGACCGTCTAATCGGCTGCGCCGGGCCGGCACGGAATCGGGTGCTGGCGGCTCGGCACCCAGGTAGTGGCACCACATCAGTTCGGCGGCCTCGCCGTCGAAAGCCGGGCTGGTTCGGAACTCCGCTTTGGAGGCGGTAGCACGATCGTCGAGCACCGGCTGGTGCAGCAACTGGAACACGATCGGCGGCAGCGACTTGTCCGCCGCACGCTGCGCGAGGCATGCGGCCAGGGCGGCACCCGCGCTGCTGCCCGCGACGGCCAGGCGGGCGGCATCGACGTCTAGTTCCGCCGCGTTGCTGACCACCCAGTTCAGCACCGCGGTCGCATCGTCGAGCGCGGCCGGATAGGGGTGCTCCGGGGCCAGCCGGTAATCGACCGATACGACAACGCAACCGGCCCGCCGCGCGAGCTCCACGCACTGGCGGTGATCGGTGTCGAGGTTGCCCAGCGCGAACCCCCCGGCGTGGCAGTAGACGACCACAGGTGCCCGCCGAACTTCGCCGCAGCGATAAATGCGGACGGGGACCAGGCCGGATTCAGGCCCGTTCTCGAAGACCACGTTGTCCTCTGCGATCTGGACGCCGGGCGCCTCCAGCTCTTCGAACGCCTCCCGACGACGCCGATCGAACGGCGCGCGTATCAGCCGGATCGCCTCCGCTGAAAAGGTGGTTCGCGTTGTCGCAATGGCGCGCAGGCTGGGGTCGAGCCGGTCGGCGCCGTCCAATTCCGTCACTCTTCCGTCGCCTCGCGCAGGTGCTCCGTCGCACCTCGGCGCAGCGCCTGCGATTCGGCCGCCAGAGTGATCATCCGAAATCCGAGCTGCGCCATGGCGCGACCGGTCTTGCCCTCGCTGGCATGTATCCCGGAGACCAGCCCGGCGGCGGTGGCTACCCGATGGATGCGCACGATAACGTCGTGCACCTCCGGATTTCTGGTTGCCCCGACCACGTCGACACCCATCGAGATCGCGAGATCGGCTGGCCCGATATAGATTCCAGCCAGACCGTCGACAGCGCAGATCTCATCGACAGCCGACACCGCCGCCGCCGTTTCGATCATCGCGAACACGCTCACCCGGGACTCGAGGGCGATGGGGTCGTGACCGAGGCTGGCGCGCAGCGGACCGAAGCTGCGGATGCCCTTCGGCGAGTAACGGGTGGCGGCCACCGCCGCGGCGGCTTGGTCGGCCGACTCGATCATTGCGATGATGACGGCGTCGGCGCCGGCGTCCAGCACGCGCCCGATCGGTGCCGCATCGGCATTGGGCAGCCGCACCGCGGTGGCGAGGGGGAGATGTTCAATACGCCGCAGGATGCCGCTGATGTCGGCGTCGTCGAAGTAGCCGTGCTGGGCGTCGAAACCCACGTAATCGTAACCGGCCCGCGCGAATTCCTCCGGCCCGAGTAGCGTCGGGCCGGTGATCCAGCCGCCCCATGTCGGGGTTGGCCGGCTCAGTGCCCGCTGCAGGTTGCTCCTACTGATCTCTGCCACGACTCAACGCTTCACTGCAGCGGCGATGGGGGCAGGGCCTGCAGAATCGAGTCTTCCCAACCGTCGCGCAGTGCCGGCGCCACGCTCATCCAGGTGACGATCTCGGCGGGCGGGCTGTCCTTCCAGGAGGGGTAATGATTGGCGAAACAATCCCAACCGCCTTCCAGCGCCCAGTAATGGATGACCTCGTTATAGCGGAAGGTCGTGGTGAACGAACCCAACCAGCGCTTGCCGGTGCGCTCCGACCAGGGCACGTAGAGCCGTTCCAGCTCGCGGATGTAGTCGTCCTGACGCCCGGGCTTGGTTTGCATGATTTCTTGAATTACCAGCGGCGCAGTGAAATTAGCCTCAAGCAACTGCGCCAGTGGTTTGTTGCTGGGCCCGGGATACATAATTCTCCCCTCGCCCGAGGCGCCGATGCCGGCCAAATACGCCGACCATTTGTCGGCGGCGGCCGCATGGCTGCCGCCGCATGCTTGCGCGGCACCGATCCTGGCGTAGTCAGCGAACTTGTCTATCTCCCAGATAATCGTCACTTGCGGCCAATGGCCGTTGTAGGGAGTGGATTCCCACATCGCGAACAACCGCGCGCCGAGCGCGTCCATCATCGGCTGGTAGGTGTCGACGAACATCTCGGTAAAGTGTTCGCTTCGACCAGATCCGAGCGAGATCGTTTCGTGCAGGTAGAGCAGAGCGTGCCCGTAATACTTCTTCATTTGGAAGCCGAGTCCATTTGGGAAGCCGAGTCCATCTCGCTAACCGAGCCGGATGAGCTCGGAGTCGACCGGCAAGCAGGCTGACAAATCGCACAGCAATGTCTCGGTGGGATCGACTACGTCGCAGCTGATCCCGGCCGCCGCAAGCGCGTAACCCTTGAAAACCCGCGCCCCCGAACTGAGCACGTGCTGCGCCCTGGTCATCCCGCGATTGATCCGCAGGGGCCACCCGTCACCCCACAGAGCGACTTCGGTCGAAGGACGGTCCAGCGCGTCGAGCACCCGGTCACGGACTCTGGTATCTGAGCTGAATGCCTCCGCGCTGACCGCCAGACTTTGGCTCGTCGCGCCCATCCCGACAGATGCGAACTCCGGCGCCAGTTCGGCCTGGATGTCCAATGCGCGCACCCCGAGGATCCGCAGCGGGCGGGTGTCGAAGCCGTCCGGCAGCAGGACGGTCACCTCCCAACCGGCCATCATGCGGTCGTAGAGCCAACCACCGGCCGACTGCACGACGTCGACGCTGCTGGCACCTACAACGTCGAGTCGATAGCGCAGACACTCGTCATCCGTGCTGGGCGCTCGCGTCGAGCCGACCCGGCTCGCACTGGTGTCGAAAATTGGAGTGACCATCAAATCCGTTCCTCACGCGGCACCGCTCCCGGGGACTGGCCGGGTTCGGTGAATCGGGTGACGCGACTCACCAGACAGCGTGACACTTAGACGGAAATTTGTAAAGTTGCCCTCACCGATCACGACCTGCGGCGCGCCTCGAGTTCCGCGAGAACTTCGTCGGTGTGCTGTCCGAGTTCCGGTGCCGCAGAACGCGGCGCCCATGGCGTGCCATGGAAATCCGCAGGGGTGGCTGCCATCGCGATACTGGATTCTCCGTCCGGCACGTCGACGATTCCGCCCGCGGCATGGAACTGCTCATCGGCCACGATGTCCTCGAGACTGTTGATCGGCGACCAGAAGAAGTCCGGCTCGCCCGCGAATACCTCCGACCACTCATCGAGCGACCTGGTCGCGAAGATCTCGTCCAACTCCGCGACCAGCCGCACCGCGTTGACGGCGCGCGCACGGGCGTCGGCGAACCGGGGGTCGGTCAACCACTCGGGGCGACCGACGGCACGACACAGCGGGGGCCAGTGCCGGTCCACGTCGAGCCCGACGATCCAGAATCGCCGCCCGTCGGAGGCGGCGTAGTTGTTCATGCACGGGTTGCCCATTGTCTCGCGCTGCCCGATCGCGATCGGCTGGCCGGTCAACAGATAGGTGTTCAGGTCGAAGCTCACGGTGTAGGCGCCCTGGCGGTACAGCGAAGTGGTCACCAGCTGGCCCGTTCCGGTGCGTTCGCGAGCCAGTAGCGCCGCACAAATGGCCGCGGCCAAGGTCATGCCGGCCGAGTGATCCCCCATGCCGCCCCGCTGGAACGGGGGCGTGTCGCCGGGCCGGGTGAGCAGATGAGCCAGACCGGCGCGGGACCAGAACGCCGCCACGTCGTAGGCGGCGCGGTCGGCGTCGGGCCCGGTTTGCCCGTACCCGGTGATCAGGCCATAGACCAGGCGGGGGTTGCGGGCGGACACCGACTCGAAATCGAGGCCAAGGCGTTGCAACGCGCCGGGTCGCAGGTTAGTCACGAAAACATCTGCATCAGAAAGCAATTCGAATGCAGTGCCCAGGCCTGCCTCGGCACTGAGATCCAAGACGACGCTGCGCTTGGACCGGTTGTCCATTTCAAACGGCGGGTTAACCCCTAGGTCGCAGCCCAGCATCCGCCCGAACATGCGCCCCGGGTCACCGGCCGGCGGTTCGATCTTGATGACATCGGCGCCCCAGTCGG
>Ga0302320_10023803_pt1 | contig 11997 bp, 10 predicted proteins | sample Bog_T0_3_FD_202130 | JGI IMG/M metagenome (GOLD analysis project Ga0302320, IMG submission 202130) | Peat permafrost microbial communities from Stordalen Mire near Abisko, Sweden - Bog_T0_3 | ecosystem: Environmental > Terrestrial > Soil > Wetlands > Peat | place: Sweden: Abisko, Stordalen Mire...
CGTCACGATCACGATCGCCGGCAACGGCCCACCGCCCTTCAGGCGCCGCACCACCTCCAGCCCGCCCATCACCGGCATCTGCAGATCGAGCAGCACCAGATCCGGATGATCGGTCTCCACCTTCCGGAGCGCCGCCACGCCGTTTTCGGCCTCGCCCACCACTTCGACGTACGGCAGCGTTTCCAGTTCTTCGCGCAGCACGCTGCGCGCCACCGGCTCGTCGTCCACAATCAGCGTTCGCAGAGGCGCGCTCATGGCTTAAGTGTGTTTACCACGCTGTTGCCGCATTTGTGAGCTTATCCAGCCGAACGGTCTCAAATCTACGATGAAAGAACTGCTTTTGGCGGTCAACGGCATCGCGCGCCTGGTGCCTGCTGTCCCCGCTCACGAAGGCCGGCCTCTGCTCGGTAAAACCCGTGTATCCTCGTGAGTGACACAGATGCCCGATCGTCTCAGCATGCACGCGCCCGTGCTGGTCAACACTCTCGGGCATTGCGCCGGCGCCATCGTCTTCGGCATTCTGCTTTACCTCCTGCTCCTCGACTGGCGCCGCGATCCGCTGGAGCGCAGCGCCCTCCCGTGCATCGCGGCCGGTCTCGCGTTGCTCTGGAATCTCGGCTCCCTCATCGGCCTTGCCACCCGGCCCGGCGACGCGTTCGGCGACACCATCGTCGCTGCCAGCTTCTCCGTGCTCAGCCTGCTGCCCGCCGTGCTGCTGCAGATCTCTCTCGGCCACCGGCGCCCCCTGTTGTCGATCACCGGTTATGTGGTGAGTTCCCTCGCGGTCATTCTGCATTTCGCCGACCTGTTAACCGACGCGGCCCGTTTCCACTACGCCGCCATCCTGCTCATCACCGCCGGCTTCGGTGCACTCGCCGCCATTGCGCTCGGCTACGAGCTCGCAGGCCTCGAAAAAGACGGCAGCGGCAAACGGCTCGCGGGCGCCATGGTGTTGTTCCTCCTCGCTATTTCCTTCGCCCACTTCCGCGCCGATCACGATATGGGCGGCTGGTGCGGCGAAGCGGCTCTCCATCACGCCGCCATTCCCCTCGCGCTCTTTGTTCTCCTGCAGGACTACCGCTTTCTTCTGCTCGACGCCTTCGTCCGCTTCGTCGCCGACGCCCTGCTCGCCGCCCTCACCATCTGGGTTGGGCTGCGCCTGCAGGATCGGTTCGCGCTGGAGCCAGGCGCGGGGCGCGCCCCCTTTTACCTCGGCCTCGCCTTTGTAGGCGCGTGCCTGCTGATCAGCCTCTTTGCCTGGGCGCGCGGCCGTACGCAGCGCCTGCTCACGAAGGTCGTGTTTTTGCGTACCGCCGCCGAACCCACACTCGCCCGGCTTCGCGCCCAGGCGCAGTCCGCCGCCGGCGAATCCGCTTTTCTGCACAAGGCGGTGGAAACGGTCGGCGCCGCTTTCTCCGCCCGCCGCGCCGAACTCGCCGATCAGCCGCCCCCCGCCATCGCCGAACTGCGCACCGCTACCCCGGTGCTCGAAACCGCGCGTTTCGACTGCCCCCCATGGGTCCAGGTCGTCGCGCCTTTGCGCTTCTCCCGCGGCGACGTGCATTTCATCTTTCTCGGCGCGCGCGCCGGCGGCCGCCGCTATCTGAGCGAGGATATCGAGCTGCTCAACCGTGTCTCCGGCATGATCTGCGAACAGATCGAGCGCATGCGCAACTCCGAAATGGAAGCCCTCGTCACCCATGCCGAGCTGCGCGCCCTGCAGGCACAGATCAATCCGCATTTCTTCTTCAATGCGCTCAACACTCTCTACGGAACCATTCCGCGCGAAAGCGCCACCGCCCGGCGCCTGGTCGTGAACCTCGCCGACTTGTTCCGCCTCACCTTCGCCACCGAGCGCGCCTCCATCCCCATCGAGGAAGAGCTCCGCCTCGTCCGCGCCTATCTCGAGATCGAGCAGGTGCGCCTCGGCTCCCGTCTGCAGACCGAGATCGATGTCGACAGCGCCGCGCTGCCCACTGAAGTCCCTGCGCTTTCCATTCAGCCGCTGGTTGAAAACGCCGTGAAGCACGGCGCCGCCTCCCGTGCCGAAGGCGGCTTCGTGCGCCTGTGCATCCGCGCCCGCGAAACCACCGTCTCGGTGGAAGTGTCCAACTCCGGCGCTTTCCGCCCGGGCCCGACTGTAAACCACGGCCACGGTATCGGACTCGCCAACGTGCGCCGCCGCCTCTCGCTCTGCTTCGGGGAAAACGGCGCGGTCAAAGTCAGCAGCGGCGACGATCTGACGACCGTCAGTTTCTCCGTGCCCTGCGTCCTTACGGCGCAAACCAGCGCGTGATATCGCGCTGCGCGGCAGGCTCCACCGCCGCCGCCGTCAGGGCGTAAAGAGCGGTGCCTTCTTCCGCCTTCAACCGTACCCGGCGCAGTTGCCCCGTGGCCCACACCAGCTCTCGATCTTTATAAGGGACTGGCGCGTCACCTCCCAGCCAGACCTCCACCATCTCGTCGGGAATTCTGTGCGCCGGATGCAGCAGCTGCCCGGCCTCCGGCATCAGCACGAACATCTTCACCGGAGTGCCGTCGCGAACGGGCTTGTATCCGTCCATCATGTAGCCGAGCAGCCGCGCCTGGCCCGCGGGCAGCTGCGGTGTGTGCGGCGGATCGGCTTCAAGATCCTTCCAGCCCACCAGCGTGAATTCCGCGGCGGCCGCACCCTGCCGCGGTCGAAGCTCCGACAAATCGCTGCGCATATCGGCGGCGATCAGAAAGTATGTGAGCGCCAAAGGCCCCACCACGGCCGCGCAGACAACAACCAACGCGCGCGTCTCTTTTCCGGTTCTGCCGTCACGCTTCTCGATAACGCGAGCGCCCACAGCCGCGATTCTAAGGACGCAGGTCTCCGCGCGCAGCTTTATTCCGATAGCCGGACAGGCATCGCCATAATCGAACTGATTTCACGGCCGGACGGACCCCATCCCCGCCCGTTCCCGCCATTGCTACCATGGCCTATGGCGCGTGTCCATCGCGACCTCCGTCGGTTCGCCGCTCTGCACAGGAGGATGCAATGAAGAATACCGTGCGAAACCTCGCCCTCGCGACGGCATTGTCCGTCATTTGCCCCGCGCAACCTTACGACGCCGCGTTGATCGCCAAAGCCAGAGGCATTCACGAACGGGTCCTCACGCTCGACACCCACAACGACATCGAGCCCGCCAACTTCACGGCCGACTGCAACTACACCATGCGCCTCACCACGCAGGTCAATGTGCCGAAGATGATCGAAGGCGGCATGGATGTTTCGTTCATGATCGCCTACGTTGGCCAGGGCCCGCTGACACCGGCAGGCTTTGACGCTGCCTACCGCGAGGCGGTCGCCAAGTTTGACGCCGTTCATCGTCTGACCGAACAAATCGCCCCCGACAAAATCGGCCTCGCGTTAACACCCGCCGACGTCGTCGCGTTACACAAGAAGAACCTGCGCGTCGCCGTCATCGGCGTGGAGAACGGATACCCGATCGGGAACGACATCAAAAAAGTGGAGGAGTTCTACAACCGCGGCGGCCGCTACATGTCTCTGGCCCACAACGGCAACAGCCAGCTCGCCGATTCCAACACCGGTGAAACCCAGGGCTACCTCTATAACAACGGGCTGTCGCCGCTCGGCCGGCAAGTTATCGCCGAGATGAATCGCCTCGGCATGATGGTCGATCTGTCGCATCCCTCGAAAGGCGCCAACATGGAAGCCATGCGTCTTTCGCAGGCGCCGGTCATAGCGTCGCATTCCGCCGTGCGCGCGCTGGCCGACGTCAGCCGGAATATGGACGACGAGCAGTTGCTGGCACTGAGGAAAAACGGCGGCGTGATTCAGATCGTGGGTTTTGCGTCTTATATCAAGACGGATTCCAAAGAACGCATCGCCGCTCTCGCGAAGTTAAATCAGGAGTTCGGCCTTACCCCGCAGGCCGGCCGCGGACGCGGCGGCGCCGCGAATGCGGCCCGCGGATGTCCTGTAGAGGGGGCAGCCACTCCCGCACCGCCGGTTCGTGGCACCCGGGCGCGGGGAAGCGCCGAATACCACCAGCGCCTGGCTGAGCTTGACGCAAAGTTCCCGCCCGCCCCTCGCGCGACCGTGAAGGACTTCGTCAACCACATCGACTACGCGGTGAAGCTCATCGGCATCGATCACGTCGGAATTTCATCCGACTTCGACGGCGGCGGCGGAATCGACGGCTGGAACAGCGCGGCGGAAGCCTTCAACGTCACGCTCGAACTGGTTCGGCGGGGCTACACGGAAGAACAGATCGGCAAGCTCTGGAGCGGCAATCTGCTTCGCGTCTGGGGCCAGGTGGAAAAGGTCTCCGCCGGTACACGCGACTTTAGTCGCGTTCGGTAGCTTCCGCGCTCACGATCCCCCGTACTGCTCGTCGGTGACGTGTTCCATCCACTCGACCACCTTGCCGTCGAGCTTTTCCTGAATGGCGATATGCGTCATGGCCGTGGCCGGCGCCGCCCCATGCCAGTGCTTCTCGCCGGGCGCGAACCAAACCACATCGCCGGGCCGGATCTCCTCGATCGGGCCCCCTTCCCGCTGCACCCGGCCGCAGCCCGCGGTCACAATGAGGGTCTGCCCGAGGGGATGCGTATGCCACGCGGTGCGCGCGCCTGGCTCGAAAGTCACACTGGCGCCCTGCACCAGCGCCGGATCGGGCGCATGAAAAGAGGGTCGATACGCACCGTGCCGGTGAACCAAGCCGTCGGCCCTTTCGCGGACGCCTGTGAACCAACTCGCTGAATCTCCATATCTATACTCTTTCACGGGGCGGTATCCCGATTCGCAGCCCCGGAGACAACTTCCACCTCGCCTGGACCGCCGACGGCCAGGTGATGTCGGCCGTGCTCTCCATGCGGGCCTCGCTCTGGAAATTCCAGCCGTAACGACGGCGATTTGTCGCCGGGGCACCTTTACGGCTTCGAGCTGAGATCGGCTTTGGCGGTCATGATGTCGACCGGGAACGAAACGTGCTCGTGCGCGATCAGCCACTGGCCATTGACCTTCTTATAGCCATCGGTGACCCGCACCGTAAAATCCAGCTTCTTGCCGTCTTTCATGGCGCCGACGCCGTGCTGGATGCTGTGGCCGTACGCGACATCCCCGCCCACCGTCACGTCGAGGTCGCTCAGATCCGCCTGGATCGGACCGGGAAACAGGCCCATAAAATCCTCCCAGTCCCTGCGATAGGCCGCTGCCCCGACGTACTGGCGCGGCGGAGTCGCGTCGAACACGAGAAGGCTCTGGTCGGGGACATAGACGGCCATGAGCGCGTTAATGTCCTTCGCATTGAAGGCGTTCATGAAGCGGTCTTCCAGCGCCTTGATGTCGGCCAGGTCCTTTGCCTTCATATCGGCCGCCATTTTGGCTTCGGCCGCCTTGTCCACGGGGGAAGGCGCCTGCGTGCACCCAACGCACCCGAGCGCCAGCAGCGCTCCCACCAGCATTTCCCTCGTTTTCATCTCCAATCTCCTCACAATCGCGCGGTGGCGCGAAATCGCGAGTGTACCAACGGATACCGTCTCCCACAAGTACAAATGTCGCCGTGGGCGACGCTGACGAATGGCACGAGGAGAAGGGCCGGCACGAGCCGCGATGCCGCACAAGGCGGCGGAAGACGCGCGATCCTGAAGCAGAAGCCGGTGGAGCGTCGGCTCAGCCCATCAGTCCGTAGTAAAAGGAACCTGCTTTGAAGCCACCAACTGGCCGTCCACATACAAACTGAATCCAGCCGACTGCGCGCCTCGGCTGGTCAGATTGATGAAACCGCCGAAGGTCGCAGGTGGGTTGGTGCCGGCCCCGATCGTGAAATGCCCGCCCGCCGGCAGAGTCCCGGACGCCGACCACGTGCCATTCGCACCCGTCGTGCCCGTCATGGTCGGCACCGGGAGACCGCCGGCCGCCGCTACCTCGACAGTATCCAGGCGGCTCTCCGGGATCTGATTACCGGGAAAAGGCAAGTTGCTCAGAAAGTCGGTGACCGTGAAGCCGGCCGCCGAAAAGTTCCCCACCCGCGTGGCTACTGTGGGAACCGTATAGGTTGCCTGCCAACTGTTCTGCGCCGGATTGATATTGATGGTTGCGGAGCCCGCGGGCGACATCGCCTGCACCACAAATGGATTTGCGCCCGACAGAATGTCGAACGCCGCCGTGTACGTTGCCGCGGTCAAGAGCGCTGAGAAGGTGACCGGCCCCGAGGTGCTCATCCCGCCGTTCGCCGCGGCCGCCGCGCCGGATGCCGGATAGAGTCCGTCTATCGATCCCGTGACGTTCGCGACATTCGGCCCGCCCGCCGTGCTCCCTTTACCGAACGCCACACTCACCGAGTCGCTGCTTGCGTCGGCGAAATAGGCGGCGTCGAGCCCTGGAATCGAAAATGGATTCGACAGAGGATTCGGCGTGATCCACAGAATCCCGCTGGTGGTGGTCGTCGCGTTCACCGAAGCAAGGACGTAGCTGGGTATGGTGAAGGTACCCTTTCCCGCGTCCTCCGCGCAGACGAAGTAGGAATGCGGGGCGTGCGTGGACCCGCCGCCGATCAGCGCGTAGCTGCCCGCCACACCGCCCGTCCAGTTCACGGTCAGGGGTTGTGTCAGGTCCACGGAAGCCAGCGAAGACTTGTTTGAGATCGCCAGATGGCCGGCGATGGCAAAGGTTGCGCTGAAGGCGCCCACGTCCTTGCCGCCCGCCCCGCTGATCGTATAGGTCCCCGGCGGAATATCCGGGCCCGTTACAGAGGAGCCAAACGAAGCCTGATACTGGCCCTTGCTGTTTTGCTGCAGCGCATACGAACCGGCGGCGCCCGACAGCATCAGGGAAGCGCCCGCGTCGAGGCCCCCGCCCACCGAACCCAGTCCGAACGGATAGGCGCCGGGAAGGACCACGCATGCGCCCAGGGGCGGGAACTGCGCGCTCGCTACAGCCGCGGTGACGGCTTCGCTGCTGAAACTTCCGAAGTCCGCCGATATGCTTTCCTGCGCGAGGCTGACCGCGTCGATGAGCTTCGCCCTGGCCCGCGCATCCAGCGCTTTCCATTGGGAGGCGTATTTCGTCATCGCGATGCGAATGGCTTTGGCGTTTCTGGTACGGTAAGCTCTTATCAGCGTCGCCGCATCCGCCTCCGAAACCGGTGTGTGGAGCGCCGCCGAAAGGCTCGCCGCCACGGCGCGCGGTTGCGATCCGGTTCCCACGATCGCGGTCGGTCCGGCGGCAATGATCGCCAGCTTCACCGGTTGTCCCGCCGCAGCTTTGGTCAGGACGGACGTGGGCAGAGTGGGACCCGTGTCGCTGCACGCCCCGCCCGCGGCGTTCACCGGGATTGTAACCGTATTGGCGGGATTGCCGCCGCTCACCACTGAGACCGGGACGTTGCATCCATTGCCCACCGCCGGCACCGTGAAAGAGATTTGATCCACGGCGGCGCAGCAACCCGAGCGTCCGGCATAGGCGATCTGAGCGGACTGGCCGCCGACCCAGACCTGCACGTTCGGGAAGTTCGGAAAACTGGTCGGCAGGACATTGTCCGGACTGGAGATCGGTCCGATGCCGGTCCCCCACGCGGTTACGATTTCGCCGGGCTTGGCGGAATTGGCGAGTGTTTTCAGGCTGCCATCGAGCGCGGTGAATACGCCCGCGCCCAGACCGGTGCTGGTGGTTGTGAAAACCCCTTCGGAACTCTTCGCAACCGTGGCTTGCGCGGTGGAGAACCCGTCCTGCGCGGTTACTCCGTTCCAAGTTACGGCGATGGTAGCCGTACCGGCGGGAGTGTTCGACGGAAGGATCGCGGCCAACTGCGAATTGGACGTGTAGACCATGGGACAGTTGAGCGTTGTCGATCCAGACGTGACCGTGATCGACGTTCCCGCAAGCGTGTTGGGCAGCGGAAACGCCGACACCTGCACCAGATTGCCCGGCCCCAGATTACTCCCGAACACCACGAATAACGAGCCCTGCGCAATGGTGGTGCTGTAGTCGGCGGAATTGTTGGCGGAGTAAACAAGAGGCGGCGGCCCGGACTGCGCCAGCAGACCCGGCAATGTCCCGAGAATGGCAACCGCCGGGAAGCGAAGTGACGAAAGAAGTCTCTTTGCCATATGCGTTACTCCACCACTTGCATCACGGAACAACGCGGATATGCGTCACCCGGTTGTCGAGCGCCCTGCCTCCAAAATAACCGGCCACTGCACCGGCTGAGGCGATTCCCACGAAGGTCCCCGTCACCCGTCCAACGGAACTATTCAACACATTACTCCTTGCATCCACCCAGGCGCCGAGCGCCATTCCCCCGAGCGTGCCGATAACCGTGCCCATGATTCTGCCCCAGCTGCCCCTTGCTCGTAACAGGTCGATCGAAACGATAGAGCTGCGGGGAACCGAACCGTTGCCCTTCGCATAGCCTTTTACGGCCATCGATATATTCAGCAGCATGCCATCGTCCCGGACCGCGACGGCCTCGCCTTTGACCTTCGTCCCCTCGGTAAGCGTCAGGGTCACAGTGTGCCCTGTTACCATCGGCGCCAGCTCGTTCCACTTCAGCTCCAAAGGCGTTGTCTGAGCCAATCCACCTGCCGGCACGATCACCCAGGCAATCAGTAACGCGGCCCGCAGCCTGCGGCTCCGGGTGCGGTGGCGGCCCACGCCGGAGCTTCTGCCTCGCTGCATGGTAATTCGTGATAGCGGAGACGGAATCATTGCAGAGAGTTTAACTCGGACGGGAGGATGATTTTTCAAAATCGAGCGGTTATCCGGATCGGGCCAGGTCATGCGTGCGAAACAATACGGAAACCCGGCGCCGCATCTTTCTGTAAGAGCCCGGCGGGATTCCCATCCGGGTCGAAAACACGCTCGTCAAGTGGCTCTGACTCGAAAATCCGGCCGCTTCGGCGACAGCGGCGAGCGGCAGATCCGACTTCACTAACAACTCCTGCGTGCGTCTCATCCGGCGGGCCAGAACATAAGCGTGCAGGGTCATCCCCGTGCTTTGCCGAAAGGCCTTTCCGAAATGATACCTGGTGAGTCCGGAAGCGCCCGCGATTTCACTCCCGTGCAGGTCGACGCCAAGCGACTCTTCGATGTATTCGAGGACGCGCCGCAGCTGCGCGCCGGAAAGGCCGCCTCTGTAACGATCCAGCCGGGGTCGCCCGATCGAATAACCCTGAATCAGCGCCTCCGCGAGTCTGGTGCAAATGGATTCGCTGAGCAAGGGGCCGGTCGGGTGACCCGCCACTACCTCAGCCTGCAGTTGCAGAACAAGATCTCTGAGGGCGGGGTCGGGGCCGTTCCACGTCCTGGTCAGTTCAAAGGGATTGCGGGAAGCGGAGCCTGCCACCATCTCCTGCAGCACCACGGGTTCAATCGAAACCAGAATGAATGTGCCTTCGGACTCAAGTCGATACTGCCTGAGTTCCTGCGGAGCGATGACGAGGGAATCCCCGTTTTCAAAAGGCAGCATCTGGTGTCGGCCATCCTGAAAGAAGAATCGCTTCCCCGTTCCCTCGACAAACTGCAGGCCGACCCCGTAGAACGGAATCCAGTGGTCCGGCAGCTCAAACGGCGAGAGCCGAGTCCGTTCCATAAAGAAGCCGTCCGAAAGCGAAATGCGGCTCGTAAAATCGGGTGCGTTGGGCAAAGCCGTCCGGCGCCGCCCCCCGACCACCATCTCCAGGCGATTTGGCATTTCAGCGCTGCCGCAGTACCGCAAGCCGCATTTTCAAGCATTTTAACGCGTGCGTATCCTGGCGGCAAAACGGGGTAGAAGAGTATACTGATCGCGTTGGTAATTAGCGATTCGGTCCGGATCGCCGCGCGATGCGGGGATCGGTCAGGAGTTCAGCCGCCATGTTTGCAGGGATCACCAGGCGTTCCGCGTTGACTGCGCTGGCCGGTGCGGCCGCCTCGCCGTTTCCCGTGAAGGCGGCCGCAAAAGCCACCGCCTTCGCTCTGGTCGGCGACCGCTATCACAACTCCGACTATGTCCGGATCGGCCTCACCAGGACTATCGTCAAAGAACTCGACGTCACCATCGACTTCACCGACGAGACGTCCCTGCTCAACGCCGCAACGCTCGATGGATATAAGGTCCTCATCATTCTGCGCGACGGGATGCTCTGGCCGGATGGCTACGGCGGCGACGAAAGCAGCAACGCCGGCTGGGAGTCCACGGGGCGCCCGAAGCTGGTGTCCGATCCGCCGCTGCCCGCGGTCAAAGCCCGTTCGGAGTATTGGATGAAGCCCGAGCAGGGCAAGGCGGTCCGGCAGTTCGTGGAGGCCGGAGGCGCCGCGCTCTTCCTGCACAACACCACCAACGTGAGCCTGGCCGACCCCGATTTCCGCCACGTGATGGGCGGCGCCTACACCGGGCACCCGCCCATCCGGACTTTCAAAGTGAAGGTGACCAATCCCGATCATCCGATCACCCAGGGCATCCGGGACTTCGTGGTCACCGACGAGCAGCACTACATGACTTACGATAAGGACCCCAAATACCTCTTCCTGCAGACGGTGAACGAAGACGGGCTCACGTTTCAGAACTACGGGGCCACCGCTCCCGGCGGTTGGGCGTACGACTACGGCAAAGGCCGCGTCTGCTACATGTCGCCCGGCCACATGCTCACCGACCTGTGGAATCCGGAGTACGTGAAGCTGCAGCACAACGCCTTCCGCTGGCTCATGCGGCAGAAGGGCTGACACGGAAGCGTGAAACCTGCGGCTCCCGCCATACTCGCGGGCGTTTGCGTTCTCGCGCTGTGCGCCGGCGAGTTCCCGCGGGAGCTGACCGCTTATACAGGTACGACTCCCACCCTGGACGGTGTGATCTCGCCCGGCGAGTGGGACGACGCCACCGCGTTCACCAACGCAGGCTGGATCCCGCAATTCTCTCCGACCACGGACAGCAAAGACCTTTCGCTCAAAGGCTATGTCAAGCATGACGCGAAGCGGCTTTACTTTGCCTTCGACGTGACCGACGACGTTCTCTACGGGATCGATACGCCGCGCTGGCTTCCCGACGAGAATCCGCGGGCGCACGAGTTTTCCCGCGCCGGCTTTCCGTGGTTCGGCGACGAAATGGAGCTGCTCATCAACGCAACCAACCACTGGGACGGGGACGAAGATTCGGCCGGCAACGGGAGTTCGTGGCAGATGGTCTGCAACCTGACGAAATCGCGCAAGGGAGGCGTGGGCACGGGCGGTTTGCTCGAAGGCGAACCGCGTTCCCTGGAAAGCGCCTGGGACACGTACCAGAAGTGGATTCTTTCAGGCGCCCAGGAAGCGGTTGCAAAACCGAAGCCGGGAGGCCACGGGTACGTAATCGAGTGGGCGGTAAGCTTCGATCCCTGCCTGGAAGTGGCGCCGGGGATGTTCTATTCAACCGCAATGGGCGACCGAAGGATGGGTCTGAATATCGCGCTGGGCGATCTGGATGAGAAGGAGCGGGGCGCCGGCAACTTCGGCCACTTCCATCACGAGGACTGGTTCGCCGGGCATATGAACACGCGAACGCATCTGCGCGAGTTCGGGACGTTGTGGATCAGGACCGCGAAGCGCAACTAACGCCGGCGGCCTTGCCTTTGGAACTCGCACAGCAGCGTTGCGTCTGACGTCAACTTCGCCGGTTTCTGCGTAGCCTTAGTACGCCGATTCGGAATTACGGTGACGTATTTCGGGGAGGTCAGGCCGCGGCGAGCACCTCTCTGATTTTGAGGCGTTGTAAGAGGGCCGCAAGCTCATCCCGCGTGAAAGTCCAGCGAAAGGGAACGGCGGATTTCTCGTAGCGGTACTGGAAGGCAAGCAGGGCAGCCGCCAGGTCCGCGAGACAGGCGAAATCGTTGGGAGTGAGCACCTTGCGCTGAATGATCGAGAAGTATATCTCGACCTGGTTAAGCCAACTGGCGTGAACGGGTGTGTGGACGGGAATGATGGAGGGCCAGCGGGACTGCAATCGTTGGTCGGCTTTCTGGCCCCGATGAGAGGACCCGTTGTCAAAGATCCAG
>Ga0302320_10023804_pt1 | contig 11996 bp, 15 predicted proteins | sample Bog_T0_3_FD_202130 | JGI IMG/M metagenome (GOLD analysis project Ga0302320, IMG submission 202130) | Peat permafrost microbial communities from Stordalen Mire near Abisko, Sweden - Bog_T0_3 | ecosystem: Environmental > Terrestrial > Soil > Wetlands > Peat | place: Sweden: Abisko, Stordalen Mire...
TGCCGGGCATCCACGCCGTAGAGTGACGCCCAACCCTCAAAACTGGCCATCGCCGCTCGACGTGGATGGCCGGGACGAGCCCGGCCATGACGGAAAGGGTAGTTGATCTGGCTGAATTCGCTGTCTCAGCGCCTACGGGGCTTCGCCGGGAGGCTCGCGCCGGCGCCGGACGGCGTCCCGTTCCGGGCCTGACGTCCTCGTCGTCATCGTCGCGCGAATCCCGCGTTCTTTCGCATCGCAACAGCCCGCTCGCCATTGCGTCTAACCTCGTGGAAGTAGCGAATTACAATTTACAATAATTGTAATTTGCATGATAAAGTTTCGAGTCCCCGTGGTGTCGGCAAGAGCGCTTCCGCACTCGTAAGTCTGTGTTTTTGTGATAAGAATACCCAGCGCTGGCCCCGTCGCCGGCCGGCCGCTGCGCAGTGCGCCAAAAGTTCGGCTTGATTGGCGAGGCATCTGAGGCGATAGGCTCGCGCGACAAAACGCCGCTGCTTGCGGCGCAACTCGAGGATGAAGTCATGGCGAGGAAGAAGATTGCTCTGATCGGCGCGGGCCAGATCGGGGGCACGCTGGCCCATCTGGCCGCGCTCAAGGAACTCGGCGACATCGTGCTGTTCGATATTGTCGACGGCGTCCCGCAGGGCAAGGCGCTCGATCTCTCCGAGTCCGCCCCCGTGGAAGGCTTCAACGCCAAGGTCTCCGGCGCCAGCTCCTACGAGGCGATTAAGGGCGCGGACGTCATCATCGTCACCGCGGGCGTGCCGCGCAAGCCGGGCATGAGCCGCGACGATCTGATCGGCATCAACCTGAAAGTGATGCAGGCGGTCGGCGAGGGCATCAAGGCCAACGCCCCCGACGCTTTCGTCATCTGCATCACCAACCCGCTCGACGCGATGGTGTGGGCGCTGCAGAAGTTCTCGGGGCTGCCGAAGAACAAGGTCGTCGGCATGGCCGGCGTGCTCGACTCCGCGCGCTTCCGTTTCTTCCTCTCGGAGGAGTTCAAGGTCTCGGTGGAAGACGTCACCGCCTTCGTGCTCGGCGGCCACGGCGACGACATGGTGCCGTCGGTGCGCTACTCCACGGTGGCAGGCATTCCGCTTCCCGATCTCGTCAAGCTCGGCTGGACGACGCAGGAGCGTCTCGACGCGATCGTCGAGCGCACCCGCAAGGGCGGCGGCGAGATCGTCAACCTGCTCAAGACCGGCTCCGCCTTTTACGCGCCGGCCACTTCGGGCATCGCGATGGCCGAATCCTATCTGAAGGATCAGCGCCGTGTTCTGCCCTGCGCGGCCTACCTCTCCGGTGAGTACGGCGTAACCGACACCTATGTCGGCGTGCCCGTCATCCTCGGCGCCGGCGGCGTCGAGAAGATCGTCGAAGTCGAACTCGACGCGGACGAGAAGGCGATGTTCGCCAAGTCGGTCGCCTCGGTGCAGACGCTCATCGACGCCTGCAAGACGATCCAGCCGGCGCTGGCCTGATCGTCCCTCGAAACACCCGGCGCGGAGCTTTCCGCGCCGCTTCGCTCCCCTTCTTTCGGACGAGTTCACCCCCATGAACATCCACGAATATCAGGCTAAAGCGGTGCTGCGCGCTTTTGCGGCGCCAGTTTCGAACGGCAAGCCCGCTTTCACGCCCGAGGAGGCGGAGACGGCGGCCAAGGAATTGGGCGGCCCGCTGTGGGTCGTCAAGTCGCAGATCCATGCCGGCGGCCGCGGCAAGGGCAAGTTCAAGGAGGCCTCGGCGGGCGAAAAGGGCGGCGTGCGCCTCGCCAAGTCGGTTGCAGAGGTCAAGGAATACGCCCAGCAGATACTCGGCGCGACGCTGGTGACCGTGCAGACGGGACCGGCAGGCAAGCAGGTCAACCGCCTCTATATCGAAGACGGTTCGAACATCGACAAGGAATTCTACCTGTCGATCCTCGTCGACCGCGCCGTCGGCCGCATCGCCTTCGTCGTTTCGACCGAAGGCGGCGTCAACATCGAAGACGTCGCGCACAACAGCCCCGAGAAGATCGTCGGCTTCTCCGTCGACCCGGCGACCGGCATCATGCCGCATCACGGCCGCACGGCGGCCAAGGCGCTCAACCTGTCGGGCGATCTCGCCAAGCAGGCGGGAGCGCTGGTGACCAAGCTCTATACGGCCTTCGTCGCCACGGACATGTCGATGCTCGAAATCAACCCGCTCGTCGTCACCACCGACGGCAAGCTGAAGGTGCTCGACGCCAAGGTTTCTTTCGACGACAACGCGCTGTTCCGCCACGCCGACGTGGTCGCGCTGCGCGACGAGACGGAAGAGGATCCCAAGGAGATCGAAGCCTCGCGCTACGATCTCAACTACGTCGCGCTCGACGGCACGATCGGCTGCATGGTCAACGGCGCCGGCCTCGCGATGGCGACGATGGACATCATCAAGCTCTACGGGGAATCGCCCGCCAACTTCCTCGACGTCGGCGGCGGCGCCTCGAAGGAGAAGGTGACCGCGGCGTTCAAGATCATCACCGCCGACCCGAACGTGAAGGGCATCCTGGTCAACATTTTTGGCGGCATCATGCGCTGCGACGTCATCGCCGAGGGCGTGATCGCGGCGGTGAAGGAAGTCGGCCTGCTGGTCCCGCTGGTGGTTCGCCTCGAGGGCACCAACGTCGAACTCGGCAAGAAGATCATCACCGAGTCCGGCCTGAACGTCATTTCGGCCGACGACCTCGACGACGCTGCGGCGAAGATCGTGGCGGCGGTCAAGAAGGGCTGAGCCTTTAGCGGCGGGGCTTTGCGGCCCCGCGCGCTGTCATGAGCGTGCGACCCAACCATCCGTGAAATTCTCGAGGGGCGAACCCTAATGTCCGTTCTCATCGACGCCAACACCAAAATCGTCACCCAGAGCTTCACCGGCGAGAATGGCGCGTTTCCTCCGCAACCTGCGCTCGGCCTCGGCGTCGAAATCGTCGCCGGGCGCGACCCGCGTGTTCAGCAGGCCCGACATCGGCTAGCCGATTTTGCCGAGACGGCGCGGTTCGTTGCGAATAACGCCATCGTCAGTTACACTGATCCTGTGTAACTGTGGAGAGGTCGATGAAGAACATCACGCTCGCGATCGAAGACGACGTTCTCGACAAGGCGCGCATCGCCGCTGCCGAACGCAAGACGACCGTCAATGCGATGGTGCGTGAGTTTCTCACCGAAATCGCCTCGCGTGGCGATCGTCGAGAGCGCGCGCGCCGCGAGCTCGTCGAGCTGATGCGCACATCCAAGGGGCGTCTTGCTCCCGACTACAGGTTCGACAGGGAGGAGACCCATGAACGATAGGGTTTTCCTCGACACGAACGTCCTCGTCTACGCCGCCGGCGGTTCGGGCGCCGATCTGGCGAAAATGGAGCGGGCGCAAAACCTTGTAGGGCGCGGAGATTTCTGCCTGTCGACGCAGGTGCTGGGCGAGTTTGTCAACATCATTCAGAATTCGCGCAAGATGGCGACGCCGCTGACCGACGATGATGTCGATGCTTGGCTCGAACGGCTTTCCGAGTTTACCGTCGTCGATACCGATATTGAACTCGTCGAGCGTGCGCTGTTCTTTCAACGCAGGTACAAGATCAAATATTGGGATGCCCAAATCCTGGCCGGCGCAGAACGTTCGCGCGCCTCTATCCTCTACAGCGAAGATCTGAGTAACACGCAGTTCTATGGCGCCGTACGCTGTTTGAACCCGTTCAAAGACAACTGAAACGTCAACCTCCGAAAGCACGCCATGTCCGTACTCATCAACAAAGACACCAAAGTCATCACCCAAGGCTTCACCGGCAAGAATGGCACGTTCCATTCCGAGCAGGCGCTCGCTTACGGCACCCTGATCGTCGGCGGCACCTCGCCGGGCAAGGGCGGCACGATTCACCTGGGCAAGCCGGTGTTCGACACCGTCGCCGAAGCCAAGGAAAAGACCGGCGCCGACGCCTCCGTGATCTACGTTCCGCCGCCGGGCGCGGCCGACGCGATCTGCGAGGCGATCGCCGCGGATATCCCGCTCATCGTCTGCATCACGGAAGGGATCCCGGTGCTCGACATGGTGCGCGTCAAGCGTGCGCTGGTGGGTTCCAACTCGATTCTCGTCGGTCCGAACTGCCCCGGCGTGATGACGGCGGGCGAATGCAAGATCGGCATCATGCCCGGCAACATTTTCAAGCCCGGCTCGGTGGGCATCGTCTCCCGCTCGGGCACGCTGACCTATGAGGCGGTGTTCCAGACCACCCAAGTCGGCCTCGGCCAGACCACGGCGATCGGCATCGGCGGCGACCCCGTCAAGGGCATGGACTTCATCGAGGCGCTGGAACTGTTCCTCGCCGACGAAGCGACCCATTCGATCGTCATGATCGGCGAGATCGGCGGCCAAGCAGAAGAGGACGCGGCTCAGTTCCTCGCCGACGAAGCCAAGAAGGGTCGCCGGAAGCCGGTAGTCGGCTTCATCGCCGGCCTTACCGCGCCTCCCGGCCGGCGCATGGGTCATGCCGGAGCGATCATCGCCGGCGGCAAGGGCGACGCGAACAGCAAGATCGCGGCGATGCAGGCGGCTGGCATCACAGTTTCGCCCTCGCCCGCGCGTCTGGGAACGACTCTGGTCGAAATCCTGAAGAAGTAAGGACAAGTCTGCGATGACCCGGCAAGACTCCAATCGAGCGTTTCTGGACACGGCGTTCCTCGACGGCGCCAACGGCGCCTATGTCGAAGCGCTGCAAGCCAAGTATGAAGCGGATCCGAATTCGGTCGAGCCGGGTTGGCGCGCCTTTTTCGACGCCCTTGGCGACGATCCCGAAAGCGTCGTCAAGACCGCCAAGGGGGCGTCGTGGGAAAAGCCGCAATGGCCCTACATCCCTCGCACCGATCTCATCAGCGCGCTCGACGGCGACTGGCCGGCGACGGAAAAGGCGATCGGCGACAAGTTGAAGGCCAAGGCGGCGGCGACGCCGCCGCAGCCCGGCGTGGAAACGCCGACCGCCGACTCCATCCATCGCGCAACGCGGGATTCCGTCCGTGCGCTGATGATGATCCGCGCCTATCGCATGCGCGGACATCTGCACGCCAATCTCGACCCGCTCGGCCTGGAAGCGCGCAAGGATCACGAAGAGCTGCATCCCGGCAGCTACGGTTTCGACGAAGCCGATTACGACCGCAAGATCTTCATCGACGGCGTGCTCGGCCTCGAAGACGCGACGCTGCGCGAGATGCTGGCGATCCTGCGCCGCACCTATTGCGGCACGATCGGCTTCGAGTTCGTGCACATCTCCGATCCCGCCGAGAAGGCCTGGATCCAGGAGCGTATCGAAGGGCCGGACAAGGAAGTCACATTCACCAACGAAGGCAAGCGCGCGATCCTGTCGAAGCTGGTCGAAGCGGAAGGCTTTGAGAATTTCATCGACGTGAAGTTCCCCGGCACCAAGCGCTTCGGCCTCGACGGCGGCGAAGCGATGATCCCGGCGCTCGAACAGATCATCAAGCGCGGCGGTCAGCTCGGCCTGAAGGAAATCGTGTTCGGCATGGCCCATCGCGGCCGTCTCAACGTGCTGACCCAGGTGATGGGCAAGCCGCATCGCGTGCTGTTCCACGAATTCCGCGGCGGCTCGGCCTCGCCCGACGACGTCGACGGCTCCGGCGACGTCAAATACCATCTGGGCGCCTCGTCGGATCGCGAATTCGACAACAACAAGGTCCATCTGTCGCTGACCGCCAACCCGTCGCATCTGGAGATCGTCTATCCGGTGGTTCTCGGTAAGGTGCGCGCCAAGCAGGACCAGCTCGACGACTATATCGAGCGCGTGAAGGTGCTTGGCCTGGTCATCCATGGCGACGCGGCTTTCGCGGGCCAGGGCGTGGTCGCCGAAAGCATGGGCCTGTCCGGGTTGCGCGGCCACCGCACCGGCGGCTCCGTGCATTTCATCATCAACAACCAGATCGGTTTCACCACCTATCCGCGCTACTCGCGCTCGTCGCCCTATCCCTCGGATATGGCCAAGTTCGTGGAAGCGCCGATCTTCCATGTCAACGGCGACGACCCGGAGGCGGTGGTTTTCGTGGCGAAAGTCGCGACGGAATTCCGCCAGCGCTTCCACAAGCCCGTCGTCATCGACATGTTCTGCTATCGCCGCTTCGGCCATAACGAAGGCGACGAGCCGGCGTTCACCCAGCCGTTGATGTACCGCGCGATTCGCTCGCATCCGACGACGCTGCAGATCTACACCAAGAAGCTGATTGACGGCGCCCTGATCACCCAGGGCGAGGTCGACAAACTGCGCGCCGATTGGCGCCAGAGGCTGGAGGCCGAGTTCGAAGCGGGACAGGCCTATATCGCCAACAAGGCCGACTGGTTGGACGGCCGCTGGGCCGGCATCAAGACGCCGCATGACGTGACCGACGACGACCGCAAGGGCGCAACGGCGGTCGACGAGACGCGCTTGCGGCTGCTGGCCGAGCGCATCACCACGGTTCCCGAGGGGTTTGCGGTCCATAAGACCATCCAGCGCTTCCTCGAGAACCGCCGCAATTCCATCGTCAAGGGCGAGGGCATCGATTGGGCGACCGCGGAATCGCTGGCGTTCGCCTCGTTGCTCGACGAGGGCTTGCCGGTGCGTCTGTCGGGGCAGGACAGCGAGCGCGGAACGTTCTCGCAGCGCCATTCGGTGCTGATCGATCAGGAGACCGAGGCGCGCTACATCCCGCTCAACAATATCCGCGACGGTCAGGCGCGTTATGAGGTCATCAATTCGAGCCTGTCGGAAGAAGCGGTGCTGGCTTTCGAGTACGGCTATTCGCTCGCCGAACCGAACGCGTTGACGATCTGGGAAGCGCAGTTCGGCGACTTCGCCAATGGCGCGCAAGTGGTGTTCGACCAGTTCCTGTCGGGGGGCGAGCGCAAGTGGTTGCGCATGTCCGGCCTAGTCTGCATGCTGCCGCATGGCTACGAGGGACAGGGTCCCGAGCATTCCTCGGCGCGCCTGGAGCGTTATCTGCAGCTCTGCGCGGAAGACAACATGCAGGTCGTCTACTGCTCGACGCCGGCGAACGTCTTCCACGCGTTGCGCCGTCAGTTGGAGCGCGCCTATCGCAAGCCGCTGATTCTGATGACGCCGAAGTCGATGCTGCGCAACAAGCGCGCGGTGTCGCCGCTCTACAACTTCGTGGGGAGTTCGTCGTTCCACCGCATTCTCATCGATCAGGCCGAGTCCGGCAAGAACGAGAAGATGCGGCTGACCCGCGACGACAAGATCCGCCGCGTGATCGTGTGCTCGGGCAAGGTCTACTGGGATCTCTATGACGAGCGCGAGAAGCGCGGGATCGACGACGTCTACATCCTGCGGGTCGAGCAACTGTATCCGTTCCCGGTGAAAGGGCTGATGCGCCATCTGTCGCGCTTCAAGAAGGCGGATGTCGTGTGGTGTCAGGAGGAGCCCAAGAACATGGGCGCCTGGAATTTCGTCGACACCTACATCGAGTGGGCGCTCAATCAAGTCGGCGGCAAGACGCGGCGCGCGCGCTACGTCGGCCGTCCGGCGTCGGCGGCGACAGCGACGGGCCTGATGTCGAAGCACTTGCAGCAGTTGAAGGCGTTCCTCGACGAGTGCTTCGCAGTCTGACCCGAGCTTAGGGCCTGAGCCGATGGCGTATTTCCTCGTCAAACTCGTTCCGCCGCGCAAGGCGTTCATCGCGGAGATGACGGCGGACGAGGCGCGGGCGATGCGCGCGCACGCCGACTACTGGTTGCCGCATCTGGCCGCCGGTCTCGTCGTCGCGATGGGGCCTGTCGCCGACCCGCAAGGCGACTGGGGCGTGATGATCGCCACGGCGCCGTCGCGCGGCTGGCTCGAAGACATTCTCACCGGCGATCCCGCGCTCGACATCGGGTGTCGCCACGTAATTCTGCCGATGCCGGCGCTGAAGGTCGCTCCGACCGAACCGCTGGCGCCGGTTTCCTCCATCGTTCCGTAAACAGAAGGGCGCCTTCGTCGGGCGCGAAGTTCCTCATGTCCATTGAAATCAGAGTTCCCACGCTCGGCGAGTCGATCTCCGAGGCGACCGTCGGCAAATGGTTCAAACAACGCGGCGACGCCGTCAAGCAGGACGAACCGCTGGTGGAACTGGAGACCGAGAAGGTCACCATCGAAGTGAACGCGCCCAGCGCCGGCGTGCTCGCCGAAATCGTCGCCGAGTCCGGCGCGACGGTGGCCATCGGCGCGTTGCTCGGCTCGCTCGACGCCGGCGCCGTCGTCAAGGCGCCGGCTGCCGCCGCTGCGCCCGCTCCCGCCGCCGCTACGCCCACGGCGATGCCGGCGGCGCCGTCGGCTGCGAAACTCGCCGCCGAGAGCGGCGTCGACGTCGCCAGCGTCGCCGGCAGCGGCAAGCGCGGCCAAGTGCTCAAGGGCGACGTGATCGAAGCGATCGCCGGCAAGCCAGCGCCCGTCGCCGCGCCGGCCCCGGCTGTTGCGTCCGCGCCGATTCCGGTTCCGGCGCCGACGCGCGCGCCCAGCGCCCCCGACGATTCCGTGCGCGAAGAGCGCGTGCGGCTCACCAAGCTGCGCCAGACCATTGCACGCCGCCTCAAGGACGCGCAGAACACTGCGGCGATGCTGACGACGTTCAACGAGGTCGACATGACCGAGGTGATGTCGATGCGCGCGCGCTATAAGGACGCGTTCGAAAAGAAGCACGGCGGCAAGCTCGGCTTCATGGGCTTCTTCGTGAAGGCTTGCGTGCAGGCGTTGAAGGACGTTCCCGCCGTCAACGCCGAGATCGACGGCGCCGACCTCGTCTACAAGAACTACTATCACCTCGGCATTGCCGTTGGCACCGACAAGGGGTTGGTTGTGCCTGTGGTGCGCGACTGCGACCAGCTTTCCATCGCCGGCATCGAAAAGAAGATCGCCGAATACGGCCGGCGCGCGCGCGACGGCCAGCTCAAGATCGAGGAGATGCAGGGCGGCACCTTCACCATCACCAACGGCGGCATCTACGGCTCGCTGATGTCGACGCCGATCCTCAACGCTCCGCAATCGGGCATCCTTGGCATGCACAAGATCCAGGACCGTCCGGTCGTGGTCAACGGCAAGATCGAAATCCGCCCGATGATGTATCTGGCGCTGAGCTACGATCACCGCGTCGTCGACGGCAAGGAGGCCGTGACCTTCCTGGTGCGCGTCAAGGAAGGGTTGGAGGACCCGGCGCGGTTGGTGCTGGATCTCTAACCTCGTTCGAGGGGCCGATGCCGGTTGTCGCTATTGTGGACGGCGTGAAGATTGCGCTCTTCGCCAACGAACGTCCACCGCCGCATTTCCATGCAACGATCGGCGAGCATCGGGCCGTGATCGACATCATGAGATTGTCGGTTACGGCAGGGTTCTTGCCGCCCGCGAAGCGCGTTAAAGTGATATCGGGGGCCGCCTCCCGGAAGGTGGTTTTGCTTCAGCGTTTCGCCGCCGCGGGCGCACACGAGAAGGTGGAGCCGGTCGAATGAGCAAGCTTCCGAGTATCGTCTTGGCGGAACCGGTCATTCATGGCGTGCTAAAGATCGCGTTCGACGACGGTTACGAAGGCGTCGTCGATCTGCGGCCGCTCATCGCCAAGGGCAAGGTGTTCGCGTGGCTCGAAGCGCCTGCGCATTTCAACGCAGTGTGCGTTGACGAATTCGGCCACTCGCTCTCCTGGGCCGACGACCAAGGCTACACGATCGATTTGAGCGCGGATTCGCTGCGCCGCGACGCCGAGCGGCAGGCGGAAGCGCATCGGCTGCTAGTCGGTTGACTCGGAAAGATTTACGAAGAAGCCCTGATCCGCCTTCTTGGTAATAAATCTAAATACTTTGAAAGTGCAGCGTGCGAGCAGGCGTTCTGGAGAGATTGACATGATCGCAATTCGTTGCTTTGGGCATTTTTGGAGCAAGGAACTGGTCAATTGGGGCTCTCGCGGACAAGGGGCCGGGGGACGGCTTGAAGGATATCAGCTGAGAGATCGAAAGCCATTCAAGGTCGACTTCAAAGACCAAATTGCGGTTTATGCTCTCTTTGCAGAGGACCGGGAACCGGTCTACGTCGGCCAAACCGGGGCTGGCGAGCAGCGACTCTTGCTCCGCCTGCAACACTCCCAGGGCCCTTTGCGGGACCGTTGGACCCACTTCTCGTGGTTTGGACTCAGGGAAGTCAACGACAGCAATGGGAAGCTATCTGAGCATCAGAAGCCGGAGAGCCGATGCGGGGCACGAATTCCGAAGCTCTCGATGAGACGGAATCTGTTCTTCTCCAATTGCTTGAGCCGCGCCTTAACAAACAAGGTCCACGGTGGGGCAAAGAAACGCAAGAGTACCTTCAATATATTGAACAAGAATTCGGAGACGCGGTGTCTGCAAATCCCGAAATCCAAGAACTCCATGAAAAACTCGATGCGATCCAGCAACAGATCAAGAATCTTGGCGGTAACTAATGTCCTATGACGTCATCATCATCGGCGCCGGTCCCGGTGGTTATGTCTGCGCGATCCGCGCCGCGCAACTCGGCCAGAAGATCGCCATCGTCGAGAAGCGCAATACGCTCAGCGGGACTTGCCTCAACGTCGGCTCCATCCCTTCGCAGGCGCTACTGCACGCATCCGATATATCCGAAGTGGGTTCTCATGGCCTCGCCGCGCTTGGCGGCGTCGGCGACAAACCGAAGCTCGATTTCGCGACGATGATGAAGCACAAGGACGAGACGGTCGCCGGCGTCGGCGGCTTCACGTCCGCTGGATCGACGACGAAGGCGACGAGGTGGACCTCGGCGCGGATGCGCTGCGTCGTCGCTCGGAACGGTAAGCGGAGATCCTCCGTGTGGCTAGTTGAGCGCTCGGGTAGGCCTGAGAATGAGAACAACCCCGCGGCGTGAGCCGCGCGGAACGGAGTAAGGTGGGTCGAATGGGCAAGAGCGCGTATGAGACCGACTTCTACGGCTGGGCCAACCAACAGGCGGCGTTGCTGCGTTCGGGCCGACTTTCGGCAGCGGATATCGAGCATATCGCCGAGGAGATCGAGAGCATGGGCAAGTCGGAGAAGGGCGAGCTGATCAGCCGGCTCACCGTCTTATTGACCCATCTGTTGAGATGGCGCTACCAGCCGGCCGGTCGGAGTTCGAGCTGGAGCGCAACCATCAAGGTTCAGCGCCACGGCTTGGCCCGCCATCTCGACGACAACCCAAGTCTCAAACCGCTATTGCCGAAGGCGCTGGAAGACGCATATCAGGACGCCCTGATCGTCGCCGCCGATGAGACGAAACTGGGCGAAAGCGCCTTTCCGTCTGTCTGTGATTGGACGCCTGCGACCGTGCTCGATCCCGAATTTTGGCCGGAGGCTTGATTGCGCGAGCGGGACAGAAGTCAAACGGACCGATTGATTTGTATTGCGCAGGCGAAAGTCGGCGAGAACGTTCTCGAGGTCGCCTTCGACGATGGCTTTGAAGGCGTGGTCGATCTGCGACCGCTCATCGCCAAAGGCAAAGTCTTCGCATGGCTGGAGACGCCTGCCCATTTCAACGCCGTGCGCGTCGACGAATTCGGCCACTCGCTCTCCTGGGTGGACGACCAAGGGCAAACGATCGATTTGAGCGCGGATTCGCTGCGCCGCGACGGCGGAAGGCAGGCGGAAGTTCATCGGCTCTTGGCGGGTTGAGGAGAACTCGATGTCGTTCGACGCGAACCTGCCACCGCTCCAGGCCCATATCTGCGTGAAGGGCGGCGACGCCGCGATCGCGTTCTACGAGCAAGCATTTGCGGCGCGCTGTCCCTTCTTGCAGCGAGCCGAAGACGGTCGACGCGTGCTGCACGCCAATATCGAAATGTTCGGCGGCGAGGTGATGCTTCACGACGAATTCCCGGAGTTCGGCGACGAGGTGCTGAGCCCGCTGACGCGCGGCGGGGCGTCGATGACGATCAACGTCAATTTGCGGGCGCCGGCCGAGGTCGATGCGATGGTCGTGCGAGCCGAAGGCGCGG
>Ga0302320_10023806_pt1 | contig 11996 bp, 9 predicted proteins | sample Bog_T0_3_FD_202130 | JGI IMG/M metagenome (GOLD analysis project Ga0302320, IMG submission 202130) | Peat permafrost microbial communities from Stordalen Mire near Abisko, Sweden - Bog_T0_3 | ecosystem: Environmental > Terrestrial > Soil > Wetlands > Peat | place: Sweden: Abisko, Stordalen Mire...
ATCGCGTCGAAGATGTGCAGGATCATGGTCAGCAGCAGAAAGCCCAGGGCGATCGCCGTCCAATACGCGATGCCCACGAGCCAGGCGGTCGTGACGGCGTGCAGGCCCGAGGGGAGGACGCCCAGGGCGGTGACCGCGATCCCGGCCAAGCCGATCGCCAGCGCCCGGCCGGCCGGATTGGCGGGGGCCGCGGCGGCGGTGAGCGGCGCGGAGGCGGAAAGGGCGGGCGTGCTCATTTGAGGCCGAGCTCCGCTCGGTGGTCGGCCGGCACGTCGGCCACGGTCCCGTTCTGCGCGCGCTGGAGGGCGCGGACGTACGCGATCACGGCCCAACGGTCCTTGGGGCTCAGTTTATCGGCGTAGGGGGGCATGTTGTAATTGGGCGCCAGGCCGTTGGTGATGGTGTTGTAGATCTGCCCCTCGGGCATCTTGCGCAGGCGGTCGTCATGGTAGCTCGGCGTGGCCCCCATCCCGTATTTCTTGGTGATGCCGTTGCCGTCGCCGACATTCCCATGGCAGGGCGCGCAGTAGATCATGTACCGATCCCGGCCGCGCTCGAGCAGGGACTGGTCGACGGCCACCTCGGCGGGAAAGCCGCTCGCCCAGGAGCCGTCGGCGGCCTTGCCGAGGTAAAGGTGGGAATCGGCGCGCAAGTCCTGGCCCGCCGGACCGTAGGCCGCGGGCACCGTGCCGGGCACAGGGGCGCGGTCGGCCCGGCCGTCGGCGAAAAAGACGCTCGGGCCCTGGGACTTGTACTTGGGCTGGTACTTCATGCCCGGAAAGAGCCATTCGGGAAACACATCCATCGGCGGATGGGTGAAGTGGCTGCCCCGGAAGCCCAGGACCGAGACCGCGAGGACGACCAGGAAAGTGGTGACGAGATAGACGGTGCGCATGGCTCAGTCTTCCAGCTCCGTGATTTCCCGGCCGCCGGCCCGCTCGAGCAGCGCGCGGGTGTGGCCGGCGTGGAAGCGCGGGTCGCGCGCCTCGATGACGACGAAGAAGCGGTCGTCCAGCCCGCGGACGATGTGCTCGTACTTGAGGACCGGGTGGTAGAGCTTGCCCAGGCCGTTGACGAAGAACATGCCCCCGATGGTGGCGAAGGCCGTAAACAGGATCGTCAGCTCGTAGGAAACCGGGAAGGCGAAGAGCGGGCTGAAGAACGGCTTGCCGCCGACGGTCAGCTGGTAGTCAAAGCCGTTCATGTAGAAAATCATCGACATGCCGGTGCAAAATCCGGTGATGCCGCCGGTGAGCGAGAAGCGGGGCACGATCGAGCGCTGCAGGCCCATCGCCTGGTCGAGCCCGTGGATGGGGCACGGGGTGATGCAATCCCAGTGCTGGTAGCCGGCGTCGCGCACCTGCTTTGCGGCCGCGTAGATCTCCGCGGGCGTCTCGAACGTGGCGATCAAGCCATAGGGTGTTGCGGCCATGTCGGGGTGAGGTTGGCGCGGCGCTCAGGCGTGCGGGGCGGCGGCGGGATGCCCGTGGCCCGGGCCCTCGTGCGGGTCGGCCTGGGGCGTCACGCCCTTGATTTCCGCCATCGCCATCAGCGGCAGGAAGCGGATGAAGAGGAGGAACAGGACGGAGAAGACTCCGAAGGTGCCGAAGAAGGTGAAGATATCCACCACGGTCGGGCTCAGGTAGCCCCAGCTCGAGGGCAGGAAATCGCGGGTCAGGGAGGTGCAGATGATGACGAAGCGCTCGAACCACATGCCCAGGTTGACGAAGAGCGAGAGGATCCACACCAGTGTCGTGTTCTGCCGCACCGCCTTGAACCAGAAGAACTGGGGGGTGACGACATTGCAGGAGATCATGATCCAGTACGCCCAGGCGTAGGGCCCGAACGCGCGGTTGATGAACGTGAAGCCCTCGTAGGGATTCGCGCTGTACCACGCGATGAAGAACTCCATCGCGTAGGCGTAGCCCACCATCGTGCCGGTCGCCAGGGTGATCTTGCACATGCAGTCGATGTGGTACTGCGTGATCAGGTCCTCCAAGTGGTAGATGGCCCGCAGCGGAAGCATCAGGGTGAGGACCATGCCGAAGCCCGAGAAGATGGCGCCGGCGACGAAGTACGGCGGGAAGATCGTCGTGTGCCAGCCGGGGATCAGTGAGACGGCGAAGTCGAAGGAGACGATCGTGTGCACCGAGAGCACCAGGGGCGTCGCGATGCCGGCCAGGATGAGGTAGGCCATCTCATAGTTGCTCCAGGCCCGGGCCGAACCGCGCCAGCCCAGGGCGAAGAGGCCGTAGATGCGCGCCCGCATGAGCCGGCCGGCGCGGGCGAAGCGATCGCGCAGGAGGGCCAGGTCGGGGATCATGCCCACGTACCAGAAGAGCACCGAGACCGTCCCGTAGGTCGAGACCGCGAAGACGTCCCATTCCAGGGGCGAGCGGAACTGCGGCCAGATGTAATTGTAGTTCGGCAGCGGGAAAAGGAACCAGGCGTACCACACGCGGCCGACGTGGAAGACGGGGAAGATGCCGGCGCAGACCACGGCGAAGATCGTCATCGCCTCGGCCGAGCGGTTGATCGAGGTCCGCCACTTCTGGCGCAGGAGGCAGAGGATGGCCGAGATCAGGGTGCCGGCATGGCCGATACCGATCCAGAAGACGAAGTTGACGATCGGCCAGCTCCAGTTGACCGGGGTCCGATGGCCCCAGACGCCGACGCCGGTGGCGACGACGTAGGTGATGCCCCCGACGGTGAAACAGGCGATCAGGCAGGCGATGGTGAAGCACCACCACCACCAGGCCGGGGTCTCGCCCTCGACGATTCCGCAGATCTTGTCGGAGATCCAGCTGAAGCTCCGGTGGTGGCCCACCAGGGCCGGCCGGGGCAGGCTGGTGGGTTTGACTTCCTGCAGCACCGCCGGAGCGGCAAGCGCGTTTTCGACGTGGGCCATTAGCTGAGTCCTCCCAGGCGATCCGGACCGGTCGCCATCGCCGAGCCCGGCGGTTTGGCCTCCGGCGCGCTGCCGGACTCCTGGAATCCGGCCGGGCGGTTCTTGCGGTCGTGTTCGACCCGGCTGAGCGGCAGGGCGTTGTAGTCGGGCATGCGCGGATTCGGGTTGCGCAACTTGGCGAGGAAAGTGGTGCGGGGGCGGGTGTTCAGGTAGCCGAGCAGCTCATAGTCCTGCGCGCGGGCCTTCGCCTGGGAGACTTCGCTGCCGGAGTCGAGGATGTTGCCGAAGACGATCGCCTCGACCGGGCAGACCTGCTGGCAGGCGGTCTTGATCGTGCCGTCGGGCACGGACACGTCGCCCGGGCGGCCGGCCTGGGCGGACTTCACCTTCCACTGGATCTTGCCGTTTTCGATCCGCTGCACGCAGTAGGTGCACTTTTCCATCACCCCGCGCATCCGGACGCTGACCTCGGGATTCTTGGCCATCTTGACCAATTCGGGCATCCCCTTGGGGCCAGCCGGCCCGAGGTAGAAGCTGCCGATCGCCCGCAGGTTCCAGTCAAAATAGTTGAAGCGGCGGACCTTGTACGGACAGTTGTTCGCGCAGTACCGGGTGCCGATGCAGCGATTGTAGGCCATCACATTGAGGCCCTCCTCGTCGTGGACCGTGGCATTGACCGGGCAGACCATCTCGCAGGGCGCGAGTTCGCACTGCATGCACGCGATCGGCTGGAGCGAGACCTGCGGGTCCTCGGGCGTGGCCCGGTTGCCCTCGCCGCCGAAGGCCGCGGCGTCGGCCTGGCCGTCGGAGTAATACCGGTCGAGGCGGATCCAGTGCATCACCCGGCCGCGGATCGACTGGTCCTTGCCGACGATCGGAATATTGTTCTCGGCCTGGCAGGCGACGACGCAGGCGTTGCAGCCGATGCAGGTGTTGAGGTCGATGCTCATGCCCCACTGGTGCACGCCGTCGAACTTGGGCGTCACATAGAGCGAGTTGCCGCGGGGAATCTGGGCCGCTTGCTCGGCCAGGGTCAGGCTGCCGCCGGTCTCGCCGAGGACGGGCGGGGTCTCGGACTCCATCCCCTCCTCCTTCACGAAGGTGGGATTTTCGACGTACTCGTCGTAGTTGGCCTCGCGGACCAGGTCCCGGCCCTCCATCGACCAATGCTCCTGGGTATTGGCGAGCACCAGGCGCTCGCCAGTCAATCGCAGGGTCGCCCCGCCCGCCACATGCGCCGCGGCGGCGGTGCGCAGCGGGTAGGCGTCGAAGCCCGTGCCGGTGCCGATGCGGCCGGCGGCCGTGCGGCCGTAGCCCAGCGGCACGATCAGGGTGTAATTGTCCAGGCCGGGCTGGATGTGCAGCGGCGCCGTGATCGTCCGGCCGCCCACCGTGAGCTCGGCCAGAGGGGCGCCCTCCTTGCCCTTGGTGAAGTTTTCGGTCTCGTCGCGGGCGACCTGCAGCATCGCGCCCGGAGACTGGATGCCCAGGTCCTTGGCCAGGCGGGGGCTGATCAGCACCGCGTTGTCCCAGACGAGCTTCGTCATGGGGTCGGGACACTCCTGCAGCCAGCCGTTGTTCGCGTACCGGCCGTCGTCGACCTTGTTGTCGGCGACAAAGCGCACTTCCAGGCTCGACTTCGAGGGGGCGGCTGCCGCGGGCGCGGCGCTGGCGAGGGCCGCGATGCCCCCGCCGTTGAAATCCGCCGCCACCAGGGGATAGGCCGAACCGGCGAGCAGGCCGTCGTGAAGGAACCGCTGGAAGGCGGCCGCGCCGTCGCCGCCGGCCAGGCCGCCGATCGTCGCGGCGACCAGGGTGTACGGGTCGGCATTCGCCTCGCCGGCGATCCGGGCCAGGACTTCGATCTCGCTCAGGCCGCCGAACAGCGGCAGGATCATCGGCTGCACCGGCACGACCGTGCCGTCCAGCGTCCGGCCATCGCCCCAGGATTCGAGGTAATGGGCCGCCGCAAGGTTCACGGCCGCCGCGCCGGAGGTTTCGTCCCGGTGGTAGCCCAGGCGCACCACCTGCGGGACGCTCTTTTGCAGCTCGGCCCAGCCCAGGTCGGCCGGGGCGTTGTAGACCGGGTTGCCCCCGAGGATGATCAGCGTCTTGACGGCGCCTGCTCGCACTGCGGCCGCCAGTTCGCCGATGCCGAGGGCGGCCGGTTCGGCCGGCTCCACGAATTGCACCGTGGCCCCGAGGTTGCCCAGCGCCGCGTTGATCGCGTAGGCCAGGGCCTGCGCGGCCGGGGGCAGATGGGAGCCCGCCAGGACCAGGGTCTGGCCCTTGTTGGCCGCCAAGTCCGCCGCGCACTCGGCGATCCAGCCGGGAGGGAGCTCGAGGCCCTGCGCCAGGGCGTCATAGGCGTGGTCGCCGGTGACCTGCGCATACAGCGCCGCCGCGAAGCCGAGCATTCGGCTCGAGGCCAGGCGCAGCCGGTGGTCGGCCATGCTGCCGGTCAAGGTGAAGCCGCTTTCCGCCACGTACAGGCGGTTCATCGGATCTTCCTTGGCCTTCACACGGCGGCCCTTGGCGAATTCGCGGGCGTAATAGAGGCTGCCGGCCTCGGCCTGGAGGAAGTCGGCGTCGATCGAGACCACCCGCTTCGCCTGGGCAAAGCGGTAGATCGGCCGCAGATTCCGGCCGAAGACGGCCTGGCTCGCGGCCGCCGGGGGCTCGTCGGCCACCGGCTCGTACTCGGCCCACCTGGCCTGGGGAAACTTGGCCCGCAGCGCGCCGACCAGCCGGGCGCGGGTCGGCGACGAGGAGGCGCCGGCCAAAAAGGCGAGGCTGGCGCCCTGGTCGGCGGCCGCGGCGGCGCCGATCCCGGCCAGCAGGTCGGCGACCGCGGCGGCGGCGAGGACGTTGCCGTTTTGCGTGTGCTCGGTGGCCCGGTCCGGGTCGTAAAGGTCGAGCAGCGAGGCCTGGGCCGCCAGGGAGGTCGAGCCGCCGTGCGGCTCGTAGGCCGGGTTGCCCTCAAGCTTGGTCGGGCGCCCCTGGTGCGTTTCGGCCAGCAGCGGCAGCGCGATCCGGCGCTGCGGCATCGCCGTCGCATAATAGACCGGCAGCCCCGGCACAAAGCCCTCGATCGATTTGCCGAACGGCAGGATGTTCGCCTCCGGCCGCCGGCAGCCCGCCAGGCCGACCCCGCCCAGGGCGAACGAGGCGGCCATGATCTGCAGAAAGTGCCGCCGGTCGACGCCCGCGAGCGTCTCGGCCCCGGCGGGAAACTCCCGCTCGAGTTTTTCCCGGAATCCCGGCGTCTGGGCCAGCTCGTCGAGGCTGCGCCAGTAGTTCGGGCCGTGCAGCTCGCGCTGGGACGGGGCGGGATGGAAATTTTGGCGTTTCATCGGTGGCAACCGGAGCAGCTTTGGGGAGGATTCACGTTCCAGTCGTGCACGAATTTCTTGCCCTGCTCGAGCTGGGCCTCCGGGCTGGACGCCTTCCAGTCGAGGTTCGTCACCTGGTCGCGGGGCCGCAGGTGCGGCGCCGGATCGCGGTGGCAGTCGAGGCAGAAGCCCATGCTGAGCGGCTTGGCCTCGGCCACGACGTCCATCTGGTTGATCTGCCCGTGGCACTCCACGCAGCTGACGCCGCGGTTGATGTGGATGGCGTGGTTAAAATAGACGAAATCGGGCACCTGGTGGATCTGGACCCACGGGACCGGCTGGCCGGTCTGGTAGCTCTGCCGGACCACCGCGAGCAAGGGGCTCGTCGTCTTGATCTGGTCGTGGCAGTTCATGCAGGTCTGCGCGGTCGGCAGGTTGGCGAAGCCGGAGCGCTCGACATTGCTGTGGCAGTACCGGCAATCCAGGCCGAGCTGGCCGGCGTGCAGGGCGTGGCTGTAGGGCACCGGCTGGATCGGGGCGTACCCGACGCGGGTGTACTTCGGGGTCATGTAATACGTCGCCCCCGCGGTGACGATGCTGACTAACACGCACAGATAGATGATGATCTGCAGCGGCAGCTTGTTGACCGACTTCGGAAAAAGATTCGACATGGCCCTAAGTTCTCGTGGTTCGCGCGGGACTAGGCGGAAACCGGGGCCCGCGGCGTCGTCACCCGGCCGGTCGGCGCAGGCAGATTCGCAGGGGCGGAGAAATTATTTCGCAAAGGGTCAGGGCTCACAGGGCGTCGTAAAAGGAAAAGAATGGCCCCAAAGCAAGAGCCCGCCTATCGGGTTGTAAACCATAATTTCGGCCGGCGGATCGTTTGTTCCATAAATAAGCGTCAACGCCGTCCGGCCAAAACCGCGCTAATCTCCGCCCTAGGATTCCAGGAAGCGTCCGTCCCGCATCGGCCGGGTGAAGTCGCAGCGGCTCGCGATGTCCGGATTGTGGGTGACCAGGATCACGGCCTGGCCGTTTTCCTTGGCCAGGCGGGCCAACAGGTCGAAGACCACCGCGGAATTGCGCACGTCCAGATTGCCCGTCGGCTCGTCGGCCAGGATGATCGAGGGCTGGTTCGCCAGCGCCCGGGCGACCGCCACGCGCTGCTGCTCGCCGCCGGACAGCTCGGTGGCGCGCCGGTGGGCCTTGTCGCCCAGGCCCACCTCCTGCAGCAGCTGCCGGGCGCGGGCCTCCATCTGCCCGGGAGGCAGGCGGCCGAGCTTGCGCATGGGCATCTGCACGTTCTCCAGGGCCGTGAACTCCATCATCAGGAAGTGAAACTGGAACACAAAGCCGATGTGCGCCCCGCGGGCGGCGGTCCGGGCGGCGTCGTCGCGGTTGGACATCGGCCGGCCGTCGATCGTGATTTCCCCGGCGTCCGGCAAGTCGAGCAGCCCGAGCAGATAGAGCAGCGTCGACTTGCCGCAGCCGGACGGGCCGACGATCGAGTAGACGTGGCCGCGGCGGGCCTCGAAGGAAACCCCGCGCAGGACGTGCACCTTCGCCTCCCCCCGCCCCAGCGAGCGGTGCAGGTCGGTGCAGCGCAGCACCAGCTCGTGCGGGTCGGCCGGAGCGGGCGTCATTGCGCGGTCCCCCGGATGATGTCCCCGGGCTCCAGGCGGGCGGCCCGCCGGGCGGGCACCAGACTCGCCAGCATGACGGTGCAGACGGCGGTCGAGACCGCCTCCACATAATGCCAGGCGGACGTGTCCACCGGCAAGCGGTCCAGGGTGAAGATGCTGCGAATCTGGAAGGGCACCTGCGAGACGCCGAAGGTCAGCGCGCCGCCGAGCAGGCAGCCGGCCGCCGAGCCCAGGGCCAGGACGATCAGGGCCTGCCATACAAAGATGCGGGAAATGTCCTCCCGGGTGTAGCCCATCGAGCGCAGGATCGCGATGTCCTTGGTCTTCTCGAGGACGATCATGGCCAGGGTGTTGAACATCGCCAGGCCGGCGATCACGGTGAAGACCGAGACGGTGATCGCCGTGGAGATCCGCAGCATCTTGAAGACTCCCAGCCACTCCCGCTCGCGGAACTGCCAGGAGGCGACCTTGTACTGGAGCACATCCTGCATCCATTGCGCGTCGCGGTCGGCCCGCTCGCGGTCGCGCAGGTCCACCTGGAAATAGGAGATCCCGGTCGGCTTGCGCAGCAGCGAGCGCGCGTCACCCATCTTGAGGTACACCCGCACCCGGTCGACGTCCTCCTTGCCCGTCGAATAGATCGCGCTCACCTTGAAGCGCTGCACATTGCCGTCGGCCACCAGGAGGAAGGTGTCGCCCAGGCCGAGCTGGAGGCGGTCGGCCATTTCCAGGCCCACCAGCGCCCCGGACGGCTCGGCTTCAAAGGCTCCGATCGAGCCGCCGACGATCTGCGAGCCCAGATCGGAGACCCGCAGGTGGTCCGCCACGTAGATCCCGTAGACTTGCACCGAGTCGTCCTTGAAGGAGCTGCGGATCGTGACGTTGGAGCCGTGCAGGACCTGGGAGACGGCGGCGACGTTGCTGAACGAGCGGATCGCCTCCTCCAGGTCCACCGGATAGTCGATCCCCTCGACGTAGCGATGCGCACCCTTGTGCTCGATCTGGAAGCCGGAGCCGTAGTCGCCGGCCGAGACCGTCTGGATCGTGTTCTGCTCCCGGTCCTCGATTCGGACCGCCCCGTCGGTGCCGAGGATGGTCGTGATGAAGTGGCTCTGGAAGCCGCTGGTCGTCGCCTGCGTGACGATGAAGAGCCCGACGCCGAGGACGATGCAGGACAGGCACATCACCATCGAGCGCTTCTTGGCCGTGAGGAACCGGACGGCGATGCGGAAGTTGGGCGACATGCGCGGGAGGAAGCGGCCGGGGCGCGGGAATCGGCGCCGCTACTTGTTCGGAGTGACGGCGTCGGACGGGTGCTCCTCCACCGCCACGGTCTGGCCGGCGTGAAAGTCCTCCAGGCTCTCCACGATCACCCGCTCGCCGGGTTCGAGCCCCTGGGTGATCTCGATGCCGGTCGTCCACACGAAGCCCTTGGTGACCTTGCGCAGTTCGACCCGCCCGTCCTTGACCACGTAGACCGCGTCCCCGTCCACGGAGAAGACCGCCCGCCGGGGGACGACGGCCTTGGCCCGGTGCTGGTCCACGGTCACCGAAACTTCCCCGTTGATCCCGGGAACGAGCTTTTCGTCGGGGATGTCGACGTCGAGGTAGATCAGATGCCGCTGCGTGAGCGGATCGGTGGTCGGCAGGATCTGGGAGACCCGGCCCTTGAACAGGTAGTCGTTGTAGGGGACGAAGAAGACGCTCGCCGCCTGGCCGACCTTGATGTCGGCAAAGTCTTCGTCGCTGATCTTGCCCACCACCCGCTTCTCCTGGGTGATCAGGGTGGCGATCGAGGCCTGGGCGCCGATCAGGTCGCCGGGATGGACGTTCACGGTCTTGACCACCATGTCGAAGGGGGGCGAGCGGACCGTCATCCGCTCCAATTGCAGGCGCTCGGTCTTGAGGGTGTATTCCATTTCCGACAGGATCTTGCGCTCGTCGATCTTCAGGATGGCGACGGATTGGCGCTGGCTTTCGACCGCGCGCTCCTCGGCCTGGAGGTCCGCGGTCGGAAAGGCGCCCAGCTGGTTTTCCCGGCGGTGGCTCTCCAGGGCGGCCTCGTCGGACTCGAGCTTCAATTCGTTTGAATGGTCCGCCTTATAGTGCTCGTTGGTCGTGTCGTAGATCGCCTGGTCGCGCTCGAGCGCAAGCTTGATGTCCGTCGGATCCAATTGCAGCAGGACCTGGCCGGGCTTCACCTGGTCGCCCTCGCGCAGGGCGTACCCGTCCGCCAGGACGCGGCCGCCCTGCTCGCTCTTCAGCTCCATGGCGAACTGCTCGTCCACCGTGACCGTTCCGGGCTTGGCGTCGATCGCCTCGGAACTGATCACCGGCTCGACGATCGCGACCTGGCGCAGGCTCCGCAGCGCCCAGATCGTGCCGGCGGCCAGCACGGCGGCGACGAGGGTCAGATTCAGGGCCAGGCGGCTAGTTTTGGCGGACATAGCGGGAAGGGAGGTTGCGCATCGCCGGATCGTGCCCCACCAGCGAGACGAAGTCGGCCCAGTTGGCGAGGAAGGCGCTGCGGGCGCCCGCGAGCCTGGCCGCGTTGAAATAGACCACGTTGCGCTGCGTGTCGAGGGCGCTCGGCGAGGCGTCGCCGCGCTGGAGCGCGTCCTGCATCTGCGCGAGCTGCCCCTGGGCGATCTGCGCGTAGCGGTCGGTGATCTCGAGCTGCCGCCACGAGAACTCCAGGCTCTTTTCGGCGTCCTGGGCCGATTCCAGGATGGCGTCGGTGGTGGCCTGCAAATCGTGCTCGGCGACCTGCTTTTGGAAGAAGGCGACCCGCTTTTGTCCCCGCGTGTACAGGCCGTCGAAGATGTTCCAGTTGGCGACGACGTAGTACTGCTGGGTCAGCAGGAAGGTCTGCTGCACCTGGTTGCCGACGATCGTGGACTGGCTCTGCTGATAGAGCTGCGCCTGCACCGAAAGCTTGGGCAGGAGGTTCACCTTGGCGATCCGGTATTGCAGGTCCCAGTTGCGCACGTTGAGCACCTTGGCCTGGACGCTGGCCGAGCCGCGGGCGCCCTCGCGCAGGAACTCGGCGAGCAGCAGCTGCGCGGTGGCCAGCGAGAAGGCGGGGGCCGGAACCTCCGTGGCGACGAGCTCATCGGCGATCTCCTGGCGGCCCAGTTCGCGGGCGATCGCCCGCCGGGCGGCCGCATAGTCCTGCTCGGCCTGCTCCACGTTGAGCTGGGCCTGGGCCAGCTCCAGCTGCGGGCCGGCGATCGCCCCGGTCGGCAGGGTTCCGGACTTGAGCTGCTGGGTGGCGAGCGCCAGCGCGTCCTGCTTCAGCTTGAGGTTGAAGCGCGCGTTGCGCAGGCCGAGCTTCTGCCCCACCAAACTCAGGTACTGCTTGCGCAGGTTGGCGACAAACCCCCGGTATGCTTCCGCGTAGTTCTTCTCGCTGATCGCGACTTGCACCTGCTGCACGGCGAGCTGGTTCTTCAGCGCGCCCCACTGGAAGATCGGCTGGGTCGCGTTGGCGTTGTAGGTGAAGCCCTCGTTGCGACTGCTGTTCCCGGCGTTCGAGGAAACGGCCTGGGAATCCACCCCGTACTCGACGTAGCTGCCGACGTGCGGGAGCAGGCCCGAGACCCCGTCCCGCAGCTTCTGCGCCTCGGCCACCGCCACAGTGAGCTCGTTGGCCATCAGGTCGGGCGACTGGCCCAGGGCGGCCGCGATCAGGGGCTTGAGCGCCGGTAGGTAATCCTCCGGCAGGGTCCCGGAGACGCCGGGATCCAGCTCCTGCGCGCGGACCGGGGGAGAAAGGCCGCATCCGGCGGCCAGAGCCAGGGACAAGACCAACCGGCGCCGCAAAGGCGGAATCACGCGCAACGACATTGAGGGGAGTCAGGAATGGAGAGGGTCAGCCCGCGTGATTTCCGGAGGGTTGGCAATCCCGAAAAATCGCGCGGCCGAAACGCGGCGCCGCGGCCGAATTCGGCGGGCGGGCGGCCCGCCGCCTACGGTTTAACCCGTAGTCGCCGGGATTGCCGGGCGGGACTAAGCCCGGCCAGCTTCGGGCCGATGGCCGCCCTCCTTCCTCTTTCCGCCGCGGCGCCGAGCTTCGATTCCGGCGAGGTCGCCCACGAGCTCAACAACGCGCTG
>Ga0302320_10023807_pt1 | contig 11996 bp, 7 predicted proteins | sample Bog_T0_3_FD_202130 | JGI IMG/M metagenome (GOLD analysis project Ga0302320, IMG submission 202130) | Peat permafrost microbial communities from Stordalen Mire near Abisko, Sweden - Bog_T0_3 | ecosystem: Environmental > Terrestrial > Soil > Wetlands > Peat | place: Sweden: Abisko, Stordalen Mire...
ACATGGCCGCTGTGTTCGAGGGGCGGGTCCACTACCTGGGCTGGGCCGAGCGGCCGTTCTACCGGCTGCTCGGCACCAGCCCTGAGAACGAGCAGTCATGGAAGCGCTACGCCGGCTCCGTCGTGATCTTCTCCGCCGCGTTCCTCGCCGTCGGCTACCTGCTACTGAGGGTGCAAGGGTCGTTGCCGCTCAATCCCCAGCACCTGGGAGCGGTAACACCGGCGCTCAGTTTCAACACCGCCGTGTCGTTCCTCACCAACACGAACTGGCAGAACTACGGCGGCGAAGAGACCATGTCGTACTTCTCCCAGATAGGCGTGCTAACGGTGCAGCAGTTCGTGAGCGCGGCCGTCGGCATCGCCGCCGCCATCGCCATGGTGCGCGGCTTTTCTCGGCGCAATTCCCCCACGATAGGCAACTTCTGGGTCGACATCACCCGTTGCATGCTCTACATCCTGCTCCCCATAACCTTTATCGCCGGCATCGTCGTTGTCGGCCAGGGCGCCGTGCAGACCCTGGCCGGGACGGTAAGCATCCACGACGCCCTCAACGGCGTCACTCAGACCATCGCTCGCGGCCCGGCCGGCTTCATGTCCACGATCATGCAGCTCGGGACGAACGGAGGTGGGTTCTTCGACGTCGACCTGGCCCACCCCCTTGAGAACCCGACGGCGCTCACCAACTTCGTGTTCATCTGGCTCACCCTCTCCATCCCGTTCGCCCTCACCTACACCTTCGGCAAGATGGTAGGCAGCATCCGCCACGGCGCCGCCCTGCTGGCCGCCATGGTGCTGATCTTCGGTGTCTGGGTCGGCTTTACGAGCTACTCCGAGCACACGAACAACCCGGCCGTGGCCGCCGCCGGGCTCACCAGCCAGCCCGCCGGGAACATGGAGGGCAAGGAGGTGCGCTTCGGCGACACCAGTAGTGCCCTGTTCAACATCTCGATGACCCAGACCTCCGACGGTGCCGTCGACAGCCAGACCGACTCCTACAACCCGATGGGCGGCTTCGGCGCCCTCACCGGGATGATGTTGGGTGAGGTCACCCCCGGGGGTACGGGGAGCGGGATGTACACGATCCTCATCTATGCCGTGATCGCGGTGTTCATCGGCGGCCTGATGATCGGGCGAACACCCGAGTACCTGGGTAAGAAGATCCAGGCCAAGGAGATAAAGCTGGCCGGCCTCGGTTCGCTGGTCATGCCGCTCGTCGTGCTCATCGTGACGGCCATTGCCGTATCGATCCATGCCGGCCGGGCCGGCCCGCTCAATGGCGGCCCGCACGGGTTCAGCGAGATCCTCTACGCCTTGACCTCCCAGGGCAACAACAACGGTTCGGCCATGGCCGGCCTTACGGGCAATACGGCCTTCTACAACATCGTCGGTGCCATCGACATGCTCATCGGACGGTTCGGCATCATGATCCCCGCCCTCGCCCTGGGGGGGTCGCTCGCCGCCAAAGGGGCTGTGCCTGCCTCGCTCGGCACCTTCCGCACCGACAACGCCATGTTCATCGGGCTCGTGGTCGGAGTGATCCTGATCATCGGTGGCTTGACCTTCTTCCCCGCCGTTTCGCTCGGCCCGATCGTCGAGCAACTGAGCCACGGGAAGTTCTTCTAGATGGAGACCAACGACATGGACCAACCTGGAGCTGCTGGCGCAAGCCCCATCAGCTCACCGCCAACGGGTGAGACGCCCCGAACGATGGCGCACGGAGTGGCAGAGGCTCGTAGCCTTTTCGACAAGCAGATCCTCGTCCTGGCGCTCGGCGGGTCGTTCCGCAAGCTCGACCCCCGGGTGCAGGTGAGAAACCCCGTAATGTTCGTCGTCCTGGTCGGGACGGTCATCACGTTCATAGAGGCCATCGCCCACCCCAGCTTTTTCGCCTGGGCCATCACGTTCTGGCTCTTCCTCACCGTCCTGTTCGCCAACTTCGCCGAGGCCATGGCCGAGGGCCGGGGCAAGGCTCAGGCCGACACGCTGCGGCGTATGCGTTCGGAGACCGAGGCCCGGCGCCTGAACGCCGACGGCACCGAGAGCCGGGTCGCCGCCGTGGAGCTGGCCAAGGGCGACCGCGTCGTCTGCCAGGCCGGCGACATCATCCCCTCGGACGGTGAGATCATCGAAGGGATCGCCTCGGTCGACGAGTCGGCCATCACCGGTGAGTCGGCGCCGGTGATCCGCGAGTCCGGAGGTGACCGCTCCGCCGTCACCGGCGGCACCAAGGTGCTCTCTGACCGGATCGTCGTCCGCATCACGGCCGAGCGTGGGCACACCTTCCTGGACCGGATGATCGGCCTGGTCGAGGGGGCCAACCGCCAGAAGACCCCCAACGAGATCGCCCTGACGATCCTGCTCGCCGTCCTCACGATCGTCTTCCTCCCCGTAGTGGTCGTGCTACAGCCGTTCGGGCACTACGCCGGGGCCACGGTGTCCGTGGTCATCCTGGTGTCGCTGCTGGTGTGCCTCATCCCGACCACGATCGGGGCCCTGCTCTCGGCCATCGGGATCGCCGGCATGGACCGCCTCGTGCAAAGGAACGTGCTGGCCATGAGCGGGCGCGCCGTCGAAGCGGCCGGGGATGTACAGACCCTGCTCCTGGACAAGACGGGAACGATCACCCTCGGCAACCGCATGGCGTCGCAGTTCATCCCGGCATCGGGCCACACCGAGCAGGAGGTGGCCGAGGCGGCGCAACTGGCGTCGCTGGCCGACGAGACGCCCGAGGGCCGCTCGATAGTCGTGCTGGCCAAGGAGCGCTTCGGCATCCGCGAGCGTGACCTGGGGGCGAGCCGCGAGTTCATACCCTTCTCGGCCACCACCAGGATGTCCGGGGTCAACTTCGACGGCCGCCAGATCCGCAAGGGCGCGGCGGAGGCGGTGCAGCGCTGGGCCGTCCAGATGGGCGGCTCGGCTCCCGCCGGGCTGGGCGACATCGTCGAGCAGATCGCCCGGGCCGGCTCCACGCCGCTGGTGGTGGCTGATGGAGCGACTGTCCTCGGCGTCATCGAGCTCAAAGACGTCGTGAAGCAGGGCATCCGGGAGAAGTTCGACCAGATGCGCCAGATGGGCATCCGCACCGTGATGATCACGGGCGACAACCCCCTGACGGCGGCGGCCATCGCCCAGGAGGCGGGGGTGGACGACTACCTGGCCGAGGCGACGCCGGAAACGAAGATGGCCCTCATCAAGTCCGAGCAGGAGGGGGGCAAGCTCGTCGCCATGACCGGCGACGGCACCAACGATGCCCCCGCCCTGGCCCAGGCCGATGTGGGCGTGGCCATGAACACGGGGACGACGGCGGCCAAAGAGGCCGGCAACATGGTCGACCTCGACTCCAACCCCACCAAATTGATCGACATCGTCGAGATCGGCAAGCAGCTCCTGATCACACGGGGCTCGCTCACCACGTTCTCGATCGCCAACGACGTGGCCAAGTACTTCGCCATCATCCCTGCCCTGTTCGTGGCGACCTATCCCCAGCTCAACACGCTCAACATCATGAAGCTGCACAGCCCCACCAGCGCTGTGCTCTCGGCCGTCATCTTCAACGCCCTGGTCATCGTGGCCCTCATCCCGCTGGCGCTGCGCGGCGTGAGGTTCCGGGCCACCGGCTCGGCTGCCATTCTGCGCCGCAACGTCTTCATCTACGGCGTCGGGGGGATTGTTGCGCCGTTTCTCTTCATCAAGCTCATCGACCTGGTCCTTACGGCGCTGCACGCTTACTAATGGAGACCCGCTGATGCTCATCAACCTCCGCCGCTCAATCATCTCGATCGTCGTTTTCACGGCTTTCTTTGGGTTCGTCTACGCCCTGGCCGGGACCGGCGTCGCCCAGGTCCTGTTCCCCCACCAGGCCGACGGGTCGATCACCGCCGACGGCTCCACGCTCATCGGCCAAAACTGGGCCGCCGTCAAGTGCCCGGGCCATCCGGTGGGCAGCTGCGTGTTCCATGGTCGTCCCGACGACACCGGCCCCTACGCCGCCAACCCGAAGGCCAACGTCTCGGGGGGTGACAACCCGCTCGTGGCTAATGGTGTCAACGGCGAGTCGGCGGCCACCAACCTCGGGCCCAGGTCCAAGGTCCTGCTGGGCGACACCAAGCAGCTCGTTGCTTACTGGCACTCCCTCGGCGTCGAGCCGACACCCGACCTGGTGACTACCTCGGGCAGCGGCCTAGATCCCGACATCACTCCGGCCGACGCGACCGTCCAGATCCCCATGGTCTCAAAGGCCACCGGCGTCGCGCCATCGGCGCTGCGCCAGTTGATCGCCAAAGAGACCAACGGAGCCGAGCTCGGCTTCCTAGGGAGCAGCTACATCGACGTGCTGCAGCTGAACGAAGGTCTCGCCAGCCTCGAACACCGCTGAGCATGCACGGGGTCGACCAGGACACAGTCGTCCACTAACTCGTTAGTAGATGAATTGTTGGCCACTTTGCCGCCGTTACTTAGGGGGCCCCGGGCGCGAACAAGGTGTGAACCGGGTGCGTCCCGGTATGAATAAAAAGTGGATCCGGCCGGCCAGCGGTTCTCAGCCGGCAGAAAGGCAATAGCCGATGTCGGGCGAGGTGCGCAGCAGGGGACCGCCCTTCTCCCCCAACTTCTTGCGCAACCGGAGGCAACCTCCTTCTCTTCCTAATATACATGCGTTGGGCCTTGTCGATCAGCGCGGGGGTCATCTTGGGCTTGCGCCCACCCTTGCGCCCTCGGGCCCTGGCGGCAGCCAGCCCAGCCTGAGTGCGTTCCTTGATGAGAGCGGCCTCGTACTCGGCTAGCAGCGCGAACAGCCCGAAGACGAGCTTGCCATGGGCCGTTGTCGTGTCCACGAGCCCGTTGGTGAGCGACCTCACTGCGACCCCCCTGGTGCCGAGCTCGGTCACGATGTTGATGAGGTCGGCCAGGTTCCGGCCGAGGCGGTCCAGGCGCCAGATGACCAATGTGTCCCCCGGGCGCAGAATGGACAGGTCCGCCTCTTCATGGAACGGGCTACCCTCTATGAGACTTGGACGAGGCTGCCCCGTTTCGCCGAGCAGCTCGGCGCCCCAGTGGTCCAGCTGCAACGGCTCTTTGCCGACGAGTGGCTTCCCCTCATCCGGGTCGTCTCGCTTCCGGACAGGCTGCGCGCCCTCGACCAACGTGCTTCGGCTGTCCAAGAACTGGACCCGGACGACTATCCGGCCGCGGCACTGGCTGCGCTGCTGTCGCCATGCATCCTGCTTACCCACAACACCAAGGATTTCGCCCCGCTCGGCGTTCGCGCTTGGACGCAGGGGGTTGACGCCGTCGTGGCGGCGCTCGACGTCCGTGTCGGCGAGACCCGAGCCCAAGCGGTCACGATGGTTCCGGCGGCGCCCGTCTACGCCGTTGGGGCAGGGGTGAAGCGGGCGTACGAAAAGATCGGGCCAGCGGCATTGCTCGTCGTTGTCTGCGTCATCCTGGGCGGGATCTACGTCTACCGCCGGCAGCCGGAACAGCGCCGGCAGACCATTCGCACTGTCGCCGGGGGAGTCGGAAACTTCCTCATGGAGGAGTACACGGCCGCCAGCGAGGCAGTCCAAAGGCGCAGGACCAGCTCTGCGGATGCGTCGTCCCGGCTCCCGAAGAGCGGAGCGTTCCCGGGGCGGTGTTCCGGCTTCTCGCCATGTCGGACGACTCCATGTCAGCCCAGCAGATCTACGAGGCCCTCGACGAGCCGGTTCGCCCTGCGGTCCAACCCTTGCGACAGTGGCTCCACGGGAACAAGGCGGGGGTCTTTCGGGAGGTGCGCAGAGGCAGCTTCGCCTTAGGGAGCCGGTTTGGGCTGACCCAGCCGCTTCCGGCAGTCTGAGCCTCGCCGCCCTCAAGGAACACATTAGAACTTGCGCCCACAGTGAACTGACCACCCTGGAGCCGTCAAGGGTCATACTTGCACTTCTGCACACGGGGAACTGATCACGCCTGAGGCTCAAGGGTCATTCCGTTGACACCTGTGCGCATGCGCATGCGGTAGCGCACGGTGGCATTGGTGGTGGTGACGACGGCGCAAGTCCTAAGTGGCCGGTGCTCGGTGTCCCAAAGGCCGACGAGCACGGGCGGCTGGCGGGGTAGAAGTAGAACGGCTGAGCGCGGCCCTTGTGTCCGGGACCGGGCCGGCGCCACTCGTAGGGCCCGTCGAACACCAGCGAGGTGCGGCGCTGCTTGAGGAGGACACAGAAGCGCCCGCCTCGGCTGTGGCGGACTTGCAAAGATGGGCCGAGCGCAGGACGTTCTCTGCCGTTGCCACCAACGCGACGATCAAAAGGACCAGGAGGCCCTGGTGCTGAGCGAGCCGCCGCCAATGACAAAGCTTGCCTTATCCCTCTGCCACTCTTGGCTCCCCTCCCTCCAACCAGGTTTCCACCGTCGTCGCCGTCATGGCTGCCAGCCTCAAAAGCACCCGCTGGTCGCTCCCACCCGCACTCTCCACGCGGCGCGTGTTGCCCCCGCCACCGGGACTGACCAACTGTCCGTCGACGCGCACCACCCTGGATGTCGCCGGCAGGACGAGTGTGAGCGAAGTCTCCTTCGGCGACCGCAACACGGCCGCTACGCGGCCCGGCCCCCAGCTCAACCGCTCGACCAGGACCTGACCTCGGCACGCGATGCCCTCGATGCGCCCCGACTCCCATTCCGCCGGGCACGCCGGGAGGAGGCGTACGGTACCGACCGACGACTGCACGAGCATCTCGACGATGAGTGCGGGGAGACCACCACAGATGTCGACATTGAAGAGCCCTTCGCCGCCGCCGGCCCCTCCCAGGGCGTCGTGGGACGACACCAGCGACGGCCGCCAGTAACGGGCGGCCAGCATGTTCACTGTCTCCAACGCCACATCAGCCATGCCCAGGTGAGCGGCGACGATACCGAGCCATGCCAAGCCGAAGGCCATTTCCCCGTTACCGGGCTGTCGGCGCCAACGCATGCGTAATTCAACGGCCCGCCGGCAGGCCCGCAGCATCGCCTTGTCGCACGCGATTTCGGGGTCGACTTCGTACAGGAGCGGGTACAGGTGTGACGCGTGGCGGTGGGCTTGATTGCTGTGCAAAGCGGGATAGATCCACTCCGCCAAGGCATCGTCGCCGTCCACGGTGTAAGCCGGCAGTCTACGCAGAAGGGCCTCCCACCTCAGGGCGCGCTCAACATGGGTACCGAGGGCCTTGCTCAGCGAGACCAGGTTGCGGAACAGGTCCTTGACGACGGCTATATCCATCGTGGCATTAATGGTGGCCTGCGAGGCGGAGTTCCCTGGATTGTTCTCGGGAGAGACCGAGGGTACGAATACCAGAGATCCCGTCGCATCCTCGACCAGGAAGTCCTCATAGAAGTCGGCCACTTCCACCATAAAGGGCAGAGCGCGCTGCACCAGGAAGTCTTCGTCCCCGGTGTACTGCCAGTAGTCGTAAAAGAGGCGGGCGGCCCATCCCCCGCCCGCAGTCCAAAACTCGTGGCACCAGGTCTCGTTGAAATGGTTCTGCAAGCCGTGCGTACTGAACCGGGAAGGTACATAGCAACCTCGACAACCAAAAAGCGACCGACTGTTCTCCCGAAAATCGGCCAGCATGGACTCGAGGTACGAGAAGTAGCCGAGCAAGAGCTCGGGTGTGCCCGTGCTCAAAAGGGCGGCCAGAGCGGTTTGAAGGTTGCCGTTGTGCGTGTAGTCCCCGGACCATGGCGGTGCGTAGGTGCCGGTCCACACACCCTGCAGATTGGGCGGCAATGCGCCGCAGCTCGAGATGATGGCGTACCGACCGGCATCGAAGACCTTCTCCACCAACGCGGCCGGGGCCACACCGCTGCGCGCCCTTTCGAGTAGCTCCTCGCTAGGCACCAAAACTGTCCCCGGAACCGAAACCGTCTCGGGCGCCGAACCTGTCTCCGGCGTGGAAGCGTTGGCCGGCGCGCCGGGCGCGGCCGTGGACATAGCCTGGCCTCCGAGGTCCAAGTGCGCCCGGCGGAATAGACCGCCGTGGATGGCCGCGTGCCGAGCGAGCAACCCGGCGTAGTCGTTCTCCAGAGCGTTCAACCGCGCTGCCATGGGCGGGAATGTGGTGCCTGCTCCTGTACCCGTGCCGCTACCGGCGCCGCCCCCACCGGTGCCAGCACCCCCACCGGTGCCGGTCCCCTCTGTCAGCACCTCGAGACCGATGATTGCCACTACCTCGTCGGCGCCCGCGACGGTGAAGCCTTCCGGCCCCCGGACCGTTCGCCCACCGTGGGCGACCACTCTCAGCGCGACCTGGTAGCCCACGACCGAGCGGTCATGGGCCCGCCTGAAGATGGCCCGGAACCCGGCCACTCCGTCCAGGTGCTGCCTCTGGCACTCCGCCAGGACCGAGAGGTACTCACCGCCGGCGTCGTTGCTCCCGGGCGGCCCTGGTGGGGCGAAGATCCCCACGGCACCATCGACGCTCCCCCGGCCCGGCCCCACCAGCCTCAGGACGGCGACGTCGTCGGCTCGGGAGACGAACAGCCGGTGCCACCAATCTCCCCGTTCGTCCTGCCAGGTGGCGCCGACTTCCCCCGTCTCGAAGTCGGTCCCCCGCAGGTAACCGCTGGGTTGGCCATGGACGGGACCGCTGACCCGCAGGTCGAAGGCGGGCACGAACGGGTCGGTCCATCGCAGTCCCCCGTAGCCCCGTTCCTCGGCCAAGCTGACGGCGAGGTCCGCCGCCTCCTGGTACCGGCCGGCCCGCATCATCGCTCGCAACCTGCCCAGGTGACGCGCCATGTCGATGGGCGGGAGGGCAGGAGTAGTGGGTAGGAAGAGCCGCTCATGGCTGAAGGTGATCAGCACCTCGCCCGGTCCCCCCCCGAACAGCGCCCCCATACAGCCGTTCCCGCTGACCAACGACTCTTCCCAATGCCCGGCCCGGGTGGCGGTGACAAACCCCCGGCCGTCAACGGATGGCCAGGCCACCCAGCCCTGCCACGAACTGGCGCCGCAGCCCGATGTAGAGCAGCACGAGGGGTAGAACGGAAAGGAGCACCGCGCCCATGACCACGGGCACGTCGATGCCGTACTCCGACGTGGAGGCCACCCGGAACAGACCGACGGGCAACACCGTGTTGGAGTTGCTCTGGGTGAGGATGAGCGGGATCAGGAAGTTGTTCCAGGCGCCGAGCCCGGCGAAGATGCTCACTACACCGAGCACCGGCCGTGCCAAGGGCCAGACCAGGCGGGTGAAGGTCGTCCACTCGCCCGCGCCGTCCACGGACATGGCGTCGAACAGCTCGCGGGGGATGGCGCGGAGGTAGTTGACCATCAGCAGGACAGCAACCGCGATCAGCGAGGCGCTGGCGGCCAGGACCACCGCCAGGAGCGTGTCGTAGATGTGCAGCTTCACGCAGAAGATGAAGATCGGGATGATGATGGCCTGGATGGGCACCGCCAGCCCGAACAGGATGAGGCGGAAAGAGACGGCCGCAAATCGTGAGCCCCGCCGCACGATACGGTAGGCGGCGCCGAGGGAGAACAGCACCACCAGGATGATCGTGGCCACGGTGACCACGGTGCTATTGCGAAAGTCGGTGCCGAGCCCTGTGGCCGAAAAGACGGTCCCGTACGACGAGAGGCTCAGGCCCCCCACGGGGAGCCAGGGATCGCCGCTCAGGTACTCGCCTTGGGTGCGGAGGCTGGCCAGGACCATGTAGTAGATGGGGAACAGGACGATCACCAGCCAGACGGTCGCGAGCACGAAGGCGACCGTGCGCGCCACGGGGTTGGCCCCGACGGCACCCACCCGGCGCCGTCGGGGGCGGCGTGCTCGGACGGTACGGGCGGCCGCCGCACTCGAAGCAGCGGCGGTACCCACCGTTGTGGAGGCGACCCCGGTTGAGCTCACCAGATCCCCTCCCGACCGCTGTCCATCTTGCCGAAACCGGTGATCCGGATGAGCGCGAGCGCCACGGCGATACCGATGACGGCGAGGACCACCGCCAGCACGCTGGCGTAGCCGAACTCGGTCTGTAAGAAGCCCGTGTCGTACATGTCGAGCGACAGCACGCGCGTGGTGTCGCCCGGGCCGCCCTGGGTGAGGATGAAAATGATGTCGAAATAGGTGAGCGACCCTACGACGATGAGCGTCGAGGAGGTAACGATCGTGTAGCGCAGTTGCGGAAGGGTCACGTAGCGGAAGGTCTGGCTCAGGCTGGCGCCGTCCACGAGCGCGGCGTCGTAGATCTCGGCCGGGATGGCCCGCCTGCCCGCCTGGTAGATGAGGGCGTGAAAGGGGACGAACTGCCAGGCGATGATCGCAACCACCACGTAGAGGGCGAGGCTGGGGCTGCCCAGCCAGTTCCTGTCCAAGAAGCCGAGGTTCAGGTGGGTGGAGAACCAGGCCAGCCCACCGAACGCCGGGGTGAGCACGCCCGACCACATAAGGGCGATGCCAGCTGTCGAGAGCAGCAGCGGCACCAGGTAGATGGCGGCGTAGACCTGCCGGTAGCGCTGCGTCCCGGCAATGAAAAGGCCGAGCGCCATGGCCAGCGGCGTCTCCACTAACCAGCTAAGGCCGGCGAGCTCCAAAGTAACGAAGAGGGCGTGGTGCGCCCCCGAGTCGGAGAAGAAGCGCGACCAGTTGGCGAACCCCACCCATTGCAGCTTTCCGACAACGTCCCAGCTGGTGAACGAGAGGAACAGGGCGAAAACAACGGGGACCAAGATGAAGGCCCCGTAGAGCACCATGGTCGGTGACAGCCCGGCGATGTCGGCGAGGAGGAGCTTGCGGCGCCGAGCTGATCTCGGGCTGCGAAGGGGCTTTGCTGCCCGCTCCTTGCTGAGTACGGCGCTAGCGGTGGCCATGTCAACCTCATGTCTCCAGGAAGAGGTCCCGCCCCAGGGGGGTCGGGACGGGACCTCTCCTATCTATGACCGGACGGACGCCGGTCCCCGCTCTGGGATCCGGGGATCCCCGGTCCCGGTCCTAGGAGCCGGTCTGGTAGCCGTTCATGATCTTGGCGAACTGCTGGGGAGTCTCAGTGAGGTCGAAGACCTTGCCTAGGTTGGTCACCATCGGCTGCGCCTTCACGGGCCCCAGCGCCTGGTCCCAGGAGTACTGGAAGTAAGGAGCCTTGGCTACGTCGTTGTACACCGGCACGAGGTAGCTCTTGAGGGGCGACGAATTGAGCAGGCCGGAGGAGCCGGCGATCAACGGCACGAGCCCGTTTTTGACCTCGGCCGCGGCGTAGGCATGGCTACTGAACGCCCAAGCTGCGAACTGCTCGGCGACGTAGGTCTGCGCCGGCGATAGGTGGCTGGCCAAGGCCGCATAGTTGGTGGTGTTGCCCTCGAGGTCGGCGGGGTTGCCCTTGCCGCCGGGCACGCTGGGGAACTCACCGAGCCCCAGTTGCCCGGATTTGACGAAGGCGGGGTTGTCCGAGAACAGAATCCCGAGGTCCCAGTCCCCCATCAGCTCCATCGCCGCCACTCCCTGGTAAACGAGGGCGTCGATGAAGCCGTTGCCCCAACTGATCGAGTCGTAGCCGGTCTCGAACGCCTTGTCCTTGACCAGGGTCTGGATGTCGGTGAGGGCGGAGATGATGGCCGGGTTGGACCAGGCGCCCTTCTGATTGGCCTGGATGTTGAGGAAGACCTTGGGCCCACCGGCACGGTCGGCGAAGTACTCGAGGTACATCAGCCCTTCCCAGTTGTCCAAGTTGCCGAGACCGATGAGGGTGGTGTTGTGCGAGGCGAGCGTCTTCACGTCGCTGAGCAGTTGCGGCAGCGTCTGGGGGAAGCCGAGATGGTACTTGGCCAGCACGGTCTTGTTGTAGAAGAAGAGCACAGGCTGCGTCCCGAGGATGGGGATGCCATAGAGCTTCCCGTTGAACGTGACGGGGCCGAGTGAGGAGGGCAAGAAGTCCTTCGTCCACGTCGGCTTGCCGGCGTCGGTCATTCCGGCATCGCCGATAGGCTGCGCCTTGCCGGCCTGGATGTACTGCTGGAGTGCCCCTCCGCCCCAGGAGAAGAACAGG
>Ga0302320_10023808_pt1 | contig 11996 bp, 13 predicted proteins | sample Bog_T0_3_FD_202130 | JGI IMG/M metagenome (GOLD analysis project Ga0302320, IMG submission 202130) | Peat permafrost microbial communities from Stordalen Mire near Abisko, Sweden - Bog_T0_3 | ecosystem: Environmental > Terrestrial > Soil > Wetlands > Peat | place: Sweden: Abisko, Stordalen Mire...
CCCGAAATCTCCTTCAAACATCTGCCCTTTTGCCGAGCAACTGCTGTTTTTAGGATGATTCGTTCTTGCGATAGGTGTGAGTTTCGATTGGAAGCTACGAGGCTGCCGATGAACGGGCTGGTCGAGGATTGAGGTTTCCCACCCATTCGACAAAAAACGTGGAAAGGATGGGGCACCCAGCTTTTGTGGCGGATGCGGACTTTGCCTTAGCGCTTCCCCTGAATCGTCTTCGCGCCACTGGCGCCTAGTTTTCTCGCTTGCCTTTTTGCGGCTATCTCGTGCATCTCCTGGCCCATCTTCGATCTGTTGATGGCCAGCTGGATGCCGAGGTTGATCAGGTTTCCTGTGCACCAGTAGAGCGCCAGGCCCGAGGCGAAGTGGGACATGGAGAAGCCGAAGATTACCGGCATCATGATGGCCATCATGCGGCGCTGATTGGGATCCATTCCCGGAGACGGCGTGATGAATTGCACCAGGAACATGCTGACCAGGATGATGCCGGGCAGGATGTAAATCGGGTCCGGCACGGAGAGGTCGTGGAGCCAGTACCAGTGCGCCTGGCGCAGCTCGATGACGTTGGCCAGGACGCGGTAGTAGGCGAAGAACAGCGGCATCTGAATCAACAGCGGCAGGCAGCCGCCGTACATGTTCACGTTCTCCTGCTTGTAGAGCTCCATCATCTCGGTGTTCATCTCGGCCCGCTTGGGGTCGCTCACCTTGAGATTGGCGTACTTGCGCTTGATGGCATCGACTTTGGGCTGCAGGCGCGTCATCTTCAGCGACTGCTTCATCATCATCAAACGCGTTGGCAGCATCAGCAGGTTGAAGACCACGGTGACGATGATGATGTCCCAGCCCCAGTTGGGAACGCCGTGCTCATTCAGATAACGCAGCACCCAATAGAGCGGTGTCGCCAGGATCGTCATCCAGCCGAACTGAATCAGCGGCTGGAGAGTCTGGCCGGTCGGCTTGCCGTCTGCGGCAGTAGCGTGAATCGAAGCCAGCACATCCATTGCCTTGGGTCCAGCAAAGAGGCGCAGCTTTGTATAGCCGCTGGTGTCGCCCACAGCCACGCCCAGCACGTTCGCCGGTTTCCTCTGGCTGTTGGGATTGCTCAAGTCGCTGGGAATCTCAATGGAGTTGTGCAGCGTTACGACCGTGGTGTGCGCGGGATCCTGGGGCAGAAAGGCCGAGGCGAAGTAGAGATCGGTAATCGCGGCGTAGGCGTAGGGCTGATCGATTGTGGCGTTTCCACTCACCTTGGCGGCGGCCTGGTAATCCTGCTTGCCGTCAAGCGACCAGGAGAAGTAAGACGGTGTCGGAACTTGGGCGCGCGTTGTGGAAGAAGGAAGGAATTCCTCCATATCGCCCAACCCGGCCGGCCATTGCACCAACGCTCTGACGGGTGCTCCATTGCGCAGGACTTGGGCTTCGACATCGATCACATAGCTTGCATCGAAGCGGAAGGTCTTCAGCACATCCACGCCGTTAGCCGCGTAGTGGAAAGTAACCGTTGTGGGGGCCAGGACCAGACCGGTGGCTGAGGGCTGCGCACCATCGACAGTGACCTGGTAGAGCGCTTGATTTACCTGCGACGTTAGCGCCGGTTCATAGGTGTAGAGCGAGAGCGGGAACCCATACTGAGCCGCGGCCTGCTGCTGCACCATGTCGAGAGGCTTACCCGCGGTGTCTCTATACTTCTTCAGAATCCACTGCTTTACCTGCGCGCCGCGGTTGGTGAAGACGATCTTGTACTGCTCGTTCTCGACGGTTGTCTGCGTTTCGAGAGAGGCGGCCACCGAGGGCGTGCTCGATGCGGTCTGCGCGCCCGGGGTACCGGTTGGGCTTGCCTGCGCGGCCCCTGTCGGAGTTGCGGGTGCCTGCTGCGATTGGGTTTGAGCGGTCTGCGTTTCCGGGGCTGGCTTGGGCTTGAAGAAGTACTGGTAGCCCAGTAAAACCACCAGCAACAGCACGGCAAAGCCTATTGTGGAGCGCATGTCGCCCCCGCCGCCACCACTGCCGCCGGGAGTGCCGGGCGTCTGAAGATTGGGATTGCGAATTTCTGCCAAAGGATACTTCCTATTCGTCTAGGGCCTGCTCACAGGCGCTCAAAGCACACGACCGTCAGGGCGATGCTTCTTCTATGGTAATGGTTCGTGGGGAAAAGGTCTTGTAATGGCGGCGGGCGGGACGGGGTCAAGGCCTCCGCGCGCAAACGGATGGCAGCGCAGCAGTCTCCAGAGTGCCAGCGCAACGCCGCGCAGCGGGCCGTGTATCGCAATGGCCCCTGCCGCATATTCAGAACATGTAGGGAGGTATCTGCATCCGCCCGGGCCCAGCGAGTGGATCGCCGGCGAAAGCCAGCGTTGATAAAAGGCGAGAGTGGCAAGCAGAATGCGGGTCATAAAGCAGGCACTTCCTGAGACATTTTCGCCGCCTCAGCCCGTGCCTGATGAAGAATACGCACAATCTCCGCTTCAAGTTTCCCGAATTCCAGCGTCAGCACAAAACGGCGCGGATGCAGAATCAGATCGAAGCCCTCAGGGAGCAGCTCGACGTGTCGCCGCAGGGCCTCGCGCATGCGCCGCTTGATGCGGTTGCGTTCATGCGCCTTGCCCAGCACCTTTCCAGCCGTGAGGCCCACTCGCGGCCCCGCCGGCAATGGGGCGCCCTCGTACGCGCGCTGTTGCCGTGCCAGAAACCAGCTCATCGACGAAGAATGCCGCTTCCGGCTGCCCGCATACGCGCGCTGATAATCGGCGTGCCGCTGCAAGCGTGCTCCTGTCAACGATTGAGGCCGAGACTGAATCGGGGCTTGGATCGGGCCGGGAATTGGGCCTTGAGTCGAAGAGACGCGCTCCAGGTCTGGTGACTCTGAAGCCTGACGCGTGGCGCTACGGGGAAGACTGGTCATGCAGATGCCTGAAGCGGTTGAGGCCGGGGCTAAACGCGCTGCGGTCGACTCCGGCTCAAACGAAACGACTGGCAGACGTTAGTCGCGGAAGCCGGCGCTGACAGACACACGCTTGCGGCCAATGGCGCGACGGCGGCTCAATACGGCGGCGCCGCTCTTGGTCTTCATCCGCGCGCGAAAGCCATGCGTCTTCACGCGTTTGCGGCGATTGGGTTGAAATGTGCGCTTGGGCATAAGAATGCGCTCCTGCTTCCTGAAGAGAATCTGCGCCTTGACGGCAAGTTCTGAGTATATCGCAGGTTGCAGCAGGAATCCAGCCTTATGTACTTCTCAGCCCAAACTTGCATCCTATGAACAAGCTGGTGAAGGGCATTTCCCTGACGTTGGATTCCATCAAGGAGCGATCAAGGAGAGGCCGGTTTTCGTCACTTCTTCCCTGATTATGGAAGCCTTTGCAGCGACATCGAACGCCCCTCTAAGTGGCCGCTGCAGCAACTTTCACCGCCATTGGTGCAACTCTCGACGAGCGCCAAAAAGTATTGTGAATAGGGCATTGCAACGACCGCCAAATGTGCTACCATCGGGACCGTTCAAGAAAAGTTTCCAAGCGTCCCACGGAGCGTATTTATCCACGGCCCCAGACACGAAGTTTTCAGGGGCAGATCATCGGCAGCCAAGTATCTGGTCGATAGCAGTTGGACGCAAAGCAAAGTGCTTTGCGCCAACAGAGAACCGTTGCCAAAATGACGTAGATGAACCGTCTCCGGCCGTAAATTAGGCGACGCAGGCAAGGATTAGATCGATGGCATTTGCAACTTCACCGGCAACGGTACTCAATCCCTGGATTCAGATTCTAGCGGCCCTCGAAAAAAAGGTGATCCGTCAGTCCTTTGAAACCTGGCTCAAGCCCACACGTTATAGCCACTCAGCGGGCCGCACGCTGTATGTCCGCGTGCCTTCGCCGGAGTTTCAGCATATCGGCGACAAGTACGGCGACCTGATTCAAGAGGCGATCGACCTTCAGTCGTTGGAATTCGACGACGTGAGCTTCGTCACCGCCGAGGAAGACCCCTCCATTCCTCCGCAACGCCGCGATGGCGGCTTCGGCCCTGTGCCTTCGCATGCGCCCACCGCGCCGCCGCCGCCGCCGCGCGCCAATCCCCAGCAGGAGCGCTTCGACTGGTCGACAGCCGCGCAACTGAACCAGCGCTACACCTTCGATAATTTTGTGATCGGCAACGGCAACCAGTTTGCACGCGCGGCTGCCTTGGCCGTCGCCGAGCGCCCGTCGCGTGCTTACAATCCGCTCTTCCTGTATGGTGGCGTCGGAATGGGCAAGACCCACCTCATGCACGCCATAGGCCACGAAGTGAAGCGCCGCCAGCCCATGGCCAGCATCTCCTATGTCTCCGCCGAAAAGTTTACCAACGAGATGATCACGTCCATCCGCAACGATCGCATGACCAGTTTCCGCGATCGCTTCCGCACGGTGGATGTGCTGCTCATCGACGACATCCAGTTCATTGCGCAGAAAGAGCGCACCCAGGAAGAGTTCTTTCACACCTTCAACGCTCTGCATGAAAGCATGAAGCAGATCGTGATTGCTTCCGATCGGCCGCCGAAGGAGCTCACTGAAATTGAAGACCGCCTGCGCTCGCGTTTCGAGTGGGGCCTCATCGCCGACATTCAACCACCGGATCTTGAAACCAAGGTCGCTATTCTGCAGAAGAAGGCGGAGAGCGAACAGGTAACGCTTCCCACCGATGTTGCGCTGTTCGTCGCTTCCAATGTTCGCACCAACGTTCGCGAACTTGAAGGCGCGATGACGCGGCTGATCGCCTGGTGCCAGATGAACCGCATGGAGATCACACTGGCTTCAACGCAGCAGTGCCTGAAGCAGTTCATCGACATGCAGGTGCGAAAGATCACCATTGAGGCCATTCAGCGTGCCGTTGCCGAGCAGTTCGGCATGAGAGTCGCCGACCTGAAGCAAAAGAACAATTCGCGCAACGTGGTTGTGCCGCGCCAGATCGCAATGTATCTGGCCAAGCAAATGACGGAAGCGAGCCTGCCGGAAATCGGACGACAGTTCGGCAACAAGCATCACACCACGGTGATGCATTCGATTGCAAAAATCGATGAGCAGCGCCGCGCCGATAAGGACCTGCATCGGACGCTGAATAAGTTGCAGGAACTGCTGAACGGGTAGCGATTCAGCAGGTCAGCAAGAAATAACAAAGCCCACGCCGTTATCATTCGGCGTGGGCTTTTCTTTTCTCTGAATCTGTCAACGCTGTGGCGCAATACATTCGGGCAAGAGCCTAAACTGCCCGTTTGAAATCGATGGACACTTCAAGGTCGACTGACGTTGGACCCTTCCGGAGCACCTTGACCGTGAGCTGTTGATTCTTCATCTCCGAAATCGCTTTGGGAAGGGAAAGCTGAACCGGACGAGGTGGCTGCGGTGCCAACTGCCTAAAGCTGCTCGAATTTACGACTGTCCCCTCTACCTCGAAGGAAAGGTTCCATAAAAGGCAGGCTCGCCTGAGAACCTCTGAGCCTGGGGTGGCCTTTTCATTCAAGTAAAGGCTCATTGCCTGCTTACAGACGCCGAGTGTTGCAGCGGCCTTAGTCCTTGCGCCACGCTTAGCACCTATTTGTGCCAGAAGCTTTCTAGCAATCTCGGCACGAAATAGCCGCTCCGTATTGGAAATGCCCGGTCTTCTGCCCATTATGACGTTATTTTCTATTGACATTTGCATTTTTGTCAATTTAAATAGACATCAATTAGAATTGACGAGTTGTGTACATTGGCACGACTCATTTACGCTTCACACTTCAGAGAAATCGGAGGTTCAGAATGCGCGGAGATTCGGAAAGCCGGTCGAGGTTTCTTTCTCTTGCCCTTAGGTCAAGAAAGGCTATCGATAGCCTCCGTGAAGTTGTCCAGGGGCATCCGCTCAATGACGACCTTGAAGACACACTAAAGCGGCTTCTTGCGGGTACAGGATCAGAGGGGGATGCAGCCTTCTTGAACTATTTACAAGCAAGCAGCGCTTGGACGAGCTTTGAGGAGCTGTCTACTGTCGACGAGCTCTCAAACGAGCTAGGGGCTAATGTCGGGGAGATTGTGTCGGCAGTTCTGACACCCGACACCGAGGAATCACGCACACGCTATACGAAGAAACTGATAGGTTTCCTGACTGCGGTTGAGGGCCGGGCCCTCCAGCGGTACACCGATTCGGTCGAAGCAAGGCTTTCATAATGCCACTCGGAGTCGATGAGGTTCGGAACGATGCCTCTGCCCTGCATCGATTCATCGATTCCTTGCTCTCCGAATGTGACCTCAGCAGCGACCAGCCTCGGTTCTTGAAGCCCACAAAGGACCTTCTGAATTACATACGGGATTTAGCGGATGCTACAAAATCACACCTAGCCGACTTCGTAAAGGATTTGGATCCAAATCTAGCCCTCGCCGACCCTGACGACTTTTGTTCTCGGGCTCAGCGGATCCAGACGCTACGGTTGTCTTGGTTTGACTTGCATGAGTTTGTCAAACCATCCCTCGACGCCGACACACTTCATATACCTTATCCGCTTACAAATACGATGACATCACGTCTCCATCAAATCTCGGGCCTACAAGATGTGGAATTCGCGGTTCTTCATTGCACTGAGGTTAATTACTTCCAAATCAGGGCGGGCTATGTAAGGGACCGTGCGAATGAAATCCGAGCGATCGTTCCGAACGCGCCTCTGTTCCCGGATAATCTTGGCATTATCGCCTTACCCTACTCTCAAGCAACGACTTTCTTCCTGAATTCCGCATTGGCTCATGAGATGGGACATTTCGTATTTCAAGAGCGAGGGATTTCCGCGCAGTTTCGCTTGCCTGGGATCACAGCTATTGGTCAGGTCAGCGGAACCGGGCTACCCTTGCAAGAGCTTTCCTGGTGCCTGGATTGTATCCTCAGGTGGTCCGAGGAACTGTACTGTGATCTCTTCGCTCTTTGGCTGATCGGACCAGCCTTCTCCTTTTCCTTCATCGAGCTCTTTGCTCTGACGCGGTTGGCACCTAATCCAGTGAGCAGCGGACCAACCCTTCCACCTATCGCGTCGAAGGCAAATTTTAGGCCAAGCCATCCGGCCGAGGCATTTCGGTTGGCTGAGCATCTAAGATTTCTAAAATCTCCCGATCTTGGCTGGTGGGACGGAATTAAGGACAGCCCGAGCCATTATTTGCGCTTGTTGACCGATGCCGAAGCACTTCCGCAAAGTTGCTTCACGTTTCCTGTTCAAAGCGCTCTACCTCGTGCGAGGATAGCCCTAGCCGCATTCCTCCAAATAGTGCCTGAAGTAGAGCGGGCGGTGAGGGAGACCTTTAAGGGGGTGTCCTCGGATGCAACTGCATTCTCCGAGCAACGAGTCGCGATCTGCAAGTATCTAAGCCATGGAGTTGTCCCTTCACGGCTCGTTTCAAAGGACGCTGTTCAAATTCCTTCAGCGGTGGCAGTCGTCAACTCCGCTTATTTATTCTGCTTAGATAACCTTGATGACTTGATACAAAGAATTGATGGCGCTGACAAGACCTGTCTTGAATGCAGGGCCTTCTGGACGACCCGCGTCGAGCTTTGGACCCGCAAGGCACTGGAGGACATTAACCCCTGATGTCAGTATTCTCAAAGACGAAGATTCTCAAAAGAATGGAGCTCGAGGTCTCCGAACCCGAGAGCCTCGTGATCACTCCATTCAACGAGAATCTGCTTGACGCTGACTCAGTCGATTTGAGACTCGGCTCGCATTTTCTATTTCCAAAGGTTACCGCCAAGCGAGTCGTTGAAGTTGGTAACAGTAACCCAGGTGAGGAATTCAGCGTCCACGTTCTACCTGGGGAAGAGTTGATTCTTCCTGCGCACGAAACAGTTCTAGGAGTAACCCTGGAGTTCATTAAGATGCCCTTTGACGTGTCTGGGCAGATTTTGACAAAGTCCTCGGTAGCGCGAGCATTTATGGTGATTGAAACAGCGCCGTGGATCCATCCGAACTACCGAGGCTGTCTCACGCTTGAAATCGCGAATGTCTCCAATTCAGCAATCAAGTTACGGCCTGGGATGCGGATAGGACAACTTATACTTTTCGCGATTGACCTTCCAGAGAAGTCAAACACTCTGTCGGGAAGCTATGTTGGCCCTATCTACCCCGAAGCCCCAGGAAGATACAAGCGTCATCCGCATTGAGACCAAAGAGAATTGGCTCGGCTCGTCGTTGCCCTCTGCACTGTTCCTCTAGGTCTCACTCACCTCACCGCCGGCAGTCCGGCCAACGCCATCGCAATCTCCTCCGCAGGATACTCGTAGTTCTCCAGCTTGCCTGCGGTGTAGTCGATGTAGGACTGCATGTCGAAGTGGCCATGGCCGCAGAGATTGAACAAAATTGTCCGCTCCTTGCCTTCTTCCTTGCACTTCAGCGCCTCGGCGATTGCACCCGCAACTGCGTGGTTCGCTTCCGGAGCGGGGATGATTCCTTCCGCGCGCGCAAACTGAATTCCCGCGGCAAATGCGTCCAATTGCTGAACGCTGGTAGCTTCAATCAGCCCAAGGTCCTTCACGTGCGAAACCAGAGGCGCCATGCCGTGGTAGCGCAACCCGCCCGCATGAATCCCAGGAGGGATGAACGTCGACCCCAGCGTATGCATCTTGACCAACGGGGTGAGGTGGCCGGTGTCGCCGAAGTCGTAGGCAAAATGTCCCTTCGTCAAACTGGGGCAGGCTGCCGGCTCTACGGCAACGACGCGCGCATGGCACTGGCCCTTGATCTTCCTGCCCAGATACGGGAACACCAGGCCGGCGAAGTTCGAACCGCCGCCGGTGCAGCCGACAATCACGTCCGGCTCGGCGTCGGCCAGCGCCATCTGCTCCATCGCTTCCAGACCAATGACCGTCTGGTGCAGCAGCACATGATTGAGCACGCTGCCCAACGCGTACTTCGTATTCGGGTCTTTCGCCGCCACTTCCACGGCTTCTGAAATTGCGATCCCCAGCGAGCCGTTTGTATCCGGAAACTCAGCGAGGATTGCGCGTCCTGAGTCCGTCTCGGTGCTAGGGCTGGCGGTAACGCTGGCTCCAAAAGCTTCCATGAGCGCGCGGCGGTAGGGCTTCTGGTTATAGCTCACGCGCACCATGTAGACCTTGCACTCCAGGCCGAAAAACGCGCACGCCATGGCCAGCGACGAGCCCCATTGGCCTGCGCCGGTCTCGGTAGAAAGCCGCTTCGTGCCTTCGATCTTGTTGTAGTAAGCCTGCGCCACGGCCGTGTTGGGCTTGTGGCTGCCGGCTGGGCTCACGCCTTCGTACTTGTAGTAAATCTTCGCCGGCGTATCCAGAGCCTTCTCCAGACGCCGCGCGCGGAATAGCGGCGATGGCCGCCACTGCGCGTAGACTTGCCGCACCGGATCGGGAATCTCGATCTCCCGTTCCTGACTCACCTCCTGCATAATTAACGCCATAGGAAAGAGCGGCGCCAGATCGTCCGGGCCAATCGGCTGCAATGTGCCTGGATGCAGCGGTGGCGCGAGCGGCTTGGGCAGATCGGCCTGAATGTTGTACCAGGCCTGAGGAATGCGATTTTGAGGCAGGTTGTACTGGATCGTTTCCATGCGCAACATCTTACCAGCGAGAACGGCCTGGGCTCTGTGTTGCTCAATGGAGGAGCTACCGCTGGCTGGCTTCGCCTGCTTTCACACGCCGGTTAAACTCCTCCGATTGTCCGCGCCCCACAGTTAGCGGCTTCCACGCCGCGTGATTCAGATGCTTGGCCAGAAACACAATCTGGCCGCAATGGTAGCTGTAGTGCGCCACCTGCCGATTGATCGCCTGCAATACTGAATGGGCCTCGCTGCGAATGGTCACTGTCCTTGCAAGATCCTCCTCGACCAGCGGTTCAAGCGCGCCAAAGACGCAAGCCCAGCCCTCTTCCCACGAAGTCATCAACGCCTCACGCGTCGGCAGCGGGCCAATGAACTCCAGATCCCTTCGCCGATCGGGCTTCTCGCCGTCAGTGGTCAAAAAATCAGTGAACCGCGACCGCATGTTGCCGGTCATATGCTTCACAATCAAGGCAATCGAGTTGGATTCGTCGTCCAGCACAGCCGCAAGTTGCTCATCGGTCAACTGCGTCATTGCTCGCTCCGCCAGGTTCTTGTAGTAGCGAAACAATGCCAGAGAATCTTTCAAGTAAGAAGTTGTAAATTCCAACGCCATGCGGGTATTCTCGCACTGCCACCAAAAACTTCAAGCCCAAATTGATCCCTGACGCGAACCTAAGCCATCAACGAAATCGAACACCGATTGCCCCGTAAAGCATTACTCTGGAAGACACAATCATTTGCTTTCCCCACGGAGAGTCATGCCTTTAAGCCACACTCTTTCCCGGCGCAAGTTTTTTGGCGCATCCGCCGCGGTCGCTGCGACAGCCGCAATCGGCAGCGCCCAGGCCGCATCTGCCCTGGAGGTCGCCTCCCTGCCGAAGCCCATCGCCGCTCTTCCCGTTCTGTCGTCTCTTCCCCATCCCTTCACCAACGCAGAGCGCCTCGCCCGCATCGAGCGTGCCCAGCGGCTCATGATCGAAACCAAAATCGATGCGATTGTGCTGGCCAATTCGACCACGTCTTCCGACTATTTTGCGAACCTCCGTCTCAACGGCGGTGAGCGCCTCTGGGCTTTGGTCATGCCTGCCAAAGCGAAGCCGTTTCTTGTCTGCCCCGCCTTTGAAGAAGGCCGCGCACAGGAGCTGCTCGATGCCGGCCCGTTCGGGAAGGACGCAGACGTGCTGACCTGGCAGGAAGACGAAAGCCCATTCGCGGTTCTCGGCAAGGGTCTCGCCGACCGCGGACTCTCTTCCGGTACGGTAGGCCTCGACGAGAACATGAAGTTCGTGTTCGCGGAAGGCATTCGCGCCGCCAACCCGCATCTCACCCTTGTCAGCGCCTCGCCCATCACCGCAGGTTGCCGCATGGTTAAAGACGCGCACGAGATCGAGTGCCTGCGTCTGGCATGCCGTGCCACATTGCTCGTTTATCGCGCGGTTGCTCAATCCCTGCAACCCGGCATGACCACAGCAAACGTCCACTCCCTCATTGCCGCCGCGTATCAGCGTGTGGGCTTCGAAGGTGAGGCGAGCCTCAACATTGACGAGTTCACTGCATTACCTCACGGTTCACAACAGCAGCAAACGCTTAACGAAGGCAGTATCCTGATGCTCGACGATGGCTGCTCTGTCGAAGGCTACACCTCCGACATCACGCGCACCTTTGTCCTCGGCAAAGCGACGGACAAGATGAAGCGCGTCTTCGACCTTGTTCACCGCGCCCAAGCCGCCGCTATTCAGACCGCCCGTCCAGGCGTGCCCACAGCAGACGTGGACGCGGCCGCACGCAAAATCATTGTCGATGGCGGCTACGGGCCTGGCTACACTTACTTCTCGCATCGCCTGGGACATGGCATCGGCATGGACATGCACGAGTGGCCCTACTTTGTGAAAAACAACATGTTCGGCTATGACGCCAGCCCGCACTTGCAGGCCGGCAATCTCCTCAGCGACGAACCGGGCATTTACATCCGCGGCGAGTTTGGCGTTCGACTTGAAGATGACCTGCTTATCACTGAATCCGGTTCCGAGTTACTAACTCCGCAAAGCCCGTCGCTCGAAGATCCTTTCGGTAACATGGAATGAAGACCACCCAGCCAGAAACAGCCGACGCGAAGGCGACAAACGCACGGCGCGCTCGTCGCGATGGCCTGATCCTGCTGTTGCTCGGCAGTGTCGTCTTTGTGCTGCTCGGCGCGGCGCTGGAGAATTCCTCTTCGGCGCCATTGGTGGATTTCCGGGCCATGTATTATCCGGCGCGATGCCTGCTTCAACATTGCGATCCCTACAATGAAAACGAGGTCATGCGTCTCTACCTGGCGGAGGGTGTCTATGGCCGGCAAGACACCGCGAAAGAGCGCCAGATGGCCTCGCGTTATGGCTACCTGCCCAGCGCATTCGTCCTCACACTTCCTTTCGCCGCGCTGCCCTGGGGACC
>Ga0302320_10023810_pt1 | contig 11996 bp, 8 predicted proteins | sample Bog_T0_3_FD_202130 | JGI IMG/M metagenome (GOLD analysis project Ga0302320, IMG submission 202130) | Peat permafrost microbial communities from Stordalen Mire near Abisko, Sweden - Bog_T0_3 | ecosystem: Environmental > Terrestrial > Soil > Wetlands > Peat | place: Sweden: Abisko, Stordalen Mire...
AACTGTCCAAACTACCGGGACCGGCTCAGACTTCAGTTGCGAGATCGCGCGCTTGCCCAGTCCGCCCGCGCCAAAAAGAACAACCCGATTGCAACGTAACGCCAGCAGCGTTTCAAGCCTGTGGCGTTCGCGATGCATCACTGCCTCCAGAGGCTCTCGCAGCATTTCTTCCAGCAATTGCGGCATCCGACAGTATCCTTTCAGCGCACCTGATTTGGCGGTCAACCTTATTCTGGCAGCGGCTTGACGATCATGTTGGCCAGAAACTCCTCGCGGGGCAGAAAGGGAAACATGTCTTCAAGCGGTTTGGAGACAAAGGTTCCGTCCGGTTTCTGGTAGGACTGCATGCGTGGGGCCCGCATCTCGTCGGGAATCACATGCACATCCACCAGGACCGGGCCATCCATCGCCAGAACGCTGCGTACATCCTCGCGCAAGTTGCTCTGATCCTCGATGACCACGGAAGGAATGTTATAGGCTGCGGCCACCTTGCTTAGATTCGGCACGGTGAGGCCGGTGAGGGCGTCGCAGCCGAGGTTGGCCTTGCCGAAATATCCGGTCTGAGAGGCGCGGATCGAGGCGTATCCGCCGTTATTCAGCACAAAGAACTTGACCGGCAGCTTGAGGCGCGAGGCCGTTTCCAGCTCCTGAATGTTGAACTGGAAGCCACCATCGCCGTCCACCAGGATGGTTCGCTGCCTCCCGCCGCCGATGCAGACGCCCAGCGACATGGGCAAGCCGTAACCCATCGCTCCCAATCCGGCGGTGTGGTAAATGCGTTGGCCGTTGCGCGTGGGGCAGGCGAGCAGGAAGATCTCGATGCCGGCACCCGAGCTGCCGGAAACGAGCAGATCCTCCGGGCTCGATTCGGTGCCAATTACCTCGGCCAAATGAAAAATGCTCACCTTGGTTGCAGGATTGCGATGCTCGTCAGTGACCACCGGATAGCGTGTTTTCCAGTCAGCGCAGCGCGCGTCCCAGTCGGCGTGATCGTGCAGGCGGATGGAGTCTTTCTGGCGCAACAGCTCTTGCAGAAAAGCCTTGGCGTCGACGCACACCGGCTGCTGGATGTTGGGAGCGAGCTTGTCCAACTCGGCCTGATCAATATCCACAGCGGTCTTGTGCGCCTCCCGTGCCAGATTCTGCGGTGCATAGCCGGTGATGGCGAAATCCAGACGTACACCAATAGCCAACAGCAGATCGCAATTCTGCAAGGCGAAGTTGGCGCCACGCGCGGCCACCGTGCCGGGGCGGCCCACAAAACCAGGATCGTCGCTCGGCACCATATCGGCCGCGCACCATGTAGCCACCGAAGGAATCCGCAACAGGGTGCGCAACTGCTCGAATTCCGCCGTGGCGCGAGCCAGACGAATTCCGTTGCCGGCAAAGAGCAGCGGCCTTTCTGCCTGATTCAATTTCTCGATAAAGTGGCTGACCTGCTGCCGGAGGTCGACGCAACCTTGCGCTTGTTCCAACTCGGCCGGATCGAATCCACGCAACGTGGTTGGGTCGGCGATGGGAGAGGCCTGCACGTCCAGCGGAATATCCACCCATACCGGGCCAGGACGTCCGTTCAGCGCCAGATACACCGCTTTTTCCAGGTAATAGCGAATGTCGGAGGGCTCCAACACCGTGACCGCGTACTTCGTGATGGGCTTCACGATGGAAACAATATCCACTTCCTGATTGCCCAACTGCCGCATCCCCAGCGGATTTCCAGCAGCATCGAACATACGGTCCGGACGCTTGACCTGGCCCGACAAAAAAAGCGTCGGCGTCGAATCCAGCCAGGCACCGGCCACGCCAGTAATGGCATTTGTTCCTCCGGGACCCGTGGTTACCATGCACACACCCAAATGATTGGTCACTTTGGCATAGGCCTCGGCGCACATGGCGCTTGCCTGCTCATGCGAGTTACAAACCGGCATGAGCGCGCTCTCCGCGCCCAGCGACTGGTTCAGGTGCATGGCGCCGCCGCCCACCACCAGAAACACATGCTTCACACCCTGTTCGGCGACAAAGCGCATCACATAATTGGAAAGTTTCATCATCTCACTATCCCAGAAATATTGGTAAAAGATGCCGGCAAAGCTTCAGGGCCGGGTAAGGACTTGCTGCACATTCAGCCCCTGCGCATCCAGCAAGGCTTCCATCAGTTCGCGCACGGCGCCGTTGCCACCGGGGCTTTTGGCAATGAAATCGACGTAGGCCAGAACATCGCGCGCAGAATTGGCCGGCGCTGCGGAAAAACCCGCCAGGCGCATCGCCCCAAGATCGTTGATGTCGTCGCCCATGAAACAGATTTCTGCCAGATCGAGGCCTGCTGCCGAGGCAAATTCCCCGAGTGCGGTGGCCTTGTCGCGACAGCCCTTGACCACGTGGCGGATGTGCATCTTCTCGGCGTAGCGATCCACGAGCGGACTATTTTCCCCGGAGATCAGCGCCAACCCGAGGCCGGCGCGGCGGGCCAGCGAAACCCCCATGATGTCAGCGAAGCAGAAGCGCTTAAACTCCTCGCCATTTGGGCCCCACCACAGACCGCCGTCGGTCAGCACTCCATCCACATCCATGGCGACGGCCCGGATATGCTGCAATCCACGATCCGGGCCGCCATTGGTTGTATTAGCTTCCGTCATTTACACCGCCGCGCCAACACGGCGCAGCTTCTTGATGATAGGCACTTCGCTGGGGAAGACCTTCTTGATGCCGTCGCCTTTAGCCAGTTCCCACAGGCGAATGTCACGCACCAGGCGGGAGATACCGTTGGGCTCGAGCGAGGCGGCCTGATCAGAACCCCAGCTGGCGCGATCCATGGTGATGTGGCGCTCGACCGCGCAGGCGCCGATGGCGACCGCGCAAACACTGGTCGGAATGCCCGACTCATGGCCCGAATAGCCGGTGGGAACGCCGTAACGGGCGGCCAGCGCGGGAATCGCCCGCAGGTTCAGCTCTTCATAGGAGGAGGGATAGGTGCTGGTGGTGTGCATCAACAGCAGGTCGTTCTTGCCCAGCACTTCGATGGCGTGATCGATTTCGTCCAGCGTGCTCATGCCGGTCGAGATGATCACCGGCTTGCCGGTCTCGCGGATGTGGCGCAGCAGGTGATCGTCGGTCAGCGACGCAGAAGCGATCTTGTAAACCGGCGTGTCGAACTTTTTCAGGAAGTCCACCGAAGCCTCATCCCAGGGCGAGGCAAACCAGGTCATCTTGACCGATTTACAAAAAGCATCGATCTCGGCGTATTCTTTCTGCCCAAACTCCAGTCCGCGCTTCAAATCACCATTGGTTTCGCCAAAAGGATTCTCACGAGGCTTGGCGAGCTCTTCCGCGGTGTAGACCACTTCCACAGTGCGCTTTTGAAACTTCACGGCATCGCAGCCGGCGGCCACGGCCACACTGATCAGCCTTTTTGCCAGATCGATACTGCCGCTGTGATTGATGCCGATCTCCGCGATGACGTAACACGGCTGGTCATCGCCGACCAGTCTGTTTCCAATCTTGATGGTGCTCATGGAAAAACTCCTCTTCGTCGTGCCTTGGTATGAGCTTCTGGTTTCATGTCGATGCGGTTCGATAGACCATCGTGTGCTGAAGTACCTCAAGAGCTTATCAACCCGGCCTCCTATTGACAACCCACTTACCCTTGGTCTTCTGATTGTTCCGCATCATAATATGATGCGAATTCGGAATGCTCAAACCAAGTAATCCCGCCTAGAGCGCGAATTATCGCTTAACAAACTTCCGGATGGTTGCAACGATATGGTCGAGCATGGGCCGGGTCAACCCAGGATAGACGCCCACCCAGAAAATCCGGTCCATCACGAAATCCGTATGGGATAGCTTGCCTACCGCGCGCAGTTCGCAGCCCGCGTAGGCCGGCTGGCGAAGCAGGTTGCCGCCAAACAGCAGCCGCGTGCCGATGCGCGCGTCGTCCAGAGCGCGGGTCAACTGGTCGCGCTCGAACGGCGCCGTCTCCCGCACCCCGATGGGGAATCCAAACCACGACGGATCCGCCTCGGCCTCTTGCTCGGGAAGAATAAGAAACTCTTCCAGCGGCAGCAGCGCGGCCTTCAGATAGGCAAAGTTTTCCTTGCGCCGCGTGATGAATCCCGGCAGCTTGGCCAGTTGCGACAAGCCTACGGCGGCCTGCATGTCGCTTACCTTCAGGTTATAGCCGATGTGCGAGTAGGTGTACTTGTGGTCGTAGCCGTAAGGCAGCGTGCCCAGTTGCCAGTCGAAGCGCTTGCCGCAGGTATTGTCCCTGCCCGGCGGGCACCAGCAATCCCGGCCCCAGTCGCGGAAGCACTCGATCAGCTTGGTCAGTTGCGGCTTGTTGGTGGCCACGCAACCGCCCTCGCCCATTGTGATGTGGTGCGCCGGATAAAAGCTGAAGGTGGCGATATCGCCAAACGAGCCTACTCCGCGCCCGCCATAGGTCGAACCCAGCGCGTCGCAGCAATCTTCGATCAACCACAAGTTGTGTTTCCTGGCGAACCCCGCGACTGCGGCCACCGCGAAGGGATTGCCCAACGTGTGCGCCAGGATAATCGCTTTCGTGCGCGGGCTCAGTGCCGCTTCCAGTTGCGACTCGTCCAGGTTGTAGGTGCCCAACTTCACGTCCACAAAAACCGGCACTAGCCTGTTCTGGATGATCGGATTCACCGTTGTCGGAAAGCCCGCCGCCACGGTGATGACTTCATCGCCAGGCTTCAGTTGCCGCGCGCCCAGCGTGGGCGAGGTCAGCAGGGAGACCGCGACAAGATTCGCCGACGAACCGGAGTTCACCAGCCGCGCATCGCGCACGCCGATGAACTTGGCAAACTTGGCCTCGAACTGTTCGGCGAAGCGGCCCGCTGTAAGCCAGAAATCCAAGCCGGAATCGACAATGGCGAACAGGTCGGCATCGTCGAAAACGCGCCCCGAGACCGGCACCGCCGACTCGCCAGGCACAAATTCCCGCGCCGGAAAAGCCTCCTTGTAGTATTCGGCGGTCAGCTTCTGAATGACCGCGCGAAGTTCGCTTTTTTTATCGATGCTCAATCGTCTCTCCGTTGGACTGGGTCTCGCGCTGCTGGTAATCGCGAATCTGCGCTTCGGTGAAGGCGCGCATGTCAATGCTACCGCCGCCGCACTTCCGCAGCCAGCGCTCGCCATACCAGGCGGCGGTGATGGCCAGCGCCTCGGCCAGTTGCAGACGCGGCTGCCAGCCCAGTTGCGCCGCGGCCTTGGAAATGTCCAGTTTCAAGGTCTGCGCCTCATGCGGATGCTGTCCCGGTTCCTGTTCCCAGCCAGACTCCTCGCCCCACAGGCGGGCCAGTTCGTTCACCACCCATTCTACCGGTCTTGCGTCGCCAGGATGTGGCCCGAAGTTCCACGCCTCGCCCCCGACCACTCCCTTGTCCAGCAGCAGCTCCGCCACGTCCAGATAGCCCTGCAGTGGTTCGAGTACGTGCTGCCAGGGGCGAATCGCCTCGGCATTGCGGACACGCACCGCGCAACCTTGCTGAAAGGCGCGAATGGCGTCCGGGACCAGCCGGTCTTCCGCCCAGTCGCCCCCCCCGATCACGTTGCCTGCCCGCGCCGAGGCAATCGCTACGCCGTGTCGCGCATAGTCGCGCGGGTTGAAAAACGAGTTGCGATAGGCGGAAACCACCAGTTCCGCGCACGCCTTGCTGTTACTGTAGGGATCGAATCCCCCCAACCGGTCCGACTCGCGATACGGCCATGGCCACTCGCGATTCTCATAGCATTTGTCGGTGGTGATCACCACTACCGCGCGCAGCGTGTCCACTGCCCGCGCCGCGTCCAGCACATGCGCCGTGCCCATCACGTTGGTCGCGTATGTCCCCAGCGGATCGCTGTACGAGGCCCGCACCAGCGGCTGCGCGGCTAGGTGGAAGACCACTTCCGGCCGATGCTCGACGAAAACCCTCCGTACCTGTTCCGCATCGCGAATGTCGCCGATCACAGAGCGCATGCCTTGGCCCACGCGGGCATCTTCATAGAGATTGACCGCAGTCGGCGGCTCCAGCGCCAGCCCACACAGATCTGCGCCCAACCCTTGCAGCCACAACGCCAACCAACTGCCCTTGAAACCGGTGTGCCCAGTCAACAGAACTCGCCTGCCCGCCCAGTTCATTCCCACACCTTCCACGGCGCATGGCCGGTGACCCAGTGGTCTTCCAGCTCGGACTTATCGAACATCGTGTCCATGGGATGCCAGAAACCCTCATGCTTGAAGGCAGAGACGTTTCCTTCGCGCGACAGCGTCTCCATCGGCTCTCGCTCCCACACCGTCGTATCGTCTTTCAGATACTTGCCCACCTTCGGCGAGAGGACGAAAAAACCGCCGTTCACCCATCGCCCATCCCCCCGCGGCTTTTCCGCAAAGGAATGTAGCGCGCCACCCTCGCCGATATTCAGCGAGCCGAAACGCCCGCTGGGCTGAGTTGCCGTCAGCGTAACCAGCTTGCCGTGCTGCTTGTGAAACGCGATCAGCTCGTCGATATTCACATCCGCCACGCCGTCGCCATATGTAAAACAGAAAGCATCATCGTCTTGCACGTAGGGCAGCACGCGGCGCAAACGCCCACCAGTCATGGTCGTCGCTCCCGTGTCCACCAGCGTCACCCGCCACGGCTCCGAGCCGATGCGATGATATTCCGAGGTGTTTCTGGCTAGATCTATGGTGACATCCGCGGAGTAGAGATAATAATTCGCAAAATATTCCTTGATGGTGCGGCCCTTGTAACCCAGGCAGATAATGAAATCGTTGATCCCGTAATGGGAATAGATTTTCATGATGTGCCATAGGATCGGCTTGCCGCCGATCTCCACCATAGGCTTGGGGCGAAGTGTGGTCTCTTCGCTTAACCGGCTGCCCAGTCCGCCCGCAAGTATGATCGCTTTCATGGTCCCTTCCGTTTCCACTACACAATTGTAATTCACGTTACACGCTCGCCATACGACTGGTCGCAAGCCTAGATTGCTCCAGTACCCTCTCAGGGGCGGGGGCAATTGTCTGGACTCTCGTGAAGGAGTTTCCAGATTGTCCGGATAGCGAATTACTTTGGCAGGCGCGCCGGCAATTACCGCTAGTCAAAATGGAGTGACCGGCACCCGCAGTTAGGAAACGATTTCAGCCCACCAATCGAGACATACGGCAATCCCACGAAACAGACTCACTCTTCCTCCACGCAGCGCGCCTACCCATCAAGACGGCTGGTAAGGTTCAACAATGCCATTCACTTTGATCGAGGCCTGCCCTGTGCCTGCCGAGATGTACGGTACTCCGTTTGCCATCACAGCGTCGGGGAATGCCCAGCCAGTCGCCAACACACCTATCCCACTCACAGCTCCGATATCTGAAAATCCTCCCGCAGATACGGGAGCCTTGATATTCTTGCTGCTCGCAGAACCGATGACCAACTGCCCGATCGATCCCGAGATGATGTTGATCAGCTCTTTAGCCGTGCAATCCTTCAGACTGAACCCGTTGAACTCCACGTTCGCAATCGTGGAGTTGTTCTCGATAACCAGAGCAGAGACACCGGAGCTTCCACTGCCCGAAATGGTGCAATTCTCGAAGGAGAGGCTCGCTCCAACGTAGATACCGCTATTGGGATTGAGAAGCTTCAGGTCCGTCCGTGCTAATGCGTAGCCGGGGGCCTTTTCTCCAGAATTGGACGGTATGAGAGTTACGTTTTTGAGAGCTATCGTCCCGAAATTTGCCCAGATATTGAGAATTGCTGGAGCCGACAGGCTGCAATTCGAGACCGTCAGGCCGGTTACGGCGTTTAGATTGCTGCCAGCGCCATCGCCGATCTCGAAACAGGGGTTCTGCAAGATGCCGCTGCAATTGCTCACTGAAACGGTATCGATGTAGAATTTTGCGGGATCGTGGGCAGATTCGATCGTGTTAAGCCGCATGAGTGCGGGGCCATCGAATTTGCAGTTGCTGACTGAAACTCGCGAGATATTGCCGGAGTAACCCTCCGGACAGTTCAGCGCGATGGCATCGTCGCCGGTGGTGAAGGTGCAGTTTGAAATCGTAATATCATTCGCCGGTCCTTCGAAATGCAGCCCGTCGGTATTTGGACCAAAGCTGCGCGTAATGCAGCCGGATATAGCTACATTACCAACATTTGTGAAGCGCAGGTGGTAACAGGGGCTGTTCACCACAACTACATTTTCAATCGCGATATTGTCGAGGTTCTGCAAGTTGATGGGGTAACATTCTTGACCCGTGGCTAGGTTCCCCTGCGGGTATCCTGTCGTCGAATCTCCAACTTTGCCATCTCCTTCATTACCGTTTATTGTGAAGTTGGTAAGGGAGACGTTCCTCCCGCGCGTGGGGGCGGGAGGTCCCGATCCATCCACCATCCAAACTGCGGGTCCATTGTGAATACCGTCGTTGTTCGTCCCGGTTTTTATGAAGAAACCCGTTCCGCAGCCCAGCCCCGCGATGCTCCAATATCCACCCGCAGGAAGGAACAAGCCCGAAATCAGCGCGCTTCCGTCAATGATCAGCGTGATCGGATTGGTCGCCGACGCACCTGCCAGCGCGGCATTGATTCGTGGTCCATCGTCAGTGGCGGCGCCGTCTTTGTATTTGCTGCGCCCGTTTGTCAAATCACAATCGAGAGCACAGCCGATCTCCGATGCTCGGATGTATGTCATTCCGGGCACAGGAGTCGGCGGCGGGGCCGGGCCCAGGCAAGGAATTTCCACCTCGAAATCATTGCAACTCGTTAGTGAGCAGCCAAAAACAGAACTGGCCGCCAGCAGAGTTGCGCTCTGAATAAAACGGCGCCTGTCAATCCAACTTGAGACTGCTTTGCTATCTTTTGTCATGGTGTCTCTGGCCTGACTTGGATACCGAGCTACTCTTGCCTTTGCTGAGCAAGCTTCAGCCCACTCCTGCGATGAATTCATTCTTTGTAGTACTACAAAGAATATTCGGTTGCGGAACAAACAGCAATATAAAACCAACCGCGAGCAGAGGAATGGCTGCTGGTCGAGTGGCCCGGTAGCGACGCCGAACCCAGAGAATTCTGGCAGTCGAATCTGGCCCAGCGTCAGATTGCGAGAACTTGCTGCCATAGGAAAGCAACGCTGGATCACCGAACGAGATTATCTGGAACTGAAACAGGAACTGGGCCTGGGGCACTTTGAGGGCTGTGGATGGCGCGAATTCCATCATCACGCCACACTTTGCATCACCGCTTATGGTTTCTGGTCGCGGAAAGGAGCCGTTTTTCTCTCTACGCAGACCGGTCATCTTGGATCATCAACGCCCCCGCTCCCAGATGGATTCCAGGTACGAGACTTGCATTCGCCCGGAGCGGCATCATCCATATTCCATTGCCACTCTGCGCAGGCTGCTTGTTCGTGACCTACTCGAGGGACTCGATAGATGTCCTCTCTGTGGGACTCCGCACTTATGACGCATGTAGCACTAGAAACTTGTTCGTCTCTTGAACATGAGAGAACAGCGAAGGCGATAGAGCTTTTGATCGACTCCCGGAACACCTCTCAAACGTCCAAATCCAACCTGAAGCAGGGCAACTAAAACTCCGATAAAGAATCCCACCGCTGTGGCACCGATCACGATGAGGCCGCGCTCTGGAAAAGATCTTTTGTCGGGGGGGATGGCGGGATCCACGACCTGGATCAGAGCACCTTCCTTTGCCTCGTCGAGCTTGGCAATCTCGAACTGCCGCGCCAGGACGTCGAAGATTGTCTCGTTGTATTTGACGTCGCGCAGCTTGCGGACGTATTCGAGACCAGCCTCGGGAACCTGGCCTTTGGGAACGATTAGACCGCCGCTGGCGCTGTCCTCGAAACCTCCGAGTTTAGCCAACTGGGCTCGCAAACTGTCCAGTTCCTGCTGCGCTTGCACCACCTGGGAATTCTCTCCAGTCGCATACGTCCGCATTCCCTGAAGCTGTACTTCCTTTGCTGCGACCTGTGCGCGCAGAGACGCTGCCGATTCGATAAGGGCTCGCGCCTGGCTGTCGAGCTGAATCACGCCCGTCTTTTGTTGGGTCTGTTTCAGAGCCTCTTCGGCATTGGCTAGATTATCCTTTGCCTGTTCCAACTGCTGCTCGAAGAAGAGTCTGCGCTGAGAAGCTTCCGTGATGGCAATATGCTGAGACTGGAGGCGAAACTGGTTGACATAGCCATTGGCAATATCGGCTGCGTGCCGGGGATCGCTGTCCTCAACTGAAATGCGGATCAGGCCGTCTTTGCCGCTACCGTCGACGGTCGCATGTTTCTCAAAAGCTTTGCGCGCATCGGAAGAGTACTTCGCGTGGTACTCCTGCATCAGGCCGAAATGCTGCACCATCGCATCTTCCACGGTACGGCTCTTGAACATGGCAACGTACATGTCGTTGGGACTCTTGAGACTAAGGCTGCCTCCGGCCAGCGCCGCCATGCCACCCATGTTACCCAATTGGGAGGCCAGCGCTGCGCCCATCGAGGAGCCCTGCTGTGGGGACAGAAGAGTTACTGTCGCGATGTAACGTGGGGGAAGAACAAGCGAGGCAATAATCGCGATGATTGCGAAAGCTGCCGTAACCGCGAGAATGGTCCGTTTCCGCTCGACAAGAACGAGAAGTAGATCCAGCAGGGAGATCTCATCGTCCCCAGTAGCTGGCGCGACAGCGGACGGAACGCCTGGAGCATCGACGTGTTCTTGCAGTTCGGACGGCGAAACATCTGAAGGCATGTATTCCTGCCGGAGTTAGGATTTGACAGCGTTTCTGCCTACATACTATAGGCTGAAACCTCGTGTTGCCCACTCTGTTGCGTCACCAGAGATCGACAGACACAAGCTAAAGGGAGCACTCTGCCAAGGTTGATTGTAGCAAGTGTGCTTTCCTGGCGCTCAGAATACGAAGCGTCTTGATGGAGGCGCTCTCTGCGAAATGGAATCCTTGTCTGTAATTTGGATGATCTTGGGAAATCTCCGTAACAGGACGGTTAAACCTATGAAAAATGTAAGCTTCCGGTCACCACTCGTGTTCCATACCTAGCCCTGTGGCATCGAGCGCGAATGGCGGCACTCAGCCGTTCTGCTGAGCGGCGGAGCCGTGTTTGCCTCTGACCGACGGTGGAAGTGTCATTCCCCGGATAGCTGAATCATCAGCCGGGGCGCAAAGGACGGAGTCAAGGCTCATTGACCGCGAAAGCGGCGCGCCTGGTGCGGCCTTGACGCCGGCCTGGCCTCGGCTACACTCCGGGTATCCGGGGAATGCCCGTCCAATCTTCATCCTTGATTGCCCGGTTCTGGCTCTGGGTCTCGTATACCGGGTTAGAATTTCACAAAATGCGCCCTGGATACACCTTCGACCCGTGCATGGTTAGCATTTTCCGATCTGCATCGAGACTGCAGATCGGCTATCCTACCAGCAAGAACAGCAGGTTATGTCATTCATAATAATTAAGATGAAAGAACCGCGACCTCAAGTTTGATCTGCAGCCGCCCCCAAGAAACGAGCCAGCAATGTCGACCGGCGATTCACGCATCTATTCTGATCAGGCTTCGCTCAAGGCGCAACATCTGTTTTGCGCCATCGCGCCAGCATTTCTTCGACTTTACCGGCGATATGTAGGCGCGCCTCGGCGCGGTCCACACCGCTGGCCAGCAGCGCATCGTAGGGGGTGTGGTTGTGGCGAACGGCTGCTCCAACCGCCAGGATCAGCGCTTTTTCATCCAGGTTGCGCCCCGCCTCCGAACGGCCGACCCGACCACTGCCCCGGACTGCGGTGTGTTCGGCAATGGCTGCCACTTCGCCCGCCGGACAGCCTGGGAACAACTCCGCTATCAGCTGGATCATCTGCGCAACCAGTTTGCGGTCCTGTTCGCAGCGCTGCACCGCTGCCCTTGCCCGCGCCGCCGCTCGCTCCCCGGCATCCTGCACGCATTCCTGCTCGGCCTTCTCCAGCGCGGCGTTTTCTACCAGAATGCCTTGCCGCTCGTAGCGTTTACG
>Ga0302320_10023814_pt1 | contig 11994 bp, 12 predicted proteins | sample Bog_T0_3_FD_202130 | JGI IMG/M metagenome (GOLD analysis project Ga0302320, IMG submission 202130) | Peat permafrost microbial communities from Stordalen Mire near Abisko, Sweden - Bog_T0_3 | ecosystem: Environmental > Terrestrial > Soil > Wetlands > Peat | place: Sweden: Abisko, Stordalen Mire...
GGTCCTCCAGCAATGCATCGTGATTGCCGAGCTGGGCGATGATGGCTTGACTGCGCCGTACCACGAACACCGGCTGGCCGCGCCAAACGACCTTCAGCATTTGACCGGCCTCGAGCTTCGACGCGTCCACTTCGACCGGGGCGCCGAGCGCCTTGGCGCGCGCGCTGGGTTGCCATGACGCCAAGAAGGGAATGGCGGCGAACACCACGCCGATCGCGCCGGTGCCGACTGTCGCCGCCGTCAACAATTGGCGCCGACTGTGGTCAACCTCATCCTTCATGCGCCACCCCTTAGGCAATGTTGACAAATCTTCATGAAAACCCCTATGCGCGTAGTGTTTCACTGGCAATGTAGGGAGCGCATTATACACAGATAAGGGCGCTCTTCAGGGCGGCCGCGAGTCCATGTGAACAACACCCGCTCCATGTTAAATTTCTTGTTAAGGGCGGCCGTGGTCGGCCTGGCAATCGCGTTCCTGCTGGTGTGGTGGAGACCCGCGCTTTTGGGCGCCGTCACGGCCCACGCGCCGATCGCAGGCCCCGCAGCGGGCCGCGCGCCGGTGGTGATGCAAAGCTTCGCGGATGCGGTGGCGCGCGCGGCGCCCGCGGTGGTGAATATATACACCGCGCGGCTGGTCACGGAGCGCGCTCCGACCGCGCCGATCGACCAGCTATTCGGCGACTTCTGGCCGAGTTACCGCCAGCGGGTCGAGCGCAGTTTGGGGTCCGGCGTCATCGTCGACGCCAAGGGCACGATCGTCACCAACCATCATGTGATCTCCGGAGCGGACTCGATCATGGCGCAGCTCGCGGACGGCCGCATCGCCGAGGCCACCCTTATCGGCAGCGATCCCGATACGGATATCGCCATCCTGCACCTGTCCATCGGCAACTTGCCGGTCATGCCGCTGGGCCGATCCGACACTTTGCGCGTCGGCGACATCGCGCTGGCCATCGGCAATCCCTACGGCCTGAGCCAGACGGTCACTCAGGGCATCGTCAGCGCCACGGGGCGCGGCCAGCTCGGCATCGTGGCATTCGAGAATTTCATCCAGACCGATGCCGCCATCAATCTCGGCAATTCGGGCGGCGCGCTCATCGACGCATATGGGGACCTGGTGGGCATCAATACGGCGGTCCTGAATCGCGCCTACGGCGGCCCGGAGGGCATCGGCTTTGCGATACCGGTCAACCTGGTGCGCGGCGTCATGGAGCAGATCCTCGCGCACGGCCACGTGATCCGGGGGTGGCTGGAGTTCGTGCCGCAGGACCTCTCGCAGCAGCAGTCGGCGCAGCTCGGAATCACCGACGGCGGCGGCGTGACCGTCGTCAAGATTCAGCTGAACAGTCCGGCCTATGTCGCGGGCGTCCGGCCGGGGGACCTGGTCACCGGCTTGAATGGCGAGACGGTCCGCAGTGCGCAGGACCTGGTCAGCAAGATCGCCGCGCTCAAGCCGGGAACGCAGGTGCAGCTCGATGCGCGGCACGGACGGCAGCCCTACCGCGTCGAACTGAAGGTGACCGAGCGGCCGACGCGCGAGGCACAGGCACGCTAGCCCGGAGTGCGGCGGATCTTCGCGCCCAGCTGCTGCAATTTTTCCTCGATTGCCTCATAGCCACGATCGATGTGGTAGATCCGTTCGATCTCGGTGCGGCCGTCGGCGATGAGGCCCGCGAGCACCAGGCTCGCCGAGGCGCGCAGATCGGTGGCCATGACCGGAGCTGCGGTGAGCTGCTGCACGCCCTTGATGATCGCGGTGTTGCCTTCGAGCCGGATCTCGGCGCCCATGCGGCGCATCTCCAGCATGTGCATGAACCGATTCTCGAATATGGTTTCTATGATGGTGCCGACGCCGCTCGCCACGGTATTGAGCGCGGCGAACTGCGCCTGCATATCCGTGGGGAACGCAGGGTACGGCGCGGTGCGTATGTCGACGGCATCCGGGCGCTTGCCACGCATATCCACCTCGACCCAGGAATCGCCTACGCCGATGGTCGCGCCGGCCTCGCGCAGCTTGCCGATCACGGCATCCAGGTGCTCCGGGCGCGCATTTTTCACCCGAACATGGCCGCCGGTGATCGCCCCCGCGACCAGATAGGTGCCGGTCTCGATGCGGTCCGGAAGCACCTCGTAGGCCGTCCCGTCGAGGCGCTTCACTCCTTGAATCACGATCTTGTCGGTGCCGGCGCCCTTGATCTTCGCGCCCATGGCGATCAGGAAATTCGCCAGATCCACCACCTCGGGTTCACGCGCGGCGTTCTCCAGCACCGTCTCTCCGTCGGCCAATGTGGCGGCCATCATCAGGTTTTCCGTGCCGGTGACCGTGACGGTCTCCAACACCAGGCGCGCGCCTTTCAGCCGCCCCGCGCGGGCCTTGATGTAGCCGTTCTCGATGTGGATATCGGCGCCCATGGCCTGCAATCCGGCAACGTGGATATTCACGGGGCGGGCGCCGATTGCGCATCCCCCCGGCAGCGATACGTCGGCGCGGCCGAAGCGCGCCAGCAAGGGCCCTAGCACCAGAATCGATGCGCGCATGGTCTTCACCAGCTGGTAAGGCGCGAAGTATTCCTTGATCGTCGATGAGTCGACCTCGATGCGCATTTTCTCGTCGATGGTCAGCGACACGCCCATGCGCCCCAGCAGCTCGATCATGGTGGTCACGTCCTGCAGGTGCGGGACGTTCGACACCGTAACGGTTCCGTCCGCGAGCAAGCAGCCGGCCAAAATCGGCAGGGTGGCGTTCTTGGCACCGGATATGCGGATTTCGCCCTCGAGGGGGATGCCGCCTTGAATCTGTAGTTTATCCACGCAAAACTCCTCGAATCGGCGCGCTAGCCTCGAGCCTGCGCATATTCCTCGGGCGTGAACACTTGCAACGCCAGCGCGTGAATCTCGGCGCCGACGGCGGCGCCAAGGGTGGCATACACCAACTGATGGCGCTGCACCGGCCGCTTGCCCGCGAACTGAGGGCAGATCACCACGGCCTCGAAGTGCACATTGTCCTCGCTGCTGACCATGGCCTGGCTGCCGGCCAGCCCGGCATGGATCAATTGTGCTATCTGCTGGGGATTCATAAGGCACCTCAAATCCTTCAAGCTTAGCCCAAGCGGCGCGGGATTCCGCATCCGCGCTATCATTGAGCGATGAACCCCGACTATACCGACCAGGGTCTCGCCGATCTTGGCCGCCAGGCGCTCGATATCGAAATCGAGGGCCTGCGCGCGCAGCGGCCGCGCCTCGGAGCGGAGTTTGCGCGCGCCTGCCGCGTGTGTCTCGCGTGCCGTGGCCGAATCGTGGTCACCGGCATGGGCAAGTCCGGCCATATCGGCGGCAAGATCGCCGCGACGCTGGCGAGCACCGGCACGCCGGCCTTCTTCATGCACCCGGGCGAAGCCAGCCACGGCGACATCGGCATGATCACGCGCGACGATGCCGTGCTGGCCCTGTCGAACTCCGGCGAGACCGACGAGATTCTGACCATCGTGCCGGTGATCAAGCGCCTGGGCGCGCCGCTGATCGCATTTACCGGCAACCCGAACTCCGCGCTGGCGCGCGCGGCCACGGTGCATCTGGACATCGGCGTGCCCGCCGAAGCCTGCCCGCTCAACCTGGCCCCGACCGCCAGCACCACCGCGGCGCTTGCCGTCGGCGATGCGCTCGCCGTGACGCTGTTGAAGGCTCGCGGCTTCACCGAGGAGGATTTTGCCCGCTCGCATCCGGCCGGCAACCTGGGCAGGCGCTTGCTGCTGCACGTCAAGGACGTCATGCGCAACGGCGCCGACGTGCCGATGGTGCTTAGGGATGCCTCGCTGGCCGAGGGCCTCATGGAAGTGACCCGCAAGGGCCTGGGCATGACGGCGATCGTCGACGCGACCAATCGGGTTCTCGGCGTGTTCACGGACGGCGACCTGCGGCGCGCGCTGGACCGCGCCGCCGATTTGCACGCGACCCGCATGGACCAGGTCATGACGCACGGGGCGAAGACCGTGCGGCCAACCACGCTCGCGGCGGAGGCGGTGCATCTGATGGAAGTCAATCGAATCACCTCGCTCATCGTCGTCGATGCCGACGAGCGGGCGGTGGGCGCGCTCAATGTGCATGACCTGATGCGAGCCGGCGTCGTATGAGCGCGCGCAAGCCCACACCGCTGGCCAGGATCAAGCTGCTGGTGCTCGACGTCGACGGCGTGCTCACCGACGGGCGCCTGTATTTCTCCGCCAGAGGCGAGGCATTGAAGGTCTTCCATGTGCGCGACGGCCACGGCATCAAGCTGTTGATGGGCAGCGGCGTCGAGGTCGCCGCTTTCAGCGGGCGCCGCTCGAGTGCCGTGACGGCGCGCATGCGCGAACTCGGCGTTCGCCGCGTCGTTCAAGGCTGCGCCGACAAGGTCGCCGCCCTGCGCCGGCTGGCGCGCCAGCTGGATATCGATCCGCTGTCGAGCGCGTGCATGGTCGATGACACTCCCGATCTGCCGCTCATGTCCGCCGTCGGCTTCGCGGCGGCGGTTGCGGACGCGCATCCGTTGGTCCGGTCCGCGGCGCATTGGGTGGCCGGGACCCCCGGCGGCCGCGGCGCCGTGCGCGAACTTTGCGACGCGCTGCTGCGCGCCCGCGCCGGGCGCCGCTGATGTTGTTCAGGGCGTTCACCGTGTTGGCGGTCATCGCGTTGGGCTTTGGCACGTGGATCTTAAGTTCCCCCGCACGCAAGCCGCAGCAGGAATCCGCCACCGGCCATACGGACTTGCCGGGTTACTACCTGAAAAATGCGGTGCTGACCGACTACGACGCGACCGGCGCGCCCGGCATCCGCATCGTGGCGGAGCGCATCGACCAAATCGCGCACGGCACGGAGGTCGCGCTATCCAATGTACAGGTGAACTACCAGGCGCCAGGAGGACAACCTTGGGTGCTGGTCGGTGACACCGCGCACGTCGAACCGGGAGCCGATGTAATCGATGTCAACGGCAACGTGCGCTTGCAGGGGGATCCGGCCCCGGGAGAGAGCGCCGCCGTGTTGCATACCGATGCGCTGAGCTACAACGTTCCGGAATCGGTGGCGAGCACCAAGAGCGACGTGCGCATCGATTTCGGGGGCCATACCCTGACCGCGCGCGGCATGGTCGCCAATTTGAAAGACCGCACGATACGATTAGAATCGAAGGTCAATGGCCGCTTCCTACCCTAGGGCTCTCGCCTTGCTCGCGCTGACGGCTCTGGCCTCGGAAGCTTTCGGCGCCGTCCGTCCGGCCGAGCAACAGCCCATCTTGCTCGACGCCGAGTCCACGCAGGTCGACTTGCGCACCAACAGCGCCGTGTTTCACAAGGTACGAATCTCGCAGGGGAATACCGCGATTTCCGCGGACCAAGGGCAGGCGAGCCGGCATGCCACGGGGCTCGACTTCGACAACAGCCTCTGGATATTTCGCGGCAATGTAAAAATTACCATGGATCAGGGACAGCTGACCTCGGACGATGCCTCGATCACCTTTGCCAACAAGGTGCTTTCCAAAGCGGTGGCCAATGGCAAGCCGGCCGCCTTCGAACAGCATATCGCCAAGACGGGCAAACTCGCTCAAGGACGCGCCGAGTCGATCGAGTATGACGTGCGTGACGGCATCGTTCACCTGTCGAAGAATGCCTGGGTGAGCAATGGCGAGGATGAGATTCGCGGAGAATCGCTCAAGTACAACGTGCTCGCCCAGAGCATCGTCGCGGAGGCATCGGAGCAGGGCTCCCAGCGCGTCCACATCATCATCACGCCGCCGCCGCCGGCCAAACCATGAGCGTGTTGCGCGCGCTGAACCTCGCCAAGAGTTACAAATCGCGGCAGGTGCTTCGGGAATTGTCTCTGGAAATCGCCAGCGGCGAAGTCGTCGGCCTGCTGGGGCCGAACGGCGCCGGAAAGACCACGGCGTTCTACATGATCGTCGGCCTCACGCGCTGCGAACATGGCGAGATCTTTCTGGACAATCTCGACATCAGCCGCTTGGCCATGCACCGGCGCGCGCAGCTGGGGCTAGGCTATCTGCCGCAGGAGCCCTCGGTGTTCCGCAAGCTGTCGGTGTCGGACAATATTATGGCAATTCTCGAAACCCGGCCGGGCATGGATCTAGACCAGCGGGAAGCCCGGCTCAAGGAACTGCTCGGTGAGTTGCACATCGAGCATGTGGCCGACACCCTGGGGTTGAGCCTTTCGGGGGGCGAGCGCCGCCGGGTCGAGATCGCCCGCGCCTTGGCCGCGGATCCGCGATTCATCCTGCTGGATGAGCCATTTGCCGGCGTCGATCCCCTCTCCGTGGGCGATATACAGCGCATAATCAAGCACTTGTCCGACAAAGGCATCGGCGTGCTGATAACCGATCATAATGTCAGGGAAACACTTGGCATTTGCGGCCGCGCGTATATCGTCAGTCAGGGCACCGTGCTGGCCTCGGGATCTGCGGAACAGATTCTTGCCAACCCGCAGGTCCGTGAGGTGTACTTGGGCCAGGATTTCAAACTGTAGGCTTGGACTAAAAGATACTCATGTTGAAGCCAAGTCTGCAGCTTCGCATAGGCCAGCAGCTGACGATGACGCCGCAGCTGCAACAGGCCATCCGATTGCTGCAGCTGCCCTCGCTCGATCTGCAGGCGCACGTGCGCGAGACGCTGGAAACCAACGTCATGCTCGAAGCCGAGGACGAGCTCGCTGCGGATGCGGCTGCCGACGCCGCGAGTGGGCCGGCAGAGGCAGCCGACGAGAAATACGCCGAGCTCGATGCCAACGCCGCCGCCACCGATCAGCGCGAGACGCCCGAGGTGGAGATCGCGGACGAGGCCTGGGGCGAGCAGACCAGCGGTCCGTCCGATGCGCCATGGTCGGGGGACGATGACCGCAGCAACGACTTCAGCAACCAGCACGAGCAAACCCTTCAGGAGCAATTGATCGAGCAATTGGAGCTCGCCAAGCTCTCGCCCGTCGACCTGGCGATTGCCAGGGTCATCGCCGACGCCATCAACGACGACGGCTACCTGAAGGACGATTTGGAAGACATCCGCTTGAGCCTGCTGCCGGAAATCGAGGCAACCGCCGCGGATGTGGATCGCGTGCTCGGCGCGGTGCAGTCGCTGGAGCCTGCCGGAGTGGGAGCGCGCAACCTGGGTGAGTGCATCGCCTTGCAGCTGCGCCAGCTGGACCCTGCAACGCCGGCGCGGGACTTGGCCATCCGCGTGGCGCTGGAATGCCTGGATCTGGTGGCGGGACAGCAGCTGGTTCTGCTGCGCCGCCAGCTGCGCTGCACCGAGGCCGACCTGGAGATGGCGCTCGCGCTGGTGCGCTCTTGCCATCCACGGCCCGGCTCCGCGGTCAACTCAGGCCAAGCGGAATACGTGATTCCCGACGTGTTCGTGCGCCGCACCGATCATGGCTGGATCGTCGAGATCAACCAGGCGACGGTCCCGCGGGTTCGAATCAATCAGGGCTACGCAAGCCTGATATCGCGCGCGCCCGACCATGCAATGTTGCGCACCCAGTTGCAGGAAGCGCGCTGGCTGATGCGCAGCCTGGAGATCCGCAACGAGACCCTGATCAAGGTGGCGCGCTGCATCGTGCAGCGCCAGACCAGCTTCTTCGAGCTCGGCGAGGAAGCGATGGAGCCGCTGATTCTCAAGGACGTGGCTGAATCGGTGGAAATGCATGAATCGACCATTTCGCGCGTGACCACCGCGAAGTACATGCATACGCCGCGCGGCGTGTTCGAGTTCCGCTATTTTTTCTCCAGCCACGTGGAGGCCGCGGACGGCACGGAGATGTCATCGACCGCCATACGCGCCAAGATCAGGAAGTTGATTGCGCAGGAGAATCCCGAAAATCCGTGCAGCGACAGCAAGCTGGCGGAAATTCTGTCCCAGGAAGGCATACCGGTGGCCAGGCGCACTGTTGCCAAGTATCGCGAAGGCATGCAGATCGCCCCGTCCAACGAACGGAAGCGTGCCGCTGCCCGCGCATCGTGAAACCAAGTCGACTTTAGGAGGAGCCTCATGCAGCTCGATCTCAGCGGCCATCATGTGGATATCACGCCCTCATTACGCGGATATGTCATCAAGAAATTTGAAAGAATCTCCAGGCATTTCGAACAGCTGATCGACGTGCACTGCGTGCTCACCGTGGAGAAGCTGCGTCACAAGGCGGAGGCCACGCTCATGCTGCGCGGAAACAAGATCTACGCTGACGCCACCGAGGGAGACATGTATGCCGCCATCGATGCGCTCACCGACAAGCTCGACCGATGCGTGAAGAAGCACAAGGAAAAGGCCGCCGACCATCATGCGGAGGATGTGATCAAGGCCCGCATATCATGAGGCGCATCACCGCAAACCCGTGCATCTGATTATCGTCAGCGGCCTTTCCGGCTCCGGCAAGAGCGTCGCCTTGCACATGCTGGAGGACATCGACTTTTACTGCGTCGACAACATTCCCGCGGCCTTGCTCAAGGCGTTTATCTCGCACACCATCCGCGGCCCGGGCGACTCCTATCCCCGCACCGCCGTCGGGCTCGACGCCCGCAACCGGGCCAACGACATCGAGACGATTCCTGTGCTGGTGGGCGAACTGCGGCGCAGCGGCATAGGTTGCGAGGTGCTGTTCCTGCATGCCAGCGACGAGGTGCTGCTCAAGCGCTACGCGGAAACGCGGCGCAAGCACCCGTTGGTCTCGGGCGATCTCAGCCTGCGCGAGGCCATTGCCTACGAGCGCCGGTTGCTCGAGCCCATCACGATCGCGGCGGATCTTATCATCGACACCTCGAACATGAGCGTGCACGCCCTGCGCGAGCGGATTCGCGAGCGGATGGATCAGCGCCGCGAGGCTCACTTGTCGGTGATGTTCGAGTCGTTCGGCTACAAGCACGGCATTCCCGGGGACGCGGATTTCGTGTTCGACGTGCGCAGCCTGCCCAATCCGCATTGGGAACACGCATTGCGCAGCCTGACCGGGCGCGATGCGGCGGTGATCGAATATCTGGGGGGCTTTGCCGCAGTCCGCAAGATGATCGAGGACATCAGCAAATTTTTGGAGCAGCGGATCGCAGAATTCGCGCAGGCGAACCGCAGCTACCTGACCGTTGCCATCGGTTGCACCGGCGGCCAGCACCGCTCCGTATACATTGCGGAGGCCCTCGCCAGCCACTTCCGCAACAGCTATCCGCAGGTCCTCACCCGCCACGACTCCTTGCACAAGAACTTCGGCGCGGACGCCTAGCCAAGCTGGGAAAGCCGGCCGTACCTTGTAAATTTTTCAAGGGAACGCAGCCATGGCTATGCTGTGACGCACGTGGCACCACGGCGGCGGATTGCTCTGTAGCATCGATTCCGAAGGGTCCTCGCCGACACCAGTGGCGAAACACGGAATGTGGATGCCGCCGCCAACCTCTGCAAGATATTCTCCTTTCCTGCCTCCCGCAATTGCCGTGCTTGCCCTGGCTTGTTTGTCCGCATGCCACTCATCGTCCAATGATGGCTCATCGACTCCCACGCAGATGGCCGACCTGACGGTCACCTCGGTAGAGTCGGTTAACGCCGTCGTCAACGGCGGTGCGCTGACAGCCTCTGTGGTCTTCAATTCGAGCGAGTCAGCACCGCTCACTGATCTCACAATCACCGCCGGGCTCTCCCTGCTGCCGGCGGGGTGGAAAGGTCCTGCAACTTTCGCCTGCGCGTCCGTTTCGACCGGCAGCGGCTGCGTGCTCAACCTCACTTATGCGCCAACCGCGCTCGCGAAGGGGACGCTGACCATTGACTACGGTTATACCAATAGCATGGGCGCTGCCCAAGCCAGCTCAGTGACGATCAACTACCAGGCCACTACCAATAATAACGTTGTCGCAACTCCTGCCCCTGCGGGACAAATCGTCGCCATCGTCGGCAGCGGTTCGCAGAAGATGAGCGTTACCTTTACTACCGACGACGGCAATCCGGCCTCCGCGTTCAAGCTCTCCACCGATCTTACTTCGCTGCCTGCAGGATGGAGCAGCACGGCGCACGCTCTGAGCTGCGCGAGCGTAAGCACCGGCAGCGGCTGCCAGCTGTCGCTGAGTTTCGACCCGACTGCTTTCGGCACCGGTAGCTTGGCCCTGAACTATGGCTATACGGACGACTTCGGCGTAGCCAAGACCGGATTCCTGGACATCGCTTACGCAGGGACAGTGCACGACAACGTGGTCGGGGACGCGCTGCCGACTTCCGTCGTGAGTCCAGTCGGCAATCCCAAAGTCGACGTGTTAGTGACCTTCACGACGGATGACGGCCACCCCGCCACTAAACTGCTGATCACCTCAAACCTCACCGCGCTGCCGGCCGGCTGGAGCAGCGCGGCCTCGAGCTTTGGCTGCACCAGCGTGAGTGCCGGAACGAGCTGCCAATTGCCACTCGGTTTCACGTCTGCGATCGGTGCCACGGGTACTTTGCAGCTCACCTACACCTACCTCGATGATGCCGGTAGCGCGAAGAGCGGAAGCGTCAACATCGCCTACGCGTCAACGACTCACAACACGGTGGTGGGCACACCCGTGATACCGGGCACGGTGCGCGTAGCGGTTGGCGATAGCCAGCCGGTAGCTGTGACGTTTAACACCGATGACGGGAACGTCGCCAGCAACCTCACGGTAAGCTCTGGGCTCACAAACCTGCCTGCATATTGGAGCGGTCCGGGACGGTTCAGCTGCGCGACGCTCAGCACCGGGGCTGGCTGCCAGATTACCCTGACTTTTAGACCGCTATCGAGCGTGTCAGGAACGGTCACGCTGGGATATGGCTACACGGACAGCGCCGGCACCGCCAAGACTGGAACGGTCAGCGTTCCGTATGCCGTCAAGCACGTGTACGTTACTGACTCCAACGGCGTGTACGTCTGCTCGATCGTCACCGGGGGTGGTCTCTCTGGGTGCGCGCCGACGGCGCTGGGCCGCGTAAATGCCGGCAACGGGGCAATCACCGGAGCCTACGGCATCGCGTTCGCCGACGGCTATGCGTTCGTCAACCAGTATCCCGATGCCAGCGTGTCGGTCTGCGCCGTCAATCCCTCTGATGGAACGCTCACGGCCTGCGCCGTGTTTGCCATTCCCTCCGGCGACTATGGCTATTCCGTTTTTGCGACGCCTGGCTATCTCTATATCGGTGACGGTACTTCAGATTATTGCGCCATTGGCGCGAACGGGACGCTGAGCACCTGCCAGAGTGTGAGCACCGGTGTGACTGACTACTCGGCTGGAATTTATGTCGGCGCCGAGCGTGCCTACGTTTCACCCAACGGCGCTGATGTACAGAACTGCACTGTCACGGCTGGCGGCAACCTGACGCCCTGCACCGACACCGGCATATCCGGGGATAGCGGCGGCGCGGTTACCGCCTCCGGCAATTTCGTCTTCCTGACGCCTTGGTCGGCGCCTAGCGTCATGTCGTGCCCGATCAACGCCAGCGGCTCGCTGGGTACGTGCATCAACTCGCCGGTGCCCGGGTCAAATCAGGGCATGAACGTGGCAACTGCGGTGGACACGGTAAACTCCTACACGATCAATGCCACAGACCTCGAGCATTGCACGGTGAGCATCACGACAGGCGCTCTGACTGCTTGTGCGGTCTCCGATGGCGGCGCCGCGTTTTCAGGCCCTAGCGGAGTCGCGATATACTAGAACCGCGATTGCCCTTGCAGCATGGGAGCGAGGCCGTCCTCGACAATCTAGCCTGGGCGTGAGTCCTGGTAGGCTTGGAGATGAGACGTGAAAGCCACTGCGTTTACCGTTAGCGTTGCCGATGAGGCCCTTACGGATCTGAAACGTCGTCTACAAATGACCCGATGGCCGGATGAGATCGGTGAAGGCTCTTGGGATTACGGTATGCCGCGCAAGGTTCTACGCGATGTCGTCGACTACTGGCGCGACGGCTTCGATTGGCGCGCGGCGGAGCGCCGCCTCAACGGCCTGCCGCAATTCACCATCGACATCGATGGCCGGACCGT
>Ga0302320_10023815_pt1 | contig 11993 bp, 11 predicted proteins | sample Bog_T0_3_FD_202130 | JGI IMG/M metagenome (GOLD analysis project Ga0302320, IMG submission 202130) | Peat permafrost microbial communities from Stordalen Mire near Abisko, Sweden - Bog_T0_3 | ecosystem: Environmental > Terrestrial > Soil > Wetlands > Peat | place: Sweden: Abisko, Stordalen Mire...
CGTGGAAATTGCTGGGGGTGCATTCCTCGCGCGTGGACATGAGCGGGCGGGATTTGCAACTGGATGAAACCCTGGGCCTGAATTGCGCCTGGTATGCGGACATCCTCCTCACCCTGACCGAGTCGTAATTTCTTAGCCGGAACGATTCAGTAAAACAGATTTAAAACCACGGATGGACACAGATGAACACGGATGTAAACGTGATTTTCCAACCGTCCAGAAAGCGCACCGTTTAGGGACCGGCGGAAAACCAAGCCGGAGCGCCCTTCTGACCTTTCTTCATCCGTGTCCATCCGTGTCCATCCGTGGTTAAATTATTCTTTAGCTGCATGGATACGGCTTAGTGGAGCCCCGCCCGCACCGCCGCCACGAGCGCCGCCACCCGCACCGGCAGCGGAAAATCCGACGGGGCCTCCAGCGTGTATCCCTGGCGTGATTTATGGGTGATATGATACAGCGCCTCCGGCCAGTCCGGTCGCGTTTTGGGTGCGATCACTGGCCGGATAATCCCGCCCTGCGCCGGTCGGCCCTCAATGATCTCCGCCAAATCCACCGGACAAACCGGCGCCACCGCGGCAATCATCTTCTCCGCCAGCGACGGCAATTGATCCGGGTTCTGCTCATACAGATAAAACCCGTTGGCCTCCCAGTCCTCGTGCAGGCACAGATAGCGGTCAAATCGCGGCTGCCGTTCCAGCCAGGCAATATGCGCCCGCGTTTCGGCGGACTGCGGATGCCGGTAATCGCGATTCAGGTCAATGCCCTCCGCGTTGGTCCGCTCATTGCGGGTGAACCCCAGCGGATTCAAGCACGGCAGCAGCATGATCTCATAATCCGCCGGCCAGCGATCTGCCTGGATCAATTGGTAAACGGCCAGCGGCCCCGCCGGCTCATCCCCATGAATCCCGGCGGAAATATGGATGCGTTTCCCCGGTTGCGTCCCCCGGGCGGCCCGCCGCAGCGCCACCCATTCCCAGTCCGGCTGCGCGTGAAACACCTCCTCCAACCACCCATGAGCCCTCGCGGCAGAGCGGATCTCCCGCAACACCGCGCGGATGTCAATGGTCTCGCCGACATAACCGTTCAAATTTTTGCCAAGTCGCTGCACCCCGGCAATTTCCCGCAAACCCGCCCAAACGCCAAGCAATTTTGCAGAAATAACTTCGCGCCAATTGTTATCCGGGTTTCGACTGCAAGAAATCCCGCAACTTCATAACGCATCTGCGAACCGAGTCCAAGGCGTTCGCTGCTTCAAACATGCATCGACGCGTGAACTTGGGCTGAACCGCATAATCATTGCGAATCACACTTTTTCCCGGGCCGCTTTTTCCAGCTTCTTTTCCACGACGCGCAACTGCCGCTCCCGCTTTTTGATTTCGCCGGTCAGCAATTCTTCCGCACTCCAGCCGTTTGCCTGGGCCTGGGCGGATAACTCGAACAATGCTTTCGCGAGCGCGGCCCGGGAAAGCTTGCGTGCCGGTTTTTCGTCGGCCAACAGTTTCGCCTTCCGGGCTTTTTTAAGGATTTTTTCCGCGCGCATCAAGGCCGGCAGATGTTTGGGCACGCCGTCCAGCGCGGAATGCCGCGCGTGCTCGGTGCCGTGCTTCTCCGCCCGCTTGATTTTTTCCCAGTTCGCCCAGACTTCATCCACGTCTTTGACCTGGGTGGTGCCGAACACATGCGGATGCCGCCGGATCAGTTTGTCCACGAGATGCCGCGTAACCTGCTCAAAATCAAACGCCCCGCGCTCGTGGGCCAACTGGCAATGAAACACCACCTGCAGCAGCAAGTCCCCCAATTCCTCGGCCATCTCCACGTCGTCGTCCGCCTCAATGGCGTCAATCAACTCGTACACCTCCTCAATGGCGTGGCGGCGGAGCGTGGTGTGCGATTGTTCGCGGTCCCACGGACAGCCTGTGGGGGAACGCAGTCGGGCCATGACTGCGAGGAGGTCGTTGATGGCGGGTTGCTTTTTCATGACTTAAAGAATGACCAGGTCGTCCCGGTGAACTAATTCTTCCTTGGGCAATTGCTGGGCGCGCACGGCGGCCGCGCCAAAACGGACAATGCCGCGCGCGAATTCCATGCCGTCCAGATCGCAAATGCGCACCACCTCGTCCGCCGCAAAATCCCCCTCGCAGCGCGCCACGCCCGGCGGCAGCAGGCTCTTGCCTTTCTCCCGCACGGCCACCTTGGCGCCGTTATCCACAAACAGGCTGCCCTGCGGATGATGGAAAAAGGCGATCCACCGTTTGCGGCCCTTCAGGCGGTCGGGCTTGGGCAGGAACAGCGTGCCCTGATCCTCGCCCGCCAGGATTTGGGCCAGCGCCGTTTGATTGCGGCCCGAGGCGATCACCAGCGGAATGCCCGAGCGCACCGCGATCTTCGCGGCCTCGATCTTCGATTTCATTCCGCCCACGGCGGTCTCGCTGGTCGTGCCGCCCGCCATGGCCAGGATGGCGGCGTCGATTTTCTCGATCACGGAAAGGGTCCGCTCGTTTTTCTGGCCGAAATTCTCCAGCACGCCGGCCACGGTGGTGAGGATCACGAGCAAATCCGCCGGCAGCAGCGCGGCGACCAGCGCGGACAGCTTGTCGTTGTCGCCGAACTTGATTTCGGTGAAGGACACCGCGTCGTTCTCATTGATGATGGGCACCACGCCGCGGCCCAGCAGGGTGACCAGCGTGTTGCGCGCGTTCAGGTGGCGCTCATGATGTTCCAGATCGTCATGCGTGAGGAGCACCTGGGCCACCACGAGGCCATGCACGGCAAAGAGTTTTTCGTAAACGGCCATCAACCGCGTCTGGCCCACGGCGGCGCAGGCCTGTTTTTCCGCCAGATCGGTGGGGCGCGACTGGTAGCCGAGCGCGCCCATGCCGGCCCCGACCGCGCCGCTGGTGACAATGACCACTTCCTTGCCCGCGCGGCGCAGGGCGGCCACCTGGGCGACGATTTGCTCCAATTGCGCCGGGTCAATCAGCTTCTGGCTGTCGGTGAGGACGCCGGTGCCGAGTTTGACCACGATGCGGGAGGCGGATTTAAGGGAATCGCGATGCACAGGCCGAGTTTAGGCAAAACGCACTTATGGAAAAAGGGGAAAAAGCGTTCCGCAATCCAGGGTTCATCGCTTCCTAATGAATCCCAAGGGGATTCCATCATTCAGCCCGGGGTGGGAGCGAAGCGACTACCCCGGGTTGGCAGGGCAACCGGACACAACCCTGAAAGGGTTGAATCCGCGCGCGGATGACGCCGCGGCAACCCCGTTGGGGTTGGAAATGATTTTGGACGGTTACCCAGGGTAGTCCGCGCTGCGCGGCCAACCCTGGACTGAATGATTCAAACCCGTTGGGATTGAAATCCCAGCGATGAATCGCCGGGCTATTTTCGGCCGTCCCTGACGGGACGAAAACACGCGGGCAGGCGCGCGTGGGTGCGGTTGACGAGGCGTCGACCGCGCGCGTTCCCTCACCCGCCCAAACGCGCGTAAATCGTCGATTGCGGCTAATCCACGTTCGGATAGGACCCGAGGATTTTCACGAAATTGCAGTGCTTGCCCAGATGTTCGATGGCCTTGGCCACTTTGGGGTCCTGATAATGCCCGGCGCAATCAATGAAGAAGAAGTATTCCCAGGCTTTGCGTTTGCTGGGCCGGGATTCGATCTTGGTCAGGTTGATTTTGAGCCGGCGGAAAACGGCGATGGCTTCGTGTAACGCGCCGGCGCGGTCGGCCACGCTGAGCATGAGGCTGGTGCGGTCGTTGCCGGTGGACGGGCTGCACTGGCGGCCGAGGACGATGAACCGGGTGACATTCACGGAATTGTCCTGGATGTCCTGGGACAGGACTTTGAGGCCGTATTTCTCCGCCGCCAGCGTGCCGCCCAGGGCGGCGGCATGCTTCTCGTCCGCCGCCAGCTCGGCGGAGCGGGCGTTCGACGAGGTCTCGACGATTTCCACGCGGGGCAGATGCCGCGCCAGCCAGCCGCGGCATTGCGCGAGGGACTGCGGATGCACGTAGAGCTTGCGGATTTGCGCCATGGGCGAGTTGCTCATGAGGCATTGCTGGATGGCGAGGAGAATCTGCGAGACGATTTTCAGGTCGCTGTCCGCGAACATGTCCAGGGTGTGGGTGACGACGCCCTCGGTGGAGTTTTCCACGGGCACGACGCCGTAATCAGCGGTGCGTTTGCTGACCTCGGCAAAGACATCGCCGATGGTCTTTTGGGCGGAATAGTCGAGGCTGGCGCCGAATTTCTGGAGGGCGGCCTGATGGGTGAAAGTGGCTTCGGGGCCGAAATAGGCGATGGTCATGGTCTTTTCCAGGGCGAGGGCGCTGGACATGATTTCGCGGTAGATGGCGCGGAGCTGGTCGTCGGTGATGGGGCCGGCGTTTTTGGCGCAGACGCGGTCGAAGACGATGCGCTCGCGGTGGGGCGCGTAGATTTCCTCGCCGGCCTTGAGTTTGATTTCGCCGATGGCCAGCACATGACGGGTCCGCTCATTGAGCAACTGGACGATTTGGGCGTCGAGCTGGTCAATGGCCTGGCGGTGTTGGGAAAGACTCATGCCCGACCAGCATGACGAATTCCCGGGGGAGAATCAAACCTCCAGATTTGCGATTTGCAATTTACGATTGACGTGTTTTTTGGGCGGGCGTCGCTGGTTTCGTTGTTGGAAAATTCAAAAGTGAGGATGACGATGAGGATGACGATGAGGTCGGCCCACACGCGCGTAAATGGGATATTGTAAATCGCAAATCATAAATGGGATGGCCGCGGGTTTCCGGGCCTGTTACGCTGGGGCATGCACTCAAACAAGCGGCTCGCGGTTTATGCGGGCACCTTTGACCCGCTGACGGTCGGCCATCTCTGGATGATCCAGGAAGGCGTCCGGCTGTTCGATCGTTTGATCGTGGCGGTGGGCGTGAATCCGGACAAGAAACCCACGTTCAGCGTGGAGGCCCGGCTGGAGATGCTGCGGGAAACCTGCTCGGAATACCCCAACCTGTCGGTGGCCTCTTATTCCAACCTCTACCTGATTGATTACGCCCAGAGCGTCCACGCCACCCATGTCCTGCGCGGCATCCGGTCGGCGGCGGATTACGAATACGAGCGGCCCATGCGGAACATCAACGGCGACCTGGATGCCAAGATCTGCACGGTGTTCCTGATGCCGCCGCGCGATATTGCGGAGGTCAGCTCCAGCATGGTCAAGGGGCTGATCGGCCCGGCGGGCTGGCGCAAAATCGTGCGCCAATATGTGCCGGAACCCGTCTATCGCCGGTTGTTGGAATTGCATCAGTAGGGCCGCGAACTCATGAGCGGGTTTAATCCAGAGCGCTGGGAACGATTGTGGCGGCTGGCCACGAACCAGCCGCCGCCGCCGGAAAGCTTTGCCCAACTGGCGGCGCGCCGCAATTTGCAGGCATCCATCCGGCGGTTGGAGGGTCAAGACAGGACGTAAGGGGTTCACGAAAAGACCGGTGGAAATGCCGCTCGGACCGAACGCGTTGCTATCCTGGTTCCGCTCCGCGTCTCCGCGGCAAATGCTGCCGCCCGCATCACTCCGTTTTCAGCCGCATGTAAACGGGCTTCATCGCGGGCGTGGCCGGATAGGTGGCCAGCAGGTCGGGAATCCGCATGAGCATCCACGGCTGGCGGTAATTGTTGCCGTTTTTGGTGAACACAATATCGTCCGCCAGATAGACCGCCGAATGTTTGACCTCGTTGCGGTCGTTCAGCAGCAGCAGGATGTCGCCATAGATCGAGGGGGCGGCGATCTGATAGTAGTTTTTGCGGATGTGCTCCACGGCATAAGCGGGGTCATTGAGCCGGTTGTCCGGGGTGTCGCTGGAGAAATTAAACGTGCTCCAGTGACAATCCATCACCGGGTCGCCCGGCTGCGGCGGCAGGGGAAACGTGTAGAGCCGGTCCCGGGCGAACTTGGGCAGCAGATAGAACAGGCTCAGATTGCCGCCGTTCGGCAGGGCCTTGAGCGATTCCAGCAGGGGCCGCAGGTCGGTGAAGCGCACGTTGGGCACGTTGCCCCAATAGGCGGCGATCTTGTCCACGTCGGTGTCCGGCTTGATGACCAGGCCGGCAAACACCGCCGACTGCCGGGACAAGGCCCGGGCCATGGCCACCCGGCGGTCCAGGGTCGGGATCTGGCCCAGCAGCGCGGGATAATCCGACAGCTGCCGGGCGTTTCCGTTGACATAAACCAGCCGTTTCAACCGGGCCACGTCCTCGGCATTCAGCCGCGGGTCCGCGTAAATGGAATCAATGGTGTCGCTGGGGAAAATAAACGGGTAATCGTAATACAAATTAACGTCCCGGCCCGACAGGGCCAGGTACAGTTTCTCGCGCGTGCCGGCGTCCAGCGACCACAGCCATTCGGGCGGCGGCAGCAGCGTGGTTCCGGCGTTGTCCGGGCCGGGCCGGGCGGCGGCGCAGACGGCCGCGACCTGGGCGGCGGACAAGTCCTGTTCCAGCAATGCCTTCACGGCCTCGAGCTTCTGGCCGTGGAAGGTCCAGACTTCCGGTTGCGGCTTGGCGACCTCCTCCGTCAAGTATTCCTTGGGCCGCTCCAGTTGGATGTCGCGGGTCAACAGTTCACCCCAGGGCCCCACATGCACCGATTGGGATTTGTCCCTGGGATTGACGGCGAAAGCGTCCTGCGCCAGGTCGGGCTGCGGGCGGGTGGCCAGTTTGAAGCCGATCAGCGAACCACCCACGATGAGGGCCAGGCTGAAGCTGATCAACCCCATCAGCGTGAACTGAAAGACGTTGGCCGACGGCGCGGAATCCCGCTGCTTGAATTTACTCATTGACCACATTTAAGTTGGCAGGCCCGGAGTTGAACCGGGTGACCAAGTGATTATGAGTCCGTGTTACAAAAGCCATAAAGCGCTCAATAAAAGCGTGTTATAGCATAGACATTCCACCGAGTGCAACTTTGGATGCAACTCCCCAATTCCTACAAACACCTCATTTGGTTTGCATCCCGGCGATCCCGCCCACCCTCGTCTAAACAAGGTCATGGGCCAGAACCCTGCTCACCCGCCTGCCGGGAACCATTTTTGAGTGGTGGGCGCGCCTTGGCAAGGCTTTGTTGCGGCAAGCGGGGAGAACCGGCGCACCGGGGCACCAATGCGCCAAAGCTCAATTGCGGCGCAGATTCGCGGCCAAGCCGGGCGCGGTATGCTTGGTCCCATCTTTCCGCTTCACCACCGAGCACAAGCCGCACCTGTTGTTCCTCCTGCCGGGCACGCCGGGCTATTCCGGAAACTTCAATTCCTTGTTATGGGTTTGCATCCATTCGGCAAAGGTGTCGTATGTCGCCAGCGCCAGAAGCTGCTTCGCCCGCTCACCGGTCTGAAGGGCGTCGGCCAAGGTGCTTAACGATGCGGCGTAATCCTCCCGGTACCGCTTCACCATCTCTGGATGTGCCCGCCGCAAATACGAATCATCCACCAGACTGGCCTCGGTGACGGCTGCCCGAAGCATCATCACCACGTTGGATGACTCGTTTGTGGGCAACGACATGACGCCGAACTGCCCCAGGAGTTTCATTGCCGCAACACAATCGCTGGCAGAATTGTCGAAGTGCAGGTTGCTGCGGGCTTCCAAACTATTGCGCCGATCTGAACCGGACCCGGTCAGCGCATAGTAGGGCCAAATCGCCGCCTGGGCCGTGGCAATGAACTCACCGAAAGCAAGCCACTTCCCGAAACCATGTTGGCGTGCATATCGCCAGTTGAAGAGCGGTGCAGCAATCATCAGGCTGAGCGTGAGGTAAATCGAGCAGGCCGCGATAACGAAGTCTATGAGTCGTTTTTTCATGCTGGTTCAGGAGTTCACGCGTTCGGGCCCGCGCGCGCGGTAGGCCATCCGTGCCGCAGGCGGTGAAGGTTGCCAATGGGCCTGATCAATCATTTGCCATTGAATTTAGGACGATAATCCTAAAATCTCCAGCGAATTAGGATTATAGTCCGTTCTTGGATTTTTCACCTGTCGCCAAACTGCTGCGATGCGTCAAAGAGACATGGCCGGTCATTTTGCGGTGGTGCTCCAAAAGCAGCGAAAAGCCAAAGGCATTTCGCAGGAAATTCTTGCCGAGAAAGCGGATTGCGATTCGACCATGATCAGCCTGATTGAACGGAAAATTCGCAATCCCACCTTGAATTTGGCCGACTCCCTGGCTCAGGGGCTGGAAACGCCCTTGTCCCAGTTGATCAAAGAGGCGGAGGAGTTGCGGTCCAAACAGCGCCCGGCAAAGAAGCGGTGAGTAGGCTGACCCCCACCCAGGGCAGTGACCGGCGGATGCCTTGCCCACGCAACGACGCGAGCAATCGCCCGCCCGCTGGCCTGAACAGCTTCTCCCGCACCTCCCCGGGTAACAAAACTCTTGGCACAATTCTCCATCCCCACGCGGGTGGGGAAAACAAAACGGCGTATCGTGGCGCAAGGTGGCGCATCGGACCATCCCCACGCGGGTGGGGAAAACAAAACAATTCAACCCGAGCCCCCGTCAACGCGCGGACCATCCCCACGCGGGTGGGGAAAACGATGCGGCGCTGGAGTTCAAGGGGGAATTCTGCGGACCATCCCCACGCGGGTGGGGAAAACCGCCGGAATATCCGCCGACGGATGACGAAGCACGGACCATCCCCACGCGGGTGGGGAAAACAGGGACTTGTCTCGTTTGACGAAAGCGAAGATCGGACCATCCCCACGCGGGTGGGGAAAACGCGCACTCCGCGCGGATGATAATTAGGATAGTCGGACCATCCCCACGCGGGTGGGGAAAACGGCAGCGTGTGTTTCGTGTGGTGTGCCAAATTCGGACCATCACCACGCGGGTGGGGAAAACTTCGCCTGAGGTTGTCGACGTGGACGATGTGCCGGACCATCCCCACGCGGGTGGGGAAAACAAGACGGGCGGCATTTATGACGGCCTGCTGCGCGGACCATCCCCACGCGGGTGGGGAAAACGCTGGCCCAAAGCGCGAACGGATCGCAGGATGCGGACCATCCCCACGCGGGTGGGGAAAACTCATTGGAGCGCGGCCAGTCCAAGAAGCTGTTCGGACCATCCCCACGCGGGTGGGGAAAACCGCGTGACATAGACCGCATAGCCGCGTCGCCCCGGACCATCCCCACGCGGGTGGGGAAAACGATGCCGGCTGGGCGCTCGTCAACAACCATGACGGACCATCCCCACGCGGGTGGGGAAAACATCTCGCCACAGCAGGGGATTTATTCCGGCACCGGACCATCCCCACGCGGGTGGGGAAAACGAGTCCGTGAGATGAAAAGTATGAGCATAAGCCGGACCATCCCCACGCGGGTGGGGAAAACTGGCGACAGCATGAAGGGCCTGGCGCGCGATGCGGACCATCCCCACGCGGGTGGGGAAAACTAATTGCGGCACCGAAGGGCATTCCGATTCCACGGACCATCCCCACGCGGGTGGGGAAAACGCCGTCTATGTCGTCGCAAATTACGAGGCCAACGGACCATCCCCACGCGGGTGGGGAAAACTGGAAAGAAACAATTTAAGGTTATTTTTAAACCGGACCATCCCCACGCGGGTGGGGAAAACATCACCGGGCGCGCTGGCGGCCGCGCTACCGGCGGACCATCCCCACGCGGGTGGGGAAAACCATCCCGCTAGTAAAACCTTCTTCCGCCGGTGCGGACCATCCCCACGCGGGTGGGGAAAACCAGGATGCTGCCGATGGAGCCGGGCTGCGGCACGGACCATCCCCACGCGGGTGGGGAAAACACTGCTTGAAAAAGTGGCCGCAAACGCAACAACGGACCATCCCCACGCGGGTGGGGAAAACGGTATTGGACTGCCAAGCTGGCCAGCGCCGGGCGGACCATCCCCACGCGGGTGGGGAAAACCGCCTTTCCTTGATTAAAGGTTAAACATCTCACGGACCATCCCCACGCGGGTGGGGAAAACTATCACAAAATCGGATTACGCGTATCACATGACGGACCATCCCCACGCGGGTGGGGAAAACTTTATCAGGACATCGCGTACCAAATCAGTTTGCGGACCATCCCCACGCGGGTGGGGAAAACCGTGCAAACCGGGATTGTGTCGGGAGTTGAAACGGACCATCCCCACGCGGGTGGGGAAAACTGGGAGTTTATGGCTGGCGCATTCTTTTCAAACGGACCATCCCCACGCGGGTGGGGAAAACTAACGGAAATCATTGGATCGGTTCGTCCCGGTCGGACCATCCCCACGCGGGTGGGGAAAACTTGTGCGTTGCCGTGGATGATGTCCCACATTTCGGACCATCCCCACGCGGGTGGGGAAAACAGCGGGAACTTTAGGCGCGGCTGACCCTGCGGCGGACCATCCCCACGCGGGTGGGGAAAACGTGCGCCAGATTGTTGGCCGCATGAATTCCGGCGGACCATCCCCACGCGGGTGGGGAAAACAATTTTCCGAAATTATGTGTGGTCTCTACAAGCGGACCATCCCCACGCGGGTGGGGAAAACCATTTCGAGCGCTCGGCCTGATGCTGAATTGCCGGACCATCCCCACGCGGGTGGGGAAAACGGTTCGCGGAGGCGTATCCGCCCAACAGCAGGCGGACCATCCCCACGCGGGTGGGGAAAACGCCAAGAGCAGCAAAAATAAGGTTGAAGTGATCGGACCATCCCCACGCGGGTGGGGAAAACACGGTCGCCAGTTTTTCCGCTAACGGCGCGAACGGACCATCCCCACGCGGGTGGGGAAAACATTACAAAGACAGATTATCAGACCTGGCCCCACGGACCATCCCCACGCGGGTGGGGAAAACCGGTAACGACACCCCACCCCGTTAAGGAATCTCGGACCATCCCCACGCGGGTGGGGAAAACGGCTCGCCATCGTGGGGCAGGGCGGGGAATTCCGGACCATCCCCACGCGGGTGGGGAAAACAAAGTCCCGTTAGCTCAAGGTCAATCGCTTCGCGGACCATCCCCACGCGGGTGGGGAAAACATAATAAGAAAGTGCGCGAATTGCGCCGCACCCGGACCATCCCCACGCGGGTGGGGAAAACTTGCTCATTGGAAACCCCATCAACGTCGTACACGGACCATCCCCACGCGGGTGGGGAAAACAGTGCCATCCCAACCACGCGGCCATGTGTTGGCGGACCATCCCCACGCGGGTGGGGAAAACGGGGTCCCAGCGCAAAAACCCCGCATGGGTGCCGGACCATCCCCACGCGGGTGGGGAAAACTCCGCCGGCTCCATGTCCTCGTCATCGGACGCCGGACCATCCCCACGCGGGTGGGGAAAACGTAGGCGGCAGCCCGAGGCGCTTCTGGATCAGCGGACCATCCCCACGCGGGTGGGGAAAACTATCAACAGGAGCAAAAATGAAACCACCAAAACGGACCATCCCCACGCGGGTGGGGAAAACAGCAGGTCGTCAATTGGTGTTGATTCCGCGAGCGGACCATCCCCACGCGGGTGGGGAAAACCGTCAAGTCGTCCACCCCGAGCGTCTCCATGGCGGACCATCCCCACGCGGGTGGGGAAAACGCCAGCGATTTGATGCGTTCAAGATGCGACATCGGACCATCCCCACGCGGGTGGGGAAAACAATCCGCGTAGCTCCAATGAACTCTGAAAGTCCGGACCATCCCCACGCGGGTGGGGAAAACGACGTGAACCGTGATGCCCAGCATTTCAAGTTCGGACCATCCCCACGCGGGTGGGGAAAACGCCAGCAATCCCAACGGATACATTGATTTTGACGGACCATCCCCACGCGGGTGGGGAAAACTGGTGGTGGTGGTCGTTGGCATCGGCTATTACCGGACCATCCCCACGCGGGTGGGGAAAACGCCGGGGCGGCGCTAGCCTGAATTTCCACGGAACAGAATTTGCCTAACGCGAGTGGCGTTTTCGGTCTTCCGCGCTTGCGCTATCGGCCGGTATAAGTCGTGAGCAACAGTTTTCGTTTTGGCCACCAAGGAATGG
>Ga0302320_10023816_pt1 | contig 11993 bp, 6 predicted proteins | sample Bog_T0_3_FD_202130 | JGI IMG/M metagenome (GOLD analysis project Ga0302320, IMG submission 202130) | Peat permafrost microbial communities from Stordalen Mire near Abisko, Sweden - Bog_T0_3 | ecosystem: Environmental > Terrestrial > Soil > Wetlands > Peat | place: Sweden: Abisko, Stordalen Mire...
CGAGACTGCTACAATAGCATTTCCCAAAGTTCAGCTGATAGCGTTGCGCCTCAATCATAAATTGGAGGCGCAACGGCGGTACTTGGTCGCCTAAGTTGAATGTTTCCTGCCGACGGTCAGACTTTTACGTCGAGAGGATTATTTTAGACCCTCCCCGCGACTTTGCGTGTGCGGGCGGGTTCGTGAGAGCGTTGTGACAAGTACTCTGACGGCTCCCATTTGAACTCTGGGGAGTAAACTTCCTGGCTGTCACTGCCACGAAGTGAGAGGGCGGAGCTTCATCCGACGTTCGAGTTCGACTAAACCTGTTTCGCTCCCACCATCCAGGACGTTTGAATTCTTGACGATTGTTATCATTGTATCTATTGAGGTTTCATGAGTCTTCGAACTTTATTTGTCAAAATTAACTCAACTTCTCTTTATTTTGCACTACTCGTTTCATCCTCTTTTTTATACGCGCAGCAGCCGTCCTCTTACTATGATCGAAAAAATTCGGTCGACCTTGCCGACTCCCGCGCTGAAAAGGCTGCGGAGCAACTCGTGTCGCTTTCTCCGGAGCGCATCCTTACAATCCTTCGCGAAGAACCGGGGCTTCTACTACAGGTGAAGAAGGCCCTGGTGCGCGAAGCCTTCGAACAGGGAAGGCTGCTTGATCCCAAAGAGTTAACTGACGACGCTTTATATACGCTTATCCGGGGGGACGATTCGGTCCGTGTAGTCGCGACTCGTGAAATAGAGGATCGTTTTTATGTGCGAGCCAAACCGACGCTCGAGGAGTTGGCGAAGACACCACCCTGTGCTCCGTCTAACGTTAAGACCCAAGACGCGGCCAAATCCCCGACACCCGCCAGTGACCTAAGACAGTCGCAGCCAACGCAGGAGGATACCTACTGGCAGCAGCATCAAGGCGACCTCGACTGTTACTTCTATCAATACGCTCCAAACGCCAACCAGTCACAGCTGGGCGCTCAGGCTCAGGGTACGCAGGGTAACCTGCCCAATGGCACGGGGCAGTACCCACCTCAGTCATATCCTGCGGGTGAATATCCGAATTCACAATACCCTGGTTCGCAATACCCGGGCTCTCAATACCCGCAAAACCAATACCAGCAGTCACCCCAAAATCCCCAGTATCAGCAGTATGCGGATCCGCGCCGCCAACTACAATCGACGCAGATGCAAATGCCGGGGTCGGGAGACGATCTGGATCCATCGCAAGATTTAGGCGTGATGTCTGATATGTCGCCGGAGGACATTTCAAGTCTATTGAACACCGGCGGATCCGGTGGCTCGGCTGGTTTTGGAAAGAGCGGATTGGGGTCGAGCTCTGGGATGGGTACCTCCGGACTCACGTCCCCTTTCGGTTCCTCGATGGGTTCTTCCCTCAGTTCCTTGCTGGGGTCACAAGGTCAAAATTTCGGTTCCTCACAGTTTCCTCAGCAAGCTTCGCTCACCAACCCCTATCGAGAGCAATTCCCCACATTTCCGCGTCCGCCTGACCAACCCGCGCTGCGCCACCGTCCAAACCCTTATGCGGACGTTCCGTCTCTGTATGATCTCTACGCCCAGTATCAAAAGCGCTCTCCGGTGCTGGAGCGCTTTGGCGAAGAAATATTCCGCGATGGAACCGGCAATTTCGACGACCTTCCCATGGATCTTCCCGCAGGACCTGAATACGTTGTTGGTCCCGGTGACGGGCTAAGCGTCCAGCTGTCTGGAGCGGTTTCGCGCCGCATTCAAGTGGTGGTTGACCGCGAAGGCCGGGTCGCTCTCCCTGAGGTCGGTGCTGTTCCCGTATCGGGACGCAGTCTTGGCGACGTCCAGCGCATCGTACAAACCGAACTTCGCCGGCAGTACCACGACATTGACGCCGACGTTTCGATTGGCCGAATTCGCACAGTACGAGTCTACGTCGTCGGTGATGTGGAACGTCCGGGCGCCTATGATGTGAGCTCGCTGTCTACCCCGCTCAACGCTCTTTACATTGCGGGTGGCCCAACTTCTGAGGGCTCTCTTCGCACTCTCTACCACTATCGCGGTAAGCAGCTCGTTCAGAAAGTGGACGTGTACGATCTTCTGCTGCACGGCGTTAATTCAGGAGTCGAACATCTTGAAGCTGGAGACGTGATTAAGGTTGCGCCGCTGAACGACCAGGTCACGGTCGAGGGCATGGTACGTCGTCCGGCAATCTACGAGCTCGGGGACGAAAAAAGCTTAGCCGATGTTCTCGAACTTGCGGGCGGAGTATTGCCCTCTGGAACCTTGCGCCACATTGATGTCGAGCGAGTGGAATCCCACCAGAGCCGTACCATGCTGCGTCTCGACATCCCCGAGAACAACAATGTCGCTTCGGTCAACGACGCTCTCGATAATTTCAAGGTGCAGGACGGCGACAAGATTAAGATATCGCCGATTCTTCCATTCCCCGACAAGACCGTCTATCTGGACGGCCACGTCTCTCGTCCTGGAAAGTTCGCTTACCGTGATGGCATGAAGGTTACGGACCTGATCAAGTCCTACAACGACCTGCTGCCTGAACCTTATAAGGAACACGCGGAGATTATTCGACTTCAAGCTCCGGATTATGCTCCGCAAATTTTGGCCTTTAATTTAGCGGACGCACTCGCGGGGAACGACCAGAATCTCGTGCTTAAACCCTTCGATACTGTTCGAGTCTTCGGCCGCTTCGACTTCGAAGATGTACCTGTCGTCACGGTCACTGGCGAAGTCCGTGACCCTGGCGACCATGTGACCAACGGCAAGACATCTTTACGCGACGCCGTCTATTTGGCTGGAGGAACGACGCCAGACGCGCAGCTAGACGATGCCCAAGTTTTCCATAAGACCAGTGACGGCAAAATGGAAGTCGTCAGCGTCAACTTGGCCCTTGCCCTGAACGGTGACCTAAAAGACAACATCGAGCTTGAGCCGAAAGACCGCGTATTCATTCACAAGAATCTTGCTCGCACCGATCCCCCGATCGTGACCGTCGAAGGTGAAGTCGAGCGACCAGGCAAATATGCGCTCGGCGAGAATATGACCGCCGCGACCTTGGTTCGTATAGCGGGCGGTTTAAAGCGAGGTGCTTACACGCAAGAAGCTGATCTCACCCGCTACGAAATTGCAGAAGGCAGCAAGATCGCCAGCGAACATGTAAGCGTTCCGATCGCACTCGCACTCAAAGACGAACCTGACGCTGATGTCCGGCTGCGCGACGGAGACGTCCTTACCATTCGCCAAGTTACGGGATGGAAAGATCTCGGCGCGACTATAAAAGTCGATGGCGAGGTTATGCATCCAGGAACGTACGGCATCCAGGAAGGCGAGCGCTTGAGTTCGATCATTCAGCGTGCCGGTGGCTTCCGTAAGGATGCCTATCCCTTTGGCTCCGTATTTGAGCGCGAACAGGTCAGGGAGTTGGAATCACGCAATCGCGCCACGCTGATTCAAAGCGTTCAGAGCCAGGAGGCGCAAGTCAAACTCGTCCCCGATCAAGCGGGGGAGGATAGGCTGGCCAAACAGGCGGTGGTAGATCAATATCAGGCGACTTTGGAGACGCTGCAGAATACTCCGCCGGAGGGCCGCTTGGTCCTTCATATTTCCAGCAATCTTAATCATTGGGCCAACACTTCGGCGGACATTCAAGTCCGGGATGGCGATACGATCCACATTCCCAAAAGACCCGGCGTGGTTTTGATTGACGGCGCTGTGTATCACCCCACTGGCATTTCCTACAAGCCCGGCAAGAGTGCGGAATGGTATCTGAAACAGGCCGGTGGCCCAACCACACTCGCGGAGAGGAAGGGTATTTTTGTCATCCGCGCCGACGGGTCAGTCGTCGGGGGGTCGGGAGGGTTGTTTAGCGGAGGGGTGACCAGCGCCTCGCTAGAACCCGGTGATATGGTTGTCGTACCTCAGAAAGTGTATGCTGTCAGTCATGCATTCCAGAACACCGTCGAAACAGCTCAAATCGTATCCGCTGTAGCAATTGCCGTTTTCTACGCGAAAAGTTTTTGAGGATGAGCTCCAGGAGGATGCGGTCCCTGCACCTGACGTATTGGCTTGCTCTTGGCCTTGCGCCGTGGTGGTTGGTTTCCCCCCGATCACTGCTTAATGCTCAGAGGGTCGACATACCCCCCTCTTCGGCTACGCGAGGCGGAGGAATGATTGCCTCCAAGCCCCGAGATGACAAAAGTGAGCAACGTTCTGATCACGACAATACGGTTCAGCCCGGAGAAGATCCGCAAAATCGCCTCTTTGCCCCATTCCTCAAGCACATCGCCGGAGATCAGGAGCATTTCTGGACAGCGCCCGTTCACTTTAAGGTTAAAGATTTGCAGTGGTCTCTGCCGTTTGTGGGAATTACGGCGGGATTCGTTGCCAGCGATCAGTGGTGGTCCAAGCAAGTCCCAGATGCACCGAGCCAATTGAACCGCAGTGTACGTATTTCAGATTACACAACCTACTCTCTACTTGGCCTGAGCGGGGGCGCATTTCTCCTTGGTCAGGTAACCAACGATGATCACAAGAGAGAAGCAGGACTTTTGAGCGGCGAAGCTGCCCTCAATAGTGTTGGCTTGGCGTACCTTTTCGGAGAGATTACCCAGCGTCAGCGCCCGCTTGATGGCAAGGGGAACGGAAATTTTTTTGCCAGTGGCGGGTCGTTTCCATCCGAACACGCGGCTGCGGCGTGGTCGATTGCCAGTGTGCTGGCTCATGAATATCCCGGGTGGTTCAGCCAAACCGCGCTCTACAGCATGGCGACTGCGGTATCCGTGACGCGTGTCACCGCCCGTCAGCATTTTCCTTCAGACGTGATTGTCGGCAGTGCGCTCGGCTGGTACTTCGGGCGACAGGTCTATCGTTCGCATCACGACTCCGGGGTCGGTGGCACAGGCTGGGGAAGTATCTTCGAGGAGAAATTCGAAGGGACCCGTAATCCTGCCTACATGGCTTCGCCTTATGTGCCCGTCGATAGCTGGATTTACCCAGCCATCGAACGGCTCGTTGCGTTGGGGTACATGCAATCTAATATGATCGGAATCCGCCCGTGGACACGACTGGCCTGCGCTCGCTTGCTGGAAGACGCAGAGGAGCGGATAGCTGAGGGCGGCGCGGAACCGACCGGAGCCGGCAAGCTCTATCAGACGCTGAAACAGGAGTTCGCGCCGGAACTCGCCCGCCTCGATGGAAGCGCTAATCTGTCAGCTAATGTTGACTCGCTCTATACGCGGTCAACTGGAATCTCTGGCACTCCGGTGCGCGACAGCTTCAATTTTGGCCAGACCATTGTTAATGATTACGGACGCCCTTATTGGACGGGATATAACAACATCACGGGGATCACGGCAAAAGCGGAAGCAGGTCCGTTAGCTTTCAATATCGACGCAGAATACCAGCACGCTCCGGCTACGCCCTCATATTCCTCGTCAACCCTTGCTGCGGTGGGAGTTGCCAATTTCACTCCACCGCTGGCAAATGGAACCGCTGAAGCAGATCAAGTCAAGCTGCTTAACAGTACCGCTTCACTCAATATAGATAATATCCAGTTCACTTTTGGAGAACAAAGCTCATGGCTTGGGCCGGGAGATTCGAGTTCATTTCTGATGAGCAACAATGCTGCTCCGTTTCCGCAACTTAGGATTGATGACGTTGAGCCTCACAAAATTCCTGGCCTTTCGTTGTTTCTCGGTCCCATTCGCACTGAGTTTTTTGTTGGTCAGCTTTCGGGGCATCACTGGGAACACTGCTTCGCCGCGAGTTGCCAATCCTACCCGGGGTATCCCAACGTAGTTGGTCCTGTTATTTCTCCTCAACCATTTATCCACGGCGAGAAAATCAGCTTTCAGCCAACCCGGAATCTCGAAATCGGCATGGGCATTACGTCGATGTTCGGCGGTCCCGGCCTACCTGTCACGTTCGGGAACTTCTTTCGCACCTATTATGTTCATTCCTCGACGGCGGCCAACAATCCTGGTAAACGTATATCGCAGGCAGATTTTTCTTACAGGGTTCCTGGTCTTAGAGATTGGGTGACGGTTTATCTCGATTCTCTGGTCACCGATGAAATCTCTCCTATCGGTTCCGCGAGAGCTAACGTTAGTCCAGGCATTTACCTTCCACGCCTCCCCCGACTTCAGAAGTTCGAGTTTCGAGCAGAGGGACTCAACGAGTCTCGTACAAAGGAGTTTTCCCCCGGTTTTGTTTACTCCGACGACCGGCGATTTCTAGATGGCTACACAAACGCCGACCTGTTAATGGGAAGTTGGATCGGCCGAGCAGGTCGCGGGGCCCAAGGTTGGCTCACTTATCGGCCGTCTCCTCGTGACAAAATAGTTTTGAGCTATCGTCTTCAAGGAGTATCGCCAAGCTTTATCGAAGGCGGAAGGGTGACAGATTATTCAGCTCAGAGTGAGTTCGTGGTGGCGCGCGATTTGTCTCTTTCCGGTTCTTTTCAATATGAGCAATGGAAATTCCCGGCAATTGTCTCAACAGACCAATCGGATGTTTCAGTGTCGCTACAGTGCGTGTTCTATCTACACTGGACTAAGCGCAGCCTTGACTAGGGTGCGGTCCAGTCGTCATCATTGTTGTTCTACTAGGGAATGCCGGAGAGGCGCTAGTGGCATAATACTACGAGGAGAAGTTTGTCGGACACCAGATCGCATGAATCGGTAGATGTCCTAGATCTTAGGGAAGCGCCTGATCCCGTCATCTTGAGGGAAAAATCTGGTCCATTGGGCGGATGGCTTTCCCGATATCATCTGCTGTGGCAGCATCGTAGACTCTTGGTGCGCAACACTGGGGTCGGACTCTTGTTGTTTGTAATCATCGCTCTGGTGATTCCCTCCAAGTATGAATCGATCACTCGCTTAATGCCACCGGAAGATAATTCGAGTGGTATGGGATTGCTCGGTGCCCTCGCTGGCTCGGTCACCTCGAGCGTATCGGATTCGGGATCATCGGACAGCTCCAGTTCGTCTTCTCCTATCTCTGATCTGTCAAGTAATTTGCTCGGAGGGCGCAGCCAGGGGGCCTTGTTTATAGGGGTCTTGCGCAGTCGAACCGTTGAAGATGCTTTGATCCAGCGTTTCGATCTGCGTAAAGTGTACGGTGTGAGCCGCTGGATGGCGGCGCGGAAGATTCTGGAACAACGAACGGAAATTGCTGAAGATCGGAAAAGTAAGATCATCGAGATTCGTGTGCTCGACAAAAGCCCAGAACGCGCGCAAGCCATGGGACGCGCCTATGTGGAAGAACTCAATCGTGCAGTAAATAACCTCAGCACTTCCTCGGCGCGGCGAGAGCGGGAGTTTTTGGAGAATCGCCTCATATCCGTAAAACAGGATCTAGACCAGGCAGCGGTGGCCTTCAGCAAATTCGCAAGTCAAAACAGTGCGATAGATGTGCCGGAGCAAGGGAAGGCGATGGTGCAGGCTGCAGCAGAGTTGCAGGGGCGATTAATGGCGGCCGAAGCTGAAGAGCAAGGACTCCGCCAAATTTACACCGCCAACAATGTACGCGTACGCAGCATGGATAGTCAGATCGACGAACTTCGACAAAAGCTCAAGGACCTGGGCGACGCGGGTACAGGAGCGGATGATAAGTCAGGATCGCCTTCCGCTCTCTACCCCTCGATACGAAAACTGCCGCTCCTTGGCGTCTCGTATTCAGATTTATACCGGCGGGTTAAGATTCAGGAGGCGGTTTTCGAGGTTTTGACCAAGCAGTACGAAATGGCGAAAGTCGAAGAGGCGAAGATGATTCCGACAGTGCGCGAATTGGATCCCGCCGATCTGCCGGAGAAGAGGGCGACACCGAATCGAGTACAAGTAGTGATTGTGGGTGTAATTTTCTCGCTTTCAATTACATGCGTTTGGATATTGGGGAGCACGAAGTGGCACCAAATGGATCCTGAATATCCAACAAAGCAATTCATTCTTCAAGTTGCTTCAGATCTGCGCCGTGACTTGGATCGTCTCAAGGTCAGACTGCGCAGGTCAATGCGAAGAACGAGCTCCATCGAAATGCCTTCCCGTTTTGAGTAATGACGGGTTGATTCCCACTCTGTCGTTTATCCGCGCTCGATTCAAGATGCAGATTCTGAGTGGTTTCAGAAGTCTTCTAGGGTCCGTGATTCGGCTGGGAGTGGGAGAAGTATTGTCCCGCATCGCCTCTTTTCTGTTTATCGCCTATATCGCTCGACGATTCGGAGTGCAATTACTGGGTGTTGTGGCTCTTTCTCAGACGGTAGCAATGTACGTCATGTTGGGAACTGATCAAGGGCTTAGGATGGCTGGCGCGCGGTTGGTGGCTAGAAACTCTGCGGCATCGCCTTGGGCGATAAACAAGATTCTAGGCAAAAGAATTATCTCTTGTGGCGTTTGCGTGGCGCTCGGGAGTATCTATGCTCTGCTCGGACCGGTTCCGCAATCTGCAAGGTCTTATGTCTTTGCCTTCGTACTCGGCGTCATTCCTTATGCGTTCTCGCTAGACTGGCTGGCGTGGGGCTTGGGTAAGTTTGCTTGGTTGGGCGCCTATCGAGCGGGCGTCACAATCATATTTGTATTCGGCGCGGTGTTCGGCATTTTCTTCTCGCACTCCACCTTTTGGCCAATCGCACTTGCGAACGGATTGGCGGTTACCGTGGGATCCCTGATGTTATGGATTCCGTGGCGCTTCAGATGGAAACAAGAAGTGGGAATCCTCGAGTCTTCGGTCGACGAAGATTCTCGGAGGAATCTTTCTTGGCTGACCGTCTTGCCTCTTGGTGTCGCGACCCTTTTGACCCAGGCTTTTCACAACTTCGACACCATAATGCTGGGCGCTATGTCCAGTACGGCCGAAGTTGGGCGATACAATTCCGCGTATCGGATTTTGTTCCTCATTCTTGGGTCATACTGGCTCGTCACAAACGCTCTTTATCCCAGGATGTCTCGGGCACAAAACCGTTCTGGCGCGCAGAAGTTCGTCTTGGGCGCCATCCTTGCGGTTGGGATTGCGGGCACTGTAATAGCTATTGTGATTAGCATCTTAGCGCCAACGATTCTGAAGTTAATCTACGGAAGTGATTTGACCGCAACCAGGTTGCTGCGTGTATTGGTCTTCGCAATCCCAATGGACTTTTGCGTTGCGTTACTGGGAGCATTGTTGGTAAGCCGGGGGCGTGATCGCGCGTTGTTGACAGCCACGGGCAGTGCAGCTGCTCTAAACGTCTTGTTTAACTTATTTCTGATACCGAAATTGAACGGGATGGGGGCGGCAATCGCCACAGTCGTGTCTTATGCATATCTTCTTTTGTTCCTCCTGCAGTACATTATTCGGAAGCCAATCTTTGAGCTCGGTACGTCTCCGGTCGCATTAGCCTCAACCTGAGATGGCTTCGCGACTGCGGGTAATGTTCGTGATTACGGATTTGAACGGAGGCGGTGCCGAGAGGGTAATGCTCAGTGTGCTCAGGCATCTCGACTCCGCCCGCTTTGCGCCATCCATATTCTTGCTTCGCCGGGCCGGGAAGTATTGGGACGACGTTCCGCCCGGTATACCCATCCACTGGGGCATCGATGGAGCGAGGCGTATCATCTTTCGGAGTTGGACGGTGCTTCGAAAAATAACACGTTTGGCAAAACAAAGCGATGTAATCGTGGGGGCTCTGGAACAGCTTCCATCCTATTTTGCCTATGCTGCCTCGGTCCTTGCAGGCAAGCCTGCAATGGCGTGGGTCCATACCGATTTGCGCCGACATTTACCTCTTCAGGGAAATCGAGCCGCTCATCGTTTCATCATCAAAAAGTTATATCCCCATTTTCGCAAAGTAGTATTTCCTAGCCAAAATGCGCGGGAGGGATTGCGAAGCATAGCTCCACTCAATGACCGAGATTGCGAAGTGATTCAGAATCCTAGCGATATTCGACTGATTGTCTCTCGATCTACCGAGAACCTTCCTGTTCAGGCGGTGACGATATTCAGCAAACCGACGATTGTGGGGGTCGGTAGCTTGGACAATGCCATTAAAGGCTTTGATCTTCTGGTCCAGGCCCATGGCATGGCTAAATCGGACGGATGCGATCACAATCTGGTGATTCTCGGAGAAGGGCCCGATTACAACGCACTCCTGGAAATGGCCGAAAGGTTGGGCGTAGCCAACTCTACATTCCTTCTGGGTTTTCAATCGAATCCGTACCCATTTATCCTGGCTGCAACGGCCTTGGCCGTGCCATCGCGATTCGAGGCATTTGGTATGGTTGTCACGGAAGCTCTGACTTTGGGTACCCCAGTCATCGTCGCAAGTACCGCGCTGGGCGCTCTTGAAGTCATCGAACAAGGGATCTACGGAGGGGTCTTCCTCGGCGGAAATGTGCGCGCTCTTGCTGCGTCCATTCGTGAAATTGTGGGGAACCCAGCGCTCAGGGCGATTTACGCGCAGCGTGGCCTTGCTCGGGCCCAATTCTTCGGTGCCGATCAAGTTGTAGGAAAATGGGAAGATGTTCTCTACAAAGTAGCGTATGGTCGGCCTCAGCGAAAGGCGATCGATTAATGATTGGCAAGGAGTTATTAAAGGCCGCTTATTCGACGCTGCCTTTTAAGCAATCCATCTTCGAGGCCATGCGTGGCGTTGGCATCATCCCACCCCAACGTCTACAAGACAAGCTTCGCTTTGAAGGAATACTGCACGCCCAGATGGATGACGTTCAGTTTCGGATGCACAAAGGGAGTCGAGGTGAAGTGCTCGAATCCAGGATATTCTGGCAAGGTTTGGGGAATGGATGGGAGAGGTACTCCCTTCGGATGTGGGCGGTACTCTGCCGTTGTCACGATGTCATTCTTGACGTGGGTGCCAATACGGGAGTCTATTCGCTTTTGGCGTCTGCAGTAAATCCCGATGCACGGATCTTTGCTTTTGAGCCGATACCGAGAATATTTGACCGACTCCGAAGTAATGTAGAACTCAACCGATTCAACCTTTCTTTGGAGCCGATCGCTGCTTCTAATTATGACGGGAGCGCGTCCATGTGGGAGCCGACCGGTTTCGACGTAAGCTATTGCGGTGCGGTAAACTCTAATCTTTATCAAGACCAAGAAGTCCCTGCCCACGAGTTGGTCATACGGACGAATCGGCTTGACACCTTCGCCCACAGCCGCGGTCTTTCTGGCCTCGGCTTAGTCAAAATCGATGTTGAAGGCCATGAGCCAGAGGTAATCGAAGGCATGGGGGATTTTATAAACCAGCGGCCAACCCTGCTCTTCGAGGTATGGAACGCAGAGGTATCGAGTCGGGACATCGGATCGCTGTTGGAAACCCACTTGAAGGGAAAAGGCTATCTCTTCTTCGTCACCGATGAAGAAGGTCCATTTAGGCAAACTGAGAACATCCGTAGCAGCGATCGGATTAAGAAATATACAAATCACGTCGCCTGCACTGAGGCAATCGCCAAACAAGCTGGTCTTTTGAAAGGATAGGCGGTTGAGGCTATTTGTTTCTAAAGCCAATAAGTCATTGTCAACTTCTCTTTTCGATCGCCGCAACCAGCCGACGACCGGTGAATCTCGGCCAGAATTGAACGAAATCCGAGACAACACAGCGAAACAAGAGTCCGCTGATGGGAGCGGACCTTTTTGGCTTATGCAATTTGAGCCTCAAAGGCCGCTTCCCGTACTCGTCGAAGAAATAAACGCGCTTTATCATTCCTTCGACGCCAAGAACTATGTTGACGAGCACCCGGAGATATACGGATTTCTCCCTAAGTTGTGGCGGGAAATGATCGCCCTTCTACCCACTAACAATGCTTGGCGCGTTCTTGATTTCGGTTGCGGGGCAGGATTTGCGGCTGAACAAATCCTAGCTGCTCTAGGAGATCACATCGAAAAGATTGTATGCTACGACCCTTCGCCAGAAATGTTGGAGCAATGCAAACTGCGGATTAAACAGACACCGTTGACTACCTTTTCGTGTGAATTCGATGAAGTCGCCCGGCACGAGCCGTTCAATTTGT
>Ga0302320_10023817_pt1 | contig 11993 bp, 11 predicted proteins | sample Bog_T0_3_FD_202130 | JGI IMG/M metagenome (GOLD analysis project Ga0302320, IMG submission 202130) | Peat permafrost microbial communities from Stordalen Mire near Abisko, Sweden - Bog_T0_3 | ecosystem: Environmental > Terrestrial > Soil > Wetlands > Peat | place: Sweden: Abisko, Stordalen Mire...
TGATTTATCTTGCCATGCAGCAACTGCCCACACCGGGCAGATCGCCTACTTAAGAAGGGAATATGTCCATGAGCGATAAGGAAAACAAATTGTTTGGCCTCGCCTTTCTTGCCCGCCTCGATCTGGGGCAGAAAACCGTTGCCTTGCAGCCCGAGCAATCCTTTTTCACCCAAGGAGACTCGTCAGATTCGATTTTTTGTCTTCAGAAGGGCAACGCGAAACTGTCTGTTATCTCTTCCAACGGCAAACAGGCCACCATAACTCTTCTGATTCCCGGAGATTTTTTCGGAGAAGAGTCGTTGGCGATAGAGGCCAAACCCCGCATGGTGACAGCCACTGCCGTGAACAAGTGTACTGCAGTCAAAATCAAGAAGGCAGAGATGATCAGTGTCTTGCACCAGAAGCCAGACTTCTCCGATCAATTCCTGTCATTTTTGCTGGAGCGCAACATGCGCACCCAGGCCGATCTTGTCGATCAGATCATGAACTCGAGCGAAAAGCGTTTGGCCCGTGCGCTGCTTTTAATGGCGGAGACAGGAAAGCCAGACGAAACGCGCAACTATATTCCCCCGATTACGCAGGAAACCCTGGCTGAGATGATCGGCACAACCCGATCCCGCGTCAGCTACTTCATGAACAACTTCCGCAGTCGCGGCCTGATCGATTACAAGGATCGCATTCAGGTACACAGGCCGCGGCTGCAGGCGGTTCTGCTCGACCAACTCGTCGAGACTTAACCCACAGCTTGCTGCTGGCGAATGTGCTCCGCGCGCACGTCGTTCGCAGTAAATAGGCTAAGAAACGGTGCGCCCTGCGCGGCAGCTTCCACGGCGGGGCGACCGTTGGCCTCTTGGCGCTCCACAATGCATACCACGGCGGCGACAATCATCCCGGCCTCGCGCGCGGCTTCCAGGGCGTTCAGGGTAGAAGCGCCAGTGGTGCAAACGTCGTCCACAATCACCACCCGCGCGCCTGCGCGGCAAAATCCTTCGATGCGCCGCCCGGTGCCGTGCGCTTTCTCCGCCTTGCGCACCAGAAAGCCGTGCAGCAGCGGTGCCGCGGGGGTCGTCTGTGCGCGCCAGGCGCTGGCCGTGGCCACGTTGGAAACAATGGGGTCGGCGCCCAGCGTTAGTCCGCCCACCGCTTCGGCTTCAATCTTGTTGGCTTCCAGCAGCTCCAGAATGGCATGGCCTGTCAGGCGTCCGCCTTCGGCGTGCAGGGTCGTAGTGCGGCAATCGACGTAGTAGTCGCTGGTGCCGCCCGAGGAGAGCTTGAACTGGCCCAACCGGAAGCTGGTCCGGGCCAAAAGCGAAAGCAGTTGTTGTGCGTAAGTCGGTGTCGTCATCACTGTTTATTGTAAGGGCAGGGAATAGGGAACAGAAAGCGCCGTCATGAGCGGAGGAGGGCGGCTTCCTGTCCCTTCACATCTTATCCATATGCTGAAATCCACCCGTTCCCAGCAGCATCAGCGAGAAAAGCAGGAAATTATAGCTGGCGTGGACCAGCGTGCTGGCGGCTAGTGAGCGGGTGCTCAGCCGCGTCCAGCACAGCACCAAGCTCACCCCAATCAGCAGCAGAAACGGCCCAAACGCGTGCCCAGTCTGTTCGCCGTGCATCAGGGCAAAGGGCAGGCTGGTCAGCACTGAAGCGATGACTCTGGCGGGCAACGACCAGCGTGGGTGGCCGTTGTCGAAGAGGCGGCGGGGGCGGCGGCCTGTCACTTGTTCGCCAATCCAGTCGCAGGCCGTGCAAAGGGCGGGCAGTATAAAGCCGCGGAAGAGAACCTCCTCAAAAAACGGCGCAACGGCCACGCCAAAGCCGAACAGCAGCCAAGCCGCGCCCGGCGTGCGAAAGATCTTGTCGATCGGCGTATCTTCCGGTCCCGGCAGCAGAATTCCATTCACCAGCGCCAATACGAAGCAGACAACGGCCGCGCCAAAGAGGCGCCCCCGCAGGTGCATTGCGGTCGTGCCGTTCCATTGCAGTCCGGCTAAGAAGCTCTTGTTCCAGAAGAGGGGGAAAATGGCCACACTCAGTACCAGCGTGAATAGATAAATCGCTGCTTCCTCACCCAGAATGTAGTGCACATCCGTGGCCGCCTTGGTTGCCGAGTACACGCCGTAGGCGTGAAAGCGCACCGCAATCAGCATCAGCACCGAGGCAAAAAGAAAGCCCATGCCTGCGATCGCTGACAGCAGAATCAAGTGCCCCAGATGCGGAATCCGCACCTCGCGAATCGCCTCGGGCTGGCTCCACGACTGAAAAATTGGCTCGGCGTCATTGCGAAAGGCATCGGCACTCTCGAGCGCGCCGTCTTCGACACGGAAGCCCGTCTCAGCCGACGCCTCGGTCTCGGCCAGAATCCGCCGCAGCGCCTCTTCGTCACCCGCCTCATAGGCCAGATTCGCCTCAATCATGAGTCCCTCGCGCACGCTGCGATCTGAGTCGCTTGCGGACCTATCCGGATGCACACGCTTGGCGGCCTCATGATAGAGGCTTTTCAACTCTTCGGTTGGCGTGTTGCCGTTTTCGCTCATGGGAGTCCTGTCTTCTTTTTACGTGGCCCCGCGGCTTTTGCGGAAGTCTTTTTGGCTTTTTTACGCGGTCGTGTTGCCTTTTCGGTCGTTTTCGGCAAAGAACCGTTTGGGGCTTCTGGTTCCTCCGGTGCAGCCTCGGCTTCTTCTGCTTCCTCGCTGCCGCCCTCCGGGTAATAGCGCGCCAAGAACTCGCCGGTGTACGAGCCTGCAGTCGAGGCGATCTTCGCCGGTCGCCCCTCGCCCACAATCTTACCGCCGCCTTCGCCGCCTTCCGGGCCGAGATCGATAATCCAGTCGGCGTTGCGAATCACGTCCAGATTATGTTCGATGATAATCACCGAGTTGCCCAGATCGGCCAGCCGGTGCAGCACCTCCAGCAGTTTGCGTACATCGTCAAAGTGCAGCCCGGTGGTTGGCTCGTCCAGCAGATAGAGCGTTCGCCCCGTCTGCCGTTTGCTCAGCTCGCGCGCCAGTTTCATGCGCTGCGCCTCGCCGCCCGACAGGGTGGTGGCGCTCTGGCCTAGATGCACGTAGCCCAGCCCCACATCCACCAGCGTTTGCAGCTTCTGATGCACCTGCGGCACGTCGTTCAGCACGGTCAGGGCGTCTTCAATCGTCAACTCCAGAATGTCGGCAATGGAGTGGCCTTTGAACTTCACCGCCAGGGTTTCCTGGTTATAGCGGCGGCCGTTGCAGACCTCGCATTCGACGTAGACGTCGGGCATGAAGTTCATTTCGATCTTGCGCTGTCCGTCGCCCGAGCAGGCCTCGCAACGTCCTCCGCTCACGTTGAAGCTGAATCGTCCCGGCTTGTAGCCGCGCTCTCGCGCCTCGGGCAGCATGGCAAAGAGGTCGCGGATCGGCGAAAAAACCTGCGTATATGTAGCGGGGTTGGAGCGTGGCGTCCGCCCAATCGGCGATTGATCGATGCGCACGACCTTGTCCAACTGCTCGGCTCCGGTCAGCGATTCGTGCGCTCCCGGTTCCTCCCGTGAGCCATAAATCGTCTGCGCCAGCGAGCGATACAAAATATCGTTGATCAGGGTGCTTTTTCCGCTTCCGCTTACCCCCGTAACCACCGTCATCACGCCCAGCGGAATGCGCACGTTCACGTCTTGCAGATTGTGTTCGCGTGCGCCAGTCACGGTGATCCACTTGCCGGTCAGGGGGCGCGGATGGTCGCGATGCAGCATGGTGGCCGCGCCGCTCAAGTAGCGCCCGGTCAGCGACTCCGGGCAGGCCATGATCTCCGCTGGTGTGCCTTGCGCCACCACGTAGCCGCCCAGCCGTCCCGCTCCCGGACCCAGGTCCAGCACGTAGTCGGCGTGGCGAATCGTATCTTCGTCGTGCTCCACCACCAGCACCGTGTTGCCCAAGTCCCGAAGCCGTTCCAAAGCTTCAATCAGACGGTTATTGTCCCGCTGGTGCAATCCGATCGAGGGCTCATCCAGAACATACAGCACCCCGCGCAGCCGCGAGCCGATCTGCGTGGCCAGTCGAATGCGTTGTCCTTCGCCGCCGGAGATGGTGTTGGCGTTGCGGTCCAGCGAAAGATACGTCAGCCCTACCGCGCAAAGAAACTCCAGCCGCTCCACAATTTCGTGGCGGATGCGCTCGACCACCAGCGACTCGCGGGCTGTAAAACTCATCCCAATCGCCGCTGAAAGCGCCCGGTTCAGCGGTAGCGCCGTAAAGTCGGCAATCGAAAGCCCGCCAATCTTCACCGCCAGCGACTCCGGCCTCAGCCGCTTGCCCCGGCAAACCGGGCACGGCGTCGCCGACATATACGCCATCATCGACTCGCGATACGAGTCGCTGCGTGCCTCTTCCATCGAGTCCCTCAGAAATGTCAAAATTCCATGAAAACCCGTGCGCGGCGCTTCGCCTTTGGGCGGCCCGTACACCAAAACGTGCTGCTGGCGCGGAGGCAACTCCTCGAACGGCGTTTTCAGGTCGATCTTGTAGCGCGTCGAGGCCAGTTGCAGCAGCTTCAGCAGGTATTGCGAACTAGATCCCGGCCCCAACCCGCCATCCAACAGCGGCTTCGACCAATCCGTAATCACCTTGGCCGGGTCCAGATCATAAATCGATCCCAGCCCATGGCACTCCGGGCAAGCGCCAAAATTCGAGTTGAAGCTGAAGCTGCGCGGCTCCAGCTTGGGCACATCCAGGCCGCAATCCGGGCAAGACATCGACGAACTGAACAGTTGTTCTTCGCCGCCCTTCACCGCCACCAACAACAGCCCGTTGGCCAGTTGCAACGCCTTGGTCACCGCCGCTTCCAGACGCTTTTCCACCGAAGGCTTGCCCGTAGGCGGCGGAGGCGCGCCTTCCACTGGCTTCTTCAGCAGAATCCGGTCCACCACCGCTTCCACCGTATGATTTTTGCGCCGATCCAGGTAAAGCGGCTCGGAAAGATCCTGTAACTCCCCATCCACGCGGGCTCTGAACCCCTGTTGGTCCAGTTGGTCAAAGAGTTCCTTGAACTCGCCCTTCCGTCCGCGCACAATCGGCGCCATCACGGTGACGCGCTCCCCCATGCCCAGTTCCAGAATCCGTTGCACCATCTGGTCAGTGCTTTGCCGCGCAATCGGTCGTCCGCAGTTGGGGCAGTGCGGCGTGCCCACCGAGGCATAGAGCAAGCGCAAATAATCGTAGATCTCGGTAATCGTGCCCACTGTTGAGCGCGGGCTGCGGCTGGTAGTCTTTTGCTCAATCGAAATTGCCGGGCTCAATCCCTCGATCGAGTCCACGTCCGGACGTTCAATCTGCTCCAAAAACTGCCGCGCATAGGCCGAGAGCGTTTCCACGTAGCGGCGTTGTCCCTCGGCATAGATCGTGTCGAAGGCCAGCGACGACTTGCCCGAGCCGCTCAGGCCCGTGACTACCGTGAGCGAGTTGCGGGGGATGCGCACGTTGATGTCGCGCAAATTGTTCTGGCGCGCTCCGCGCACTGTAATGTGTGTAATTGCCATGATAGGAATCGAAGAAGTTTCTGACCGCTTGTTGTTGGCCCAGCTTTGAGTAGCCCAGGTCTCGATTTTGAGACCTGGGACTGAATGAATTCAACGCACTAAAAATTACACGCTCAAAAAGCTAAAGTTTAGCGTGGCTGCCGTCGCAGAGGACCGGGTTGGCGCTGTGCTTGCATGCGCAGAAGTAGGCTGTCTTGGTTTCGGTGGCTTCATATTTCACCGGGGCAAAACCACTCCCTTTGTGGCTTCCATCGCAGAAAGGCTGGCCTGCGCTCAGCCCGCATGAACACCAATAGTAGCTTTTGCCGGCTTCTACTTCCACGGCAATGGGGCGTTTTTGGGCAATCGTTGGTTCTGGCATGAAATACCCTCCTTCAAGGGGCATAGATCGATTATCGTCGAAATCGGAGCGTTGCTGCCCGATTCCCAGCAAAACCGTGGCGGTCGTCTCTTGTTTTCGCAAAATTAGCTGAAAGCAGAGGGCTTTCTGGAGTCGCGGACGATTTTGGGCTGAGTCCCGTTACCGGACTGCAACAAGATGGGGGTATTCTATTAATCAATAGAAATCAGGGGCAATGCGGTCGTTCTTCTGCGACAATCGCAGAGAACTGGGTAGTTGTGCGCTTGGTGTGTTCTAGGCTGCTTGGGTTCAGCGAGCGCAGAACGCTTTTGAAAGAAACGCGAATTGGAGTGGAGTCAATGGCGGATTTGTTTTATCTGGTAGCGGCGTCGATTGGCGCAATGGCTTTCGGCATTCTGGCAGCTTATGGCATTTTGCGTGCGGGCTTCTGGCTCATGCGCCCTGCCCAACAGTTGGTGGCTAAACCTCGTCCAGAAGTGGCGCGGGTACTGTAACCGAGCTGTCAGCTTTTAGGCTTATTGAGTTGTTGGCAGGTGGATTTGGCCTCGTGAATCATTTCCGCCGGACTCGGTCTGGCAGGAAGCACATTTATATTGTGGTTTAGATGAACCCCTTGAATACGAAAGAGTCAGTATCCGGAAGCTCATTCCGCTACTTTTGTTCTGAGTGAAGTTCGGTCCGTCGAGTCCTCACCGTGTGTGGTAGCGATTGCGGCTTCTGTTACTGACATCTGTTCGCGGTCGTCAGTTCTGTGGGTTGGTATTTTGCTGTTGCATTTGCTGCTGGCGCTGGCGCATATCTTCCATCACCTGTCGCGGAGTGTGCGCCGGGCCGCCAGGGTTGAATCCCGGTCTTACCGGAGGTGCGGCGGGCTGGTCGTCGCTGTCCGTGTCGTCGTCATTGGCGGCGGCAGGAGCTTCTTCGACCGCCACCGGAACTGCTCCTGCATGTCGCGAACTCAGCACAATCTGGCGCGGCGTGCCTTGTCCTTGATCGCCGATCATCAGCACGTTGTAGCCCGAGCCATGTAGCAACTCCAAAAGCACATCCCGCGTCTGTCCCGGTCCATATACGCCATAAACCCGCACGTCGTTGCCCATGCCTTCTACCGTTGTGCCGGTGGTCGTCGCCACGTCCTGCATAATCTGTTGCAGGCTGGCGTTGGCGGCGGTGATGCGCAGCCCGTGGCTGTCCCAAGTAATCGTTGCCGGGTCTGGCTTTTCGTTAGCCGGCCAAGCGGGAACTTCAGGCTTGGTGGGTTTGGCTGCCTCCGCTACGGGCGCGACTTCCGGCATCTGCTTGGTGTGGCTAGCGTGAGGCTTGGCGTGATGCTTGTGCGCCGCCACAGGCTTGGCGGTCGATTCTGAAGCCGGTGCCTGCGCTTCCAGACCCTGCGCTCCACCCAGAGCTGCGGCCAGCGCCAATCCGGCAAAAACGCGCCCGGCAGCCCTTCCCAACCCCATCGGAAACTTTAGCGGCAGGTCTCTGCGCATCAAAATCGGCTCCAATTCCATTCCTTACCGTCCAATACCATGTGTGCAGTCGGCGTTTCTCATCAGCCCGAAGGGCAGAAGCGCTGCTACCGCTCCACTGTACTAGACTAACAGTGGTCCGTGAACGCTCATCTGTTAGCTTTCGTGGTCGAAGAGGGTTAAACAAAATGCGCCTCTGCTCAAAACGCTGTGCCGCGCTGGCTGTTGCGTTGGCGCTTGCCGCTGCGCCAAGTTTCCTGCAAGCCACCACAAGTTGCACCACCCAGGCCGCTTTGCTGCCTCAGGACCGCGATGCGCTCACCGCGGCTGGCGGTCGCTTGGCTCTGGCTGTGCAGCAGCAGAATTTTACCGCCCTCAAGGCCGCTCTCCTGCCCGCCGTCTCCGGCGACTGGGAAGGAATCCGCCAGGCTGTGGACAACTCCGCCCCATTGCTCCAGGGCGGTCAAATGCAGTTGCAAAGTCTTTATCTGCTTGACGCCACCAGCCTTACCGCGCCCGCCGATGCTCAGTTCTTCTGTTCCAACGCCAGCGGTTCGCTTACCGTCACCCTGGCCATGCGCGCCTTGCCTCCCGGCCGCTACGCCGTGGTTTTGGCTAACGCTGTCGGTGGCACCTATGCCGGTCAGTTGAGCTTCATTCTGGCCTGGGATGGCCCCGCCAACGGCTGGCGGCTCGGTGGTCTCACTCTTCGCCCCGGCACCCTCGACGGCCACGACGGCGTCTGGTGGTGGTCCCGCGCTCGCGAACTGGCCAAAGAGGGACAATCCCAATCGTGGGGTGCTTGGTACGCATATGAGATGGCCCGCGCCCTCCTTCTGCCTGTCGATTTCCTCACTTCGCCCAACTCCGAGAAGCTTCTCGCCGAGCAAGCGGCCATCAAGGGCTCTCCGCAAGAGGCTTTCCCACTCACTCTCGCCGACGGCCCCCGCACCTGGAAGATCGACGCCATGCATCTGGACATCTCCCTCCTCCATGCCGACCTGGGGGTTGTCTATGAATCAACCGGTGTCACCGACCCGGCCGCCCAACGTACTGAAGCCACCGCCGTTCTGAGCGCCGTGCTCAAGGCTCAACCCAGCCTGCGCACCAGCCTCCACGGCCTCTGGGCTCATGCCGTCAAAGACAGCAAATCCACTCCCATTCTCGAACTTCCCATGACGCAGATACCGTAAGAGCAGGGAACTTGGAATGCGCGAACTCAACGCGCCCGTTCACGCATTCCATGACCAGATACAGGGCTCAACGTCGCCTCAAGCGCACCAATCGTTGAAGGCTCCAGCTCGCACTGCCGCGGCCATTGCTTCCATGTCTCCCGATAGCACGCGATCCTGCTCCAATCGCGGCACAATATTCCGCACTGTCTCATAGGCGCGCTCTATCGATGCGCTCGACTTCAGCGGTCGCCGACATTCCAGCCCCTGCGCCGCGCACATCAGCTCGATGCCCACCACTCGCTCGGCATTCTCCACAATCTGGCGCAGCTTCAGCGCCCCCGTCATGCCCATCGAAACGTGGTCTTCCTTGCCGCCGTCGGTGGGAATGCTCGAAGCCGACGAGGGATGCGCCAGCACCTGGCATTCGTTGGTTAGGGCGGCAGCCACAATCTGCGCCATCATGAACCCAGACGAGAGCCCGGGATCAGGCGACAAAAACGCCGGCAGCCCTTCGCTGATGTCTACATTGGTCAGCCGGTCGATGCGTCGCTCCGTAATTCCCGCCAAGTCGGTCAACACAATCGCTGCATAATCGAAGGCGTACGCAATCGGCGCGCCGTGAAAATTCCCGCCCGAAATCACTGCTGCGTTGGCCCCCGGAAACACCAGCGGATTGTCCGTTGCCGAACCGGATTCGATCTCCAGCACACTACGCACATGGTCGAGCGCGCCCCGCACCGCGCCATGCACCTGCGGCATGCAGCGCAGGCAATAGGCGTCCTGCACCCGCTCATCGTCCTCGCGGTGCGAGTCGCGAATCTCCGAGCCCTCCAGCAGCTCCAGCAGGTGTGCGCCCACGGCAATCTGCCCCGGATGCGGCCGCGCCTGGTGAATCCGTGCATCGAAGGCCGCTGGTGTGCCCAGCAGCGCTTCCAGGCTCATCGCCCCGGCCAAGTCGGCCAGCCGCGCCAGCCTTACCCCGCGCGCCATCGCCAATCCGCCCACCGCGGTCATCGCCTGCGTTCCGTTCAGCAGCGCCAGCCCTTCTTTGGCCGCCAGCTTGATCGGTTGCAAACCTGCCCGCCGCATTGCTTCGCCGCCCGCCAATCGTTCACCCTTGTAAAACGCTTCGCCCTCGCCAATCACCACTAGCGCCAAATGCGCCAGCGGGGCCAGATCGCCGCTTGCGCCCACTGAACCCTTCTCGGGAATCACTGGATGCACCCCCGCGTTCAGCATCGCCACCAGCAGCTCCACCAACTCCGTTCGGCAGCCACTAAAGCCCTTGGCCAGCACATTCGCGCGCAGCACCAGCATGGCCCGTGCCTCGGCTTCGCTCAGCGGCTGGCCCACTCCGCCCGCGTGGCTGCGCACCAGGTTGGTCTGCAACTGTGCCAGCGATTCGTCGGGAATCCGCACGTACGACAGCTTGCCAAAGCCCGTGTTCACTCCATACACCGTCTCGCCCCGGTGCAGAATCTCTTCAATCAGCGCCCGGCTTTCCGCCACACGCGCTAGCGCTGCGGGGGCGATAGCCACCCGGTGGCCATCCAGCGAAACCGCTTCAATCTCGGCCAGCGTCAGCGGCTGCCCATTCAGAACCAAAGTGCCCAAATTATCCATGGGTTTCATGGTAGGGGCAGGAATCATGCCCGTACAGTGCAATTGAGCGGCGATGTTTGTCCTGCTCAATGGAATCGACTATGATCAATCTCAATGGCGATGGATTCCACGGCACTGCTCGATAGCTACGGACGAAAGCTCCTTGCTGAGCTGCAAGCCAACGCCCGCCTCAGCCTTGCCGAGCTGGGCCGTCGCATCGGTCTTTCGCCCACTGCCGCCGCCGAGCGCCTCAAGCAGATGGAAGAGGCTGGTATCCTGCGTGGCTTCACCGTTGAAATTGACCGCGAATCCCTCGGCCTCGAGGTCATGGCCTTTATTCGTATGAGCTGCGGCGGCCAAAACTACCACCGCCTCCTCGACTATGTGCAGACCCTCGAAGAGGTTCGCGAGTGTCACCACCTCACCGGTGGCGACGACCTGCTCCTCAAGGTCACCACCACGAACATGGCCGACCTCGAAGCCCTCATTGAGGCTCTTCTGCCCTACGGCACGCCCATCACCAGCCTGGTGCTCAGCTCGCCCGTCGAGCATCGCCGCTACGATATCACCGGCAAGCTCACCACTGTGCAGCGCAAGCCCCTCCGCCGACACCGATAGCTTGTGTTGGGATGATTGTAGAAAGCTACTCCCGCCGCAACGCTCGCAAGTTATAGTCGGCAACCGCGCGCGCCACTTCTACCGCTGGCTTTCGCTCTGTCGGGTTCTCTTCCAGCCAACTGGTCAGCGACTCAAAGACAGCGCCGACCAGGCAGCGCGCGGCAATCGTTGGATCGGCCACGCTGATTGATTCAGCAGCCAACTCGAAGGTGTGGCCTACCTGCGCCGCCTGTCGGCCCAGAATTGCGCGGCGCACCTGCTCCAGCCGTGGACTTAATCCGCTTGACTCTACAATTAAAATGCGCGCTTTCCCAGGGTTCTCTGCCAAAAAAAGAAACAGAGCTTCGACTGAGCGGGAAATTCCTGCCAACGAATCGGCTGCCAACTGTTTGGCCTGCTGAATCACCTCATCCACCGTTTCGCCCAGCAGTTCCAGAACCGCCGCAAATACGTCTTCCTTGTTGCGGAAGTAGGCATAAAAGCTGCCCACCGAGCTGCCCGCCTCCTTCACAATCATCGGCACCGTCGCGCCATGATACCCAAATTCGCCAAAAAGCTGGGTTGCAGCGTGCAAAATGGTTTTGCGCCGCGCATCCTTGCGGGCTTCGACTGCGGGGGTTTTGCGGTAGACCATTTTAATCAAGCGCCTCTTGTCAAGGATAGAATGACGTGTCATTCTATCCTTGTCAAGGAAGAATGAGCTCATCATGCTGACAAAATTCGCCTCTTGCTTGCTATCGGCCGCAATCGCGACCACCTCCTTATCGCTGCTACTGCTGGCTGGCTGTGGTCCCAAACCGAAAATCGCGGCCGACCAGCCGGTGGCTGTCCGGCTTCGCGTCCCCAATCGTGTCCAGCAGCCTGTTTCTGCCTCCGTCAGCGGTACAGTCGAAGCCAATGTCACTGCCCAAGGCGCTTTTCAGATTGCTGGCCGTGTCGCTCGCGTCCTGGTCGAGGAAGGCCAGTCCGTGGCCAAGGGGCAGGTGCTCGCCGAGCTTGACGCTACTGACTACCGCAACGCCTTCGACGCCGCCAAGGCTCAAGCTGAGGCCGCACACGCTACTGATCGCAAGGCCCAAGCCGGTCCCCGCGCGCAAGAGCTCGAACAGGCACGTATCGACTTCGATCAGCGTCAGGACGAGTACCAGCGCATGAAGTTCCTCTTTGACCACCAGAGCCTGCCCGCCAACGACTTCAAAAAAATTGAAGCCGCCTATCACGCCGCGCAGCAGCGTTACGACATGGCCCGGCAG
>Ga0302320_10023819_pt1 | contig 11991 bp, 10 predicted proteins | sample Bog_T0_3_FD_202130 | JGI IMG/M metagenome (GOLD analysis project Ga0302320, IMG submission 202130) | Peat permafrost microbial communities from Stordalen Mire near Abisko, Sweden - Bog_T0_3 | ecosystem: Environmental > Terrestrial > Soil > Wetlands > Peat | place: Sweden: Abisko, Stordalen Mire...
AATCGGCGCAACGCGCGGGCCAGTTGCAAAAGATTTTCCAGGCGGGCCGATACCAGCCCGACACGCAACAGCTTGCGAGCGCTCTAGCGAGGTCTTGAAGATATGCCCGAGCCCGATCTGCGGCAATTACTGGCGGCGGCGCACTCGCGCGTCGGCGCCGCGCGCACATTGCTGGCACGGCCGCGCGCCTGCAATGCGGGCGAGTGCATCACCTTGCTTCGCGAGGCGGAGGGCTATCTGGAATGGGTGCGCGACAGCCTTCCTCGTGCCGGGCCGGACAGCCGCAATTTGCGCGCGCAGGCCACCGCTCTCGCCGTGGAGATCCGGCAGGCGGGCGTTCTGCTCGATCAGGCCGCGCGCCGCGGGCGCCGCTGGCTCGGTGGTCTACGCTCCACGTCGCCCGAATATACAGCCTCGGGCAGCGCGGTGCCCCTGCGCTTTCCGGGACGCATCTCTTTCACAGGATAAACGCCATGGGTTCCATAAGCTCGACGCTGGTCGGCGCCTCCAGCGCCCTCGACGCGTTTCAATACGCCTTAAGCGTTACACAGAATAACATCGACAACGCTTCCACCCCGGGCTACGCCAAACAAACGGTGGATCTCCAGTCCGACCCCTTCGATCCGGCCGCGGGGCTGGGAGGCGGAGTGTCCCAAGGTCCGCTGCTCGACAGCCGCGATTTGCTGGCTGAAAGCGACGTTTGGCAGCAGGCCGGCGCGCAAGGGGACGCCAGCGCGCAGTCGAGCGCCCTGACGGCGGTTCAAAACGCGGTGCCGGTCTCGGCGGGCGGTGGCATCCCGGCCGCTCTGAGTACCTTCTTTAACGATGTATCGGCGTGGAGCGCCGCCCCCACCAGCGGCAGCGCCCAGCAGAGCGTACTGGTGGCCGCCGGCTCCCTGGCGCAGAGCTTCCAGGCAACCGCCGCGGGCGTAGCTAGCGCCTCCACATCCGTCGGCCAGGACATCGGCTCCACGGTCGGCCAGATCAACCAATTGACCACGCAGGTGGCCGGCTTGAACGCGCAAATACAAAGCGGCGGGGAGCATGACGAAGGGCTGCAAGCCCAGTTGTACAGTTCCCTCGAGACGCTTTCCGGGCTGGTCAACATCGGCGTCCTCCATCAGCCGGATGGCGGCGTCAATGTGACGCTCTCGAGTGGCGCCGCGCTGGTCATGGGGAGCCAGTCCTACGCGCTCACCTCGGCCAATGCCGCCGTCGGCGGGCCCTCGGCCGATCCGCAAGCCCCGCCGGATATCGACATTCAGGCGGCCGATGGCTCGGTGGTCAACGGCCAGATCACCTCCGGATCCTTGGCCGGCTTGTTGCAAGTCCGCAACGTGACCATACCCGGCTTAATCGGCGATTCCGGCCAGCCCGGCGCCCTCAATCTGCTCGCCACCCAAATCGCCGGGGATGTCAACGGGATCGTCAGTCAAGGTTCAACCTCGCCCGGTGCGGCGCCCGGCGGTATGGGCCTGTTCACCGTAAATGCCGCCAGCGCCTCGTCGGCCGCGGCCACCTTCGCGGTCAATCCGGGCATGACCGCCAGCCAACTGCCGCCCGTCGACCAGAATGGCGTGCCCAATGGCGTGCCCTTGGCCATTGCGGCTCTGGCCAATTCGGCGCCCGCGAGCCTGGGCTCAGCCGGATACACCACGTTCTACGGAAACAACGCCGCCCTGGTGGGTTCTCAATTGAATCAGGCCAACAGCAATCAGACCCTCACCGCGCAGACCTTGGCCCAGGCGCAAAGCATGCGCCAGACCGTCTCCGGAGTGTCGCTAGACGCCGAAGCCACCAACGTCCTGCAATTCCAGGAGGATTACCAGGCGGTCGCCAAAATGGTGACCACGCTCGATACCCTGATGCAATCGCTCATCGATATGATTCCCGACTAAAAGGCTCAACTATGACCCCCAGCATCAATCCGAACGCCTCAATCTTTCTCGTCAACCTGCAGCAGATCGAGAGCCGCATGAGCACGGCCGTCCAGCAACTGTCCTCCGGGCTGCGCGTATCGGTGGCCTCGGACGCTCCCGACCAGATCTCCAGCATCTTACAATTGCGCGCCCAGATTGCGGGCGTGCAGCAGACCCAGGAGAACCTGTCCAACGTGACCCCCCAGGTGGACAGCGGCGAGCAAGCCATCCAGCAGGCCTTGCAGGTAATGGATACGGCCACTTCCCTCGCCACCGAAGCCGCCGGAACCCTCTCGACTGCCAGCCAGAGGCTGCAAGAGGTGCCCCAGGTGCAAGGCATCCTCCAACAACTGGTCAGCCTGAGCCAAACCACGGTGAGCGGCCAGTACATCTTTAGTGGAGACCAGAGCGGCCAGCCGCAGTACACCCTGTCCCCCTCCGGCAACTCCGTCCAGCAGATGTTCCAAGCGGGTGCCCCTCCGCAAATCGAAGACACCAACGGCGTGAAAATTTCCCTCGGATTAACCGCCCAGCAGATCTTCGACGATCAGGCCGGCGGTGGCGCGGGAACCGGCAGCCCGGCCACGGATAATGTGTTCGCCGCCATGAGCGGGCTGCTCACTTCGCTGCAGAACAACGACAGTACGGGCATCCAGACGGCCTTGACCAACCTGCAGGCCGCCTCCACGCATTTGAACGACGAAAGCAGCGTCTATGGCGCCGCGCAGGACAATCTCACTGCCGCCGGCAATACCGCCAGCCAGACGCTCGTCAACCTCCAGCAGCAGCTCAGCAACGAACAGGATGCCGATGTCGCCCAAGCCTCCTTGGAATTGACCCAGGCCACTACCGATCAGCAGGCCGCCATGTCCGCCCAGGCCCTCCTGAAACCCGAAAGCCTGTTCAATTATCTAAGCTGACATCTATCCTTGCACCCGCTTGGCTCGCCCGGCCCAGAACATCTCCCGCAACTCGCGCTTCACGATCTTGCCCGTGCCCGTCTTGGGCAGCGGCGTCTCCAGAAACTCGAAAGTGCGTGGTATCTTGAACCTGGCAATACGCAGCGCCAGAAACTCGCTCAGTTGCTCGGCGCTCAGCACCTGTCCGGGCTTCAGCACCACAAACGCCGCCGGAATCTCGCCCCATTTGCTGTCGGGCGCAGCCACCACCGCGCATTCCAAAATCGCCGGATGCGCAAAAATGGCCTTCTCCACTTCGAGCGAAGAAATGTTCTCGCCGCCGCTGATGATGATGTCCTTCTTGCGGTCCACGATGTGGATATACGTTTCGTCGTCCCACACCGCCATGTCGCCGCTATGAAACCAGCCGTTGGTCATCACCGCGGCCGTGCCTTCAGGGTCTTTATAATAGCCGTCCATCACTTCGTCGCCGCGGATCACCACCTCGCCCACCGTCTGCATGTCGCGGGGCACATCCTTCATGTTCAGGTCCACCACGCGAATCTCAACCCCCGGTATGGGCCAGCCGGCCATGGCCTGATGGCCCAGCCGGTCGGCTTCGTCGGCATATTCGACGGTGCCTTTCCGCCGGGCCGAACTGGCCACCGGACAAGTCTCGGTGAGCCCATATCCCCCCATCGAGGTACAGTGAAAGGCCTCCTCCAGCCGCGCGATCAGTTCCGGCGAAGCCGCCGCGCCGCCCACATGGATCTCCTTCAGGCTAGAAAGATCGAACTGGCCCAGATCCGGCGCATTCAGCAGCGCGTTCGCCATCGTCGGAACTAACGACATGGCCGTCGCCTTCTCCTCCTGAATGAGCCGGAATACCAAAGTCGGCTCGAACCGCCGCACCATCACCTGCTTGATTCCCATCATGGTGGAAGCCTGCGGCCGGCCCCAACCGTTGGCATGAAACAACGGGATGGTATGCAGCTCCACCGCCGTATCGTCGTGGTTGAAGGTGCCCGCCACCGCCAGCGCGTGCAGGTAGAGCGTGCGGTGCGACAGCATCACTCCCTTCGGCGTGCCGGTGCTGCCGCTGGTGTAGAACAGTTCCGCGATGGCGTTCTCATCGAAAGAAAACAGGTCGGGCCGCTCCATGCGCCCGCGCCCCAGCAGTTCCTCATACGTCAGATCCGCCAGCGGTCCCGCCGCGTCAATGGTCACGTACCGCGCAATCGCCGGACACGCCTTCCGAATGTGATCCACCAAAGGCGCGAAATCGTTCTCGAAGATCAGCACCTTGGCCGCGGAGTGGTTTAAGATGGCCACCAGTTCCGGCGGCGTCAGCCGGACGTTCAGCGGCATCACTACCGCCCGCGCCAGCACCACGCCATAATAGCCTTCGAGCAGCGCGCTATTGTTGAAGCTCAGATAGGCAACCCGGTCGCCCGGCTGGATGCCTTCGGCGATCAGTCCCGCCGCCAGCCGTTCGCAACGCTCGCCGAACTGGGCGTATGTGGCGCGGCTGGCGCCCGATACCACGCCTACTTTCTTTCCATACAAATCGACGCCGCGGTATAAGCACCGCACCGGCGTCAGCGGAACGATCATGGTCCCCTCCGTTAAGACACTGATCCTAGCATTGTTGCGGGGCCACGGGCAGGCCCGCGCGAATCGCTGGGGCGCCTTCTTCAGACCTGCAATTGCCGCAGAAACGGCACGCTGGCCCGCATCAGATCCAGGTTCATTTCGACGAAGTAATTCTTTACCCCCCCCGTTTTTGCCGCGGTGAAGATCTTGCTCCAATCGAGGCTGCCTTGCCCCACCGCCATCTCCTTCCGGGTCGCCGGCGACCAGTCCTGGACGTGCATCGAGAGGAAGCGGCCCGGATATTTCGTAAAGTATTGGGCCGCGTCATAACCCTTGCTGATCGTGGAAATCTGGAACTGGAATTGAACCAGCTTGGGATCCAGCAACTCGATCAGGATATCGTAGGTCCGTTTCCCGTCCACCGTCGATAGCTCGAAGTCTTCGTTGTGAAGGCCCTGCTGGATGCCCGCCTTGGCCGCTTGTTCGCCCATGTGATTGTATTCCGCGGCCGCCCGCTTCACATCGTCCAGAGTCGGGTTTTTCGGCCCGTCCAGGCTGGGAACCAGCATTTGCGTCAGGCCCACCTCGCGGGCCCACGCGATTCTGCCCGGCATATCCTTGCGCAGTTCCCCAATGTCGAAGTGCGAACTCTCGCACTTCAATCCCGCATCGCCGATAATTCTGCGCAATTCGGCGCCTTTATATTTGGCCAGAGCGCCGAAACCGGAATCCGCATAGCCCACCGGCGAACATAATTCGATGGTCTGAAAACCGGCGCCGGCAAGCTGCTTCAGCGTGCCGGCGAAGTCCTGGCCGATCATCTTCCTCACCGGATACGTCTGGCACCCGATCGGCAATCCCAAGGGGTTGGCGCGCAGCGCCCGCGCGCCCGCGGATAGCATTCCCACCGCGCCCGCCGTCGTATTCCTGAACAAATCTCTTCTCGAAATTATGGGCATGCCGCCCTCCTTTTTCACCACTGTCCGCCTTGCCGCGGCGACGCCCGCACGGCGCGCTCGAAAGCCCAGCTTCGGATATGATTGATCTGTTCCTTCATGGTGCGCGATAGCGGCACGATGCTCACCGCCACGCTCAACAAATCGTCTTCTCCGATTTCGCGGTCCCCCAGCTTCGCCTTGGTCAGCGCGGATACCACGCACTGCTCGATTTCGGCGCCGGTCCACCCAATCGTGAATTCCGTCAATTGCGCCAGATTGAAACGCCCCGGATCCACCCCGCGCCGCGCCAGGTGAATTTTGAATATATCGATGCGCTCGTCGTCCAGCGGCAGATCCACGAAAAATACCTCGTCGAAGCGCCCTTTGCGAATCATCTCGGCCGGCAACAAGTCGATGCGGTTGGCCGTGGCGGCCACAAATAGTCCCCGCGATTTCTCCTGCATCCAGGTGAGAAAGAAGGCGAAAATGCGCCCTTGCTCGCCGCCCGATTCGGTGGACGTAATGCCCATCTCGATTTCATCGAACCAGAGCACCGCGGGCGCCATGTCTTCCAGCATCTTGCAAGCCGCCACGAACGCGCCTTCGGGCTTGCCGTGCCTGCCGGAAAAGATCTCGATCATGTCGATGCGGTAAAGAGGCAGTTCGAAGTATGAGGCAATGGCTTTCACCGACAGACTCTTGCCGCAGCCCGGAATCCCCATCATCAGAAGTCCCTTGGGGGCGATGTCCGCGCTCAGGGAGTCGCGCATTTGAAAAAGTTTGCGGCGCTCCGTCAGCCACTTCTTTAATCCCTCGAGCCCGCCAATGCTGCCCATGCTGCCGCCCTCGGCGATGAATTCCACGGTGCCGCTGCGGTTCACCAGCAAGCGCTTTTCTTCGAGCAGTGCCGGTATCGATTCGTCGCCCAGCGCGGGGCTGGCGTGCAGCGCGCGCCGCAGCGCGTAACGCGATTCATCGAGTGTGAGCCCCTGCAGCGAGCGCGCCATCCGGTTCAGGTTCGCCTCGCTCGCATCCGGCGCAACGCCGGCCACCACGTTGTGCGCCAGTTCATCCCGCAGGAAATCGACCAGCTCCACCACATCGGGCGGCCGCAGTTCGATATAGAGCAGGCAGCGCTCGACTTCTTCCGGTATGGAACGCACCGGCGAACTGATCACGATGAACTTGCCCTGGTCGAGTGAAGTCTCGTGCAGATCGCGCAGGCGGCGGCGCGTTTCCGCCGAATCGCGCAACGGTTCGTGAAAATCCTTCAGGTGGAAGATGCCCGCGCCCTTATAAGCCGCGATGAAATCGAGCGCCTCGCGCGCCGTGGCCGCGCCCTCTTGCGGCGCCTCCCCATCGCGATGCATGCCCTCCGTAAGGCTCCAGATCCACACCGGCGTGGCCGTGGCGGCAAGATGCACGCTCACTTCGCGCAGCACCCGGGCGATACGCTGCTCCTCCGTCGATCGTATATAGGTTAGCGGCCGCCCGGAATCGAAAACCTCGCGCAGCATCTTCGCCGCGCGGCTCTCTTCGCTGGTCGTCGCCGGGGTCAATTGATGAATCCGATTTTCTTCAACGCACCGGCCGGCTCCGGATCTTCGAACTGGGTAAGCGCCATCTTCTCGCGTCCATTCACCAGCGCCACCCCGGCCGGCGCGCTGACAAATGGAAAAATCTTCTTCAATTGCGCCAAATCCGTCGAGATCACCGCTTTCAAATGCGTCTCGTCGAGGAATCCTTGCGCGAACTGCGGCACGTTGATCGGCACCGCCACGATGCGCGTATCGCCAAAATCGTACTTCGACATGCGCTTGGCGGCGTCCAGGCAGTGCAGGCACTCCGGGTCGAAATAGAAGATCAGAATCTTACCCTCCTGCAGCCCATAAGGTTTGCCATTCACCATCACCGTGTCTGGCGCTTTGGTGCCGGTCTGCCGCATGGCGGCCACCCCATACGAACCCGCCGCGAATAGCGCCACCCCGCCCAAGATTACTATTGCGGTGCGCATGCTCTGCGCCCGCCGCGCCCACCAGCCCGCCATCACCGCCAATATCAACATGACGCTATCGCCGACGAAAAAGCCGGGGCCCACCGCGCGCTTCACCCAGGGAAAACAACTGCACTCCGCGCCACTCAGCTCGGTGTAGTGTATGCCGATGAAGATCATGAACGCGATCAGCAGCGCGCCGCTCAGCCACGCGCCCCATCGCCGGAACCGCGGCACCAGCAGCAATACCGCCGTAAACGTTTCGGCAATACCAAAGCCGATCGCCGACGCCAGGCTGAGCGATTGCGGCACCCGCGCCTGCGCCATGCGCACGGCCGCGCCCGGAGCGTCCGTCAGCTTCCAAAGGCCCGAAACCAAAAATACCAGCGCCAGCAAAATCGCACCTACCCAACTCAGCGTCGTCTTCCAACTGGTACCTTGGTCCTTAGTGCTGTCCATAGTGTCCATTTTAACGAAATGATCGCCGCGCTGCTCTTCTTATTGGCTTTCTCGCAGGTGGACCTGGTGGACCAGACCTTCGAGATCCCCGCCAACGATTGGCGCTATCTGGCCCGCCCCCTGACCCAAGAGCCGGCCATGGCGGATTGCATCTTTCAATCCGACCGCCCGGATGCCCAGGTGCGGCTGGCCCTGCTCAGCGCTGCGGATTTGAACCTCTGGCGCGTCGCCCGCGAACATGACGAGATCGCCTCGACCCCCGTCGGTCCCCGCGGCACCCTGCGCCTGTCGATCCACGACGCGGATACTTACGTCGCCATCGAGAACCGTTCACCGCGCCCGGCCCGCGTCCGTTTGCGCGTATTCCTGGAACAGCCGCAGGTTCGCTACCTTTCGCGCGGACGCCAACTGACCGTGATCCTCATCAGCTTCGGTGTCTTCTTCGCCATCGTCAGCCTGTCGGCGCGGAAGCTGTTGAAGGCCATCGGGCGATGACGTAAGCCCCTCACGCTGTCGCTTACCCCCCTGATATCTCGATCCCTTCCCATTCCCGCGCGCACCCTGCTACATTCCCCCATAGAGGCATCCGTATATGAGGTCCCCGTTCTTTCTCATCGCCCCGTGCGCGATGGCGTTGCTGGCGGCCGCCGCCGCCTCCCCCCAATCCACCACCGTCAACGTCCAGGTAAGCAATCAAAAAGACACCTCGACCGGTGTCCAAGGCCGCCTTCAGGTCGCCATGTCCACTTCGTTTCAACTGGCGGGCTGGGACTATCAGTTCTTCAGCGGAGCCCCCAACGCCCCCGCCGAGCTCACCTCTCTCTATCCCTGGCACACCCGCGTCCAGGCTGTTTCCGACGGCATCCCGCTCACCGCCCCAGACACTTGGAACTTCACCGAACTCGATACCATGCTCAGCCCCATCCAGGGCACGGGCGATCACAGCCCCGAGTTCCAGATCGGCACCGCCCCCGCATTTCTCAGCGATCCCTTGGGTCAAATCCTTCCCGCCAGCATTCCCGATTTTGCCCAAATGAGCGCTAACATCGTTCGCTATTACAACACCGGCGGATTCACCGACGCCGGCCAGCACTACCAAAGTCCCACGCCCTACCCAGTCACTTGGTGGGGTATCTTCAACGAGCCGGATGGCAACGGCGTCACCCCAGCCGAATACACCACGCTCTATAATGCCGCCGTGCCCGCCATGGCCCAGGCCGACCCCAACATCAAGTTCGTCGCCGTCGAACTGGCCGGCGCCCCCGATACTTACCTGCCAATCTTCGTGGCCGGCGTCACCGCTCCCGTGGATGTCGTGGCCAAGCACTTCTACTCCACCTGCAACCAGAAGGACTATGACCAGAGTCTCTTCTCCACCGTTCCCGAGTTTGCCGCCCAGGTCCGCACCATGTATGCCGAGATGGCCGCCAACCCGTCGCTGGCCGCCGTGCCCGTCTGGATCACCGAGAACAACGTGAACGCCGATTACAACAAGGGTAACGGCATCAGCGCCTGCAACGCGCCGCAGAAGTTTGTTCTCGACACGCGCGGCAGCAGTCCTTTCTTCGCTGCCTGGCGTTCCCTCGTCTTCGAACAATTGGGCGCGGCCGGCGCTCAAGCCCTCTACCATTGGGCTTTTGGTACCGACCAGCAGTATGGCGAAATTGGCAGCCCGTCGGGAAATTCGCCCTATGCTCCGCAGCTCAGCTATTGGGTCGATTACTATCTGTCTCACTGGCTTCCCGCGCCTCCCGGCCAGGATATCCTGCAAACCACTACCAGCGGCTGCTGCGACGTGGGGACCTCCAAGGTTTGGCTGGGCAGCGGTGGCCTGCAGTTCGACACTCAGACCTTGGCTGCGCGCAACCCCGATGGGTCGGTCGTGATCCTCATGTCCAACTACGCGCTCGCGCCCGGTTCCATCGCCAACCAGCCCGCCAACTTCGACAATAATGGGCCCGGCACTCCTCGCACTTTCGCCCTGGATCTTTCTGCTTTGGGTGCCTTCTCCTCGGCCACTCTCGTAACCTTGGATGCTTCCACGCCCGCGGGCGGCCCCGCGCTCCAATCGCTATCTCCCGCCGCGCAAATGCAGGTCACCCTGGCCGGTTATGGCGCAGCCCTATTGCGGTTGTCGAACGCTCAGCCCACCCTGCCCGCCGCCGGCGTCACCAATGCCGCCAGTTTCGCTTCCGGCGCCGTCGCACCGGGAGAAATCGTGTCTCTGTTTGGGTCGGCGCTCGGCCCGGCCGTGGGCGCCAGTCTGCAGCTCACCAATCCCCTCCTGGTGGCGAATGCGCTGGCCGGAGTGCATGTCCTGTTCGACGGCGTCCCCTCGCCGCTGGCTTACGCTTCCGCGGGACAAGTGAATGCGGTGGTGCCCTACGCGGTGGCCGGCCGCTCCACAACCACGCTCCAAGTCGAATACTTGGGCGCCCTGTCGGCGCCTCTGTCCCTGCCCGTCGCAGCCGCTGTGCCCGGCTTGTTCACCTCCACCGCTTCCGGCAAAGGACAAGGCGCGATTCTGAATAACAGCGACTATAGCGTGAACTCCGCCGCGAATCCCGTCCCCATCGGCGCCTATGTGGATATCTACTTGACCGGCGCCGGAGTAACCTCTCCTGCTAGTGTGGATGGCTTGCTGGTCACTGCGCCCTTTCCCCAATTGCCCCCGAATACCGTAACCGTCACCATGGGAGGCGTGCCCTGCCCCAACGTCGTCTACGCCGGAGCCGCGCCCTATCTGATCTCGGGCCTGACGCAGATTACCGTGCAGGTTCCGCCCGGAGTTACGACCGGCTCCTCCGTGCCGCTGGCAGTCACTATCGGCGGCATTCCGGCCCAAGCCGGAGTCACTCTAGCCGTTCACTAGGTAAGTGCCGGTGGTATCATGGCCCATTGGCTGCTTCACGAACAATCTCTCTAGCCCTCGCGGCTGCTGTCTCCCTGTGCGCCGGAACCTTTACTTCGCTGCACAGTTTCAACGGCGGCGATGGCGCCAATCCCTACTCGGCGCTGGCTCAGGGCGCTGACGGTAACTTCTATGGCGCCACCGAACATGGCGGCGCCCAAGGCCTTGGCACTGTCTTCAGAATCGCGCCCGATGGTACATTTACGTCGCTCTATAGCTTCTGCTCCCTTGCCAATTGCGCCGACGGCTCATTTCCCACTTCGACTTTGACCCGGACCCCCAACGGAGATTTCTACGGCACCACGGCGCTCGGCGGCTTCAGCAACGGCGGCACCTTCTTTCGCATCACCCCCGCCGGCGCGTTGACCACTCTGCATAAATTTTGCTCCCAGCCCAACTGCTCCGACGGCGTCAGCCCTTACTCCAGCGTGGTCCTCGTCGATGGCGATTTCTACGGCACTACCCTCCAGGGCGGTGCCACCGGGTCCGGCACCATATATAGGATGACGCCATCCGGCACGTTGACCACCCTATATAGCTTCTGTACTCAGGGCAATTGTCTCGATGGCGCGGTCCCCTCTAGCGCACTCGTTCACGCCGCCGGAGGAGCCTTTTTCGGAGCCACCAGCGCGGGCGGCGCCAATGGCCGGGGCACCATCTTCAAGCTCACGCCGGCCGGCGCATTGACCACCCTGCACAACTTCTGCGCCGACTCGACCTGCCCGGACGGTAACGATCCTCAAGGTGCCCTGATTCAGGCTGCCAGTGGGGACCTGTATGGAACCACGGTTTTCGGCGGCGCCAGCGGCCATGGCACGGTCTTCAAAATCACTCCCGGCGGCAATTTCACCACGCTCTACAGCTTCTGTTCCCAAGACGGATGCCCCGACGGCGTATTTCCCAGTGCGGCGCTGCTCCAGGCCCCCGATGGCAGTTTCTATGGCACCACTGCCGGCAGCCAATCCCTCGGCCCAATCTATGGCACCGCTTTCAGCATCACGGCCGCTGGTAGCTTGACCACCCTGCACAGCTTTGATGGCCTGGACGGCCAGGCTCCCGATGCCGCCCTGGTGCCCGGCCCCGGCGGAAATCTCTACGGCACTACTTCCATCGGCGGCGAAAATAGCCAAGGCACTATCTTCAGGCTGCTCATGCCCAACTGATCCTATCTCAGACTTCCCGAACATTATTAGATAACAAAAAATAAAACACTCGGAGCTTTGTGGCGCAGGCACTTTTGCCTGCCCGCTGGCACTCCTGCCAGCGATCTAAGCCCCCA
>Ga0302320_10023820_pt1 | contig 11991 bp, 10 predicted proteins | sample Bog_T0_3_FD_202130 | JGI IMG/M metagenome (GOLD analysis project Ga0302320, IMG submission 202130) | Peat permafrost microbial communities from Stordalen Mire near Abisko, Sweden - Bog_T0_3 | ecosystem: Environmental > Terrestrial > Soil > Wetlands > Peat | place: Sweden: Abisko, Stordalen Mire...
GTGAGATGCTGCAGACTAATGCGGCGGACCGCTGGGGCCGCTCGCCCGAGCCCGGCGATGAAGCGCCCGACTTCGAACTGCGTTCGCTCACCGGCGACCTGGTGAAGCTCTCCGATTTCAAGAACTCCCGTAACGTTGTCGTCACCTTCGGCTCGGCCACCTGCCCGCAGACGGCGGCTTCCATCGGCGGACTGCGCTCGCTGGCCCGCGAGTTTCCCCGCTCCGAGGTTGAGTTCCTGCTCATCTACGTGCGCGAGGCGCATCCCGGCGCCGACCTCCCGCCGCATCACTCCATGGAAGACAAGGCCCGCGCCGCCATGCTGCTGCGCGATCAGGAACGTATCAACTTCCCTGTCCTCATCGACGAACTGGGCGGCGAGATTCATCGCCGCTACGGCGCGCTGCCCAATGCATCGTTCGTGGTCGACAAGAGCGGACGCATCGCCTACCGCTCGCTGGCCAGCCACAGCGGCTCGCTGGGCGCGGCCCTGGAAGAGTTGCTGGAACGCCAGAAGGAACGCGGCACCATGCACAGCGTGGTTCACGGCGGCGAAGACGCCATCACGCCCTCGCTCAAGACTTTTCTCAACGCCTATCGCGCCATTGAGCGCGGAGGCTACGACGCGGTGGTCAACTACCGCGGCGAACTCGGCATCCCCGGCCGCGTTGTGCTGCGCGGAGGACGCATGGCGCGCCCCATCACCGAGCATCCGGCCATCACCATCACTACGGCGGTCGGCGTCGTCGCTGCCATCGGACTCGGCCTGTGGGCCGGATACGAACTGCGCAAACGCCGCTTCGCCCGCCGCCCCTACGACGCCTATCGCAAATTCACCAAGAAGCGCCGATCCGACGAAGACGACTACACCGCCGTCGGAATCTAGCGCGCCAGCCAGTCTCCGTCCAGGCGGCCGCCTCCGCGCCGCCTGACTCCGAGGCTGGTTTCTAGCGACCGAATCTCCAGCCGCTTACCAGTCACGCGGCGCGCGCCAAGTGAATATCTTCCCGCGGCATCTTTTTCGTCTCCGCGCCCGTATATACGGGTAGCATGAACACCCTGACCCACTGCGCCGTGAGCGTGAACCCGATGGAATCCGAAGCCAGCGCAATTGCTCGCGGTCTCCGCCGGCGCGATCCGGAGTTGCTGGACCGTCTCATCGAGCAGTACCAGCACCGCCTGCTGCGCTACCTGGTTCACCTCGCGGGAAATCGCGAACTGGCCGAGGATCTCTTTCAGGAGACCTGGATTCGCGTGCTGGAGCGCGGCCATCAGTACGACGGCAAGCGCGAGTTCAGCACCTGGCTCTACACCGTGGCGAGAAATCTGACAATCGATTCCCTGCGCAGGAAAAAGCCGGTCAGCCTCGATGCACTGATGGACGACGACGACCACGCGCCCTTTGAGCCGCCCGATACCCGGCCCACGGCGTGGGAAGTGGTGCAGCAGCACGAGCAGGCCGCTCGCATCCAGTCGGCGCTCGGCGGTATTCCGGCGGAATATCGTGAGGCCATCGTGCTGCGCTTCCAGGATGGCCTGGCCCTGGAGGAGATTGCGACCGTAACCGGGGCGCCGGTGGGCACCGTGAAGTCGCGCTTGTATCGCGGTCTCAACAAGCTGATGGCACGGTTGAGAGGAGCACAGGCATGACGCGCAACGTACATGAAGAGGCACAGGAGTGGATCGCGCTCGCCGGGGCCCAGCGCCGCTCCGACGCCGACGAGGCCTGGCTGCAAGCCCATCTGCGGGAGTGCGCCGCCTGCCGCGATTATGCGGACGAGGCTGCCTCGGCGGTTCGCGCCTTGCGTTCCCAGCCCCTGGCCGCCGATTCAGCCCTGGTGCGCGCCACCCGGATGCGGGTGCGCTCGCGGGCCCTTGAACTGCGGCGCCAGCAGGAGCGGCGATGGGTGATCTGTATTTGCTGTCTCGCGGTGACCCTGGGCGGTGCCTCGACCACCGCAATGCTCTGGGGCGGGTTTGCGTGGATGGGCCAGCACGTGCGGCTTCCCGGCCCGTTCTGGCAGATCGGCCTCGTGGCGCTCGATTTGATGCCGGCAATCGTGGCGGCAATCCTCATGCTTGCTCGGGGAACTTATATGGCCGACCACAACAGGTCACTGCAGGATTGAATCAACCGCGGACGAGCGACCCGTCTGCGAATGTAATGCGACACAGGAAATCAGAGGATCTGAAATGCCAGTCAGAAACGAAAGTTCGACGCGCTTCATGGATGAAATCCGCATTATTTCGCCTTGGGCTTACCTGTTCGTAGTCCTCGGTTTTGTAGCGGCGATTGCGGCGGTGGTGAACGCCGCGCTCTCCGCCAACCCTCCCTTTCCTCTGGCGGGAATGGTGGCCATGGCAATCCTGGGCGGAACCATCGTCGGGTGCTTCTTCCTGTTGGTCGGGTATATAAACAGTGACGCCGGGCGCCGCGGAATGAGCCGCCTCGCCTGGACGCTGCTCGCCATCATCATTCCCAACGCGCTCGGCATCGTGTTGTATTTCGTATTGCGCAAGCCACTCCTCGCCTCCTGCCCGCAATGCGGCAACGGGGTGCAGGCGGGATTCAACTTCTGCCCGCGCTGCAATTGCAAGCTGGGCCCGAGCTGTCCCCACTGCCAGCGCGTGCTTGACGTCCACGATGTCTTTTGTCCCTACTGCGGAACCGCGCTGCGCGCCCAGGCAGCCCCGGACGCCGCCTCCGGCCCGGAAGTCTCCCAATGACCGTGCGTGCCGCAAGCGCGGTTTCCGCGATTTGCTGCCGCTCCCACGCACATGTGAGTGTATGAGCTTATAAGTATTTGCGTATTTCGCGGCGTCTCATCGCAAACCTCGCCCATGTCCTTCCCCGCATGAAAAACGGCGCGGACTCTTGCATCCGCGCCCTTCGCTCTTAACCTGTGAAACCTTAAAACCTGCGAAACCTTACGACCTGCCCCTACTTCACCAACTGCCTGATCACGTACTGCAAGATCCCGCCGTGCTGGTAGTACAGCACTTCCTGCGGGGTATCGATGCGCAGCGTCGCCTTGAAGGTTTTCACCGAGCCATCGGCTGACGTGGCCTGCACTTCCACGGTCTTGCCCGGAGCGAACTCCCCGAGCGCCGTACTCAGCCCCACGATCTCGTAGCTCTCTTCGCCGGTGATCCCAACCGTCTCCGGGTTCTGCTCCGCCAGAAACTGCAGCGGCACAATTCCCATCCCCACCAGGTTCGAGCGATGGATGCGCTCGAAGCTCTCGGCGATCACCGCGCGCACGCCCAGCAGCAGCGGACCCTTGGCCGCCCAGTCGCGCGACGAACCCGAGCCGTACTCCTTGCCGGCAATCACGATCACCGGCACGCCCAACTTGCGGTACTCCATCGCCGCGTCGTAAATCGACAGCTCCGCGCCGCCCGGAATCATCTTGGTGAATCCGCCCTCGATGTGCGGCACCAGTTTGTTGCGGATGCGCGTGTTGGCAAACGTGCCGCGCATCATCACCTCGTGGTTGCCGCGCCGCGAGCCATACGAGTTGAAGTCCGCCGGCTGCACACCGTGTTCGATCAGGTACTGGCCCGCCGGGCTGTCCTTCTTGATGTTTCCCGCCGGCGAAATGTGATCGGTCGTCACCGAGTGCCCGAAGCGCGCCAGCACCCGCGCTCCCTTGATGGCCTCCACCGGCTTCGGCGCCGCGGTCATCCCCTCAAAGTACGGAGGATTCTGGATGTAGGTGGACTTCGCGTCCCACACATACGTGTCGCCCGCCGGAACCTTTAGTCCGCGCCAGCGCGCGTCGCCGTCGAGCACCGTGCGGTAGCTCTCGCGGAACATCTCCGAGGTGATCACCCGCTGCACCACCTCGTTTACTTCCTTCTGCGCCGGCCAGATATCCTTCAGATAAACCGGCCCGTTGGTCCCCGTCCCGATCGGGTCGTGGAACATGTCGATCATCTCGCCCGCCAGCGCAAACGCCACCACCAGCGGCGGAGACATCAGGTAATTGGCGCGCACTTCGGAATTGATCCGCCCCTCGAAGTTCCTGTTCCCTGACAGCACGCTCGCCACCACCAGGTCGTTGTCCACCACCACGTCGCTCACGGCCTGCGGCAGCGGCCCCGAATTTCCAATGCACGTCGTGCAGCCATAGCCCACCAGGTTGAAGCCAAGCTGGTCCAGATACGTCTGCAACCCGGCGGCAACCAGGTAATCGGTCACCACCTTCGATCCCGGAGCCAGCGAAGTCTTCACCCACCCCGGACGCTTCAATCCCAACGCCACTGCCTTCTTCGCCAGCAGTCCGGCGGCCACCAGCACATACGGATTCGACGTGTTCGTGCAGCTCGTAATCGCCGCGATCACCACGCTGCCGTGGCGCAGCGCCGTCTTGTAATCTTCGGAGTTCCGATCCGCTCGGCCCGCCGCTTTCTTCCCAACCTTGGCGTCGGGCTTCAGCAGCGAAGGCAGCGACGCATCGAACGAGGCCGCCGCCTGCGACAGCTCCACCCGGTCCTGCGGACGCTTCGGCCCCGCAATCGAAGGCTCAATCGCGCCCAGGTCAACGTGCAGCACATCCGTGTATTCGGCTTCCGGCGACTCCGCCGTATGGAACAACCCCTGCTCCTTGAAATAGGCCTCCACCAGCGCAATCTGCTCCTCGTCCCGTCCCGTCAGCCGCAGATAGCGCAGCGTCTCTCCGTCCACCGGGAAGATGCCGCAGGTCGCGCCGTACTCGGGAGCCATGTTCGCAATCGTCGTGCGGTCGGCCACCGTCAGCGATCCCAGGCTCGGCCCAAAATATTCCACGAACTTGCCTACCACGCCCTTCTTGCGCAGCGCCTCGGTCACCGTCAGCACCAGGTCGGTCGCGGTCGATCCTTCGCGCAGCTTGCCCGTAAAGCGCACTCCCACCACCTGTGGAATCAGCATGGAAGCCGCCTGCCCCAGCATCGCCGCCTCGGCCTCGATTCCACCCACTCCCCAGCCCAGCACCCCCAGCCCGTTCACCATCGTGGTGTGCGAGTCCGTGCCCACCAGCGTGTCGGGGTATGCCACCGCAGCCGCGCCCGCTTGCTCCAGCACAAACACCACTCGCGCCAGGTACTCAATGTTGATCTGGTGCACGATCCCGGTATCGGGCGGCACAATCGCAAAATTCTTCAGCGCGCCCTGTCCCCAGCGCAGGAATGCATAGCGCTCCTGGTTGCGCTGGAACTCCAGCGCTGCGTTCAAATCGAACGCCTGCGGCGTGCCAAACTCGTCCACCTGCACCGAGTGGTCAATCACCAGCTCGGCCGGCTGCAGAGGATTGATCTTCGTCGCATCCCCGCCCAGCCGCGCCATCGCGTCGCGCATCGCCGCCAGGTCCACCACCGCCGGAACCCCGGTGAAATCCTGCAGCAGCACCCGGCTCGGCATGAAGGAAATCTCCTGCTCGCTCTTGGTCTGCGCGGTCCACGAGGCCAGCGCGCGAATCATCTCCGCCGTCACCGTCGAGCCATCCTCGCGGCGCAGCAGATTCTCCAGCAATATACGCAGCGAAAACGGCAGCCGCGCGGTTGTAAACCCATGTTGATCCAGCGAAGAAATGCGGAAGAAGTCGTATTGCCTGCTCCCAACGCGAAGCGAAGAACGGCTGCCAAACGTATTCATAGATCGCCTTGAGTGTGGATTTTGTGGACAAAACGCAGCCACCCCGCCGCGCCGCCCGTCGTGACCAGCCCCGCTCCCCGCGAACACCCCGCCGCGAATCGCCAAACCAGCCGAACCTACCAGTGTATTCCCAACCCGCCAAACAGGAAACTGAAACGTAGGCTGAAACGCAGACGCAGTGCCGCCCACGGTCGTGCCTCCCCGGCGCGATGGGCGTACACTCACTTTACGATTTCGCAGCCGGAATGAAAGCCCGCGATTCATGACCCCAAACGATGCTCCGCCGCCGCCGCGTAACCTGATGGTCTTCGGCGCCACCTCGTTTTTCAACGACACGGCGACCGAGATGACCTACTGGATTCTGCCGGCCTTCCTGGTCAGCATCGGAGCCGGTCCGGCGGCGCTCGGCATCATCGAGGGCGTTGCCGAAAGCGTCGCCTCCTTCGCCAAGCTCTTCAGCGGCCTGTGGACCGACCGCCTGCGCCGCCGCAAGCCGCTGGTGGTCGGCGGCTACCTGGTGGCCAACGCGGCCAAGCCGCTGCTGGGCTTCGCCACTTCCGCCTGGCATGTCTTCGGGGTGCGCTTTACCGACCGGCTGGCCAAGGGCATACGCGGCACCCCGCGCGACGTCATGCTGGCCGACTCGGTGCCGCGCGAGCAGATGGGCTCGGCCTTCGGCCTGCTCCAGGCAATGGATTCGGCGGGCGCAATCCTGGGGCCGGTGGCCGCACTCGCCATCATGGCGACCGCCTACGGGCATCGCTTCGGACCACGCGCCGTCTTCTGGGCGGCGGCCGTGCCGGGCCTGCTTACCGTGCTCATCATCGCCATCGGATTGCGCGAGCGCCCGCACGATCCAGCCACGCCAGCCAAACGCGGCTTCACCTGGCCGCAAGCGCTTCCCGCAAACTACTACTACGTACTGGGAGCGGTCGCGCTGTTTTCCATTGGCAACTCCAGCGACATGTTCCTGGTGATGCGGGCGCAGTCGCTGGGCGTGCCCGCCGTGCACACGCCGCTCATCGGGTTGGCCTTCAATCTCACCTTCACCCTCTTTTCATGGCCGGCCGGCAAGCTCAGCGATCGCGCGGCGAGCGGCGCCCGTGGCGCTTCACAATGGCGCAAGCGCATCGTCGCCTCGGGGATGGTGATCTTCGCCCTGACCTACGCGGCCTTTGCGCACGGCATGACACCGGCGCTGGTGTACGTGGCAATGGCGTTTTACGGAATCTACTACGCGCTGACAGCGCCCGTCTTGAAGGCCCTGATTGTGGACACCGTCCCGCCCGAGCATCGTGGCGGCGCATTCGGCCTCTTCGACTTCGTGACCAGCATCGCCATCTTGCTCTCCAACCTGCTGACCGGCCTGCTCTGGAAACACTTCGGTGCCGCCGTGCCCTTCGCGCTTTCGGCTGCTCTGGCGCTGGCCGCCGCCTTGTTGCTCTCCTGGGCGCGGGTCGATGGCAAGACAACCGGGCACATCGCGGGATGAAATGCGCGCGCCGGTGATCGTCTCAACCGGTCCTCTTACTTCTTCCGCACATGCACCGTCCGCTCCACCATGGCCACCACTTCGCCGCTCCGGTCTTTGATCTCCACGGTAAACACCGGCTCCACTTTCGCCTGCGCAGCCGCCGCCCGCCGCACTGCGTCGATCTGTTCCTCGCTCAGACGGAACTCCGCCCGCACCGTGCCCTTCGCCGGACGCCGAAAGCGGATCGATCCCGCCTTGTCCCACACAATGTAGCCTGGCCCCAGATTTTCCATCAGCATCAGCATGTAGAACGGATCGGTCATGGCAAACAGCGAGCCGCCAAAATGCACTCCCACGTAGTTCGTGTTCCAGAACCCATGCACCATCTCCACGTCCACCTCGCGCATATCGAGCGACATGCGGCGCACCCGCACGCCCATGCCCAGGTACGGTGGCCACAGACTCATCCACAGCATCAGTTTTCGCCGCATTCCCATTGTGCTCCGGCCTCCGCCCGTTATCGTTTCCGCACTCCCCCGCTGAGCACCGTGCGCAGTCCCCGCGAGGTTTCCACCCGCAGAAATCCGCGCTCATCCAGCCCGCGCGTCAGGCCCTCGTAGCCGCCATCTTCCTCCACCGCCACGGCGCAGCCGCAGCAATAGGAGGAGTGCTCTTCAAAGCGCCGCAGAATCCGCTCCCGCGCCGCCCCCACGCCGTCCACCAGCGCCGCCTGCTCCCGGTCGAGCGCCCGCAGCAGCGCCGCCACCAGTTCGACCCGCGAAAACCTCCGCCCCGCCTCCATCGCCAGCGAAGTCGCAATCCCCTCCAGCTCCGGCGGAAATCCCTCGTTGTTCACGTTCATCCCCACTCCCACCACCACATAGCGAACCCGCGTCACCTCGGCGTTCAGCTCCGTCAGGATGCCGCAAAATTTCCGTCCGCCCATCATCACGTCGTTGGGCCAGCGCAGATCGCCCCACAACCCCGTCACCTCGTGTACCGACTCCGCCACCGCCAGCCCCGCCGCCAGCGACAGTATGATCACATCCACCGGAGACAGCCGCGGCCGCAGCAACGCCGAGCAGTAGATCCCATCCCGCGGATTCGATTTCCACACGTGTCCGGCGCGCCCCTTGCCTGCCGTCTGCTCCTCCGCCAGCCACACCGCGCCCCGGCTTGGGGGTTGCGCTGCGGGCTTCTCTGCGGATTGTGCCGCGTCTTGGTTCAGATTTAACGCCGCGCCCTCGGCGCCCGCCCGCATCGCCGCCGCGTTGGTCGAGCCGATCCTCGCAAAGTGGCGTACTTCTCCCTCGAAAATCGTGCCACGAATTTTCGCCGCCAGCACCTCCGGCAGCGCCACGTCGCCTTCGCCCGCCAGCCGCCAACCGTCCGCCGCCGAGCCTGCCACTTCCACCCCCAGCGCGCGCAATTCCCCGGCCAGCTTTGCGGCGTCCATCGCCGCCACGCCTGCCGCCGCCGCCCACTCCGCCGAACTCAGCGCGTGCTGCGACTCGCGCAGAGCCACGAGCGCCCGCCCCACCCGCGCCTCCGTCTGCACCGTTTCGTCACTCATGCAATCCGCTCATGCAAAAAGTATAGGGTCTCGCTAGCGATTTCTTCCCAGCGAAAAACTCCCGGCCATCGCCGGGAGTCTCTTCGATCTGCTCTGCACTCTGCTTAGAGTTACTTCACGGCTTCCACGCTCAGCTCAATGTTGACGTCCTTGCTCACGCCCAGTCCCGTCGGATCGTAATTCACGTGGTAGTCATAGCGATTGATCGTCAGCGTCGCTTCCACGCCCAGCCGCGACTCGCCCTTCGGACCCTTGCCCTGCGCCAGGCTGAACGGAATCTCCACCACCTTGGTCACGTCGCGAATCGTCAGGTTGCCGGTCGCAATGTATTTGCCGCCCGTGCTGCGCACGCTGGTGCTCTGGAATTTGATTTCCGGGAAATTAGCCGTATCGAAAAAGTCCGGCGTATTCAGGTGTTTGTCACGCGTCACGTTGTCGGTGCTGATCGTCGCGGTCTTGATCACCGCCACCACCGAGCTTTTCTCCGGCGCCTTGTCGTCAAACAGAATGGTTCCACTCACATCGGTAAAGCGCCCGTGTACGGTGGAGATCCCCATATGCTTCACCGTAAAGTTGGTGGACGAGTGCGCGCCATCAATGGTGTACGTATCAGCGGCCAGCGCCAGCGAACTGGTGGCCAACAGCGCGGCGAACAGCAGCAACAGTTTCTTCATCTCTTTCTCCATCCCCTAAAATAGTTGTTTCAACAACTATGCACTTATGAGATTCCCCAGCCTCCCCCCGCGATGCAGGAAATATTCTGGCCTGCTTGTTTTCGTAGCCGCGCAGGTGGCCCACATCCACCCCGCCGTTGGGCGAATGTAGGGCGGGCGATGCTCTCTACCGCGCCGCCGTCTCAAACACCGTCTGCAGTTCGAACCCGGTCACCCGTCCCAGCAGCCAGCTCGCGCCCTCGCGCTTCTGCTCCCGGAACAGCAGCACGTAGCGTCCGTAGCCATCCGGGTCCACCGCATCCACCAGCCGCACCTCGGGATACAGGTCCAGCTCCCGCGGATCGCTCACCGCGCTGTAGAGCTGAATCAGCTTGTCGTCACTCTGGCGCGCCACCACGGTCACCACCCAGCTTTTTCCCTGCGCGCCGGCGCCCGTCGCCTCCGCTGCATAGCGCGCTGAAAACACCACGGTCGCATAGTTGTTGTAATCCAGGTCGTAGGGCACAAACTGCTCGTCCCCAAGCGCGAGTGGCGTCATCGCCATTTCCGGCGCTGGCTTCTTGGTCTGAGCCCCGCCCCTCGTCGCCTGGGCCGCTGGCGTTTCGGCCGCCGGCAGCCGAAGCCCGCGCTGCGCTCCCAACCGGCGCAGCTCGGCTCGCGCCAGCTCGCGCGCCGACGCTTCCATCTGCGCCCGTTCCTGCTCGGTGCAAACATAGAGCAGCACCGGAACCTCCGATGGCCCAGCGTCGCTGACCGCCGCCTGCCGCAGCAGCGGCTCTTCTTTCTTGAAGTCTGGCAGATCGCTCCCACTCCGTTCCTGCACCGGCTTGCCGCGCCGCAGAATCGGATGCTCCGAATCTTCGCTCGGCATCAGCTCCGCCGCTGGAGCGGCAGCCACAGCCGCCGGAGCCGCAGACGTTCCTGCCGCCGCGTTCTTTCCCTCCGCGGTCTCCTCTCTGCGATGCAGCACCGGCCGATTCGGGTCCTGCCCCGAAGCCTCCGCCGTCGTGCTGCCCGTAGCTTGTGCGGGAACCTGTGCCGCTTCCGGCGCAGCCGCCGCCGGTGCGGCAGTCTCCGCCGGGCGATCGCCCTCGCTCCCCGCGCGGCGATGCAGCACCGGTCGCGTCGGGTCTTCCAGCACTACCGGACGCAACGCTTTCCTGCGCGCCAGCGTCGCCGCATCCGGAGCCGCCTTGAAGCGTCCGCCCGCCCACCACGCTGCCTGCTCCCGGCTCGCGGTCTGCACCGTAAACGTCCCCAGCGGCTGGCCCAGGTGCTGCACCTCGTAGACCGTCTCGGCATGCAGCGTAAACGGCACCGGAGTCGCGTGGTAGAAGGTCGCGTCGTAGTAGTGCCTCTCATAGAAGTAGCTAACCGGCAGCAGCCGCCGCGATCCATTCTTGAACGTCTCCAGCACTCCAATCGCCCGCGGCGTCTTGCGCTCCGGCTGTGGCGCCCGGAATTGTGCCTGCGCGCAACCCAAAAGAGCCGCCAGCGCACTCGCCAGGATGACGGCCTGCCTCGTTTTGCGGTATAGATACATGGTCATGGACATCAACGAAAAAGCCCCCGACTTTACTCTGCCCGACGAAAACGGAGAGCCGGTCTCGCTCTCTGATTTCAAGGGTAACCCCGTTGTGCTATTTTTCTACCCCCGCGCCAACACTCCGGGCTGCACAATCGAGGCCTGCGGATTCCGCGACCATTATGGGAAACTCACTCGCGCCGGATTCACCGTGCTCGGCATCTCCCCGGATACCTCGAAGGCGCAGAAGAAGTTCCAGGAGAAATTCTCCCTCCCCTACACCCTGCTGGCCGATGCCGACAAGGTGGTAGCCAAACTCTTCGATGTCCTCAAGGAGAAGAATATGTACGGCAAGAAAGTCATGGGCATCGAGCGCACTACGTTCCTCATCGCGCCCGACGGCACCATTTCCCACGTCTGGCGCAAAGTGAAACCGGAAGGCCACGTCGACCAGATACTTGCCGACACCAAGCCCCACAAATAACCGGAGGCTTCCTGTGCAGCGCGTTTCCCGTTAATCATGGCGGTGAGCCCGGCGCGCGCCTCGCGGCCAGCAAGCGAGCGCCTGCATGGCCGCTCCCCCAATTCGCGCGGCGGTTACTTGTTCTTCTGTGCGCCTTGCATCATCGCGCCCATGTCGAACTTCGTATACCCGGCGGGAACCTCGAACAGGCTGCTGCTCTGCGATCCCTGGTTGATGTTCGTCAACTCCATCAGGGTGCCATCGCTGCTCTCGGTTCGGATGGGGATTGAGGTCTTTTGATCGATCCACACGGTTTCCGTTTTTCCGCCCTTGTGGGTGAAGAGCCATTTGTCGCAGAGGCGGCCATCGGCCATCCCCGGTCCCAGCCGCTGGCAGGTCGTGTCCGGCGAATTGCTGCATGGATTGGCGGGATCGTACATGTGCCAGTCCGGCGCCGCCGGCTTTCTTCCCCCGGACTGCGCAGCCATACCGGCATTCATCTCCATGTACATCTTCTGCTCGGGCATCAGCATGTAGGTCACCTTGCGCTGCGAGTCGGTGATCATGATGCTCTGGTGCCCCATGGCGGCCATCTCCATGCGCACCTTGCCGCCGCCAAAGTAAAGCTTGCCGGTAGCCGACATGTTCT